>Ga0187808_10000846_pt1 | contig 10202 bp, 8 predicted proteins | sample NC_wetland_sal_i_5_FD_132427 | JGI IMG/M metagenome (GOLD analysis project Ga0187808, IMG submission 132427) | Wetland sediment microbial communities from Neuse River Estuary, North Carolina, USA - ASW_3 | ecosystem: Environmental > Aquatic > Freshwater > Wetlands > Sediment | place: USA: North...
GCCGACCGCCCCGCCCCGCCGACCACCCCACCCCACCCCACCCCGCCGATCACCCCACTCCTATCCCGCCTCCTCTTTGCCAAACAGACGTCACGGCACCACGCGATGTTCATTTCCATCGTTACGGTCATTTTTCATGGAAACCCCTTACGGCGACATTCCCGAGAAGTTTGTCCAGGGAATGTCCGTGCAGGAAATGCATGATTACCTGGCGGCCCGTGGTCGCTACCGTCGGCGCGCCGTCCTTAAGGGCGCCGGCATCCTGGGTCTGGCCGCCGCCTCCTCGACGTTCTGGCGCCAGCCCTCCGCGTTCGCCTCCGCGGCAGCACCGCAGTGGATCGGGCTACGGCAAGGATCCCGCGAGGCAGATGTACGTTTCCTGGTCCGCCGGGACGTACAACGGGGCGGTGCCCTCGGTGTCCCGTCCGCTGGTCCGCTGGGGCACGGACCGGCACTACGGTGCGATCGAGCCGGCCTTCGCCTCCGGCACCGTGCCAGTCCCGGCCATCTCCGGTGAGCCGACCGAGAACACCGTCTACAACAGCGCTCTGCTCAACGGGCTCCGCCCGGATACCACGTACTCGGTCAGCAACGACGGGGTCAACTGGAGCGCGGACGTCACGTTCACCACGGCCGCCGAGGGCCTGACGGACTTCCGGTTCACCATGGTCGGCGACGAGGCGACAAGCGACAGCACCAGCCTCCCGATCGCCCAGGCCATCGCCGCGCTGAACCCGAAGTTCAACGTGGTCGTCGGCGACCTGAGCTACGCCGGCGGCGGTTCCGGCTACTACGCCAACGGCGTGCCGACCGACGTCAGCGACTTCAGCCCGGGCCTCTGGGACCAGTACCTCGGCATCGTCGGCCCGGCCGCCGCCCAGTCGATCCCGTGGCAGGTCGGCGTCGGCAACCACGAGATGGAGCCGCTCGCCAACAACGGCTACGTCGGGTTCACCACTAGGTTCCCGCAGGCATACGCCCCCGCGTCGGTCACCGGATCCACGGTGGTCAAGGCCTTCACCTACGGCAACGTGGCGGTCATCCAGCTCGACGGCAACGACCTGTCGGCCGAGCTGTCCGACAACAACGGCTACACCGGTGGCCTGCAGACCAGCTGGCTCGAGCGACAGCTCGCGAGCTATCGGGCACCCGGCTCGGGGATCGACTTCATCGTGGTCGGCTTCCACAACATGGTGTATTCCTCCAACACCACGCACGGCTCCGATGGCGGCATCCGCCTGGTGTGGGGGCCGCTCTTCGACCGCTACCACGTCGACCTGGTGGTCAGCGGCCACGTAAACGCCTACGAGCGCAGCTACCCGGTTGTCGGCAGCGAGGTCACCAAGGTCGTGCCGTCCGGCGGCAAGGTCCACCCGGGGTCCGAGGGCACGACGTACATCGGCGCCGGCGGCGGCGGCCAGGGCCTGTACACCGGCTGGTACGGCGCCACCGGCGGCGGAGACCCGGCCAACTCGCCAGGAGCGCCGCTGCTCTGGGAGTGGAGCGGCAGCAACACCGCGACCGGCGGCACCGGCACCTCCGAGGACATAACGGACCCGGTGACGAACTACTCCGCCTGGCGGCGCGCCAACTGGAGCTTCATCGTCCTGGACGTCAAGGCCCCGCGGTTCCTCGGCGACGAGACCCGGCTACGCGTGCGCGCCATCGACCCGACGCAGAACAGCAACGGCATCACCACCCCGGCCTCCCCGGCCGTGGTCGACGAGGTCACCCTGATCCGCAACAGCCGGGCCCACCACCACCACTGAGAAAAACGGGTCCAGCACCCCCACCACCGACAAAGTTCAGCTCACCCCCCACCACTCACAAGGATCCGCGAGGGGCTGCGTTCGAAGGCAAGCCGCAGGCCAGCCGGCATCGTGTCCACTACCTCGCGGGGGTACTCGACCCGGTGCCCGTTGATGCGCAGTGCCATCGCCGGCGGCCACCGGGCGAAGCACGCGTCGCAGCGCCCGGCCGACCCGGTGGGCATGAACCTGCGGCAGCTTGGGCACCGGTCGCGCCCGGTGAGCGGCCGGCGGACCGGGTTGCGCCGGTAGACGACGAGCCGGTCTCGCAGCCCCGGCCAGTTCGGCACGGCCACCTGTTCGACCGGGGTCCAGTTCAGCTCGAGCTCCGCGTGGAAGCGGACCGTCCCGGTCGGGCCGCCCGGCCCGCCGCCGACGTAAAGCAGCACGTCGCCGCGGTACGCACGCACGGCGGCGTAGCTCGCGCCGTCGTCGTCATACGGCGGCCAGCACACCAAGAGCGTCCGGTCCCGGCTGGTGCGGACCGCCGGGACCGCGTGTGACGCCGCGATCTCGGTCCACGGCAGCCGCCCGGGCGCGATGTCGGAAGCTACGACATCGACGCCGCGGGCACGCAGCAGCGCGGTCCAGTAGCCGGTACCAGCGCCGCACTCGACCAGCGGACCGTAGCCGGCCAGCACCGCGAGCGCGCCCTCGCCGGGGATCGCCCAGGAGAACATCGCGGCGAGCTCCCGCCGCCGCGCGGGCAGGTTGAGAATGTTGTCAAGCCCGCGGGGCACCGACCACGACAGGTCCTGGCCGGTCACTCCCGCGAGCACGCAAGCCAGGTCCAGCTGCGGGTTCTCGCCAGGTCGCAGTCGGCGCCGCCTGCGGACGGCCGTGAGCAGATCGTGGTAGTCGCCAAGCCGCCGGACCCCTTCCAGCCAGTCGGCCTCGGACGTGACGACCCCGCCGCCTACCTCGGGCCGTGCGGCCCACGGGTAGCGGGCGACGAACTCCCGGTAGGTCCGCAGGCCGCGAAGTTCCCGCCAGGTCACCGGGTTGAACCAGCGTGACCGGCGGGGGAGTGGCCGGCCTGGTGGCACGTGCGCCCACCGGTCGGCGGTGGGCACGACGGCGGACCCGCACGTCTCGCAGACGGGATGCCCGTCCACGGTCACCAGCCGCCCGCGGGTGAGCAACGGGCGCACGTCGCCATGCGCGCCGCCGCTCGCGCTGGCCAGGGTCACCGCCGCTCAGGCCCAGTAGCGGATCGCGCCGGAGTGCACCACGGTGCCACCGAGGACGGTGAGCACCGAATGCAGCTTCTTCAGGTCCGCGTCGGCTACCGCGAAGTAGTCGTCGCTCAGCACCACGACGTCGCCGAGCTTGCCGACCTCGAGCGTGCCGAGCAGGTCCTCGTCATGGCCGCCGAGGAACCATCTGTTCGCGGTGGTGAAGTGCCCGAGGACCTCGGCCCTGGTGAGCTGCTGCCCTGGGTTGATCTGGTCGCCCAGCGCGTTGATGCCCGTGGTCGCGTAGTAGGCGTGGATCCACGGGTTCATCGGCGCGATCTGCATGCCGTCCGAACTGAGCCCCACCGGGATGCCGCTGTCCAGCAGCATGCGGTACGGCGGGCCGCCCGGGCTGGTCGTGTTGAAGTACTCGTACGCCGTCAGGTTCACCCCGCCGCCCAGCGCCTGCAGCCTGGCGACATAGTCGGGGGTGATGAACGGGACGTGTGCCACCACCCAGCGCAGGCCGGTGATCGGGATCTGCTCGTTGATCGCCTCGTAGCCGGCGATCTCGGTCTGGAAGTCGGTCGGGGTGAGCGAGTGCACCTCGGCGCGCCAGCCCGCTTGCGCGGCCGCGAGACCCGCGTTCATCCAGGTGGTGTTGTCACCGGCGTAGTGGAAGATGTCGGCGAGGAACTCACCGGCGGCGCCGGTTCTGACGAGGTCGTTGCCGAAGAACGGGAACGCGTTCTCGATGCGCGCGGTGGCCACGGGGATCGACGGGTCGGAGTCGAACAGCAGGTAATTGATGCGCAGCCGGATGGAGGCCTCGTCGGCGGCGTCCACGTCGCGCTGCTCACCTTCGGCGTACACGGCGAGGAACGGCAGGTGCATCGTGTAGTTGTTCTCGTGCGCCGACCCGTCGGCGGGCGTGTTGGTCGCCTGGAACGCGCCCTGGTCCAGGTGGGTGGTCACGCCGACGCTCGCCGCGTAGGCCATCGCGTCCCGCACGCTGCGCTTGCGCGCATCGAAAGTGAGGGTCTCCCGCAGCGCGAGCGTCGCCTCACCGGTCGGCCCGTCGCCGAGGAAGGGGGCGGCCGCGATAGAGCCGTCGGCGCCGACGGCGACCGGCCCGTACGGTGGCGGCACGTTCTCGAAGAAGGCCTTGCCGAGGGTGTTGGTCGCGGAGGGACCGGAGAAGCCGACCGAGATGTAAACCGGGTTGTCGGGCACGGCCGCGTCGAGTTCCGCCAGTGTGGGCAGGCGGACCTCCTTGAACTGATTGGGACTGAAACCGCCGATCGTCGTGATGAAGCTGTCGGCGCTGAGCGGCGGGTTCGGGGACGGCGGCAGGCTCGCCGCGCGGGCGGCGTACAGCGCCTGCACGTCAGCGATCGAGTAGGCGTTCTCTAGCGGCGTGTGGTTGCCTGGCCTGTTGCCCATTAGCACGATGTGGTTGTGGCAGTCGATCAGCCCGGGGATGGCCATCCGCCCGTGCAGGTCGATGACCCGGACATCCCCGGTGAACTGGCGCCGCGCCGCGTCGAGGCGGTTTCCGACGTAGACAACGACGCCGCGTCGGATGGCGAGCACGCTGGCCACGCTGCGCGCGGAGTCCATCGTGTGGATCGCGCCATTGACCAGGATCAGGTCGCCGGCCGGCGAGGTACGGCCGCGATCCGCGCTCTCGCCGCCAGACCTGGTCGCCGCCGCGGCGGTGCCCGCCATCGCGATACCGCCCGCCGCGGCGGCACCGGTCACCGCCCCGGTCTTCAGTACCGCCCGTCTGGATACCCCGTGCTCGTCGCCGCTCATCTGCCCTGACACCTCCGTTGGTGACTCGGCGCCTGAAGTGAGATCACGCGCGAGACGAGCGTAAAATTGTCAACAAAATGAGTCAACATCTTGTCGACAACAAGTCGGGTGCCTGAACTTGTGCCGTGCGCACGGTCGGAGCGGCTTCGACGTTCCGGGGTATGGTGCACGTGAGAGTGATTTCTCCCCGGGAGCCGTCATGTCGTACGTGCCGCGTCTGCTATTGCTCGTGGGGGTCTGGGCGCTAGTGGTGATGAGCCCGGGCCCTGATTTCGTTGTCACCGCGTCGCGTGCCGCGGGCTCCAGGCGGGCGGGCCTCGCGGCAGTGGCCGGAATCGTGGCCGGGACAGCGATCTGGGCGTCGGTCAGCGCCGCGGGGGCGGGAATGGTGCTGGCGCGTTATCGGTGGGCCGCCGAGACCGTGCGGCTGGCGGGTGCCGTGTACCTGGCGTGGCTGGCGCTGCGGATGATCCTCCAATCCCGCCGTGCGATGCCCGAGACCGGGCCGGACACGGGACCGGACGCCGGGCCGGACGCGCGGCGAGACCCCGGGCGGCGGTCCGTCGCGGCCTGGCGGGCGGGGCTGCTCGCGGACCTCGCAAACCCCAAGGCGGCCGTCTTCTGGACCGGGCTGTTCGCGGCCGTGCTGCCGGCCGCGGCGCCGGCCGGTGTACGCGCGGCCGCCGTCGTCGTGGCGGTCGCGGTCGCCGCCGCCTGGTACGCGGCCGTCGCGTGCGCGTTCTCGCTCGCCGTCGTCTCTAGACGGTACCGGCAGGCGAAGAAGTGGATCGACCGGGTCACCGGCGGCGTCCTCGCCGGCCTGGCCGTCCGGCTTGCCACGGAGCACTGATCCGGCGATTGGACTGGTCCGCGCGGCCTCGATACGGTGCGTGACGTGGAGATCATGACCAGTTCCGGGCCCGCGCGGGTCGTGGTTGACCGGCCAGCCGGCGAACCGCGCTTCCTCGCGGTGCTGACGCACGGGGCTGGCGGCACGCCGGACACCGCCGACGTGCTCGCCGCCGCGGCCGCGGCACGGACGCTCGGCGCGGTCACCGCCCTGGTCACCCAGCCCTACCGGGTCAGGGGCGCCCGGGCGCCGGGGTCGGCCGTGCGGCAGGACGCGGCGTGGGCGGAGATCGTGGCGGCGCTCAACGCCGACGGGCTGCCGCTCGTCCAGGGTGGGCGCAGCAACGGGGCGCGGGTCGCCTGCCGAACCGCGCGTCAGGTGCGTGCCGCCGGCGTGATCGCGCTCGCGTTTCCGCTGCACCCGCCGGGCAAGCCGGATAAGTCCCGGGACGGCGAGCTACGCGAGGCCGGGACGAGAGTGCTGGTGATCAACGGGGACAGGGATCCGTTCGGCGTCCCCGAACCGGACGACGTCACTAGCGTCGTCGTGCTCCCTGGAGAAACTCATGCCCTCTCGAAGAAGCCCGCCGCGATCGGCGACGCCGTCGCCGGCTGGCTGGGCACGCTCCAGGGTTTGCGTTATGCGGCGGGGGCCTGATGGATAGGGTCGGTCGGGCGGTGCGGCGCGATCGTCGCTCCGTCCGGGAGCAGTTCACCGGTGTCCTCGAAAATCACGACTCCGTTACAGAGCAGGCTCCAGCCCTGCTCTGGGTGACTGGCTATGGTGTGTGCCGCTTCGCGATCGGGTGCCTTGGCATCCGGGCAAGGCGGCGTGTGCGGGCACATGCCGGTGCCTCCTGGCTTCTCAGCAAACCTTGGTCGTAACCACTTGTATGTGCGGCGTTTACGAATGGCCTAGACCACTGTACACAACTTTGCCCCGGCTCAGCGCCAAGTGCAAGCGACTTGCCGACGGGCCGGAGAGTTTTCCCAGATTGTGATACGCGCTGGCCGGGCAAGTGGTTCATACCACCTGGCCGGCTTTCAGACCGCTGGCTCGCGGGGGACCTCAGGAATGTGGTTCATCCGGTGGTTTTCCCGCAGCGTCAGCAGTCGTTCCGCCTCGGCGGTCAGCGCCCGGACCGCCGGCTTGGCCTTCGCTTTGCGCGCGAAGATCCGGTCCTCATAGCCGCGCGGACCGATCTCCGCGCGCTGCGCCGCGTACGCGGCGTGCATGGCCGCGGTGAGCGTCGCGTCGAGGTCCTTCGCCAACCGGTGCAGTTCGGTGACCGGGGCGCGGCGCGCCTCCGCCTCTCGCAGCGCGGTGTCCGCCACTCGCGCCGCGTCGAGAAGTTTGCCGCGCTCGGCGGCGGCGGCCACGTCGGCCGCGTACTTGTCCGACGCCTCCTGGCTTGGCTTGTACATCCCGTGTTCCGTCCTTGAGAATCGGCCCGCACCGTAGGGTACGCCAAGACGCGCACCACGCGGTCGGCGGCTCCCGGCTAGTGCGTGTCGCCGCCGGTCAGGGCGGGTATGAAGCCGACGCGTGACCGTCCTGTACGCGTTGCTGGCGGCGCTGGGCAATGCGCTCAACGTCACTACCCAGCACGCCGCAAGCATAAGCAGCCCGAAAAAGACCACGGGCTGGCGCCTGGTTGTCTACCTGTTCCGGAATCCGCTGTGGCTATTCGGCTGGATCGCGCTCGCCGGGGCGTTCATCTTCCAGGCGCTGGCGCTGGACGTCGGCCAGATGTCGGTGGTCCAGCCGCTGCTGGTCGTCGAGCTTGTCTTCGCTCTCGTGTTGCGGCGGACCTGGCTGCGGCAGCGGATCCGCCCGGTCACGTGGTGGGCGGCGGTGGTCACCTGCGCGTCGCTCGCGGTCTTTCTGGCCACGTCAGAGCCGCAGGGCGGGCATTCGTTCCCTGACAGCCACGCCTGGATCGCCGCCTGCGCCACCGTCGCCGGCGGCGCGGCCGTGCTGGCGTTGCTGGGCACGCGGGGTCCTCCGGCCCGCCGGGCGGCCCTGCTCGGCACGGCCACCGCGGCGATGTGGGCCCTGGTGGCCACGTTCATCAAGACCATGACAGAAACGCTGTCCCAGTTCGGCGTGGCGGGCCTGTTCACGCACTGGCCGGTGTACGCGCTTGCGGTGGCCGGCCTGGCCACGGAGGTCCTTCAGCAGGCGACGCTGCACGCGGGCCCGCTCAGCGTGTCCCAGCCGTTCCTTGTCATCGTCGACCCCATTGTGAGCATCGCGCTCAGCGTCTGGATCTTTGATGAATATTTCACGGAGGACGCGCTCCGGCTCACCTTCGGAGCCGCGTCCTTCGTCGCCCTGTGCGCGGCGGTGGCGGTGCTCACCCGGACGGCGCCGGCGACGATGTCGGCTCCTGAGCCGGCGCAGGCTGTCGCCCCGCCAGGAGATCAGCGGCAGCCGTGAGCCGCAGCAGCGCGCTGTCCGCCGGACCGTCGGCTTCGCGTGGCCGGGACACCGCCTTGGAGCGAGCGTTCACCGCCTCTTCGGCGGCGCCGAGCGCGTAGGCCCGGTAGCCTGCGGCCCGCAACCGGAAGGCGAACGTATCCAGGATGTCACCGTGCCGCTCGAGCTTCGCAGGGTCGGACTGCCGCGACACGTAGGCGCTTTCCCACGCGAGGCGGCAAGAGAAGCCGACGCACCTGATGAAAACCCTGGCATGTGCCAGCCGGGCATCGCGCTCGCGTGGCGCCAGATCGCGGCGAGTCCGGGCGGCCGCTAGCGCCTCGGCGTGCTCACCGAGCTTCCAGAGCCGCAGCGCGAGATCAGCCATGCGCTCGAGCGACCGCGTTCGGCGGTCCCGAGGATCCGGGTCGATGCCGTCGGCCTCGCGGGCCATGATCCAGGCCCGGAGCGGCTTTCCCGCGGATTTAAGCTCCGCGGCGACCCCGCGGACGGCTTCGGCGAGATCCGGCAGGAGCTCGGGGGCGACCGTTCCGGCTGCCCTCCGGCTGACAGAGGCGGCTGTGCCCCGTGCCCTGACCCCGACGCGCCCGGTATCGGCCAGCGCCGACGCGGCGATGAGGCGCCGGGCCCGGGCTATCCGCTCGGCCCGCGCCTGGTAGGCGTGCAGCGCTTGGCGGATGGCGGTCAGTTCGTCCGCTCGCCTTTCCAGCGCCGCGAAGCCTGCCGCCAGCGCGTCCAGCGATGCGGACAGGTGCGAGAGGAATCTGCCCGGTTCCCTGGCGGCCAGCTGCCGGTAAACGGCGACGGCGTCCGCGCGGGCCCGCACCGATTCGGCTGGGTGAAACAGGTCAGCCAGGCTCGCCAGCGACCGCGCCAGCACAGGAAGGAAGGTCCCCGGGTTGGCGTGGGCCGCGGAGCGCAGCGCCGCGACGATCTCTTCGCCGACGAGCAGCGCGTCTTCCGTCCGATCCAGTTCGCTCAGCTGCCTGGCCAGCTCGCAAACGGCGAGCGCCTGGCCGGGCAGGAACTGGTCTGGGTCGGCATCGGCTAGCTCCTTGTAGGCGTCCGCCGCTTCCAGGGCCAGGGCCAGCGCGTCGTCCCACGGGCATCCGCCGCGAAGGTCGCGCAGCGCCCTGACCATGCCGGGCAGGAAGGTTTTCGCGTCGGTCCTGGCCAGTGCCCGATAGGTTGCCAGCAGGTTCGCGACCACATCGCGCCCGCGCTCGTCCTGGTACCTCCTGAGCCTGCCGGCCAGCTCGTCCAGGGTCGCGGCGAATTCCGGCCGGAACCTCTCCGGCCGCGTCCGGGCCAGCGCCAGGTAGCGGAGGACATCTTCCCTGATCACGTCAAGCTCCAGCGTGACCAGCGGCTGTTCCAGGCCCGCTCCTTTGAGGATCCGGCTCGTTAGTCTCGTCAGCGAGCTCTTCACCTCGCTCGCCCGCCCGGGGCTGGCGAGCCAGTCGGGCACCTCGTTGACGAGCCGCGCGTGCCGGAACTGGTAGGTGGCTCCCACCTGGCGGAGCACGCCGCGGTCGCTCGCGTCGCTGAGGAAGGCGAGGATGCGCCACGGGGCGTACCCGCGCGCCGCCAGCAGCAGGCGCGCTTGCGTGTAGGAGCGCGAAGCGAACGACCCGTCGCGGCCCGCCGCGAGCGCGACCACGGTCGCGGCCACGGCGTATGCCGCGTAGGCGGTAGCGATCGGCGGCCCGCAGACGAGCCACACCGCCACGATCACCGCCGCTCGCCGCGACACCGTGACGGTGGCATCGGCAATCCGGTCCAACCGGAGGGACTCCGCCGGACTCAAGCTGCCAGATTTGTCGCTTTTCGTGAAGAACGTCCGCGAGATGCCGGTCAGCGGCAGCAGGCAGACGGCCAGGAACGTGATCCACGTGGTCCGTGAGCCGAAGAAGGCGCCGGCGCCGACGGGCCAATGCGCGAAATACAGGCACAGTACCGACGCGAGCACCGCCACCACGAGCCATCGCGGGCACCGCCGCAGCGCGTAGCGCAGCATCGGCACGGCCCGGATGCGGAGGCGGACCGGCGCCCGGGACTGTCCGCTGGAGCTGAAGGTCGCGACGATCAGCACCAGGAGGGCCGCGGCGCCAACCA
>Ga0187808_10000848_pt1 | contig 10199 bp, 5 predicted proteins | sample NC_wetland_sal_i_5_FD_132427 | JGI IMG/M metagenome (GOLD analysis project Ga0187808, IMG submission 132427) | Wetland sediment microbial communities from Neuse River Estuary, North Carolina, USA - ASW_3 | ecosystem: Environmental > Aquatic > Freshwater > Wetlands > Sediment | place: USA: North...
AGAACAAGATCGTGTTCCGCACCAGCGCGTCCGGCCGCAAGATCGCGAACGGCCCGACGATGAGGGCGACCACGACTAGCGCGACCAGCGTGAACCGCCACGCCGCGCGCTTGCCATCCCTTACGTACAGCAGCGTGAAGGCCACGATCAGCGCGGGCCAGGCGGTCGCCTTCATCGAGGACGCGATGCCGAGGGCCAGCCCGGCCGCGATCACGTTCGGCCGCCAGAGCAGGGCGAAGCCGAGGCACAGGAACGCGACCATCGGGACGTCGGTGCCGCCGACGACCAGCTCGAACGCGATGATTGGCGACGCCGTCACCAGCAGGGCCCACCGGGCCGAGTCCCTGGCCCCGGCGGTCTTCAGCGCGAAGGCGAACACGACGAGGAACACCAGCCCGAACCAGACCCGGGGGTCGGTCAGCGCGCCGTGGCCGAGCACCGCTTGCGGGACGCCGAACACCGCCATGAGCGGCAGGTACGGGTTGTACTGGTTGGGATTGGTGGTGGTGGCCAGCACCTTGGTGCTCTTGTAGGGCGTTCCGTGCCTGATGAGGATCTTGGCGGAGTTGGCCACGACGCCGACCTCGGGCTCCCCATGGCCGTTCAGCACCATCCACAGCAGGGGGACGAGGATGGCGCCGCAGATGAGGACCCCGAGGGCGATGTCCACTCCGGTCGTCGCGCGCGAGCGCCACGCCATGATCACCAGGGCGGCGACCGCGTAGGCACAGGCGGCGGAGACCCCCCACAGGCGGTGCAGCGAATCCCCGCTGAACAGGGAGACCCCGGCCGCGAACAGGGCGCAGGCGACCAGCCCGCTCACCAGCCAGACGCGAGGCAGCGTGGTGATGGACTGCCATCCAGTGGGCATACCGCTCTCCCCGTCGCCCCCGAGCGCCGACGTGGCGGCGAGTACGCGAGTGTCGCGACCCTCCACCAGACCCATGCTACGCGGCATTACGCGAGTACCGCGACCTCTGTCAACCGGCGGCTTCCAGCCATCCGGTGAGGTAGTCCCAGCAGAACAGGAGCCAGAGATACCCGGTGAGCACCGCGTAGGCGAACGGCGCGACGCCGACCGCGGCGGCCAGGCCCGCCAGCAGCATCCGCCCGTCCCAGCCGAGGCCGAACCGGTCGGCCGGGATGCCCAGGCCGACCCGCGCCCGGTAGGCCAGGTCGGTGTGGCGCAGGAGCACGGCGGCGACCAGCGCGAAGACCAGCGGCGCGGCGACGTGGCGGGAGAAGCCGAGGGCGGCGAGGAAGACGCATTCGCTCGCCTGGAGCAGCGGCGGCGCCAGCCAGTCCCACCGCCCGTCGTGCCGGTGGCGGGCGCCCAGGGCCGGGAACAGCATCACGATGACGGGGAGGAGGATCAGGCCGCCCGGCAGGTTGGCTAGGCCGAGGGCGGCCAGGACGCAGGTCACGAGGAGGGTCACGAACACGGGCAGCAGCGGGGGAAGGGTGCCCCGCACGATGCCGCCCAGCTTGTACGCCAGGACGCCGTCACCGCGGTAGGCCGTGAGGCGCCGGTGGGCGGTGGTTACGGACGGGTCGGGCGGGTCGGGCGGGTCGGGCGCCGGCCGGGTGAGCAGGTAACCGACCGCCAGGGTGCCCCAGGCCAGCATGACCAGGAACGTCAGCCGGGGCCCGGCCAGGATGACGGTCGCGCCAATCAGCGCGTACCTTTCGCCGGCCGGGAGGGTGATGACCTGCGCCGCGATGCGCCGCACCGACCCGGGGTCCGGGCTGGCCGGCGATCTCGCCGCTTCGTAGCAGAGCCAGGCGATCCGGCGGAGGCCGAGCATGACCATCGCGGCGACGGCCAGCCGCCACACGCCGGCGGTCCCGGGCCCGCCGAGGGTGGCGACCAGGGTGTTCCGGAGGTGCCCGCCGTAGACGCCGTCCAGCCCCGCCAGGCGTGCGGTCGGGCCGGTCGGGCCGGTCGGGTCGGCGCTGACGGCCAGGGCGGCGTAGACCGCGAATTCGGATAGCAGGCCCGAGGCGGCCCCGAGCCAGTCGACGGCGGGCTCGGGTCGCCGCTCGCGGCTTGTCTCGCTGGCGGCGAGCAGCGAACCGGCCCGCCCGACCGCTAGCGAGCCGAGCAGCATGACGGCGCCGACCACCCTCGTCCGGGTCGACGGGTCGGCGAACCACACCGCGGAGAGCAGTCCGAGGCCCAGGGCGATCCCGTAGAGCGCGGCCGGGGTCAGCTGGCGCCTGGCTAGCCACCTAGCCGTCGCCGAGGCGACCGGTTCGACGATCAGCCGGGCGACCGCGCCGTCGCCGTCGGACCCGGCGTCGAGCACGCGGACCCTGACCCCGCGCTGCCTGAGTTCCGCGATGAGCGTTCCGATGCCGTCGGGGGCCGCGAGCGCCTGGGCGGCGGCCCCGGCCAGCGCCTCCAGGTCCCGGCTGTTCACCACCAGCGCGCCGGCGCCGGTCCTGGTGAACGCGGCGGTGCCGCCCGCCCTCAGCAGCCGGGCCAGGATCTCCTCCGGGACCGTGCCGTCTCCGGCGCAGATGAGCACGCGCTCCCCGGCGACCTGCGCCGCGGCCGCAACGGAACGCAGGGCAGGTCCGGCGCGGTCGGTAACGTCCACCCGGCGCACGCCGAGGGCCGTTAGCTGACCGCGCAGCCCGGCATCCGCCTGGTCCGCCAGGATCAGCGCAACGGTCATGGATGTCCTCCCAGCGGCATGGCCGCCGTGACTCGCACATGGACCGTTACCAACGGTAGCCGACGTCTGGAACGGAACTGAGAGAACTCGCCGGCCGGTCACCGATTCCTAACGGACGGGTTAGAGTCCGGCTCATGCGGATGGTGGCGGTGGTGCTCGGCGGCGGGGTGGGCCAGCGGCTCGGCGCAGGGATGCCCAAGCAGCTGCTGCGGCTGGCCGGACGGACGCTCATCGAACACTGCGTGGCCGCGTTCGAGCAGGCCCCCGGGGTCGACGAGATCCTGGTCGTGATGGCCAGCGGGTACGTCGGGCAGGTCGAGGCCATGCTGGCCGGGTTCCGGAAGGTCAGCGCGGTCATCGAGGGCGGGGTGACCCGGCCGGATTCGACGCGCGTGGCCCTGGCGGCCATCGCGCGCGCCCAGCCGGGTGAGGCAGGCGTGCTGCTGCACGACGCGGCCCGCCCGCTCGTGGACGGGCGGATCATCGCGGACTGCGTCGCGTCGCTGCGGGTTCACGACGCCGCCGGGGTCGCGGTCCCCGCCTCCGACACCATGGTGATCACCGAGAACGGGGTCATGGAGTCGATGCCGCGCCGGGAAACGCTGTTGCGCTGCCAGACCCCCCAGTGCTTCAGGCTCTCCGTGATCACCCGCGCCCACGAGCTGGCCGCCGCCGACCCCAACTTCGCCCCGACCGACGACTGCGGCGTCGTGCTCCGCTACCTGCCGGACGTCAAGGTGCACGTCGTCCCGGGCAGCGAGCGCAACATCAAGATCACTTACCCGCAGGATCTCGCCGTGGCCGAGGCTCTGCTCGCGGAGGGAAGTGACCGGTATAGACCGTTTCCCCTTCCGTAGTTGGGGTTTCAGGAGTAATCCTGGTTGGCAACTCCCCGTCTGGGATGGGATGCATTGCGGGGGTATGACCGGAGGGCGTGTCTTTGGCAAACGTGGTGAAAACTGGTGACGGTAGACGACTGTCGGTAGAGGTAACGGGGGACCTCGACGGAAGCCCGGTCTTTCTTCTCCATGGCACGCCAGGCAGTCGCCTAGGACCTCGCCCGCGCAGCCAGCTGCTGCACCGGCTGGGTATCCGGCTGATCAGCTTCGACCGACCGGGCTACGGCGGCTCGGACCGCCTGCCCGGCCGACGGGTAGTCGACGCGGCCATGGACGTCGCCGCGATCGCCGACTTCTACGGACACGACGAGTTTGCCGTCGTGGGCCGTTCGGGTGGAGGTCCGCATGCCCTGGCGTGTGCGGCGTTCCTGGCGAACCGGGTAAGCCGCGCCGCGGTCCTGGTGAGCCTCGCTCCCCGCGAGGCCGACGGGCTGGACTGGTTCGGCGGCATGACCGATTCCAATGTGGACGCCTACGCCGGGCCGGCCGGCCGGCTCGACCGGGTCATCGCCCGGCTTACGGCAATCGCTGACTCCGTGCGGGACGATCCGGCCAGGCTCCTGGCCATGCTTAACGGAGAAATGACCGACGACGACCGCCGGGTGGTCGCCGACGCGGGAATCCGCTTGGGGCTGATGCGAGCGTATGCCGAGGCGGTGCGCGAATCGCCATACGGATGGATCGATGACGTAAGCGCGTTCCGCGCCGAGTGGGGATTCGACCCGGCGGCCGTAAGCGTCCCCGTTCTGCTCTGGCACGGCGAGCGTGACGTGTTCTCCCCGGCCAGTCATTCACGGTGGCTGGGCGCACGAATCCCCGACGCCATGGTGGTGGTCCAGTCTGACGCGGCGCACTTCGACGCTCTGAGTGTCCTCCCGGACATCCTGCAGTGGCTGATAGCCGATCCGGATTCGGGATGATCAGATCGGCTGCGGTTCCAGGTCACGGTTGTTGCGATCCCACTCGCGCAGCAGGGTGCTGTTGGGGTGATTCTTGCCCAGGACCCGGTCCATCTCCGCCAGGACGCGGTCGCGGAGTTCGAGGGCCTCGCCTTCCCGCTCGGCCAGGTGCATGGTAACCGCCAGGTTGGCCTCGCAAACCAACGCGTCCGGATGTCCGGGGCCGAGCCGGTGCCGTAGTCGTGGCAGTGCCCGGCGTTCCACCTGCTCCGCCTCGGCTAGTTCGCCGAGGTCACCGAGGCAGTTCGCCAGGTTAATGGCACACGACAAGGTGAAGGGATGATCCTCGCCGAGACTGGCCGTCATGCTAGCGAAGGTCACCTCGGCGAGGACGCGTGCCTCGTCTACCGCCCCCGTGCCGCGCAGATAGGTGACGAGGTTATTGGCCGCGACCAGCGTATACGGATGGTTCTCGCCCAAGCTCTGCCGATAGGCCTCCAGCACGGCTTCGACCAGCTGGCGCGCCCTGGGTTTGTTGTTGAGCGCGGAGTGGTCGCAGGCGAGATTCAGAGCGCAGGCGAGGACATCCGGTTCGTTCCTGCCGTAGCGCGCGCGGTAGCGCTCGTAGGTTTCCTCGGTCAGCCGGAGTGCTTCACGTTGCGCGCCAGCCTTCCGTAGCGAGACGGCCAGGCTCTTGGCCGTGCGGAGCGTGTCGGGCAGGTCGTCGCCGAGTACTCGGTGATAGCTGTCGAGCGTCTGGCGCAGCATGTTGACCGATTCGGAGAACAGCCCCGCCTCGCGGATATCGCGGGCGAGATTGGCTTCTGACAACAGGCAATCGGGATGGTCACGTCCCAGGACTCGCCGTTTGAGGTCAAGCGTCTCCTGGTCGATCTCGCGGGCGGCAAAGCAATCGCCCACCAGGCGCAATGAGACAGCAAGGTTGTTGGCGGCGGCCAGCGCCCGGGAGTGCTCCGCGCCGTATTGGTCTTTGAAGCGCTCGTAGGTCTGCTGATCACGCTCGAGCGCCGACTGGAACTCGCCGAGGGCGCGAAGATCGGCGGCCAGGCTGCCCGCGGTCATCAGCGTGTGCGGGTGATCGGGCGGAAGGACCTCTCGCTGCTTATCCAGTACGCGCGCATCGATGTCGCGGGCCTCGCTGAACTTACCCTGCGAGCGCAGCAGGTTGGCGATGTGGAAGCGCAAGTAGAGCGTCTGCCGGTGGTCGGGGCCCAGTTGCTGCTCCCACCTGGTTTCGAGATTGCGGGCCAACTGCAGGCCGGCCTCGTATTCACCGCGTTTCCAAAGGAAGCGCACGTGATCGGTAAGCAACTGCCGGGTATTTTCCTTTGTGCATTCATCAGCTCGCGATGTTTCCAGGTGCGGCCAGATAATGTCGTAACGTTCCCAGTTCACAGGGTCATCGGTCTCACCGCGCCGCGGCCTGGCGCCGACCAGGATCTCGTGGATCTCATGGCAGGCCGCAGTCTGCTCCTCCTCGGTCATCTGAGACCGGATAACGGCCTGGACGAGGCGGTGGATTTGGATGGAATTGTTACCCTGATCCACCTTGATCAGCGCAAGGCGGCTGATTTCGCGGATTACGCGGCCGAGGACGAGCTTTTCGGTGAGGGAGTCGTCATATGGCAGCAGCGCATTGATCATCTCGTCGCTGTAGAGCAGGATCATGGAGATCGGGCCCGACGAGAAGAAGGCGCAGAGCTGCAACAGTCGCGCGGCTGCCGGCGAACGTCCCCGTAGCCGGTCGATGGACATGTTCCATGCGGTGATCACGGACTGTGGATAGTTGGCGACCTCACCCATGGCCAACACTCGGGGGGCATGAGCCTGCAGTTGGTCGAGGTATTCCTCCGCCTGCATGCCGGTTTGTTCCAGCCAGGCACCAGCCTGCTCGATAGCGAGCGGCAGGTCACCGAGAGCCGCCCCGATGCGATCAGCATCCGCCTCGTCCAGTCCGGGGACGTGCAGCAGGAGGTGCGCGATGCTTTCCTGGCGGCGGAAGACGTCTATCTCCAGTGGCTCGGCCAGATGAGACCAGGTCTGATTGCGTGACGTGATCAGGACGTGGCCCCCGCCGGCAGGCAGGAAGGATTCCAACTCCTTGGGGTCCTCTGCATTGTCGAAGATCAGCAACCAACGGGCCGGCGACCGGCCGCGGCGCAGCGACTCCAGGACCGCCTTGGCCGCCTCCGTGACGTTCTCGCTGACGCTGATCCCCAGCCGCCCGGCCAATTCGGCCAAGGACGAAACGATCTGGTCCGTACGTTCCGCCGGTACCCACCAGGCCAGGTCATAGTCCGCCTGGAAACGGTAGGCGTACTCCAGCGCCAGCTGGGTCTTGCCGACACCGCCCAGCCCGTACAGGGCCTGTGCCGTCACAACGGCCCGGCCACCCGCCATGAGGTTGTCGCGCAACTGCTCGAGGCCAGCGGCCCGCCCGGTGAAATCGGCGTTTCGCGGCGGCATATTCCAGATCTCGGGGACGGTCCGGGGAAAGCGCGGCTCCCCGTCGATGATCTGCCGGGGAGGCAACTGGGCGGGTGCGCCGAGTTCCTTGAGCAGGGTCCGGATGGCCTCGTCCTGATCGAGCTGGACCAAATCCACCACGTCGCCGATGTCGAACGGCTCGGCGAGGCGCACCTCGCTCACCTTGACTGGCACGAGCCGCCGACCCGGGCCGACGGCGGCCATGGCCTCCCATGCCGTCCGTCCTTCGGGCGCGGCTATGTAGGCCTTGGAGAGGATCGCGATGGCGTGCGAGGCGGATCCCGCGGCATGCCCGGTCTCGCCGCTGTCCGCACCCGCTACCGGGGGCACGGCGCTCTGCAGCATGACGCGGAGCCCGGCCTGCTTGAGGACGAATTCCATCCATTCGGCCCATATCCGGTCCTCGGGAACGTAGCTCAGGAGGATAGGGGCGGTCTGGGCAGGCGGTCGCCGGATGAACATATCCCGCCACGGGAGCCGCACCTCATCGGGCATCGGCGGCATTACCGACACCTCATCCGCCGTGATGGCGCCGGTCAGTCGTTCGAAGGCGGCCAACAGGGAATTTGTGAGGCCGGGTTGGTCACCGAAGGTGGCCAACGTCTCCTCGAAGGCGTAGAACGGCAGGTACGGAACCTCAACCGTGGCCCAGTACCGCGCATAACGCTCCTTGCTCAGACCGGGCGGGAGGCCGTCGAACTTCGCCTTGGCCAGCGCCCGGCCTGCCTCGAGCCTGTCCTTCTCGGCATTCTCGATCCGCATCGCTACCGGCAGGATGCGGATGTTACGGTCCCGGTACCGGCCCTTGATCTGGCGTGCGATGGAGGCTCCGCCGTCCATGCTCTGATCGTTGAGCGTGTAGCAGACGACGAGCGTGTCCGGAAGTTCGATGGTGCAGATGTCCGCGACATCGCTCAGGCCGGTGCGGCTGTCGATCAGCACGTAGTCGTAGCTCTGCTTCATGTCTTCCCGCATGGCCCGGAAGAATTCGCCGCCATGGAGCCGGTGGTAGAAGTGATCCCAATCCAGCGAGAAAAGAGCAGTCGAGTAGTCGCGATTCTGCCGTCCGGCCGAAAGAAAGTCCAGGCAGGCGTCTGGGGGAAATTCCTTCCACTCGAGCGATACCGCGTGGTGCACGACCTGGCCATACTCAAGATACCATTCCTGCGGGCTTGCCCCCGCTTCCTCCGCGGCCAGCGCGTAATCGTTGATGATCTCCACCACACCAGGTGTGGCGCTGACCTTCGATTCGTCGAGGAACGGATGGAAGAACCTGTGCAGTCCAGGGGCGTCCAGGTCCCAGTCCACCATAAGGACCCGCTTGCCGCTGCTCGCGAGAATCCAGGCGACGTTGGCGACCGCCATCGTACGCCCGGTGCCGCCCTTATATGAATAGAAGGTTACGACCTGGCCCTTGCCCGCAGCGTTCATCGTTCCCCCTCGTCATCGTCGTCACTACGGGCCCGCAACCGCGGCCGTTCGATCGTGTTGGCCTCTGGCGGTCTGGAATCTGATCTCCTCAGGAACCGTCGCCGCATGGCCATGATCATGGGAGCCATCACATCACCAAAATCCTCGATCGTTTCTATGGCGACCGCTTGTTCCCGAAGAGGCCGGGGAATGCTGGACAGTTTGCGGCCTAGGCACGCCTCGAGGCTTTCCCTGAGCCCGTTCGCCGTGAGGGTCTGGTCGTCTTCTCTGTTCCAGGGATGGAGCACGCTGGTCCACTCTTGGTCGAGTTCGTCCAGACGGCGCAGGTCATCGCAGGAACCCTGGGACGTGGCCGCCCAGACATCGATCAGGAAAAGCCCCGGCGCGTTAACGCCCCTGGCGACATCTCTAAGGTGATCCACCAGCGATATGACGCGCGGTCTGCAGCCCAGATAGCGAGCTAGCTCCCGGGCGTAGTCGACGATGGGCATCGGTGCCGCCGGGAAGTAGGGCCGCCATTGGAGCGGCGTCTTCCCGTAGTACTGCTCGCTGCGTCCGTCCGGCAAGTTTGAGTTGTCGATGGTCACCACGGTCAACTGCAGACGTTTCTCGGGCGTCGCGTGCACGGCACTGTTGCCGAACGCGCTCTCCGACGTATCGAAGTCCGTATGCCAGCCGGGATCGATTCGCGTTTTGTCCGCGACCTCTACGATCCGCCGGGCCAGGTTTTGCACGGCCAGTATGTAGTCGTCGGAAAAGCGATTCACCTTTATGATCCCAGAGAACCCAACCTGCCCGTACTTGTCACCCAGGCTATGGTGATCGAACTGGATGGCCTTCGCCACGTCGGGAAGGCTGTCCTCCGCGACCGGCACCCACAGCGCCGGTACTATCGCCGTCTGGATATTAGGCTGACGTGCCCGCTGATCGAGGACGCGCTTGCTGAACGCGTACCATTCTTTTCCGCAATTCTCGCTGTCAAAATACCGCGGCGAGTAGAGCGGAACGAAAACCCGGCACGTGGCCAGGGCCGTGGTGAGCTCCCCGGACCATTGCATGCCGAGCCGTATCTCGCGGTCCATGAAGCCCGCGCTCGACGATCTAATATGTTGCAGGACCTCGGCGGAAAGGTCGTCGTAGAACTTATGGACCCAATAGTCAGGATCAGCCGAGGAATGGCGATCATGGCGAGGGGTGCGCGCATAGCTTAGAAAAAAGTACGGTACATCGCCCGCCCTCTCCCCACGCACGTACGTCTCTCTTCCCCCCTGCGGCGAGGCATCGCTCCCGGCGGTATCGACAGTTCATGAATTGGTAAGCCGCGCGAACTAGTCTAGGTTGCATAGCGGACTATGACCAGAGGCAGTCACGTCTTCGTCACCTCTCGGTAACTTACCGAGAGTGACGGACTTTACGGGCGGTGACCCCGGCGACGTTCACTAACGCGGCGGAACGCCAGCCTCTAGATTCACGGATGAAACGCCAGACTCGGCTTGTACTACCGTGCGGTTTTGCCGCAGCCATTCCGTGGCGAAATCAACGGCGGCGGTGATGGGAGCCAGAAGGCATTGGGCTCGGCCCACATGACCTCGTATAACGTGTTCCGTCTGGTCGAATGCGCCACCGAGCGCGGCGAAATCCCGGTCGTCGAGCACGACATCCTCATACGACCGCCACCGCCGCTGGCCTTGTTCGTCGATGACGCATCCGTAGACCTGCCGGGGCGGGAACAGCAGGTACCGGTACTCCGCCAAGTGGAAACACGTGCACGCTTCGTAGCCGAC
>Ga0187808_10000850_pt1 | contig 10190 bp, 5 predicted proteins | sample NC_wetland_sal_i_5_FD_132427 | JGI IMG/M metagenome (GOLD analysis project Ga0187808, IMG submission 132427) | Wetland sediment microbial communities from Neuse River Estuary, North Carolina, USA - ASW_3 | ecosystem: Environmental > Aquatic > Freshwater > Wetlands > Sediment | place: USA: North...
CGTCGGCTCACGGCGCCAGAGCCTGGGTGGGGCCCCCGGAACTGGCATGGGCAGCCAGAGCTTCGAGGATTACTGCTTCTTCGGACCGTGGGGAGCGCTGACACCTACGGGCGATTTGATCCTCGAGACCAGGGCGTGGCGCGAGCGGCTGTTCACAGCCCGAGACGAGCGCCGCCCGCCGTCGGTGCCGGCGGTATTCGCCAAGCCCGCGGAATGGGTGCAGCGCTACATGTTCCCCGGCATGTTCGGCGGCGGCTACGGCGGTCTGGCGCTCAATCAGTTGCTTGTGCAGATGGACGGCATCGGGGAGGCACCGTTCATGCGCCAGCAGCTCACCAAGCGGATGAACACGCTGATGGACGCGGTCTACTTCATCCCTCGTAGGATCGGCGGTGTCTCGTTGCGGCTGCCGCCGCCGCGTCCGGCCTCAGAGCAGGTGTTCTTCATCGGCGCGACCAATGTCCCGATCGACCGGCTCGACCCGGCGCTGATCCGGCCGGGGCGCATGGGTCGCCACGTCTGGTTCAGGACGCCGACGCTGGAGGACCGCAAGGACATTTTCAATCTGTACCTAGCGAAGGTCGACCACGAGCCCGATCTCGACACGGACCGGCGCCGGGACGAGCTGTCGCGGATCACCAACGGCTACTCGCCGGCGATGATCGAGCAGGTTTGCTCACTGGCGCTCACCTACTCGCACGCCGACGGCCGGCAGGAATTCGGCTGGCCGGACATCGTCGAGGCGATGACGACCGTCGAGGCCGGGACCGCCGTGGCGATCGACTACGTACCCGAGGAGACTCGCGCCGTCGCGATCCACGAGGCCGGCCACGCCGTCAACGGCCACCTGTACATGAAGGATGTCCTCTCCACGCGTCTTTCGATCCGCAAGCGCGGAGAGTCGCTCGGCCACCACCAGGCGATCCAGACCCAAGAGCGATTCTCCTCGTGGCGCAGTGACGAGTTCGCGAAGCTCGTCTGGACGCTCGGTGCGATGGCCGCCGAGCATGTCTTCTACGGCGAGAACTCGACCGGTGTTGGCGGCGACGTGATGAGCGCGACCGCGCGCGCGGCGTGGATGGTTGGCTACTGCGCGATGGGGCCCAACCCGATCGACCTGAACGGGCGCTTTGCCTCGGCCGATGACGAAGCCGAGCAACGCCAGAAGCTCTACGGGCGACTCGAGGAGATCGGCGTGCAGATCATGCGCCGCGCCGGAGGCGGCGGTCCGTTCGAAGAGGACCCGATCGGCGGCACGCTGAACGACCGTGACAAGCGCCGTGCGGTCGCGGCCCTGCTCGGCCAGGCGTACGTGACCGCGTACGCGACCGTCGCAGCCAACCGCAACCAGGTCGAGGGGATCGCCGAGGAGCTGATCCGCCACAGGGAGATGCACGGCGACGAGGTCGTCGAGCTGCTCAACAGCGCCGGACTGAAGCGCCCCGAGATCGACCTGCTCGAGGAGCACACGTGGCCTCCGGTATGAGCCCGGTGCGCTCTCGGCTGGGCTCACTAACCGCTCGCTCCGGATCGGCCCACGAACACGTCGCCGAGCCGCCGGTCGGTGGAGGCGGGAGGGAATTGGTGGGCCCGCGCGAGCATTCCTACATGCCGCGGATTCACAACGCCGGGAGGTTCCGGTGGGCAATCGTCGCCTTGTTCGTCCTGGGGGCGTGCTCGCTGACCGCCGCGTTGGTGCTGTCCGCATCGGGCGGCCGGACGATAGCCAGCAGCAGCGGCTGGTCACTCTGGCAGCCACCCGACAGCGGATTGACCGGCGCGCAGGAGATCGCCGACTACGTGGCCCCCTACTACCGGGCGACGCCCGCTGATCAGCTTGCCGTTGTGACCGCCGTAAACCTCAACGACCCTTCGAACCCGCTCCAGGTGGCGGTTCCCGCTTCGGGCACCTCGGGCTCGCTCGTGCCGCTGCCATCGAGTAGCACGATCGTCTACAACCTTTGCGGCGTCAGCAGCAAGGACTGCTCGATCGGCGTCGGGCAGCCGTCGTCAAACCGCCTGCTGCTGCTCCGACGGGAAGGACTCGAGCTGGCGCTCTACACGTTCAAGTACATCGGTGGGATCCAGTCCGTGGTCGCGATCCTGCCGCCCGGTCACACTGTCCAGGGATGCACCGGGATCTGCGCCAAGCCACAGGAACGGACCACTACCAAGCCACTCGACATCGCGCTCGCGTTCGACCGCGCCGAGCTGCAACCGTGGCTGTCACGGCCACTGCGTTCCACGCTACCTGAGGAACTGCCGCCAACGGTCTCGCAGATGCCAAGTTCGCCCGAGGCCGAGCTGATCAGCATCATCACCGCGCACGGCCTGTTCTCCGAGCGGACCGAGCAGGCCCAGGACGGCAGCACGGTGATCGCGCTCAGTCCGCTGCCACCGCAGTAGCCACGCTTCAGCCGTCTCGATCCTCGATGCCCTGGCGCGGCTCGTAGCCCTCGCAGCGGAGCACCGGGATGCGGGGGTAGCGCGGGAAGCGATCGGGCTCCGCGCGCGAGCGCAGGCACAGGGAGAACGCAGATCCGCGGGTGTTTCGGACCAGCCGCTGATGCTGGCAGCGATCGCATAGCCCGGCCTCCGGGCTCCTCACGCGCCGGCTACTCCATCCACATGCCCGACGCCACCCGCGCCTGGACGAGGCGCGGTCCGTCGTCGGCGGCGATCGCCTCCCGTAGCGCTTCGGTGAGCTCCTCGCCGCTGGCTGCGTCGCGCGCCTCCATCCCGTAGGCGCGGGCGACAGCGGCCGTGTCCAGCCCTGGCAGCTCCAGCCCGGGAGCGCCTGAGACCTGCTCGAGCATCGCGAACCACTTGAGGATCATGTACTCCTCGTTGCAAAGCACCAAGAATGTGACCGGAGCCTTGAACGCGACCGCTGTCCACAGCGCCGTGATCCCGTACTGCGCGGACCCCTCCCCCAGCACGCACACCACCGGCCGCGAGCGCTCTGCCAGCTGCACGCCGACGGCCGCGGAGATCCCGAATCCCAGCCCCCCGCTCGCGCTGAAGTAGTAGCTGCCGGGGCGCGAGAGCCGTAGGCGATTGCGTAGCGCGAGCGTGCTCGACGGCGTCTCGACGACGGCAATCCCGTGTTCGGGCCAGGCGGCCGCAAGCGCCGCCATCGCCTGGGAGCCGCTCATCGGCTCGGCCTCCGGTGGATCGCCTGGGGCTGGCCGCGGATCCGGGCCAGGGCGGTCGGACTCCCCCAGAAGCTCGACCAACTGCTGCAGCGCGAGCCCGACGTCGCCAACGATCGCGTCGCCCATCGGCGCACGAGCCGCCTCGCCCGGATCGCTGGTGATGGCCGTCAGTGAGGCTCCGTCGGGCAGCAGCGGCCCGGGCAGGTACGGGTAGTACGGAAATACCGAGGAGCCCACCACCAGTACAACGTCGTGGCCCTTGAGCGTCTCCGACAGGGCGCCGATCGCGGGCGGGAGGATGCCGACGAACTGAGGATGGTTCTCCGGGAATCCGAGCCTGCTCCCACCCGTCGCGGGCGAGGCCCACACGGGCAGGCGCTGCTTTTCGGCCAGCGCGATCGCGGCATCCCATCCACCGCTCGAGTCGATGTCCGGGCCGGCCACGAACACGGGGTTGCGCGCCCCCTCCAGCACCGCCGCGAGCTGCGCGAGCGCGGCTGGATCGGGAGCGACACGGCCGCTCACCGTTCGCCGCCCGGCGTTCCTGGCGCGATCCTCGTCGGCGTCTGCGCCCCAATCATCCATCGGGATCGAGACGAACACCGGTCCGCGGGGCGGCAGCGACGCGTGCAGGATCGCGCGCGCCAGCGCCCCGGGGACGTCCGCCGCCCGGGGCGGCTCGTGCGCCCACTTGACGTACGGCTGCGGGCCGATGATCGCATCGCGATTGGTCAAGTTGGCTTCGATCATCACCTGAGGCCGAACCTGCTGACCGGCGGTGATCACGAGCGGCGACTTGTTCGCCTGGGCGTTGAAGATGCCCCCAACGGCGTTGCCGACGCCCGGGGCGGTGTGCAGGTTGACGTGCGTAGGGCGCCCGCTGGCCTGCGCGTATCCATCTGCCATCCCCACGACCGCGAGCTCCTGGAGCCCGAGCACGTAGGTGAAGTCGTCAGGGAACTCGGTGAGCATCGGCAGCTCGGTCGAGCCGGGGTTGCCGAAGATCGTCGTCATGCCATGGGATCGGAACAGCTCGAAGGTGGCTTCACGGACCGTCGGCATCAGTGGCTATCCCCCTTGGTGTCGGACACGGTGCGCCTGGCGCCGGCTGAACGCTAACCGGCGGCCGGTGCGTGTGCCACCGCTCTGCCGCCTCTAGCTGGGCTGCGAGCCCGATAAGCATCGGCTCCTGGTTGGCCCGTCCGAGCAGCTGAGCGCCGAGCGGGAGCCCGGAGGCGGTCATCCCGGCGGGCACGCTCACGGCGGGCCACCCGAGCACGTTCCACGTCCAGTTGTATGGGCACGCACCGACAGCAACCTTGTCGGTCTGCCAGTTCGAGAGCCCGTCGATCGCGCCGACCGGCAGCGGCGGCTCTGCAGTCGTCGGCGTGAGCACCACGTCGAAATCCTTGAAGATCGATCCGATCTGCCGGCGCGCCGGACGCTCGAGCGCGTAGGCCAAGCGCAGCAGCGGCCTTCCCACGATCTGCCCGAGGCGGTAGTTGTGGAGCGTGCGCTGATCGAGGCGCGAGCGGTCCGGGACGCCCGCCACCCATGGCCGCAGCCCCGCGCTCGAACGCGCGAGCACTCCCGCGGCGAAGATCCCGTATACCGGATCGGCAGGCACTACGACATGACCGAGCCGCTCGACCCTGGCGGCAAAGCGCTCGATCACGCTGCGCACCTCCGGGTCCAGGTGTGTGGGCGCGGCGCTGAACGGGATCTTGAACGACAGCGCGATCCGCAGCCGGCGACCCGGATCTGCGCGCTCGGCTGCGACCGCGAACGGCTGCACGGGCCGTGGTGGCCTGGCGCGATCGCCGGCATGGTTGCCCGTGACGGCGTCGAGCAGCAGCGCCGCGTCGGCGACCGTGCGCGCCAGCGGCCCGATGCAGGTCAGCCCGTGGAACGAGTCCGCGTACGGCCAGATCGAGACGCGGCCACGTTGGGGCTTGATCCCCACGAGGTGCGTCCAGGCGGCAGGGACGCGGATCGACCCGAGCCCGTCGGAGCCGAGCGCGGCGGGCACGAGGCCGGCGGCCACCGCCGCAGCGGAGCCCCCCGACGAGCCGCCGGGGGTGTGCTCGAGGCTCCAGGGGTTGCGGGTGACGCCGAACGCGGGGCCCTCGGTGATCGGCCACTGCCCGAGTTCCGGCGTTGTCGTCTTGCCGACGATCACGGCTCCCGCCGCCTTCAGGCGGCGGACGGCCTCGCTGTCCTCGATCTTGGGGTCGAATGCTCCCTCGCAGCCAAACGGCGTGGTCTCCCCCTCGAGGTCGGTGTCGTCCTTGATCGCGATCGGGACTCCCAGCAGCGCAGCGCGCTCGCCGGCCGCGAGGCGGCGATCGGCTTCGTCGGCCTCCGCCCATGCCGCCTCCGCCCGCACGCACCGGAACGAGTTCAGGCTGAGTTGGGTCGACGCGATCCGGCTCAGCGAGAGCTCGACCAGCTCCCGCGAGGAGGTCTCCCGGCGAGCGAGTAGCTCGAGCTGTCCGCGGAGGCCGGCGAACGCAAGCTCGTCGCCGTCGGCGTTGGCGTCGGCGGTCGAGAGGCTCATCGCGCCCAAGGATCGCGCATCGCTGCCGGCGGCGGCGGGCTCAGCGCCTCGGCCCCGCTGGAGAGCGGCCGGCGACAGAGGCGGTCTCCGGCGCCGGGGCAGGCCAGCGCGTGGCACCGAGCTCGCGTGAGATGCCCCGAGCGGCTTCGCCGACCGCCGCCAGCTGCGACTTGGCTGGACCGCGGGGCATGATCCTTTCGGTGTACCCAACGATCCCGATCGCCCCGACGGCCTGGCCGGAGTGATCGAAGATCGGCGAGGCAATGCTGGACTCGCCGAGAACTGCCTCGTCGCGCTCCCGTGCGTAGCCGCGCTCACGGACCTCCTGCAGCTGCTCGCGCAGGCCGCGCGGCGAAAGGGTTCGGCTGGTCAGCTTCGGCAACGGCTCAGCGAGGAGGTCGGCCACCGAGTCCGCGGGAAGGAACGCGAGCATGGCCTTGCCCAGCGCACTGGCGTGCAGCGGCAGCTCCGCGCCGACCTCGAGGATCTGCAGGGTCGTGTCGGGCCGGAATACATGGTGGACGACGACAACGTTGGCGCCGTGCATCACCCCGACGCGCACCGCCGCGTCGGCCCGGGTAGCGAGCCGCTCGGCGTGAACGAGTGCGCGTGCTCGCAGCTCGTTGAGGTCGAGATAGGAGTTGCCCAGCTGAAGCAGACCGGCCCCAAGCTGGTACTTGTCCGAATCGCGGTCCTGCTCGACGAATCCGTGCACCTGCAGGGTCTGCAACAGTCCGTGTACGGTCGGCCGGGTCAGCCCCAGCCGATCGGCAATTTCGCTGACCCCGAGCCGGCGCGGCCCGCTGGCGAGCACCTTTAGGATCCGGGCGGCGCGGTCGACGGATTGAATCGTCGCCCGCCGGGTCGATTTGGGATGACTATTCGACATTGTCGAATCAGCTTTGGTACTGTAGACTGGCTGCGTAACTTCTCCTCCACTGCTCCCTCCTGTCGATCATGATTCGATAATGTCGAATCGGATTCGGGCCGCACCGTACACCCCCGGACTACACGTGTCAAGAGTCATCTGCTCACCGGCCGGCGACCGCGCTTGGACTTGCAGCCCGAGCGGCCGCGCTTGCTCTTGCAGCCCGGCGGCGGCGCTTGGGCGTGCAGGCGGGCGGCGGCGCTTGGGCCGCCGTGACCCATCGGCCCTCGCGCTGACTGGAAAGGGGAAGTCGCGCTTCGCGGCCGGTGCTGCGTAGCGCCTGCGGTCGCTCCGCGGGGGGCTTTGTCGCGCTCTGCCCTCGTGCAGCGTGGCGCTCTCAGGGGCCGGTCGCGCTCCGCGCGACGTACTACTATACTTTGTGAAGTATGCAGACATTCCGGCGCCTGCTTGGCTTCTTGCGCCCGTACCGGGTGGCCGTCGCGTGGTCGTTCGTGTTCGCGTTCGGCGCGATGGGCGCGACCGTCCTGATCCCGTTCCTCACCGGCGAGGCGATCAACTCGATCCGCGGACACCAGCGCCACGAGCTGACGGTGTGGGCGATCGCAATCGTTGCGGCAGGAGTCGGCAGGCTCGGCCTGAGTGTCGGTCGCCGGCTGGTCGCCGGCCGGGTGTCGCTCGGTGTCGAGAAGGACCTCCGCAACCGCCTCTACGGTCACCTTCAGCAGCTGGAGCTGTCGTTCTTCGATCGCCAGCAGACCGGCCAACTGATGTCGCGCGCGACCGTCGATCTCCAGTCTGTCCGGTTCTTCCTCGGTTATGGACTGATCTTCATCGGCCAGTCGCTGCTGTCGATCCTGCTGGCGGCGGTCGCGATGTTCGTGCTCCAACCGGGGCTCGCGGCCCTATCGCTCGCGCCCGTTCCGTTCGTGGTGCTGATCGCTCAGCGGTACGGAAAGCACTCCCGCCCCGCGCTGCAGGAGGCTCAGCAGCGGATCGCGGAGCTGACCGCCGAGGCTGAAGAGAACATCTCCGGCGTACGCGTGGTCAAGGCGTTCGCCCAGGAGGATCGCCAGCTCAGGCGCTTCGATCACTCGGTGACGAGGGTGTTCGACCAGCAGATGCGCGCCACGCGGATCCAGGCCCGGTACACGCCGCTGATCAGCTTCCTGCCGAACCTCGGCCTTGCGGCGATCCTGCTCGTCGGCGGCCGCGAGGTTATCACCGGATCGCTCAGCGTCGGCACGTTCACCGCGTTCTACGCGTATCTGTTGATGCTGATCTCGCCGATGCGCACGCTCGGCTACATGCTGAGCGCCGCACAGCGAGCCACCGCCTCCGGCGCGCGAATCTTCCAGGTGCTCGATCGAGAGCCGCGGATGACGACAGCCTCAAACGCACTCCCCCTTCCGCCGGGTCGGGGACAGGTCTCGTTCGCAGACGTGGGATTGACGTTCGATGGAGCCCCGCAGCCCGCGCTTGATGGGATCAACCTCGAGATCGACGCGGGCGAAACCGTCGCATTGGTCGGAGCGATGGGGTCGGGAAAGACTGCGCTCGTCTCGCTACTGCCCAGGCTCTACGACGCGACCCAAGGACGCGTCGAAATCGACGGCGCCGATGTCAGGGACGTCGATCCCGCCAGCCTTCGGCACGAGATCGCGGTCGTGACCGACGATCCGTTCCTCTTCTCGGCGACGGTCCACGACAACATCGCCTATGGCCGTCCACAAGCCACTCGGGAGGAGGTCGAGGAGGCCGCGCGTGCGGCCCAGGCCGACTCCTTCATCCGCTCGCTCCCGAAGGGCTACGACACGCTGATCGGCGAGCGTGGTCTGACCCTGTCCGGCGGCCAGCGCCAGCGGATCGCAATCGCGCGAGCGATCGCCGCCGATCCAAGGATCCTGATCCTCGATGACGCCACGTCCTCGGTCGACGCATCTACCGAGCAGGAGATCAAGCTCGCCCTCCGCGCTGTGATGGCGGGACGGACCACGTTCGTGGTCGCGCATCGGCTCTCGACGATCGCGCTCGCCGACGAGATCGTGGTGCTCGAGGACGGCACGGTCGCAGCCCGCGGCGACCACGAGGAGCTCCTGGAAAGCTCGGAGCTGTACCGCGAGATCGTCGAGAAGGGGATGCCCGACCAGGTGTTTCTCAATCGCAAGCCGCTCGAGGCGAGGGTGGCGGGGCTGTGAACCGGTTGTCGGACATCAGGCGACGCCTGCGCGAGACCTCCGGTCGCAGGCGGAAGCTGCGGAGGCTTGCCGAGCTGCTCTCGCCCTACCGCTGGCGCGTTCTCGCGATGTTCCTCTCACTCGTCGCGGCGACCGCCGCCGCGCTCGCCCCGGCCCCACTTGCCAAGATCGCGATCGACGACGGCATCGAGCGCCACGACGTCGCAACCCTGGACTTGGTCGTCGCGGCGTTCCTGGCCTCGGCGTTGGTGTACGCGGTCGCGTCGTACGCCCAGACCTACCTCGTCGGCTGGGTGGGGCAGCGCGCGCTCCAGGACCTCAGGGTGCGGTTGTTCTCGCACCTCCAGCGTCTCTCGGTGGGCTTCTACTCGCGAAACCGAGCCGGGGTCATCATCTCTCGCCTGACCAACGACGTCGAGGCGCTCGATCAGCTCGTCGAAGACGGAATGGCGACCCTGATCCAGTCGGGCATGATGCTGATCGGCGTGGTCGTGATCCTGTTCGTGATGGCCCCGCACCTGGCGCTCTTGACCTTCCTTGCGCTGCCCCTGCTGGCGGCCGGCGGGCTCGCCTTCCGGATCGCGTCCGCCGATGCCTACCGCCTCACGCGCGAAAAGATCGCAGCGATCACCGGGTATCTCCAGGAAACGCTCTCCGGCATCCGCGTCGTGCGCGCGTTCGGTCAGGAACCGCGCCACATCGCGCGGTTCGAGGAGCTCAACGAGGAGAACCAGGCGGCCAACATGACGACGGTCAACCTGAACGCCGCCTACTTCCCCGCGGTCGAGTTCCTCTCGGCACTCGTCACCGTTGAGATTCTGGTGATCGGAGGGCTAGAGGCGATCAATGGCCACGCCTCTACCGGAGTGGTGTTCGCGTTCGTCGCCGCGCTGAACAACTTCTTCGACCCGATCCAGCAGCTCTCCCAGCTCTACACCACCTATCAATCGGGCATGGCCGCGCTCGACAAGATCTTCGGCCTGCTCGACGAGCAGCCGGATCTCGTCGATCGGCCGGACGCACTGGAGCTGCCGACGATCCGAGGCGAACTGGACTTCGACCGCGTGTCGTTCCGCTACGGCACGGGCGGGGGACCGGACGACGACTGGGCGCTGCGCAACATCGATCTGAGGATCGCGCCCGGGGAGACGGTGGCGCTGGTTGGTCAGACCGGAGCCGGGAAATCGACCTTCGCGAAGCTCGTCTCCCGTTTCTACGACCCCACAGAGGGCCGTGTTCTGATCGACGGGCACGATCTGCGCGATGTGTCCACGCATTCGCTTCGTTCACAGATGGGAATCGTGCCGCAGGAAGGGTTCCTGTTCAGCGGCACGGTGCGGGAGAACATCGCGTTCGGCCGGCCCTCCGCCTCCGATGAGGAGATCTCGGCCGCC
>Ga0187808_10000851_pt1 | contig 10185 bp, 9 predicted proteins | sample NC_wetland_sal_i_5_FD_132427 | JGI IMG/M metagenome (GOLD analysis project Ga0187808, IMG submission 132427) | Wetland sediment microbial communities from Neuse River Estuary, North Carolina, USA - ASW_3 | ecosystem: Environmental > Aquatic > Freshwater > Wetlands > Sediment | place: USA: North...
CATGGGTTCGTGTCGCCCGCCGCCAGGCAATATAGCCGAAGTTGAAGATCAACAGCATCTCGAGGAACCAGAGCGGGCCGACCGCGACCCCCAGGATGAGCAGATAAGGGTACAGCAAAATCAATGGTGCCGTGATGTGGTTCCAGTAGTAGAAGCCGATGGTGGCGATAGGGCTAAGCACGATCAGGAAAACGACCAGTGGGATGCCAAGACGCAGCAGCCGGTCCTTGAGAAAGGAGGCCGACCCCTTGTGGTCGAAGGAGCCGGGCGTGAAGTACCCCGAGATCAGGAAGAAGAAGCCCATGAAGTAGGTCTGGTTGATGGTCACGAACACACGCAGCACTAAGGACGCCAGCGGGTCATTCCTGGGGGCTCCAGGTAGTAGAACAGTCCGCTCGCCCCGTATATGACGGCCAGATGGTGCAGCACCACCAGGATCGTCAGCGCGGCCCGCAGGTGGTCTGCGAAAAACAGGCGGGAACTGCTGGTCGCTTTTGCTGGCGTCTGGATCATAGCGATGTCCGCACCGACGCGCTCGCGCGTGGTCTGGTCTGTCTGGGATGGTAGTGTAGCGTGTGTCTGTTGTGATCCCATCGTCGTTTCCTCCTTTCGGCTCTCTGGGGAAGCCTGTCGCTGTCCTTCACAGCACTCTATTGGCCAACGGAATCCTGCGGATCAAGCTACTGATCAGGAAGCAGAGTGGAAGTGTGATGAGCACCGCGATGCCCCATTTGAGCAGCGGATAGAGCGCCACCACGTGCAAGGCATAGGCAAAACCAACGAGCACCGGGGGATGGATCAGGTAGACCGTATAGATACTGGCGGCTAAGCCTTTCGCCAACCTCCCCTGATGATTCCAGCGCTGTCGGAAGAGCACCAGCAGGCCAATACACACTCCCACGACCATGAACGATTCCCAGAGCGCGTAGCCAAACGCAGGCCAGTTGAACCCACCCACTATGGCAAGGCCAGCCCGTGACGTTCCTGGTGCCCCCGCCTCTTGCATCATCACCGAGGGAAACACCAGACCTCCAAAGATGACGAGCGTCGCCATGAGAGCAATCAGCGACCAGTCCCTCCCCATTTTCGCTGTTACTTCGAAGAACCAGTTACGACGAGAGGCAAGCAGACCGAGCATGTAGAGGCTGCTATATTGGGGAAGATAGCCCACAGGCACGTTGAGCGGTAGAAAAATCCAGTCTGCTGGCCACCAGAGACGCACGACAAAGGTCACCAGACCGGGTGCGAAGATGAAGCCAAAGATCCCTCGAGAGCTGGGAAGTTTTCCAGTGCTGGCGGTCGTCTGCGTTCGATATCTGGTGAGCCTGCGCCAGGCAGCATAGACCAGGCTGAAGAGTAAGAGCAGCGCGATGAACCAGGCAGGTCCGGTGACCCCTCTCACCTGGGGCAGATAGTTAGCGTAGAAGCTCCAGTAGCTTCCGTGCAGACCCCCCGCGATGTAGATCGCCAACGGATCAAGCAGCAGACCGTAGAGCAGCACCGGAATTCCCAGACGGACGAGTCGATCGCGCAGAAACGCTCTGGGACCCTTGCGATCATAGGAGCCAGGTGTAAAGTAGCCGGCTAGTAAGAAAAAGAGCCCCATGCCTGAGGCTATGCCGATCGCAGACGGGATCGACAGGAGTACCCCGGTGAGCAGATTGGTGGCTGGATCGTGATAATACCAGGAACCGATCCCTCCGTAGGTATCGTCCAGGTGCACCACCAGTACCATACTGATCAGCAGAATACGTAGATTATCAACGAACAGCAGTCGCTTGCCCTGTGGTGCTGCCGCTGCCTGTCCCCGTGGAGCAGTGGCTACTGCCCCAGGGAGCTGAGATGTTGTCAGTTCAGTTGTGCTGCCATCGTCTTCTCCTTCACGCTGAGCTTTCACAAAATCCTCTTCGCGTAGGGGATCATGCGCACAAGAGTACCCAGCGCGAAACAACATGGGACGGCAATGATGACGGCGATCCCAAATTTGAGCAACGGGTAAAGCGCGACCATGTGCAAGCCATACGCGACACCTACCAGGATGGGTGGGTGAATAATGTAGACCGTGTAGGCATTGGCCGAGAGAAACTTCCAGACGCGCCCCTGACGGTTAAAGCGTTTCCGGAAGAGCACTAGCAGGCCCGTACACAGCGCCACACACATGGTTGAATCCCAGAAAGCGTAGACCAACGCTTGCCAGTGGAGTCCGCCAAAAAAGTATTCGATATATTTGATGCCTCCTCCCACTTTTACAAGAGCCACGAAGAGCACGAGGTCAATGAACGCAACCCAGAACCAGCGCTTGCCCATCGCGTCCGGTATCCTGGTAAACCAGCCACGCCGGTAGGCGATGAGACCCACGATGAACATGCTGATGTATTGGGGAAAGTAGGCGAACATCAAATTCAAGGGCTGGAACCAATAGCTGATCGGGAACCAGATCCGAACCACAAAGGTGATCAGCGCCAGGCCAACAATAAACAGGACCATTTCTCCAGTCGTTGGGTAAGGATGCGTGCGAGCAGTGTTGCTGGACCACGTGGGTGTCGTCATGCGGGGATGAGCATGTGACCACCTGCTGGAGAACCAGCGCCAGAGCGCGTAGAACATGACAAAGAAGAGCAGGGCCTCGATGAACCACACCGGTCCCTGACCAATGCCTCGCAGTGAGAGCACGTAGCTGGTGTAGAACTGCCCATACGACCCTGGAAATCCCGCGACTATGTACAAGACGAAAGGATTGATGAGGATGTCGTAGATGAGCAAAGGAATCCCCAGGCGTAACAGCCGGTCGCGCAGAAATGGACCGGCCCCTTTGCGATCATAGGCTCCTGGGATAAAGTAGGAGGAGATCAAGAAGAACAATCCCATGAAGAACGCCTGATCGATCCCTACAAGGAGGGTCAATAAGACAGTTGTGAGTGTGTTCGTTGTATCATGGTAGTACCATTGGTCTATCGACGACCCATAGGTGCAGGCAAGGTGATGCACGACCACAAGAATGGTGAGAAAAGCACGCAGATGATCAATGAAGAACAACCGTGAGCTTTTCGCCGCAGGAGCAGGCAAAACTCGTGCCCCGGCTCCATCCCCTGTAGGCTTCTGTGTGGATTCCACTCGCTGTGCATCCATACCAGGATTGACCAGGCGAGTATGAGATTGGTGCAATTGAACCATCGACTGTTCGGCTTGTGATGACATAGAGCAATCCTTTCTGAAGAGCGTATTGCTCGCACTCTTCCATGATACACGTATAGGAGATCGCTCTCACGAGACAGACACATTCTGCCCTCACCATCTCACGAGAGAGTCACAAATACAGAGGTGAGCATGCCAGAGGCTGTTCGGGACTCGATAGTGTACGCAGCTCTGGAAGCTTGTTGACCTCTTGGAGGCTCAAGCCGGTGATGGCGGGGAGCGCGTTGTTCTCATTGATGATGAGTTTGCTCCAGTGCGCGCCCGAGATGTTGGTCGTGGTGTGAGTGGGAATGGCTTGATCAAGCGTTTCCCCGTTTTTTGTGGGCCGCTACGAACGCATTGACAGCGTCAGCTAGCGGGCGAGGAATATCGTTCGCAGCCACAACCACCTCTATGAGCGCACATCTTCCTTCATGCTGAGCCTGTGCAGCCGCTGCGAAGGCTGTCTCTAACTCTTCCTCCGTGGTGACACGCAGACCTACTGGCTTTCGCATCCCCGCAAAGTCCATCGGCAGCTGGTGATAGTTCCAGGTCTGGAGTTCGTTATAGCGCATCTCTTTGGGACCATCGTCGCGGAGAAAGTTTTCAATCACATAGTGACCGTTATTGAGGACAAGGATGATGGGGGCTAGTCCCTGGCGTAAGATGGTTGAGAGTTCCTGGGCTGTCATCTGGAATGCCCCATCTCCCACCACAAGAAGATGGCGCTGGTGAGGATCTGCCAGCTGGGCCCCAAAGACGGCTGGCACGGAATAGCCAATCGCAGACCATGTCTCCTGCATCACCACGCGGGCGCGTGCAGGCAAGGCTATGCCCGTCACCACAGAACACGTGCCCCAGTCGAGGACGAGCACATCATCTTCCTGAAGGAACTGCCTGAAGCGTTGCCATAAACGATCTTGCGTGATCGCCGTCGCAGGCTGGGGCTCAAAAGGCGGCAGGCTGCGACGTGCTTGTGGCGCATGGAAAGCGAACGGGCGCGGGGAGACCTGCGTACTCAACCGCATCAGGACATCACGCAGAGCGACATCCCAGTAATGAGCTGTTGCGATGGAGGCGCTTCTTACCTGCAAATCCACCACGTGCGGAGCTTGCAAATCGACAGCTGCATATCCACTATTCCTTTCATCGTGCTGAAGACACAGGCGAAGCAGCAGATCTGCTGTTTCGATCTGTTGCTCGATCGAGCTGCGCCCCACATTTCCCCAGTACGTCCCCAGGTACAGCGGGTGCGTTTCATCCAGGAACGCCGACTTGGCGGTAGATGTGGCCGCAAAAGGAATCCCCGTCTTCTGGGAAAACGTCTGAACCAGCTCGGTCAACTGATAGCGACCCACCGGGAAATCAACCAGCATCACCGGGTTGTGTGCAGCGGTAAGCAAGGGCAGCAAGCGGGCCAGGAAGGCCTCAAGTTGCGCCGGATCGCTGACTGGTTCAGCCAGGACCAGCTTGTTGGTGGGAGGTTGAGCCGACAGGCTATCCACATCTTTCGGAAGCCGAATATACACCGGGAGCTTCTCTGACCAGCATGCCTGCAGCACACGATCAATCTCTTGACAGGCATTGTGCTCGGTGAGCAGCGCCTGAGCGACCGTCACTTCCTGGTAGATCCTGGCAAAGGCATCAAAATCTCCGTGCAAGCTATGGTGCGTCAGCTCTTTTTGTGCCATCGCCTGTGTTGGAGGATAGCAAGAGATGACAATCACCGGAACCCATTCGGCGTAGGCGCCTGCAATCCCACCGGAGGCACCGAAATCTGCCACTCCACAGGATCCCGCAAATGCTGCGATACCGTGGCTACGAGCATAGCCATCAGCAGCATAGGACCCGTTCAGTTCATTACATGTGCCAACCCATGCGATATCCCGATCGGCTTCAATACGATCCATGAAAGGGAACCCGTAATCTCCCGGCACGCCGAAGATGTGACGAATGCCTAATTCCTTGAGACGATCCAGCAGATACGTTCCTACCGTGTACTGTGTCGCCATGTTCTTTTTTCCTTTCCAATGAGCACCAAAGAGATGAGTTAGGAGGTCGATGGCATCGTCTTCTTTGGCAACGATGCTACATAGGTCTCCAGCGCGGACGCACTATTTGCAGCTCCATCTTCCTGCCTGATCAACCGGGCCAATCGCCCGGCTGCCTCACGATAGGCGGGAATGGCCATCACCTGCTCGACGGCGCTGCGAAGTTCGTCCGCGCTTGCCTGCCCAGGAAGGGCTCTGCCCGCGCCGAGCGCTTCGACTCGCTCGACGATGATGCCCTGGTCAGCACCCAGGCCTGGCAGACACACGAGTGGAACGCCGTGGGCCAGGGCGGCCATCACACTCCCGTGCCCCGCATGGTTGATCGCCAGAGCCGCGTGCGGCAGGACCGCCGCGTGCGGAACGTAGTCGACGACAGCAGCGTTCGGCGGGATGGTCAAGGCCTTAGGGGAGAGCGGGCCGGTCGTCAGCAGCACGCGCAGCAGCAGGTGAGCCGTCGCATCGAGCACCAGTTGCAGCCTGACCGGGGAGGCTTGCCCGGCCATGGTGCTGAAGCTGGCAACCACGAGCGGTCGCGGGTCATCCTGGTCCCACGGCAAACGCCAACCGGACGGCATGGGCTGCTGCTCGAACACCGGCCCTACATAGCGCACCTGCGGAGCGGGATCGGCAGTGACCCCATCAAACTCGCGTAGGGTCGTGACCAGCACGAGACCCTGGTGCTCCCACTGCATGGCAGTAGTATCCAGGGCCGCAGGCCCGGCCTCCACCCGCAGCCGGTTGCCCATCGCGAGCAACGCGTCCCGCGTATCCAGCAGGGACGCAAACAGCGAATGGACGAGTACAGCGGTGGGGACCCCAAACCTGGACGAGTTCGCCAGGACGCCCGCGAGCATGCAATCCACGACGACCAGATCCGAAGGCTCCCGTGCGAGCACCGCCGTGAGATCATCCGCAAGGCCATCATTCATCCAGATGGTGCGCATCAACCGACGCTGCCACTCGGCAGGTGTGTGAGGCGGTGCGTCGTCCCAGTCAGGGCGGCGGGTATAGGCAGTGAAGGCGAAGCCCGCCGCCTCGATTCGGCCTTGTTGAGTTTCTTCGCCGAGAAACGTGACCGTATGTCGGCGTTCGGCGAGTGTGCGGGCAATGCCCAGCGCTGGCGTGACATTCCCACCTCCGTTCCAGGTGACAAAAACAAAGGTTGACATCATATCCCTGCCTGATATTGTCAACTTGTTAGAAAAAACAAAATATATTGAAGAGGTATAAAGAGGAAAGATGCTGGAGGGCAGTGAGAGACTGGGGAGGATTGACGGTTATGCGACCAAGTTCACTCCGGTTATCTCATTCCACACCAGGAACCGGCCCTGTAAAATGGCACGGTAGTCCCTTGCACATAAGCGGTGCCTTCGTGGCTGGCAATGTCCAGCGATGGGGCCAAAAGCAGAGAGAAAGCGTTGGGCCTGTTTGGCTGATTTGCATTTCCGCATTTTTTCTCCCGCAAACGTGTGGGTTGGTGCGAGTTTTCCGCGCGATTATTGAGTCGCTTGTGCTGTCGATGCTCCACGCCAGGCAGGATCTCGCGTTTGGCTGCTCCATAGCTCTTCAGTTTATCGGTAATGATCACTCGTGGGACGTATTGTAGCCCTCTCAGCAGCTTACGGAAAAATCGCTTGGCAGCTTTTTTGTTACGTCGGCTCTGCACCAGAATATCCAGCACGTTGCCATCCTGATCCACTGCTCGCCAAAGGTAGTGCTTCTTCCCTTGGATGGTGAGCACCATCTCATCCATGTGCCATTTGTCCCCACAACGAGGGCGACGACGGCGCAATTCATTGGCATACGTCTGCCCGAATTTGAGGCACCACTGCCGGACGGTTTCATAGGTGACAATGATCCCACGCTGAGCCAGAAGCTCTTCGATATCACGAAAGCTGAGTGAGAAGCGAAAATACAGCCACACCGCGTGGCTGATAATCTCAGGCGGGAAACGGAACCCTTTGTAGTCAGGAGAAGTGGTGTTTGTTTTCATGCTCGCAATATCTCACATGATGTGTTTTCCGGTCAAGCCAATAGCCAAGTTGACAATACCTGCACGGCTCCCACACCAAGGGATTCGCTTGCAGAACACTGGAGGCACTTTGCTCTGAGGTGCAAGGGGGCTTTTTCGCGCTGCTTGCGCAGGGCTTGACAAATCTTATGGCTTCTCTTCCGCGTTTTCCGTGATCTAAACTGTGGTATCATGAAGAGGTGGACAGTTGCCGACCTAGACTGGGACGCCCGAACATGCTCCACTGAAAGCAGGAGCCCGGAGAAGAGCCCATGCCTTTCGCTATTCAACTGTTTTTTGATCCAGCAAGCGACACTGCTGTCCGAAGTCTGTGGGCAGAGTTAGCCAGCACAGAGGTTCCTTTCCCCCTGCGGGACTCTGGCAATCGCCCTCATGTCTCGCTGGCGATCTACGGTGAGCTCAATACCGCTGTCTGCGCTGGTCTCCTCAGTTCGTTTGCGGAAACACGCTCACCCTTTGCTCTCTCCATCGCCAGTCTGGGGATTTTCCCAGGAGAGCAAGCTGTTGTGTTCCTGGCTCCCATCGTCAGTTCCAGCCTGTTGGATCTGCATAGGCAGGTCCATCAGTTACTTCAAGATACTGGGACGCTCCCTTCGACCTATTACCTGCCAGGGCATTGGACCCCTCATTGTACCCTCGCGACGCGGGTGCCTGCTCATTTCCTCTCTCAAGCGGTAGCGATCGGTCTCGGAATGTCTTTTCCCCTCCCAATCTCCATCGAAGAGATCGGAGTGATCGAGTATCCCCCTGTGAACCATCTTTTCTCTTTTCGCTTGGCTGGAGGATAAACAGCGTTTCAAGACTCGATCGCCTTGTTTCAAAAAGAGAGGCGTCAGGCGGCGTGAAGCACGTGGGGCGAGAGTCAAATCGAACCGGGCTCGGCCATAGCCCAGTCGTTTGATGAGTTTGAGGCGCGTGATCTGCCCCTCGGTCTGGCCCTGGCTCCAAGGCAAGGTCAGACCGGCTTGGACAGCGGCTTTATCTTGGTATACCCCTGTCACAAATGGCTGGAAGTCGGTCAAGGAACTGTTGAGTCTCAGTATGTCGTGCCGGGCAGTTGTTTGCAAAGTCTCAGAAAATCGTACCGGGGAGCCGCTATCAGTTGCGGCTCTGATGCTCAAGCAGGAGCGATCAGCGGATCGAGCTGGAAGCGGTACGATTGGAGGCTTTATGCTACGGCGCGGACAGACAACCACCTTTCAAGAGCGATTGGACATCACCGAACGTGCAACCGTTGGACAGTCCGACTCCGAGATTGCAGCGACGCTCGGTTGTTCCATCTGGATGGTGCGCCAGCCTCAATCTTACACAGCTCAAGAGGGGGATAGTGATTTTTGTCTTTCGTAGCTTTGATCTTTCAGAAGCGGTACTAACTGGCTATTTTTGACTATCGCACCCAAAAGATAAAATAGCTAACGCGATGTGCAACTTTCTGAAACTTGCCACAGTTTTTGAACGTCTCTAGAGTAGATGCAGCGCCGCAGAGAGAGGGGCTGTAGAGGCGATGTGCATGAGAGAAAGTGGCACATCGCGTTAGCTCGTCGCAGGGGAGGAAACCTCCAATGAAGGACACGCAGAAGTCCGCCAAGAGCACCACCGCGGGAGGCTCGACGTCCGAGGGATTCACCGACGAGGAACGAGCCGCGATGAAGGAGCGCGTCGGTGAGCTGAAGGCGGCCGCGCGCTGCGGCCCGCGCGCGGACAAGGCGGACGGGGAAAGCGCCGTGCTCGCGAAGATCGCCGAGATGCCGGAACCGGATCGCGCCATGGGCGAGCGGCTCCATGCGCTCATCAAAGCCAGCGCGCCATCCCTCTCGCCCAGACTCTGGTACGGGATGCCCGCGTATGCCAAGGACGGCAACGTCGTCTGCTTCTTCCAAAGCGCGCAGAAGTTCAAGACGAGGTACGCGACGCTCGGCTTCAGCGACAAGGCGAACCTCGACGAAGGCGCCATGTGGCCGACCGCCTTCGCTCTGACGGAGTTGACCGAAGCCTCCGAGGCAAGGATCGGCGCCCTCGTGAAGAAAGCGGTGAGCTCTTGACTGAGCTCGACACCGGCCCCCGCCGAAGCCGCGCCCGACGTGCACGTTGTTCTTGCAAAGAAAAGGCTCATGGAGTCTACTACCCTCAGAAGAATTGCAAGTTTCTGAGGAGAGATGCCATGAAGGCAGTCCGATTGTATTCTCACATGTTTCTGTCTCATTGACGAGATGAGGCCCCGAGCTCCGAAAGGCAAGCGCTTGCGAGAGCGTCGGTCCACAGCCGAAACTGGCCGTGAGCCTAGTGATCACGATCGAAGTGGTCGGCACCTATTTGGATCTCCCGTCAAGATCAGGAAGTGTTTGACTCCTTCCGTCGAAACTCAGCGCACTTTTTCCCGAGGCTCTCTCGAGTGGATCGCACGACCGATGTCCGGCAGGCAGCCAACTTGTGGGCCATCAAAGAGCGGCTGTGGTGCCTCATCCGGGATGGCCTGCTGCTCTCTGATCCCATGGTGGCCATCGTGGTGAGTCAGCCCATCCCGGTCTGTCAGTTTGCCCGCGCCTCTCGCTGCCGTCGCGCAGGATGACACCGCCAGCACAGGCTGTGACCATACCTGCCGCCAGACGTTCTATGGCTTTCGTCTACACATGCGGCTGTGCTGGCCTGGGGTGATCACCCAGATGTACCTGGCACCCGGAAGTGCTGCATGAAGGCGAGATCGTCTGGGAGGTGACCGCAGGCACGAGCGGGAGGCTCGTGGGTGACCGCAACTCTTGGCTGCCGGCAGTGCAAGCCGCGTTGCGCAAGGTCGGCATTGTCCAGGCTTCCTCCCATACGCTCGGAAAGCTGGCACCCGGCACACAGTTGGAGCGCGGTATTGGGCCGCGTGCGCTATCGCAATGATACGGTCTTTGGACAACTGACCGACCGCTGGAGAGTGAAGCG
>Ga0187808_10000852_pt1 | contig 10185 bp, 8 predicted proteins | sample NC_wetland_sal_i_5_FD_132427 | JGI IMG/M metagenome (GOLD analysis project Ga0187808, IMG submission 132427) | Wetland sediment microbial communities from Neuse River Estuary, North Carolina, USA - ASW_3 | ecosystem: Environmental > Aquatic > Freshwater > Wetlands > Sediment | place: USA: North...
CCCGATTCGGTCAAATTCGACCCGCACGGTTACATCGTCTCGACCCAGGTGGCAAGCGGGCAGGTGCTGCGCATCGATCCTCGTAGTGGCGAACAGCGACTGCTGGCCCAGCTGAGTCCGGGGTTGGACAACTGCACTTTCGTCGACGACCGGGTGCTGGTATCCAACTTCACCGGCGAGATCACTGAGATAGCGCCGGACGGCCAGACGCGAACGGTGTTGCCCGGTGGGTTGAATTGGCCGATGGATCTGACCGTGGGTCACGACGGACGGCTGTACATCGCCGACGGCACGTATTTCTACACGGCCCTATCGGACGGGTCTTTGCAGACCGTGGGGATGTTGTTCAGTCCCGGCTACCCCGGGTTCCTGCGCGGCGTTGTGTCGAGCGGACCCGGTGAGTTTGTGGTGACGACGTCGGGCGGCCAGGTCAGCAGCTACCGGCCGGCGGCGAGCGAAAGCGAGGTGCTGGCAGACGGTTTCGACCAGCTCTACGGCGTCGCGGTTGGCCCCAACGGTGTGGTCTTTGCCGAGTTGGGCACGGGAAGGGTGCTTTCATTGCGGTCGGGCGGTGTCTCGCGTAATGCAGACGTGCTGGCCAGCGACCTGCGTGAGCCGGTCGGTGTCGCGATCGACGCAGACGGGGCGTGCCTGGTGGCGGAGGCCGGTGCCGGACGGGTGATCAAGCTGAACGGCTCCAGGATCGACACCGTTTTGGCCGATCTAGAGCGCCCGCAGGGCATTTCAATACGCGACGGAGTGCTCTACGTCGTCGATGCCGGTGCCAAGGAGTTGATCGCGTTCGACCTGAACACCAACGTCCGGCACACCATCGCTTCAGGGTTACCGGTCGGCCCGCCGCCGGGCGTGGTGGCCAAGCCGCTGAAAGGAATGCCGCCGTTCTCCGGGCCGCAGGGCCCCTTCGCCGGCATCGTCGCCGCGGCCGACGGGACGCTCTACATCTCGGCCGACGGTGACGGCAGCGTGTTGGCAGTGCGCCGGTCACAGGGAAGCCGTTTGGAAAACCGATAATGTCCCAAGCCATCTCCAGCGAGCACCGCTATCTACAGATCGCGCGGACACTGCGCAAAGAGATCGTCGACGGGGTTTATCCGGTGGGCTCGCAGCTACCCACCGAACACCAATTGTGCGAGCGATTCGCGGTCAGCCGCTACACCGTCCGCGAAGCACTACGCCGACTGCGCGAGGACAACCTCGTCGCGTCGCGACCACGAGCGGGCACCCGTGTGGTTCCCCGGCCGGCGTCCAGTTCATATGCGCAGGACGCGATGTCGATCGACGACCTGCTCGCGTTCGCCGCTGGCGCGCAGCTGAACATCGAGTCCAACGAGATGGTGACCATCGACGACGACCTCGCCGCCCGGACCGGATTGGAGTCCGGCAGCCAGTGGCTATCGGTGCGCGGCTACCGGCAGGCGGACGGCGCGTCGGTGCCCTTGTGCCGAACGGAGTACTACATAAGCCGCACTTTCGCCGCGGTCGGCAGGCTCCTGCAACGTCACACCGGCCCGATTTTTCCGTTGATCGAGGACCTGTTCGGTGTGAGCATCTCCGAGTTGCACCAAGAGATCGCCGCGGTCCTGCTTTCCCCCGAACTGGCCGACGGCCTCGGCGTTGAGCCGGGGACGGCGGCGCTGCAGATGAGGCGCAGCTACAAGACCTCTGATGGCGAGATGGCTCAGCTGACGATCAACACCCATCTGTCGTCGAATTTCCGCTACGCGATGACCATGCGACGCGTGAACGGTCAGGCGGCGGGCTGAGGTGATTGCCCGAGCCCGCCACGACACGGCACGCGCGGCGCAGGCGTACCGGCGCGAGCTGTGGGTGCACACCACTTTGGCCGATTCGCTGCGCGCGGCCGCGGAAATGTCTCCGCAGCGAACGGTGTTGGTGGACAAGGATACTCGGCTGGACTGTGCCACGCTGTATACTCAGGCCGCCGGGTTGGCGAACGCACTGCGGGCACGCATGCCGACCGGCAGCGTCGTGTCGTTCATGCTACCGAACTGGCACGAGGCCGCCGTCATCTATCTGGCCGCGACGCTCGCCGGGATGGTGGTGAACCCGATTCTGCCGTCGCTGCGCGACCACGACCTGCGCTTCATCCTCGAAGATGTCGAAACCGCGATGATCTTCGTCCCGCATCAATTCGGCGGTCATGACTACGCGGCGATGCTCGAACGCGTGACCGCCACGATGAGCCCGGCCCCCGAAGTGGTGGTGCTGCGCGGCGAATCTGGTTCGCACACATCGTATCCGGCGCTGCTGGGGCTTGAGCCGGATGCCACGAGGCTACCGGCCCTGGATCCCGACGCTGTACGGATGGTCCTTTACACGTCAGGCACCACTGGGCGCCCAAAAGGCGTTCTGCACAGCCATAATTCGATACATGCGTTGATCTGCCAGATCCGGGACCAGTGGGACGTCGAGCCAGGCGACACGTTCCTGGTTCCGTCGCCCATCGCCCACATCGGCGGCTCGATATACGCGTTCGAATGCCCGCTGCTACTGGGCACCACCGCGGTACTCATGGACCGGTGGGATCCGGCGGTGGCGGTGGCACTGATGAACAGTGAATGCTGCACCCACATGGCCGGGGCGACACCGTTTCTGCAGCAGCTGCTGTCCGCCGCCGAGCGCGCCGACAATCGTCTGCCCGACTTGAAGGTCTTTATCTGCGGCGGCGCCTCGGCATCACCGTCGCTGATCCGCCGCGCCGCCGAATATTTCGACCGCGCGATAGTAACCCGCGTGTACGGCTGCACGGAAGTGCCTGTCGCGACCGTCGGCGCACCCCGGCGTGACGAAGCCAGCCGAGCCGCGGACACCGACGGACGGGCCGGCATCGCCGAGATCAAACTCGTCGCCCACGGAGCCGCGCCGGCCGGCGACGGCGAAATCTGTGTTTGCGGACCGCAGATGCTGCTGGGCTACCGACATCCGGAAGACGACGCCGACTCATTTGATGACGCGGGGTTTTTCCGCACCGGAGATCTCGGGCGCTGGGTCGATGACCAATACCTCGTCGTGACCGGCCGGGCCAAGGACGTCATCATCCGCAACGGCGAGAACATCTCGGCCAAGGAAGTCGAGGACCTGCTCGCCGACCACCCCGGCATCGCCGAGATCGCGGTCGTCGGACTGCCCGACGATCGAACCGGAGAACGGGCGTGTGCGGTGATCGTGCCCGCAGGGGAGCCGAGGCCGGATGTCGCCAACCTGCTCGCGCTGCTGCAGAGCAAGGGTGTCGCGAAATTCAAGGCCCCAGAACAGGTGGTCATCTGGGATGCGCTGCCCAAGAACGACGCGGGCAAGATCCTCAAACATCAGATCCGAGCGGTACTGACAAAGATGGATGGCTGAAATGCAGGTCGCAATCGTCACGGGCGCAACAAGCGGCATTGGTTTGGGATGCGCAAAAAGCCTCGCCGAGATGGGTATGGCCATTCTCGGCACGGGCCGCGACGAGGACCGACTGGCCGAGCTGGAAAAGTCCATCGACGACCCGACTCGGGTCGCGACTCTGGCCGTCGACCTGACCCGTGACGATGCGCCGCGACGCATCGTCGACCTCGCCGTCGACCGGTGGGGTCACGTCGACTTCCTGATAAACAACGCCGGAGTCGGCAACCCCAAACCGCTACACGAAACAGACGACGAAACCCTCGACTACGTCCTGGGTTTGATGCTGCGGGCCCCGTTTAGGCTCGCGCGCGAGGTGCTGCCACACATGGGACCCGGATCGGCGATCATCAACGTCACGTCGACTTTCGCCGTGATCGGCGGGCTTCGTGGCGGCGCCTACTCCGCGGCCAAAGGCGGGCTGACCGCGCTGACCACCCATATCGCCTGCCAGTACGGTGCCTCCGGCATCCGCTGCAACGCCGTCGCGCCGGGTGTGACGGTAACGCCAATGGTTGAGAAGCGCCTGGAGGACGAGCGGTTCCGCAAGATTAACACCGAGATGACGCCGCATCAGCGGTTGGGCACCATCGATGACATCGCCAGCACCGTCGCGTTCTTGTGCTCGCCGGGTGCAAGTTTCATCAATGGGCAGACGATCGTCGTCGACGGCGGCTGGAGTTCGACCAAGTATTTGTCGGAGTTCGCGTTGACATCGGAGTGGATCGCGCGGTGAACCCGGACCCCGGCGACGGTGGGCGTCGATCTACGCGCAGATCACCGATGCGCGTTTCGCCCGCCGCGTTTGTGCGCACTACGCTCCCGCTGAACCTGTCGGACCTGGCTGAGCTGGATACCGGTCGATACCACTCGATCTGGCTGCCCGATCACATGGTGAGCTTTTGGCCCGACGCACTGTGGACGCCGGAGTTCACCGACCTCGCAACGTCATCGCCATCGCCGCATCGCCACCTCGACGGCATGGCGGTCGCCGCGGCCGCGGCCGTGCTGACCGATACCGTGCCACTGGCCACCAGTGTTGTTGACACGGTACGTCGCCACCCCGCGTTGCTGGCCCAAAGTGCGCTGACCATCGACCATCTGTCCCGGGGGCGATTCATACTGGGTCTGGGCAGCGGTGAGAGGGAAAACATCGCGCCCTACGGATTCGACTTCGCCCGGCCCGTCAGCCGCTTCGAGGAAGCGTTGAAGGTCATCCGCCTGCTCTGGGACAGCGACGGGCCGGTGGACTTCGAGGGCCGGTTCTACCGGCTGAATCATGCTCGGCTGGACACCGAGCCCTATGACGGGCGCTTCCCGCCGATCTGGATCGGCGCCAGCGGGCCCCGGATGCTCGATATCGTCGGTCGCTACGCCGACGGCTGGTGGCCGGCCGGAGCATGGACTCCCGACCACTACGCTGAGATGCTCAGCACGGTAAGGCAATCGGCCGAACGGGCCGGCCGCGACCCGATGGCGATCACACCGTGCTTTGTCCAGGTATGCCTGATCGGCGAAGACGACGACGCGATCGACCGGATCGTCCGCGCTCCGCTGGTGTCTTCCTTCCTACTGCAGGTATCGGCAGAAGTGTTGCGCCGCTTCGGCTTTGACCATCCGATGGGCGATGACTGGGGTGGGTTTCATGATATTGACCCGATGACGCTGACGCGTGAGCGGATCGTAGAGTTCCTGGGCCGCGTCGAGCCCGAAGCGATTCTGGCGGTCGTGCCGCACGGCACACCACAACAGGTTGCCCGAATCGTCAAGTCGTATGTGGATGCCGGACTCCGCGTTCCGAAGATCCTGGATTACGCCGCAATGGCCGGACTGGAGTTCAGCGCCGCGTCGGCAGCCAACGTGCGCAAGACGGAGGACGAATTGTTGACTTTGTGTGGAGATCAGCCATGATTGCCGGACTCGATGCGTCCGCGATGCTTGCCCGCGCGCAGGCCGAGACGGGACTGGACGACTATGGCGATCCGACGCTGCCCGAGCGGTTCGCCTTAGCGGTCGACCACTTGAGCGGTATCGGCATGGACGCCAACGGCATTGAACAGGCAGAAGGTGTCTGTCATTGGCTGCTGACGTCGCGGCTGGAGTTCATCGAGGACCGAAACCGCTATCCGATCGCCGCCGAGGTGATCGATCACCCGATGTTCGTGACGGGCGAGCCTCGCTCGGGTACCACGCTCATGCATGCGCTGATGGCGGTGGACCCGAACGCGCGCGCGCTGCGCTTCTGGGAGGTGATGTACCCGTCACCGCCTCCGGGCGTCGCCCGCCCAGACGATCCTCGCCGGGCCCGGGCCGACGCCGACTGGCGCGAGATCAACGCGAAGATGCCCAAGTGGCTACTCAGCCATCCCTACAACGACATGCTCGGTGACGGTCTTCCCGAGGATGAGCGCACCTGGGCCTTCGACTTTCGAGTAATGACCCCGACGGCGTGGTGGCGGGTGCCGATGCAGACACTGGTGGCCGGTCTGCCGACGGATCCGGCCGCGCAATACCGTCTCCACAAGGCAATGCTGCAACAGTTCCAGTACAACCGGCCCCGAAGGTACTGGGTTCTCAAGGGGTTTCATGGATTCCGCCTCAAGGAGTTCTTCGACACCTATCCCGACGCGAATCTGCTGTGGTTGCATCGCGACCCGGTGCAGGTCGCGGCGTCGCGCACGATGATGATGGCTGACATCCTCGATGGCATCGTCGGTCCGATCGACCTCGCGGTCGAGGCGAAGAAGCACCTGGAGATGACCCAAGCCAGCATCGCCAATACCATGACCAACCCGATGGTGGACGATCCGCGGATCCTGCACGTGCCTTTTACTGACTTCATCGCAGACCCGGTCGGAACCGTCGGCCGCTACTACGCTTTGTGTGGGCGGGCCCTCTCCGGCGAGGCCGAGGCGTCGATGCGTGATTACTTGGCCCATAACCGCGGTGACCGCTACGGGAAGTTCCGCTACTCCACCAGCTTGCTGACCGACATCGGTGAGGACCTCGAAGATCTGCACGCTGAATTCGCGCCCTTCCGTGAGCGGTTCGGAGTCAGCATCGAAAAACGCGATTGAGATGCTCATGCGCGAAGGGCTGTCGGTCCATAATGTGACGTTCCTCGGGGCGGATCCCGCTGAGCTGCATAGCAACTGGACGGCTCTTGGCCTGCGACACCTGAGCGTCCTCGACACGCAACTTCTCGACCCCAGCTTCGTTCGCCTTTTTCGAGCCGAAGATTACGCGGTCGAGGCGGTCTACCACCTGTTCGGCGCCGGTCGGTTGTCAGGGGAGGCGCAATCGGTCCACGCCGCCCGTGCAGACTTGTCCCGGCTGATCGAAGCTGCCTCCGCCACAGGTGCGCGCTGCATCTACATGCTCACCGGCGGCCGGGGTGGACTCACCTGGGAGCAGGCAGCCGAAAGGTTTTGTCGGGCGATCGAGCCGTGCGTGCAAGAGGCCGAGCAGGCCGGCGTCAGCCTGGCGATCGAGAACGCGTCGAGCCTCTATGCCGACATCCATCTCGCTCATAGCCTGCGTGACACCATCACCCTCGCCGAGTTGGCGGGGCTAGGCATCTGCATTGACCTGTTTCACTGCTGGGCCGAAGCCGATCTCGCGGGCCTGCTACGGGTGGCGCTTCCGCGGACACAACTGATTCAGTTGAGTGATTACGTGCTGGGAGACCGGGCTCTGCCGGCCCGCGCGGTGCCCGGTGATGGCGCGATTCCGATCGAGTCCTTCGTGGCTCAGGCGTTGGCTGACGGCTATCGGTTCGGTTTCGACCTGGAATTGCTTGGGCCACGAATCGATGCGGAGGGCAGGTTGGCGGCGGCCGGGCGAGCGTGCGCGACGGTGAGCGCGATGCTCGACAGGCTCGGCGGCTGAGAGGCTGAGAAAGAGAGGGGTGCGGTGGCTTTCGGTGATGGGGCAGATGACGCGGTACTCGACCGCGCGTGGAGCGAGTTCTGCGAGCGATTGAAAGCCGCTGGCAAGCAAGCGTTCAAGGATTTCAACGCGACCTCCGGCGTACAGCGCGCCGACGCGTTTCGCTTTCTTACCCAGAACCTGGGGCAGGCGTTCGATCTGGCCCTGGAAACCCGCGACACCCGCTATCCGATGATTCACGCCTTCTGCAACCCGACCCGCAAACTAGGGGGAGACTGCGCTGATTTCACCTACCAACAGGTGTGGATTGACGGCGAATCGACCTACCGCATCACCGGAACCCGCGGCACGGCCACGTTTTTCAACATCACCGTGCAGGGGGCGCGTCCGGACGGTCCGCATGTCCTGCATGAGCCATTCGGCGACGTGCCGGAGGTGAACCTGTTCGGCCACCAACTCCACGTTGAGCCGGACGGCGGCTTCGAGTTGTATGTCGGTGGTCCCGAGCGTGGGCCGAACTGGCTGCCGACTACCGCGGATTCGCGCAAGCTGTTCATCCGCCAGGGCTTCGACCGCTGGGATGAGCGTCCCGCGCGGATGCGGATCGAGCGTGTAGACATGACCTCGCCGAAGCCGCTGCCGACTCCCGACACGATGGTCGAGGCAATGCGCTGGGCGGGTGATTTCGTCACCGGACTCATGACCGACTGGCCCGAGTTCCCCTTCAGCTACGGCGGTGTCGACAATGAGCATCCGAATCAATTCCCTCCCCTGGATGCATCCGAGGCAGACAGCAAACGTGGCCGAACCGCGGCCAACATGTACTGGGAACTGGGGCCTGATGAAGCGCTCATCGTCGAGTTCGATGCCCACGAAGGCTTGTGGATGATCACGAACATGGGCGCGTACTTCACCAGCATGGACTTCCTCTATCGGCCGGTGAGCTACACCCCGAGCCGCGCATCGGTCGACACTGACGGCAAAATCCGCCTGATTCTGGCCCACCAGGACCCGGGCTTCCACAACTGGATCGACACCCAGGGATTCGAACGCGGGAACCTCACCTACCGCCATATGCTCGCGGGTCAACCCGCGGCACTGACCACCCGGCTCGCCAAGCATGCGGAACTCGCACATGTGCTCCCCCCAGATACCGCGCGAGTCACAGGTGCCGAACGTACCGATTTGATGTGGGAGCGCTTCAATGGCGTCCGTAACCGGTTTCCCCTCTGATGGCCCGGTGCGCTTTCCCGGTGTGCCGACCTGGTTTTCGCGAACACCTGGCCGAGTGGCCGGTCCCGCCCCCGAGCTGGGCGCCGACACCGCGGAGGTGCTCGAAGAACTCGGACTCGTCCTGTTGATATGAAGCCGGCCCCATCGCCATCGGCGCGCGTGTCTTGCCGGTGATCCCGGCTTCCTCGCATCTAAGCTTGCTGAGATCAAGAGGAGGGGCAGCGACGTATCGGCAGCAACTACGGCGCCGGGCGACGAGGTCAGGGCGCGCTAACAGCGAGCGCTGAACCGGGCGGGGCTTTTCCCGCACCGGGTCGTTCTGCTCTGCGGCGGTGGGTTGCTCCGGTGCGGCGCGTTGGCAGGCTGGCGATTTGGGACAAACCCGAACGCAGCGGCGGCATTCCCGCGCTGGATGGCCTTCGCGCGATAGCGGTTGCGCTGGTGCTCGTCGGACATGGCGGCATCCCCGGCGTGGGTGGCGGGTTCATCGGGGTCGACATCTTCTTCGTCCTCAGCGGATTCCTGATCACGTCGCTGCTGCTCGACGAGCTGGGACGCACCGGTCGCATTGAGCTGACCGGATTCTGGATTCGCCGTGCGCGGCGGCTGCTGCCGGCACTGGTGTTGATGGTGCTCACCGTTGCCGTGGCACGCGAACTCCTGCCAAACCAATCCCTCACCGGGCTGCGAAGCGACGCGCTCGCCACCTTCTTGTGGATGGCGAACTGGCGGTTTGTGGCCCAGAAGACCGACTACTTCACCCAAGGCGCTCCGCCCTCACCTCTGCAGCACACCTGGTCACTAGCGGTGGAGGAGCAGTATTACTTTGTCTGGCCAGTCCTGGTGATCGCGGTGACCCTGCTGCTGGCGGCGCGGGCCAGGCGCTACTTCGCAAAGGCCACCGTGGGTGGGGTCCGGCTCGCGACCTTCGTGCTGGCCACCCTGGGCGCGCTGGCCTCCGCCGCGGTGGCCATCGGCTATGTCTCAGAAGCTACTCGTGATCGGGTGTATTTCGGCACCGATACCCGAGCGCAGGCGTTGCTCATCGGCTCCGCGGCATCGGCTGTGCTGGTCCGCGATTGGACCTCGTTAAACCGCGGCTGGTGCCTGATCCGGACTCGCGGGGGCCGGCGGATCGCACGTCTTCTGCCCATCGTTGGTGTGGCGGGGCTGGCGGCGGCGACTCACTACGGAACTGGGGGCGTCGCCGAGTTCCGCCACGGGTTGCTGATCGCGGTGGCGGTCGCGGCCGTCCTGGTGATAGCCCCGGTGGCGCTCGAGCAGCGCGGAGCTGTTGCCCGCGTCCTGGCCTGGCGCCCGTTGGTGTGGCTGGGCACCATTTCGTACGGCGTCTACCTGTGGCACTGGCCGATCTTTCTGGGGCTCAATGGCGAACGCACCGGATGGTCCGGAGTCCCACTTTTCGCCGCCCGGTGTTCCGCCACGGTGGCAGTGGCCGCCGCTTCGTGGTGGCTGATCGAACAACCGATCCGGCGCTGGCGACCTTCACGGGTGCCGTTGTTGCCGTTGGCGGCGGCCACAGTGGCCAGCGCCGCGGCGGTGACGTTGCTAGTGGTTCCGGTGCGAACCGGACCCGGCTTACGGGAGGTCGGACTGCCGCCCGGCGTCTCGGCGGTC
>Ga0187808_10000853_pt1 | contig 10182 bp, 9 predicted proteins | sample NC_wetland_sal_i_5_FD_132427 | JGI IMG/M metagenome (GOLD analysis project Ga0187808, IMG submission 132427) | Wetland sediment microbial communities from Neuse River Estuary, North Carolina, USA - ASW_3 | ecosystem: Environmental > Aquatic > Freshwater > Wetlands > Sediment | place: USA: North...
CCACCACCTGCTGCACTCGCACGGGATTCAGCAGGCATGCAAGCTGCGCTTCGCCGCGATCCACTTCCGCAATCGCCGCGTCCATTTCGCGCACGTAACTCAAATTGTGCTCCGCCGCCACCGCCTCCGCTGTGATTCCCAGTCCTCTTTCGAGGATCAGGCGATGCAGCAGGACCACATCCAATCCGCGCTGTGCTTCGGAGACATCCGGCAAAAGCTGTTCCAGATCGGCATCGCGGCGCAGCACAAACAAATAGAATGCTCCTCCGCCTGCGTAAATTCCCATGGCCCGCCGCCCGTGATTCTGTCCGCCGAAATCTTTGCGAAATTCGGCGTAACTTGCGGCGCGTTCTTCTGCGTTCTGAAAAGGATAGGAATACCAGTCGAAGATGGCGGCCATGGCCTTGCGGAAACGCTCGAAATGAAAATCCGCGACATTGCGAATCAGCCGGTGTGTGGGAAGGATCGTCAGACCCTTAGAATGCGTGTTAATAAATGTCATCATGGCGAACTCGTGCGCGGCGAGTGGATCCACTTTTCCCAGGCGCGCGCGGCATTCATTGCGGTAATTCAGCGCCGTCTCGTAGCGATGGTGCCCGTCGGCGATAATCAGTCTCTTCGTCGCCATCTTCATCTGGACGCGCCGGGTGAAACCCGGGTCGGTGACGGGCCAAAGCTGATGGGTCACGCCGAATTCGTCGCGGAGTTGGATCGGGGCGCTCTGGCGAGCGGCTCCCTCAAGCCAGGTCTCGATCGCCTGCTCGGGGTCGTCATATAGCATGAAAAGCTGCCCGGTTTGCGCCCGGGTGTGGCGCAACAACTCAATGCGATCCGCTTTCGGCGCCGAAAGCGTCCGCTCGTGCCGAAAAACAACGTGGGCGTCGTAGTCCTCGATGCGGCCAAGAGCAATGAACCCGTTCCGCACCTTGCGCGTCTGGGTCCCCGGCACCGTGTACTCCTGGGAGTAGATGTAGAGCCCCGGCGCCTGATCCTGGACCAATATCTTCTGCGCGATCCATTCCTCAAGCTTCCGAGCCGCGCGCGTATAGACATTATTTTGCGGTGTATCGTCCGGAAGCACTCGGCCCTTTTCAATTGCGATCAAGTTGTAAGGGCTCGCGGCGTAGTACTGTTCCTGCATTGCGGGTGTGATCTTGTCGTATGGCTGCGTCAGCACCTGCTGGAGCTGGACTCGATTCGTGTCGTATCGAAAGGCGCGAAAGGTATGAATTTCAGCCATGGGGCCTCGAGCGGAGAATCGAGCTGCGCGCAAACACGTTATTGTAGCAGCCGGTGGCACCCTCACTCAAAGCAGCAGAGGGCCAGCCGTTCTTGTGTGTGCCCGTCCTGTGCTCGCATCCTCAGAATGAATGACGATCGAACGCCGGTCCAAAGAACGCCTTCGCCAGATGACTTTCCCGTTCACCCCGCTTAAAATGGGAAATCCAGTTGCGAGTTTGACAGGTGCCCTGAAGAATGGCCGGTCACAACAATCGTTTTTCCGCAGTGCGCGTTCTCATCTTCGACCTCGACGGCACCCTGATTGACTCGAAGCTCGACCTCGCTCTTTCCATCAACGCCATGCTCGAGCACATGGACCGCGCGCCGCTGGCCCATGAAACGATTTACAGCCTCGTCGGCAATGGCGCGCCCGTCCTCGTGCGCCGGTCGCTCGGCGAAGGCGCCACCGATGCGGAGGCCGATGAGGGGCTCGTATATTTTCTCAGGTATTACCGCACCCACATGCTCGATAACACCCTTGCGTATCCTGGCGTGCGCGAAGGCCTGGAGCTCCTCAAAAGTAATCCCTTGGCCGTCTTGACCAACAAGCCGGTTAATTTCAGCCGGGCGATTCTCGACGGCCTTGGCCTCTCGCGATATTTCCGGTTTGTTTACGGCGGGAATAGCTTCGAGAGAAAAAAGCCTGACCCCATGGGCGTGGAGGTGTTGCTGCGCGATCTGGGAGCGGCGCCACGCGAGGCGATGCTCGTGGGAGATTCTGAAGTGGACGTTCAAACAGCGCGCAACGCTCGCATCTGGGCCTGTGGAGTCACCTACGGCCTGGGAACGGAAGGTTTGCGGGCCCACCCGCCCGATATCATGGTCGACACCCTGACGGAGCTTCCTGCGTACCTCAATGGCCACCTTGCCGCGCCTTAATTTTTTCCGTACGCGCCTTTATACCAATCCCAGGTGCGCTGCAAACCTTCCTCAAAATGAACGCGCGGCTCATAGCCGAGCAGCTTGCGTGCAAGCGTAATGTCCGCCTGCGAGTCGCGGATATCCCCGGCGCGAGGCGGTTCGTACCGCGCCTGAATTTTCTTCCCGGTGATTTTTTCGAGCAGCTTGAGCACCTGATTCAACGTGATCCGCGCGCCCGTGCCGCCATTGAACACCATTCCGCTCGCGCCGGGAGCGCCGCAGGCGCGCAGCGTCTCATCCACGACGTTTTCAATGTACGTGAAGTCCCGCGATTGCTCGCCATCCCCATATATCACTGGCGGCTCCCCCCGAAGCAGCGCCAGCATGAAACGCGAGAGGACATCCGAATATTGCGACGAGGGATCCTGCCGCGGTCCGAAGACATTGAAATAACGGATCGAGGCATTCTCCAGCCCGTACACGCGTCCAAAGACTTGCGCGTAAATCTCGCCAACATATTTCGTTACCCCGTAAGGCGAAATAGGCTGGGGCTGCGTCGTTTCGACTTTTGGCTGCCCCGGCGTTTCTCCGTAAGCGGAGGACGAAGCCGCGAAAACAAACCGCCGCACTTTTGCGTCGCGCGCGGCCACCAGCACGTTCAACGTGCCGTCAATATTCACGGCATTGGTTTCGAGTGGATTCTGCACAGACCGCGGAACCGACGTCCGTGCCGCAAGATGGATCACATATTCCATGTCCTGGCAGGCTGACTGCAAGGCAGCCAGATCCGTAATGTCTCCCGTGCGAAAATCAATCCTGCTGCGCACCCCGGCGAGGTTCCCCTCATTGCCGGAAGAAAGATCGTCCAGCACGCGCACCTCCTGCCCGCGGCGCACGAGTTCGTCCACAATATTCGAGCCAATAAAGCCCGCACCACCTGTCACCAGATAGCGCATCCTCAAATTTCTCCTTGGGAAAGGGCGGCCGCACCGGGAAAGTTCCAACTCTTTCGCGCGGCCCGTGACCCGGTAGCCTGCATTTCGCGTTTCAGGTACGCTTGAATATAGCCCGGTGAACGTGCGCCGGGCAAGGATGGCACGCAATCGTAATTTGCTGAAAATTCCTTACGAGCGCGAGGCTCAGAACTCAGGCCATGAACTCTTATCAACACATCTCGAGGAACCTGATCGCGCCGTTGGTGGCTGCATTCCTCGTGGCAATGCCCGGTCTCATGCCCGATTTTTCGCCGGCAGCAGCGCCCGTGCATCAGTCCTACACCCATAAGCCCCCCAAAACGAAGGCCCCTTCCAAAACCTCCGCGCCCGATGCTGCCGTCCCATATCATGCCGGTGAGACGCTGCAATACCAGGTCGCTTGGGCCGCGTTCACGAGCGCCGCCTCCCTGCAATTGACCGTCCCGGAACGCCGCGACCTATTCGGCTGGGGGACGTGGCATTTCCGCGCTTCCGCCCACACGCTCAGCACCGTCCGCACCCTTTTTCCCATTGACGACCAGTTCGACTCCTACACCGATACGGCCACGCTCGAGAGCCGCCAGTACGAAATGTACTTGAATGAAATGGGGAAAAAGCAGGACCGCACGTTCCATCTGCTCCCGCAGGGCGAGACGCCTCATGGCAACGTTTCGCGCGTTATCGTACTGCCGGGGACGCGGGATCCTCTTGGCGCGCTCTATTCCTTGCGAGGGGTGGACTGGCAAAAAACGCCGGAATTCCGCGCGCCCGTCTATGACGGCCATGACGTTTACGAAATACGCGTCCGGCAGGATGCCCCGGACGAGGCCGTCTCCGTTGCCGCGGGAAGGTACTCCGCTTCGCGCATCTCGATCCGCCTATTCCTGCACGACAAGGAAATCTCGGGAATGAAATTCTCCGCGTGGCTTGCGCACGACGCTGCACGCACCCCCGTCCTCATCCAGGCGGACCTTCCCTTTGGAAACCTGCGCGTGGAGCTCACTTCGGCATCGCAATAAATCGCGGGGATTTTTTGGAGGACGCCGGCTCAGTTTTCCGGCACAACCCAATCATCCGGCGGGAAATCAATCTGCCAGAACTTAGGCGAGGGTCTGGCGAACTCGATTCCGAGCTGCGTCTTTCCGCCCTGCGCGGCCCCGATGTGGACAACCCGGCATTCGAGCGCCTGGTGGGTGGCATTATTTCCGATGGTGATTTTTTGCCCGGGCTTCACCTGCGCTGCAAGCGCAATCAACGCCCCATGGGCGTTCACCACGAGCGTACGCGTTTCTTCGGCGAAGTCCTTGTCCGCGGCCGTTTTGCCGCTCACGTGGATCGGCACGCTCAGGAGCACGCGCAGGCTCCGGCGTCGCCCCGGATCAGGGGTCCAGTTCGCCTTATCTTTTTGCGAAGTTACGGGCGCGGCCATAGACACCTCACCATAGCGACCACAAACGTACTAGGCAATGGGACTTTCGTCCTATAAGCGGCTGCAAGTAAATAGTGAGGAGGGGCGGGGTGGGACCGTGAGGAAGGCTGCGGGGAGTGCAAAAAAACCTATCTGGGAACCCAAATAGCGGGGTCAGCAGCTTACGATTTTTTCGCGATGATCTTTTACGCGCCGCGTCGCGTTTCGCGTGTCCACCACGAGTTTCGAATCGCGCACGATCGCGTCGTAATCGTAGCTCGTGTGGTCCGTCGCAATCAGCACGCAGTCGTAGCTCGCGAGGCGCTCCGGCGACAGATTCACGGAGCGCATATTGGAAAAATCGTAGTGCCGCATCTTGTGGAGCGCCGGAAAATAGGGATCGTTGTAATCGAGTTCTGCGCCGCGATCCGTGAGCAGCTCCAGCAGCTTCAGCGCAGGTGATTCGCGCAGGTCGTCCACATCCTTCTTATAGGCCACGCCCAACAGCAGGATTTTCGAGCCCTTCAGGCTCTTGCGCCGATCGTTCAGCGCTCCCGCCACCGATTCGACGACGTGGTACGGCATCGAAGTATTGATCTCGCCGGCCAGCTCGATGAACCGCGTCGCAAAGTCGTATTCGCGTGCCTTCCACGAGAGATAGTAAGGGTCCACGGGGATGCAGTGTCCGCCCAGGCCCGGGCCGGGATAAAACGGCATGAAGCCGAATGGTTTCGAGGCCGCGCTATCAATAATCTCCCAGATATCCAGCCCCATCCGAAGCGACAGCAGCTTCAGCTCGTTCACCAGCGCAATATTCACGCACCGGAAAATATTCTCGAGCAGTTTCACCATCTCGGCCGCGCGAGTCGAGCTGACCGGCACGACCCGCGAAACGATCTGCGCATACAGCGCCGCCGCAGCCCGCCCGCTTGGAGGATTGATGCCGCCCACGACTTTGGGGATCTGCGCCAGCCCATACTGTTTGTTTCCCGGATCCTCGCGCTCGGGAGAAAACGCGAGATAAAAATCGGTCGCCGTGTCTTCGCTCCCCGCGCCATTCGCAATCGGGCAGCGCAACCCTCCCTTTTCGAGCACCGGCAGGACCAGTTCTTCAGTGGTTCCCGGATAGGTGGTGCTCTCGAGCACGATCAATTGGTTTCGTTGCAGATGCTGAGCAATCGCCATGGCCGTCTGCTCGACGTAGCTCAGGTCCGGTTCGCGCCTCTCATCGAGCGGTGTGGGAACGCAAATCAGGATCGCATCCATTTCGCGCAGCCGGGCGAAATCAGACGTTGCGTCGAAATGCTCGCTTTGCGTGTGCTGGCGGATTTTTTCGGCGGGAATGTGCTGGATGTAGGACTGCCCGGCGTTCAGCTTTTCGACTTTGGATTTGTCGGTGTCAAATCCCGTGACTCGCTGGCCCTCTTCGGCAAACCGCAAGGCCAGCGGCAAGCCCACGTATCCGCACCCGATAATCCCAATCTTGATGCCTTTCGCCGCGAAGAACTCCGGTTTGCGCTCCACGCCTATCCTGTTTCCTCTCGTCTTGGGAGTGAAAGCCCGGCCAGATTTCGCATGCCGCTGCTTTGGTGTACCAATTATCAAATATAGCAGCATTCCGCGCGGTGACAAAGCAGGCCACAGCAGTGCTCCGCTACCCGAAACGAGGGATTGGAAAAACCAGAGTCCCTTTCTACCTGTGCCCTGCAACTTGATGGTAAACCTCAGGCGTCGTCGGGTCCTGATTTTCCGATTGCCCGTTCACTTCCGAGGAGTATTCGGGTACGATTTCCTGGAGCTTCGCGCGGATTGGCGCGGCGCCGTCAACCGTTAGCGAAGCCCGCAGCTCGCTTAAATGTTGGACAAGCAAAGGCCATTCCATGCGCCTGCTCCGCACCCGTTTGATCTTTGGCCGCGATGTTGCGCTCACCTCCTCCGCCGGGGAAAAAAGCTCCTCGTAGAGCTTTTCTCCTTCGCGCAGTCCGGTGAAGCGAATGCCCACCTGCTCTTCGTTCTTTCCCGAAAGGCGAATCAGAGTTCTTGCCAGCTCCAGGATCGAGACGGACTCGCCCATATCCAGCACCAGGATGTCGCCGTGCTCCCCGATCGCATAAGCCTCGAGCACCAGGGACACGGCTTCCCGCGTGGTCATGAAAAACCGGCGGATCTCCGGATGCGTGATCGTCAGCGGCTCGCCCTTTCGGAGCTGCCGTTGCAGGACCGGCACAACGCTTCCGCTCGAACCCAACACGTTGCCGAAACGCACCGAGACGCAACGCATCGAGTTTGCTTTCTGGCAGGCGAGAATCAGCTCACCCACTCGTTTTGTCGCCCCCATCACGTTTGTCGGGTTCACCGCCTTATCCGACGAAATTAAGACGAAGTTCTGGCAGCCGTTTTTTTCAGCGATGTCCATCAAGCCCAGCAGCGCGAAGACGTTGTTTCAAACAGCTTCATAACCGTACCTTGCAATAGGCTGGCCAATTCGGTTTTGGGTCTCCTAATACTTCGCGCCGCGCTCCCCTCTCTCGTTGTCATCAACATCTCCCCTGCGCTATCCTCCCCCATCCATGATTGACATTCATTGCCACATACTTCCGGGCCTCGACGATGGCCCCAACTCCTTTGAACTCTCTTTCGCCATGGCAGAAATGGCCATTGCCGACGGAATTTCCCACGTCATTGCCACCCCGCATGCCCATCCTTCCTTTCCTTTCCTTCCCGAATTGGTAAAAAAACGCCGGGATGAAATTCAGGAGGCCTTCGAAGGCCGCCTCATCCTCGCAACCGGTTGCGATTTCCACCTCAGCTTTGAGAATCTTCAGGACATCCGCCACGACCCCGCCCGCTACACCCTCAACCAGAAAAATTACCTCCTCGTCGAATTTGCCGATTTCTCCATCCCTCCCTCTCTCGACCAGGCCCTGCACGAGCTCCAGCTCGCCGGTCTCACCCCCGTGATCACCCATCCCGAGCGCAATCCGCTCATCCGCGCGCAGCCCGACCGCCTCTTCCGCTGGCTCCGCCAGGGCTGCTACGCGCAGCTCACCGCTCAATCGCTTTTGGGAAAATTCGGAAAATCCGCGGAAATTGTTTCAGTGGAATGGCTGAAAGCCGGCGCCGTGCATTTCCTCGCCATCGACGCGCACAATATCACCACGCGCCCCCTGCGTTTGAAGGAAACCTTCGACCTCGTGGCAAAAAAACACGGAGAGAATTTGGCGCAAGCCCTGCTCGTCGAAAATCCGCTCGCGGCCTTCGAAGGCCGCCCCTTGCCCGTCGTCCCCGAACTCTCACCCGAGCTCGGTTCCACCGATTCCGACGCCCACGTCCCCCGCCGCAAAAAACGCTTCTGGTTCTTCTAACCAGCAGTCATCGCATAAGAGCTTCTCGTCAGGCCACGGCTTCGCGCTTTGCAGGAGGGCCTTGCCTTTTAGGGGGTCGGAGCTTCAGCTCCGACATGCCGCCAGCCATATCATTGGGCTTTAGCCCCTGAGGTCGGTTGGACGAGGGGCGTGCTTTATTTATTAGGCGGGCTCCATCCAGAAAAATTCCAATTGCGGGCCAATCGAAAAATGTGAAAAAAAGCAATCCCTACTGCGCCAAAGCCTTATCCAATATCCCCGAAATCTCCCCTTCGCTCACTTCTCCCGCCGCGTCGTACAAGCTCTTCCCGTTCTTATCCAGAATCACCACGTGCGGAATCGACCCCTGGTAATACTTCTTCACCAGCTCCGCTTGCCCCGGCGTGGCCCCCTTGTCCAAATCAATGATGACGAAATTCACCCGCCCGCGATACTTCCCGTACAATTCCACCGTCCGCCGCGACTGTCGCTTCGAGTTGTAGCAACCTTCGCCGTAAATCAGCACGTAATTCGGAATCCCCGCCGCGGCCCCATCCCCCATCCGGTCGCCCGTAATGTGCGGCCCGTCCATGCTGTCGCTCGAATAATCCAGGTGCGGGTTGAGCTTCAAATTCTCCCCCGCCCAGGCGCGCCCGCTCGCGGCGAACAAAATCACCCCCAGCGCCGCCCCCCACAGAATCTTGCGCATGGTCACCCTCCTACTCAAGTACGCACCCGCGCACCCGCCCGGATTTTCTCCCCTGCGCAACTAGCCAAACAACTCCAAAATCTCCTCATACCGCTTAAACGGTGGGATCAAATACGCCCCTGCGATCCCCCGGTTCCGCGCCCCGCGCGCCCACTCGACCATCACCCGCGCCAGCGCAAACCCCCGCTCCCGCGCACGATCCCCCGCCTGCTGCATCTCCCGCAGCGTCGGCTCCGGAATCACGATCCCCGGCACCTCATTGTTCAGTCGCAACGCCTGCTTGTAACTCGTCAGCGGCCACAATCCCACCACCACCGGCACCGGCGATTTCCCGCCCAGCCGCTTCAGAAAAATCTCCCAGTGCTCGGGATCGAATATCGGCTGCGTCATCGCAAAATGCGCCCCCGCCCCGATCTTCTCCTCAAACCGCCGCAGCTCCTCCTCCATATTTTCCGCCACCGGATTCACGGCCACGCCAATCGTGAAATTCGTGGCGCCTCCCAGGCTCTTCCCCGCCCAGTCCGTCCCCTGATTCAGCCGCGCCAGCACTTTCACGAGCCCGATCGAATCCACCTCGTAAACTCCGCTCGTTTCCGGATGATCCCCAAGCGACGGCGGATCGCCCGTAATCGCCAGAACGTTCCGCACGCCCCCCACCGCCCACGCGCCCAGCAGCATGGCCTGCAATCCGATAATGTTCGCGTCGCGCGTCGTCAAATGCGGGACGGTCTCGAATCCGTGCGCCTCAAGCGCCCCGGCCAGCACCAGCGCGTCCATCCCCACCCGCGCAAGCGTCCCGCTATTGATGTCGATCGCATCCACCTCGCCCGACGCCATCACCCGCCCCACCTGCTCCACAATCCGATCAATCGTCACGCCCTTCGGCGGATCAATCTCCACCGACACCACGAACCTCTGCTCCTGAATCTTCCGCCACAATTTGCTTTCCGGCTCGCGCTTCGCCACCCGGCGGATCCGCTCCGCAGGCTCCATCACTTCCACCTCTGCGCCCGCGTTCCGCGCGCTCCGCGATTTCCCGGGCGCCAACTTCTTCACCGCCTCCGCCATCGCCCGAATGTGTTCAGGAGTCGTCCCGCAGCACCCGCCCAGCAGTCGCGCCCCCAGCTCCGCAGCCTCCTCCGCAAAAAGCGCGAAATATTCCGGCGACGACCGCGGGTACACAATCCGGTCCCCCACGCGCTTCGGAAACCCCGCATTCGGCATGGCCGAAAGCGGCAGCGTCGCGCACCCCGCCAGCTCGCGCAGCATCGGCAGCAAAAGTTGCGGCCCCACCGTGCAGTTCGTCCCCACCGCCTGAATATTCTTCTCCTTCAATTTCTTCCAGCCATCTTCCGGCCGCGTCCCGCCAAACGTCGTCCCTTCCTCCGAATACGTCATCTCCGCCACAATCGGCAGCCGCGAAAATCCCCGAATCGCATCAATCGCCGCCTCCAACTCCTCGATGTCGCTGAATGTCTCCAGAATGAAAAAATCGACGCCGCGCTCCTCGAGCGCCCCGGCAAGCTGTCCGGGCCTGTCGGTACCTACTCCAACATCGACCCCGACATAGAGGCCGAGGTCCTTGCGGAGCTAGGGCTGCGCCCA
>Ga0187808_10000854_pt1 | contig 10178 bp, 8 predicted proteins | sample NC_wetland_sal_i_5_FD_132427 | JGI IMG/M metagenome (GOLD analysis project Ga0187808, IMG submission 132427) | Wetland sediment microbial communities from Neuse River Estuary, North Carolina, USA - ASW_3 | ecosystem: Environmental > Aquatic > Freshwater > Wetlands > Sediment | place: USA: North...
ATCGCATGAGCTCAGACTAGCCCGGCGCGCCGCCGATAACGACGGCCATAGCCCGGCACGCGGCCAGACCTCATCGGTGTGCTCGCCGGCGGGCTAGCTGTCGCTGCCCGGGATCTCGGAGATGAGGTCGTCGGACGTCTCCATGCCCGCGCGCCACACCGACCTGGCGACGATCTTGCGCAGGTCGGCCCGGTCCTTGTACCGGGCGGCGATGTCGGTGACCTCGCCGAGGAGGCCCTCGGACAGCGTGGTGGGCTGCAGGCCCAGCGCGAGGAACTGGTCGTTGCGGACGATCAGCTCGTTCTCTTCGGCCTCACGGCGCGGGTTTGGCAGGTACGCGATGTCCGCGCCTGTGATGTCGGAGATCAGCTTGGCCAGGTCGAGCACCCGGTGTGTCTCGGTCATCTGGTTGAGCACCAGCGGCTTCTCGCCGGCCTGGGGCGGGTTGGACAGCGCGATCTCGATGCACCGCACGGTGTCCTTGATGTGGATGAACGCGCGGGTCTGGCCGCCGGTGCCGTGCACGGTCAGCGGGTGGCCGATGGCGGCCTGCATGAGGAACCGGTTCAGCACGGTGCCGTAGTCGCCGTCGTAGTCGAACCGGTTGATCAGCCGCTCGTCGCGGGCCGTCTGCGGCGTCTGCGTGCCCCAGACGATGCCCTGGTGCAGGTCTGTGACGCGAAGCCCGTCGTTCTTGGCGTAGAACGCGAACAGCAGCTGGTCCAGCGTCTTGGTCAGGTGGTACACGGAACCGGGGTTGGCCGGGTGCAGGATCTCCCGCTCCAGGTCACCGTCGGGTGTCGGCACCTTGACCGTCAGGTATCCCTCGGGGATCGGCGCGGACCCGGACCAGCCGTACCCGTACACGCCCATCGTGCCCAGGTGCACGACCGCTGCCCCAACGCCGGTGTGCACCAAGGCGGTGAGCAGGTTGTGGGTGGCGCGCACGTTGTTGTCAACGGTGTACCGCTTGGTCTTCTCAGAACGCATCGAGTACGGCGCGGCGCGCTGCTCGGCGAAGTGCACGATCGCGTCAGGCCGCAGGTCGAGCAGCACGGCGGCGAGCCGGTCGTACTCGGTGGCCAGGTCGATGTTGATGAACCCGATCTCGCGCCCGGAAACCTCGCGCCACGCCTGGATCCGGTCGCCGATCGGGACGATCGGGGTCAGCGAGTCAACCTCGAGGTCGACGTCGATCTTCCGACGGCTGAGGTTGTCAAGGATGGTGATGTCATGACCACGGTCCGACAGATACAACGACGTCGGCCAGCCACAGAAACCATCACCGCCGAGTACGAGGACGCGCATTCCGACTCCGATCGCATTTAGCAGCGAAACCTGCGCCGTGACTTTACCCGCACCGGAGGAACCCCGCCACGGAAGCTCCTCGACTGGGATCGTTGGCGCGCACGACGCTTACTTCTGCCTGGGAGTTTATCCAGTTGTAGGCTCTGCGACGCGTGATCACGGCGCTTTCCGGCCTGCTGGCCCTGGGAACCCGGGGCGGCTGATCATGGTACAGGCCGGTCAGGCCGCTCGTCGCCGCACTCGCGATCGCCGTGACAATGATCACGAGATCTATCTTTCCGAACGGAGGCGTGGTGACTGCCGAACGAACCCTCCTCACTCTAGGCAGCCAATTCTTTTCCAAGTGCCGCTTGCCGCGGCGTTTACCTTTCGCTGCGGACGGCCGGCGTGAGGAGTTCGCCGACCGCTTCGACGAGGAGGGTCATCTCATACGAGACCTGCCGGGTGTCGCATTCAGGGGCGGTGAGGACGGCGAGGCTGGAGCCGTCGCTGATGGCCTTGACGAACATGAGGCCGCCATCCATCTCGACGAGGGCTTGCAGGGGCGCGCCTCCTTCGAACACGCGCGCGGCACCCACCATGAGGCTGGTCAGTCCTGAGGTGATGGCGGCGAGTTGCTCGACGGCGTTGAGGGGGATGCCGGTGGACAGGGCGAGTGGCACGCCGTCGGCGGACACCACGATCGCGTGGGCGACGTCGGCGACCCGCGAGGTGAATTCGGTGACTAGCCAGTTCAGGTCCTGGCGGTGCAGTTGGCTCAATGAGCTTCCTCTCCTGCGCGCGGGCTGCGCCCCTGGGCGTCGCGGCTACCAAGCTGGAAGCCGCTGAGGCGGCTGCGGGCTTGTTCTGCCGACCGCCGAGGCAGTGCGGAGGCCGGGAACGACGGGGGTTCAGCCTCCTGGTCGGGGACCTGCGGATCGTAGCCCGCGGGTGGCTGGCTAAAGGACGGCAGGTCGCCTGTCGCCGGGCCGCGCCCCGGCCTGGCGCCTGCCGAGCCGGGGAACAGGTTGGCCCGCGGTATCCGGGTCGGAAGGCCGGCCGCGGTCTGCTCACCGGCCACCGGCGCGCCTGTTGCCGGGCCGCCGCCCCAGCCCGGTGCCTCGTTCCACCCGGCGGCCGCCTGGTTGTCTGGCCAGCCGCCTGTGTCGCCGTTCTGCCTGCCCCCGCTGTCGCCGCTCTGCCAACCGCCCATATCGCCGCCGCGCCGGCCGGCCGGCTGGTTGTCTTGCCAGCCCCCGCCCGTGTCGCCGTTCTGCCAGCGGTCGGCCGGCTCGCCGCCGCGCCAGCCGCCAGCCGTCTCACCGTTTTGCCAGCCTCCGGTCGTGTCGCCGTTCTGCCAGCCGCCCGCTGCCTGCGGGACCGGGGTGGGGCCCGTTTCCTGCTGGTCGGAGACCGCGGGTCGTCTCGGGCGGAACCAGTTGGACATCGATGTGGCCGGCACCTGGATCTGGCCCGCGCCGATGCCGAGCTGGCCGTCTTCGCCGGCCTGCAACCCGTAGCGGTGCCGGCCGCTGAGCCGCCGCCCGCCCATCCGCGCTTGCGCCGCGGACTGCGCGGTCAGCGGGGACCGGTCGGTGTACCGGACGGTTTCCCGCCCGGTCAGGTTGCCTGGCAGCCAGACCAGGGCGGACAGGCCCTGCGGCGACACCGGGCGCAGCCGGACCCGGATCCCGTGCCGGGCGGCCAGCCTGGACACGGCGAACAGGCCCATGTGGCGCGAAACCGACACGTCGATCAGCGGCGGGTTGTCCAGTCGCCAGTTCATCTCCGACAGCCTGGGCGCCGACACGCCCACGCCGATGTCGCGGACCTCGATCAGCACCCCGCCGCTTGACAGCTCCTGGCCAGATACGTGCACCGGAGTATCCCGCGGCGAGAACATGGTCGCGTTCTCGACGATCTCCGCGAGCAGGTGCACCACGTCGGCGGCCGCTTGCCCGGAGACCGCGATCCCCGGCTGGATGTTGAGCACCACCCTGGAGTACTGCTCGATCTCCGAGGTCGCCGCCCGGGCGACGTCGGCCAGCGGAACCGGCTCGCTCCACTTGCGCACCGGCTCTTCGCCGGCCAGCACCAGCAGGTTCTCCGAGTTCCGCCGCATGCGGGTGACCAGGTGGTCCATGGAGAACAAGTTCGACAGCCGGTCCGGGTCGTCTTCGTTCTGCTCCAGGGAGTCAATCATCCGGGCCAGCCGCTCGATCAGCGGCACACTGCGCCGGGACAGGCTGATAAACATCGTGTTCAGGTTGCCGCGCAGCAGCGCCTCGTTGCCCGCCAGCCGCAGCGCTTCCCTGTGTACCTGATCGAAGGCTCTAGCCACCTTGCCTATCTCATCAGTGGAATCGACGCTGATCGGCTCGATCACCAGCGCCGCCTGCGGGTCGGCGGCCTCGCTGAGCTCGGCGACCCGTTCTGGCAGCCGCACCGTGGCCACCTGGAGCGCGTCGGCTTGCAGCCTGCGCAGCGGCTCCACCAGCGACCGCGCCACGATCAGCGTCGCGATCAGCACCAGGAGCAGCACAGCGCCTGTCACCGCCGCCGTGAACTCGGCGGACTGGCGCGCGCCGTGCTCAAGCGACTGGCTGCGCGCCACGATCGAGCTCGCGAGCTGGACCTCAAGGGTCCGTATCTTGCTGATCGTGGCCGACATGTCTTGGTACCACACCTGCGGCACTGAGGTGCAGTAGCCCGTGCCGAGAGCGCAGGTGTACACGGAGAGCGGGATCGGCTTGCCGTGCGACATCGGCTGCGCACTGGACATCTGGAGGTAGTTGTTCAGCAGTTCCGAGGCGTTAACGGGAAGCCCGGCCACGGTGTTCTGGAACGAGTCCAGCTCGGCGTTCGTCGCTGACGACTCGAACGAGATGAGGTCGTTGCTCTCAAGCTGCCCGGAAGTGAACAGCGACTGCTGGAAGCCGCCGGCGAAAGAGCCGTCGATGAGCGCGGCATACAAGATCGCGCGCTGCTGTGATGCCTCGTCCTTGGCCCTGGAGAGCGCGTCCAGCGTGCGCACCTCGTCGGCGAGTACCGGGTCCCCGCTGCCGCTGGTTATCTCGTCATTCAGGTCGAACAGGTCGGCGATCCCCTGGGTGTAATTTTCGACCGTCGCCAGCGACGACTCCTGGAGTGCCTCAGAGCGCAGTCCCGACAGGTTCGTGATAACGCCGATGACGTTTTGTGCCTTTTCCTGCGTGATCGTCGGGTACGAGCTGCCGATCTGACCGGCGAGGGTCTGCACCGTAGTGGCGACGGTATTGGTGGCGTCCTGCGCCTGTGACATCTGGTTCTTGTACGCCTGCAGTTTCGTGCCGGAGGCGGGGGGTTTGGTCGTCGTCGCATCGAACCCGGAGGCGGCATCGTACGCGGCCGTCAGGTCACGCTCGTTTTCCAGATCTTGCGCCAGCGTCGTGACCTGCTCGCCGAGAACGGCGAGCTGCGAGGTCCTGGCGAAACCATCCGCGGTGTTCACGGCGGCGGCCACCCGTAGGCTGCCGAATACCAGGCCCATGACGACCGCCATCACGATGACCACGACCAGCCGGCGGGATACCGGCCAGTTACGCAGCAACAGTGATCGACGTCTCGGAGCACGAGCCGACGTGCGCGGCACAGCAGCGTGTCCAGCCGGCTTCCTGCTAGCTGGTACGTCGGGGCTATTCATTGGCTACGCCCTCGCCTGTCCATGTCTTTTTTTCGAAATAGATAAACATCGACATGAGACGAACGAGGCACCAAGACCGCCTCGTCCACCACGCAGAATGTGACTAGCTGGACAGTGTAAACCTGTGTATTCGCGTGAAATGGCAAAATTACGATTTGCGTGTGTTTGACCTCGGTGTCGCCTTTGGCGGGCCGGGTGATGTTTCCTGGCGTTCCCCATAGCAGAACGCCAGGCGCGGTCCTTCCCCGTGCGGGAATGCGCATTTACCGTGATGGCTATGACCTCGGGCGCCGCCGCCTCAGCGGATTTCGATTCGCTCTACCGCGACCTGCGCGCCGCCCACCTATATCCGCTGTGGCGGATCGAGCGCGACCTGCTTCCCGCGCACCCGAAGCCGCGCGCTATCCCGTGGGTGTGGCGCGCGGCCGAGGTCTACCCGCTCGGCGAGCGGGCGATCCGGGCAGTGCCGGTGGACCGTGGCGGCGAGCGCCGCGTCCTCGGCCTCGGCAACCCGGGACTGGGCGGCGCACCCTACGCGGCCGGAACCCTATGGGGCGGCGTGCAGTGCCTCGGGCCCGGCGAGACCGCGCCCGCGCACCGGCACACCCCGGGTGCGATCCGGTTCGTGCTGACGGGCAGTGGCGTCTGGACCACTGTCAACGGCGACCGGTGCGACATGCGCCCCGGCGACCTGGTGCTGACGCCGGCTTGGTACTGGCACGATCACACGAACAGCTCGGACCAGAACATGTTCTGGTTCGACGGCCTCGACCTGCCGATGGTCGAGGCGCTCGACGCGATCTTCTACGAGCAGTACCCGGAGTACGCGCAGCCCGCGGCTGAGCACAACAAGTCGGAACAGACCTTCACGGGCAGCCCGGCCAGGTACGCCGCCACGGCGTGGACGGCGAATCCGCCGCCGCCGGCCCCGTCGCCGCTGCTCGTCTACCGCTGGCCGGACACCAGCGCCGAACTGACCCGGCTGGGGAGCGAGCGGCCGCGGGACGCCGTGGTCAGCGTGGCGTTCGCCAACCCGGCGACCGGCGGCAGCGTGCTGCCCACGCTGGCGTGCTCCATGCACCGGCTGGCCCCTGGGCTGCTGACTCCCGCGCGGCGGCGGACCGGCAACTCGATCCTCGTGGTCTTCCGTGGCGTCGGCCACAGCACGGTGGGCGGCACCCGGCTGGACTGGGCGGAGGGAGACATGTTCGTCATCCCTTCCTGGGCGCCCGCCGCGCACTGGTCCGGCCGCGGCGCCGACCTGTTCGAGCTGTCCGACGCGCCGGTGCTGCAGGCGCTCGGCCTGTACCGCGAAGAGCCGGTCCCATGAGGCTCGCCGTGCTCGAGGGCCTGCGCCTCGGCGTGCTGACCGGCGATGAGGTGGCCGACGTCACCGGCGCGCTGCCGTGGCCGCACGACCCCGATCCGCTGACCGCGGGCTGGTGGCGCCGTCTGTGCCGGGACTTCGAACTCGTCAGGCCCGCGCTCGCCGCGGCGGCCGCCGACCCGGCATCCCCGCGGATACCGCTGGATGAGGCCAGGCTGCTCGCCCCCGCGGTCAACCCGTCCAAGATCGTGGCGGCCGCCTCCAACTACGCCGCGCACGTCGCCGAGATGCACGAGGTGCAGGAGCGCACGCTCGGGGCCGTGGAACCGTGGATGATGGAGTTCGACGTCTTCCTCAAGGCGCCGTCGAGCATCGCCGGGCCTCGCGACGACATTCGCCTGCCGCCCGAGGAAGCGGCCAGCGAGATCCACCACGAGGCCGAACTCGTCGCGATCGTCGGCACCGGCGGCAAGCGCATCCCGGCCCACGAGGCGCTGGACGCGATCGTCGGGTACACGATCGGCCTCGACATCACCGTCCGCGGCAAGGGCGACAGGTCCCGGCGGAAGAGTTACGACACGTTCAGCCCGCTCGGCCCGTGGCTGGTGACCCGCGACGAGGCCGGCGACCCCGCGGACATGCGGATCGAACTGGACCGCAACGGCGTCCGCGGGCAGCACGTCAGCACGCGCGACATGACGGTCCCTGTCGGCCGCATCGTCGCCTACGCGTCGGCGGTCATGACGTTGCTGCCCGGCGACGTGATCTTCACCGGCGCCCCGCCGGGCGTCGGGCCCATCGCACCCGGCGACAAGCTCCGGGTGCGGATCAGCCGTCTGGGCGAGATGGAGGTGGGCGTCCGGTGACGACGGTGAGCAAGCCCAAGACCACGCCGGGCCTGGCGGGCGCCTCAGGCCAGGCGCCCCCGGCTTACCGGCTCAGCTCGGTGGATCACGCGCTGGAACTGCTGCTGCTGTTCAGGTCCAGGCCGACGCTGCGGGTCTCCGAGGTCGCCGACCAGCTGGACGTGGCCAGGTCAACCGCGCACCGGCTGCTCGGCATGCTGGTCCACAGGCAGTTCGCGGTGCAGGACCCGGCCACGCGCGCGTACCGTCCTGGCCCGCGTCTCGTGGAGATCGGCCTGGCGGCGGTCGGCGCGCTGGACGTCAGGACGCGGATGCGGCCGTACCTGACGGAAGTCGCGGCGCGCACCGGCGAGACCGTCAGCCTGGTCGTGCTCGAGGGCGACATGGTGCACTTCATCGACAGCATCGAGTCGCAGCAGCTGGTGCGGGTCGGCTCCAGGTTCGACGCGCGGATGCCGGCGCACGCCACCTCGGCGGGCAAGGCCATGCTCGCGGCGCTGCCCGCCGAAGAGGTACTGACCAGCTACCCGAACGAGAAGCTGGCCACGGTCACCGAGCGCACGATAGCCACCCGCTCCCAGCTGCTCGCCGAGCTGGCCCGGGTACGCGTGGCCGGGTACGCGGTCAACTTCGAGGAAAGCGAAACCGGCCTCGGCGCCGTCGGCATGGCGGTGACCGACACCGACGGCCGTCCCACCGCCGGCGTCACCGTGGCCGGCCCGATGCAGCGGTTGAGCCCGGGATACGTCCGCGCGATAGTCCGTGAGCTGCGCGGCACCGTCGCGGCGGCGGCGGCGGAACTTGTCGAGGTCCGCTACGGCTAACCGAACGCCCCGCGATCAGCTGATAGCCGATCGCACTGGCGCAAGTGGTGCCGAACTGGGTATATGTGACTGTGGGGCGGGGACCCCCGGTTTCGCTGGCCTGGTGGCTGAGCTTCGAGCTCGGCCGGACACTGGCTTAGTGGTCTTCCGCGCGCTGCGGCGACTCTGCCCCGCCTCAAGGACGGCCACGACCCTTCGGAGGAACGTGTGACAGCGCAGGCCATGGCTGCGGAGTACGTCAACGTACGGAACATCAGGATCTGGATGGCGCACGGCGGGGAGGGGCAGCCGCTCCTCTATCTGCCTGGCACGGCTCCTGAGTTCGACGATCCCGCGCTGTCGCTGATCAGTCAGGACTTCCACGTCTACCGGCCGCACCACCCCGGTTTCGGCCGCAGCGACGAGGATCCCGCGGTCGACTCCGTTGTCGACCTCGCCTTCCGCTACTTGGACCTGCTCGACGCGCTCGGACTCGACCGGGTACACGTGGCCGGGCTGTCGCTCGGCGGCTGGATAGCAGCCCAGATCGCGGTGCTCGCCCCGGAGCGGGTCGCCAAGCTCGTGCTGGTCTGCCCGGCCGGACTGCGGCCGCCGGTCCCGGTCCCTGACATGTTCACGATGGACGTGGTGGAGCTCGCGATGCTGGTCCACCACGAGCCGCAGGTCCGCAAGGAGGCCGTGGCGAACATGTGCGATCTGGCGGGCGATACCGAGCGCTTCACACGCTACCTGCGGAGCCGGGCGGCCACCGCGCACCTGGGCTGGAACCCGTATCTGCACGACCCGAAGCTGGCCGGCAGGCTGCACCGGGTGCGCTCAGAAGTGCTGCTCGTCTGGGGCGCGCATGACCAGTTGCTGCCGCCGGAGTGTGCCCTCGCGTGGCAGCAAGCGCTGCCCCGGTCCCGCGTCGAGCTGATCGAGGAGGCAGGGCACCGGCCGCAGGCCGAACAACCGGCGGCATTCGCCGCGCTGATGCGGGATTTCCTGACGTGAAGATCTTCGGGTTCCACCTGATGCCCTACCAAGGGCTGCCCAGCGAACACCTGGACAGCACGAACAGCAGCTGGGTGACGCTGTCCAACGCGGAATTCGATCCGGCGCGCGGCCATGAGCTGTACGAGCGGTACATCGGCGAGCTCATCGCGTACGACCGAGCGGGCCTGGACGGGGTATGCGTGAACGAGCATCATCAGTCGCCGTACGGCATGATGCCTTCTCCTAACGTGATCGCCGGCGTCCTGGTCCCGCAGACCAGTTGCCAGATCGCGATCCTCGGCAACGCGCTGCCGCTGCGCGACCATCCGCTGCGCATCGCCGAGGAGGTGGCGATGCTCGACGTGATCTCCGGCGGCAGGATCATCTCCGGCTTCGTGCGCGGCATCGGCGCCGAGTATCACTCCTTCGGCATGGACCCATCCCAGTCCAGGGACCGGTTCTACGAGGCGCATGACCTGATCGTCGCCGCGTGGACCAGGCCGGGACCGTTCGAGTGGTACGGCAGGCACTACAAGTTCCGGTACGTGAACCCGTGGCCGCGGCCGTTGCAACAGCCGCACCCGCCGATCTGGTCACCCTCCCAGGGCAGCGGCGAGACGGTCGACTGGGCGGCCCGCAACCGGTACACGTACCTGCAGACCTACAGCGACATCGAGACCGTGCGCCGGGTCTTCAACGGTGTCCGCGCCGCGGCGGACGGGTACGGCTACACGTTGCCGCCCGGCCAGCTCGGCTGGGCGCTGCCGGTCTGCGTCGCCGACACCGACGCCGCCGCGGAGGCGATCGCGCTGCCCGCGCTGGACACGCTGTTCAACAAGCTGATCCGGATGCCCAAGGACCTGTTCTTCCCGGCCGGCTACACCTCGGCGGCATCCGCCGCGCGGATCATGGCGAGCAAGGGCGGGCTCGGCTCGGGCATGGCGGACGTGCGCGACCTCGTAGAGCGCGGCTACGCCGTGGTCGGCTCGCCGGAAACGGTCCGCGGCAGGCTTGAGCAGTACCAGAAGGAACTCGGGTTCGGCGTGCTGTGCCCGATGTTCCAGTTCGGCAGCCTTGGCCACGAGGACTTCACCGCCAGCCTTACCTTGTTCGCGGAGCAGGTCATGCCTGCGCTGCGCCCACTCGGCACCGCGTGACCGCCAGCGGCGTCAGCTCACGGTCGACTTAATAGCCGCCAGCGCGGTCTGGATGTTCTC
>Ga0187808_10000856_pt1 | contig 10169 bp, 9 predicted proteins | sample NC_wetland_sal_i_5_FD_132427 | JGI IMG/M metagenome (GOLD analysis project Ga0187808, IMG submission 132427) | Wetland sediment microbial communities from Neuse River Estuary, North Carolina, USA - ASW_3 | ecosystem: Environmental > Aquatic > Freshwater > Wetlands > Sediment | place: USA: North...
AACATCAGGCCGCCGATCGGCGCGTTGAAGGTCGTCGCGATACCGGCGCCGGCTCCGGCCGCGACCAGCACCTTGGCCCTGTCGGGCGACAGCTTTCTGAGTTGCGCGATGGTCGATCCGATCGCGCCTCCGACCTGGGCGATAGGACCTTCGCGGCCGACCGACGCGCCGGAGCCCAATGAAAGCGCGGCGCCCGCGGCCTTGACGAAGATCCAGCGGCGCTTGAGCCGCGCGGTGCCGAGGTTGACCATCTCGAGGAAATTCGGAAAGCCGTAACCGAGCACGTCTTCGGGAAAGATCCGATCAAGCACCAATATTGCGGCGCCGCCGGTCAGCAGGATCAGCGGAATCAGTGCGCGATGCAGTCCGCCGAGCCCGATTCCGAGCGCGTTCCACTCGAGCACGCGAAACAGCCAGGAGAAGAATTCGATCAATTTGCGAAAGCCGAGATTGCCAAGCGCCGCGAGTACGCCCACGGACACGGCGAGCAGAATCAGCTGAACGTATTCGAACTGGTCGCTGCGCAGCGCAAGGGAAGGTCGTCGCATCAGCAAACCCGTCGGGTGAAGGTGCTATCCGCCACGAGCCGCCGCTACACGCCAAGGAAACGGCGCGTGACTGCCAGGAACTCGTCGAGACGATCGTGATGAACCCAGTGGCCGGCCTTGTCGATCGTAACCGACTGCGCATGCTTGAACGCCTGCATGCGCCCATCCTTGACCCAATCGCCCGCCCACGACTCCGTGCCGCGAATCAGCAGGGTCGGGCAGGCGATGCGGCCCCATATTTCGCGCGCATCGCGGTTGTTGAACATGTAGGGCGAAGTGGCGTGGACGTAGTTGTCGAACTTCCAGGAGTAAGTGCCGTTCTCGTTGCGGCGAACTCCCCAAACCGTGAGATGGCGCGCCTGCTCGCGGCTCAGGTGCGGATTGGCCTCGATCATGCGGGCGAGAGCCTCCTCGATCGACGGATACTCGCGCACCTTGCGCCGTGCGAGCGTTTGCATCTGGCCGATCCAGTTATTCATCCGCTCGTGGGCCGGCGTGTCCTTGATCATTCCCGGCGGCGGACCCATCCCCTCGATCGAAACCACGCGCTTGACCGCGTCGGGATGCGTGCCGGTGTATTGCAGCACGATTCCGCCGCCGAGCGAGTGGCCGATAAGCGTCGCGGGCTCGCGGGCCACCGCGCTCATCAGCTGCGCGAGATCGAGCACGTAGTCGATCATCGAATAGCCGCTGCCTACGGCCCAGTCGGAGTCGCCGTGGCCGCGAAGGTCGGGCGCGATAACGTGGTAGTGCCGGCGCAGATCGAGCGCGACCCAATCCCAGTTGCGGCAATGGTCGCGGCCGCCATGCACCAGCACCAGCAGCGGCATGTCGGTATTGCCCCAATCGACGTAGTGCAGTTTCAGGCGTTGCGAATAAAAGTAATGCGAAGTCGGCCCGATGATGCTCTCGGCCATGTACCGGTCTCCCGCGAGTCTGCTGCGTCTTGCGTCAAGCGCTACAGGTTAGGCTGGATCTCGTCGAGCGCCGCGCGCGCGGTGCGAATGATGATCTCGATTTCGGCCTCACCGATGATGAACGGCGGCGTGATCATCATCGCGTCGCCGCCCGCCTTCCCCGCCATCCCGGTCGCCGGATAAAAGAACATCCCTCTTCGCACCGCCGCGCCAAGCACGCGATTGGTCACTTTTTTTTCGGGCGCAAACGGCATGCGCGTTGCCTTGTCCTGCACCAGTTCGATCCCCCAAAACATCCCGCTGCCGCGGATGTCGCCGACCATTGGATGCCCCGACAGTTCTTCCTTCAGACTGGAACCGAGCCGGGCGCCGAGTTGCGCCGAGCGCTCGACCAGCCGCTCGCGCTCCATGATTGCCAGCACCTCGTCGGCGACCGCGCACGCCACGGGATGCGAGCTGTAGGTGTAGAACATGAAGTCGGCCTTGGCGCGCTCGAGTTCCTCGACCAACGGTTCCTTGACCGCGACCATTCCCATCGGCATGTATCCGCCGGTGAGTCCCTTGCCGCCGACCAGGATATCCGGCACGACACCCCAATGATCGACGGCGAAGCGCCGGCCGGTGCGGCCGAAGCCGGTCATCACTTCGTCGGCTATCAGCAGCACATTGTAGCGCGTGCAGATCTCGCGAATTTTCGGCCAGTATTCGTTGACCGGCGGGACCGCGCCGGCGCTCGAGCCCATCATTGGCTCGGCGATAAACGCGGCGATCGAGTCGGCGCCGTTGCTCAGGATCTCTTTTTCAAGCGCAGTCGCGCAGTCGATCTCGCACGATGGATAGGTTTTGCCCCACGGGCATCGGTAGCAGTAGCTCGGATCGATCTTCGGCCAGTCCAATAAAATGTGTTCGTAATCCGCACGGCGCGCGCTCCCGCCCGCCGACAACGCTGCGATGGTGTTGCCGTGATAGGAGAAGCGCCGCCCGATGATCTTGTTCTTCGACGGTTTGCCGCGAGCTTTGTGATAGAGAATCGCGAACTTCAGCGCCGCTTCGACCGACTCCGATCCGCCGCTGGTGAAAAAGAAGCGCGTCAGCCCCGCCGGAGTCCACCGCGAGAGCCGCTCGACCAGCCGCTCGCGCTCGGGCGAGCTCCAGACCGGCACGATGTAATCGAGGTTGGCGATCGTGCGCGCGGCCACCTCGGCGATTTCGCGCCGCCCTTGCCCGATGTTCACCACCACGGCGCCGCTGCCCGCGTCGAGGATCTTGAGGCCATTGGAGGCGTAGAGCCATGGGCCTTCGGCGCGCTCGATGCGAAGTGGATCGTGCGGGCCGCGCATGAACATCGGAGGTAGCTGTGGCATAGCCGAATCTTAACCGCGATTCGATGCTGCGGGCAACGCGGCCAACCTCGCGCCGCGCCGCTGGATGACGCGCTACTTGATGGCGCCAGCCTCGCGCCAGCGGTCGAGCTGGTCCTTGGTGTAACCAAGCGCGCCCAGGATTTCGTCGGTATGCTGACCGAGTTGCGGCGCGAGCGACCTTATCGATCCCGGCGTATCCGAGAACTTCACCGACACGCCCACCTGCTTGATCTTCTGGCCGCCGGGCCCTTCGACCTCGACGATCATATTGCGCGCGCGCACCTGCGGATCGTCCGGCACCTCGTCGAGCGTGAGCATCCTGCCGGCGCAGATGTCGCTCTTGCTCAGGATCGCGAACCATTCATCGCGGGTTTTGGTTTTGAATTTTTCAGTAAACACGCGTGCTATTTCCGCGCGTTTGGCTGGATCGTATTCGTACGGAATAAAATCTTCGCGGCCGAGCGCGCGGCACAAGTTGGCGAAGAACCACGGCTCGATCGCCGCGATGGTAATATATTTTTCGTCCTTGGTCAGATAGACATTGTAGTTGGGTATCCCGCCGTCAAACATCGTCTCGCCGCGTCGCGGAAGTTTGCCACCCGCGAAAAATGACGAGAACGACTGCGCCAGCAGCGCCAGGCTGCCGTCCATCATCGAGATATCGACATATTGTCCCCGTCCGGTTTGGTTGCGCGCGATCAGGGCCGCGAGCACTCCGATCGCAGCATGCATCCCGCCACCGGCGTAGTCCGCGACCAGGTTGTGCGGAATTGTGGGCGGCTGGCCGGGCCGTCCGAAAATCGACAGGACGCCGGCGGTCGCAATATAGTTGACATCGTGGCCGACCAGGTCGCGGTAAGGCCCGTTCTGTCCATAACCGGTGATTGCGCAATAGATGAGCCGCCGGTTGCGCGGCGAAAGTGTCGCGTAATCGATCCCCAGCCGCTTGGCGACGCCCGGCCGGTATTCCTCGACGATGACGTCGGCGCGCTGGGCAAGGCGGAGGTAGATTTCCTTGCCCGCGCCGCTCTTGAGATTGATCCCGATCGACTTCTTGTTACGCCCGAGCGCGTTGTACGGCGATTCGCTGAAGCTGCCGGCCGGGCCGCGCGTGCCCGCCGCGCCGGCTTGATCCGCGCGTCTGCCGGTGGGGGGTCCAGGCTCCTCGATCTTGATCACATCGGCGCCAAGGTCCCCGAGGATCATCGTGCAGAACGGCCCGGGCGCGAGCTTGGTCAGGTCGAGTACACGGATTCCGTCCAGTGGTGCGGTCATCGTGGCAGCGCGCTATTGGGACGGGTTCACGGGCTGCGAAAACGCATTCGGCGGCATGGCGACGTTCGAATCGTTGTCGGCGCCGTTGAGGATCTGCGGCTGAGCGCCCCGCTGATCGTCGCCGGCGTCATTTTGCCGCTCCATCTGGTTGCTGTCGGCGTTCTGATTGTCGTCGGCGCTATCGTTGGAATCACTGTCGCTGTCGTTATCGTTGCCGTTATCGTTATCGGAATTGCCGACGTTCGATTGATCGTCCTGGGCAACGACCATGCCCAGCGGCGATTCATGCGCCGGGCGGGTTTTGGGCGCGGGCTTCGCGGTGGCGCGATTCGAAGCGCACGCCATCGGCGGCGCCACCATCAGAAAGAACGCGGCTGCCAGGCTGATTTTCGCGATCATGCCAATCTCCCTTTCATTTTGATGGACGCGTGCGTCGTCGCGCCCGGCACGATTATAGAACCGCGGCACGCACGCGCGCCATTCTTTCCGCCAGCGATTTGAGGCCTCGCACCATGTGGACGCCGTACCAATGCAAGTCGCGGCCGCTGACTATCAGCAGGCGGCGGCTGAGCGCGGGCGGAAGCAGGGTCTTCAACTCGGCGACGTCGGCTTCACCGAATTTATACGGCTCGTCGGGGAGTATCACGATATCGGGGCGGCGTTCGACCGCCTGCTCGAGGGTCGTCATCGGATAGCGCTCGCCCGCCGAGGCAAAGATGTTGTTATAGCCGAGCATCCGCAGCACGTCATGCGCATAGGTGTCGGCGTTGAATGACATCCACGGATTTTTCCAGATCGGGCAGAAAACGCGCAGGCGAAGTTTGCTCCATACTCCGAGCGCCGCCTCGATGCCGCTCACGCTGAGCGTGATCTCCTTGGCCAGCGCGGCCGCCGCCGCCTCGCGGCTGAGCGCCCGGCCCAGGCGCAAGATCGATTCGACCGCACCCGGCACCGTGCGCGGATAAGTCGTGAACACCGGGATTCCCGCGGCGCGCAAACGCTCCACGTCCTCGCGCCGGTTCTCCTCGGCGTTGGCGATCACCAGCTCGGGCTCGAGCTTTACGATCGCTCCGATGTCGGGGTTCTTGGTCCCGCCAATCTTTGCAATCGACGCGACCGCCGCAGCCGGCTCGATGCAGAATTTCGTGACGCCCACGACTTCGGAATCGAACCCCAGCGCGAACAGCGTCTGGGTCCAGCTCGGCACCAACGATACGATTCTTTGCGGCGGGCGCTCGAGCTCGACGCGAAACCCCATGTCGTCCGCTACTTGCATCGAGGCCGCCATCGAATTGCTCGCGTCACTTGGCCTTGCGTTTGATAATCGCGTCCAGCGCGCCGCGATCGGCCGGCGTCAGTTGTTCCGAGCCGGGGTTCGCGTCCGCATCTGATTTCGCGCTCGCCGCCACCGAGTCACCCGCGTCGCCCTGGCGCCGCGCAGCGGCGGGTGGATTTGCGTCTCTCATCGGTTGCGGCTGGTCAGGCGGTCGATGCGCGATGTAGTGGACGGCCGACGGGATCATAATTCGCTTCGCCAAAAATCCCAAAATCAGCGCCGCAAGCGCGGCCATCACGAGGATTCCCGGGCGGCGCATCCTCTTCTTTTTCGCCGGCCGTCTCGCACCCGCACGCTTTCGCACGGGCGCTCCTCGTACTCGATCCGCCACCTGATTCCCCTTCCGCTGCGAGCGACATTAGAAATGCTACCGCACAGACTCACCTAATAGAACTGCACGAGCCCATCGAGCGATCAGGCGCCGCGTCGGCACCTCGTCGAGATGGCGCGCGCCGTTGTACCAATCCACGCCGATCTCCTGTGCGCGTCGGCTGACGCGCGCCAGGCGGAAGAAGAGCGTGTGGTGCGGGCCGTAGAAATGACGCGCGGCAAACGCAAGCTTGCCAAGCTTTGCCCCCATCGCACCTTCATGCAGGGCGCGATCGTAGGCCCGGAGCGCGTCGCCGTCGCCGTCCAGATACTTGCAGATTGCATTCGCCGCGAGCTTGCCGTGCTCGAAAGCGCACGAGATGCCTTCGCCCATCAGCGGATCGACACCTGCCGCGTCGCCGGCGAGAATGGCGCGTCCGGATGCGTAGCTGTCGGCCGGGTCGAACCATCGAATTGGAAACGAATGCCATCGCGTCGCGCGGCGCTTTAAGCCGTCGAGTGGAAGTTCAGGGAAGGCTCGGACGAGTTGCGCTATCATCGGCGATTGTTCGCCGCTCTTTTCGCGCGGGCGCTGATCATAGATGCCTACGTTCAGATGCGGCCGGCCGCCGATAAGGCAGGGGAACGACCAGCTATAGCCGCTGATTCCACCGCTCACGCATCGGAAGTCGAACCGATAACGCTTTCCGGTAAATTCAGGCGTGCGCTCGGGATCGACCGCGATGTCCGTCATCAATCCGCGCCCGATTGTTTCCTTGTGAGCGCCGAATACGGCACGACGGACCCGGCTGCCCGATCCGTCGGCGCCGACCAGCACTTGCCCCTGGTAAATGCCCCGCTCGGTGCTGACGCGCACCCCGCTCACATCCTCGGCCACGCCGAGCACGGTTTCGCGCTCGAGTATTTCGACCCCCGCCCGGCTTGCTGCCCGCGCGAGCATCGCGTCGAACCGGTCGCGGCGAATAACAGTGCACAGCACATCGCCGCCGCGCGACAAATCGACGCCGCCAACGGGAGTTGCGGCTTCGCCACGAATCACTTCGACGGCGGGCACGTCGAGCGCAAGACCAAGCTCTTCGAGTGCGAGCATCGTTTTGGGAATCAGGCCGCCGGCGCAGACTTTGAACCGCGGATGCGCCGCTTTCTCGATCGCGACGATTCGACCCGCCAGGCTGGGCCGATTCTTCACCAGGAAAAGCGCCGTCGCCATTCCCGCAGGACCGGCGCCGGCGATCAGCACGTCACATTTTCGCGAGCATTCCATCGCTCGCTTCAACGCCTAGCATCCGGATTGGGCGCGCGAAAGCGCACCGAGGCTCGCTCGCCGGCTTCGAAAACGCGCGCGGCGCATCGAGATGTTCGACGCGCCGCGCGTTGACTGCCTTTGATCTAGGATCCGATCAGCCCTGGGCCGGCTTGATCACCGTGTACAGCGTCGCGCCGCCGCGTTGAACCAGCAGCAGCGCCGGCTTCTTCTGGGTCTGCGCTTCTTTTGCCTTGGCGACGAAATCCGCGACCGCGGCAACCTTGTCGTGGTTTACTTCCAGCACCACGTCGCCCGGCTGAAGGCCGGCTTCAGCCGCCGGGCTGTCCGGCGCGACCTTCTGGATCACCACGCCCTTGGTGGTGCCCTCGAGATGGAACTCCTGGGCGAGCTCGGGCGTGATGTCCCCGGCTTGCATCCCCCACTTGCCGCCCGGCTCCTCGGCCTTGGCCATCGCCACCTGCGGTTCCTTGCGCTCGCCAATCATAACCTGGAGAGTCAGGTGCTTGCCGTTGCGCACGACTTCGACCGGCACCTTCTGATTGATCGGGGTCTGCGCTACCAGCCCGGGCAGCTCATGCTCGTCGTTGACCGGATGGCCGTTGAAGCTGAGCACGATGTCGCCGCGTTCGATCCCAGCCCTGCCCGCGGGGCCGTCCTTGTCCGCGCTGGCGACCAGTGCGCCCTCGGGCTTCGGCAGTCCGAATGATTGCGCGAGATCCGGCGTCACTTCCTGAATTTCGACGCCCAGCCATCCGCGGACCACGCGCCCGTGCGCCTTCAACTGGTCCATAACGTTGCGCGCCATGTCGATTGGGATGGCGAAACCGATGCCGTTGTTGGCGCCGGTGCGGCTGTAGATTGCGGTGTTGATTCCGATGACCTCGCCGCGCGTATTGATTAACGGGCCGCCCGAGTTGCCGGGATTAATCGACGCGTCGGTCTGAATGAAATCGTCGTAGTCGCCGCCGAGGATTCGGCCCTTGGCGCTCACGATTCCGGCCGTCACGGTCATGCCGACGTTGAACGGGTTGCCGATTGCGATTACCCAGTCGCCGACCTCGGTGGAATTGGAATCTCCCAGCGGCGCAACCGGCAACGGGTCTTTGGTATCGATTTTGATCAGTCCGAGATCGGTCTTCGCGTCCTTGCCGATCACCTTGGCCGTAAACTCGCGCTTGTCGGCCAGCGTAACGTGAATTTCTTCGGCGTTACCGACCACGTGATTATTGGTCAGGATGTAGCCGTCGGGCGACACGATCACGCCCGATCCGAGCCCATGCTGTTTGAATTCGCGCTGGCCGAAGAAGCGGCGCAACTGGTCGAAGGGATCGACAGGCGCCTGTTCCCCGCCGCCGCCACCGCCGTTATCGTCGCCATTGTCGTCGCCCGGTCCAGCCTGCGGCCCGCCCGGAAAAGGCATTTCAGAAAGCTTCACGTCCTGAACGACGTTAACGCTCACGACCGCCGGTATCATTCGCTTGACCAGCGGCGCGAAGGAGGTAACTACTCCGACCTTTTCGTTCGGCTCAGGCGTATTCGGCGCCGCCGGCGCCACATGTACGCCGGGGACAGGAGGCGCAGGCAGGGGCGCCGCCTGTGCTTGCTGCGGGGCTGGCGCCTGGGAAGCGTCGGAGCCGGAACCCCAGAACGGGAACGCGCCTACGCGCGCAAAGGCTATGATCAGGCCGATAAAAACGCCGCCGGCCACGGCGGCGATCTTCTTAACCATGCATTCCTCCTGGAATGTAGCGAAACTCCTGGGTCATGAGGCAGGACAAGTACCAGACCATCTTAAACTATCGGACGATAAATTTGCGCCGAAATTCAGGCACCCGGCCGGTGCGCACCCCTTGTTCAAAGCTCCTGCCAACTGATCCATCAAATCAAATTCGCCGCGATAATAAAACGTTCCTCGACCGGCAAGCTCAGCTCTTCTGCATCGCCTTGATATCCTCGAGCAGCACCTTCTCATGCCCCTGCGGATTCACTTTTTCGTATATTTTGCGCAGGTTGCCCTTGGGGTCGATGACGAAGCTGGTCCGATTCCAGTACTTGGTCCCAGCATACTCTGTCTGCCCGATGCCGGCGGCCTTGAGCAGCTCGGCCTTGGGATCGGCGAGCAGATCAATGGTGAAGGCGAACTTGTTGCAGAAGTTCTTGTGCGAGGCGACGTCGTCCGCGCTGACGCCGACCACCTTGATTCCAGCCGCGTCGAAGTCGGCCTTGCTCGCGGTGAATGACTTGCCCTGGATGGTGCAGCCGGGGGTGTCGTCCTTGGGATAAACGTACAGCACCAGCCATTTGCCGGCGAAATCGCCCAGCTTCATCTGCTTGCCGTCCTGGTTGGGGAGAGCGAAATTCACAAACGGTTTTCCTATCTCGAGCATGATTGTTTTCCTTTCGTCGCGTACGACGGATTGAAGACTGTCAGCCCCCGCTCGCGCCATAGCCGCGGTCGCGCGCAGTGCGGGATGACTTCTCTGCATGGCCAAGTTTATCACGCACGCGCGCTTGACGCGCGCCAAAAGAATCCCCAGTTTATCGGAAATTCGAAAGCTAGAACATGAAGGTTATCGGGCTCACGGCCGCGATCAGCCACGCGAACCATAGCGTTTCGAAAGCCGCGATCAGCGTGAGATTGCGCGCCGCGCTGTAGGCCGAGGCCGAGAATATTTCGAGCATCACCAAATTCAGCGCGATGATCGGCAGGATCAGCATCAGGACGAACGGCAGCGCTCCCAGGCTTACGCCCACCGCCATCAAAACCACGATCAGGATGCGCCCGATCACGGCCCATACCGTTGAAATGACACTTGCGCCGCGCCGCACCAGCAACTCGAAGCCCATCCAGAACGGAAACATCAGCACCGTCGCCATCGCCATCACCATCAGCCGCTCGGGCGACAGCGACAGATGATGGAACGCCATCGTCATCGCGATCTGGCACACGTAGGCCACCGCGAAAGCCGCGGCTGCGGCCAATATTGCGGCGCCAGCGCGCTCGACGATGCGACTGCAATCCACCATGTGCGACAGCGCGATCACGCCCACCATGATCAACCCTGCGACCGCGAACCAGGAGAGCTGGACATCGCCGACCACCACCGGCACGAATGACGCCGGGTCGGCGGC
>Ga0187808_10000862_pt1 | contig 10131 bp, 7 predicted proteins | sample NC_wetland_sal_i_5_FD_132427 | JGI IMG/M metagenome (GOLD analysis project Ga0187808, IMG submission 132427) | Wetland sediment microbial communities from Neuse River Estuary, North Carolina, USA - ASW_3 | ecosystem: Environmental > Aquatic > Freshwater > Wetlands > Sediment | place: USA: North...
CGCGTCCGATGGAGGCGGAACGCTGGGCGGGCACCACTGGTACAGCGCCACCGTGCGGCGCGCTGGTCCTGCGCCGTCCGCGCCCGGCCCGGTGGCCAGTTTCTTGCTCCCGCCGCGCACGATGTGCACAGTGCCGGACCTGGCCCCAGCTGGCTGGGCGGCGATCCCAAGCGAATTGACCGCGGCTACCTGCACGCCCGTTTCCGGCCACGGCCCGGGCGTCAGCGGCAGCCGGAATGGTGTGGCCTCGGCGGTCAGCAGCCGATGAGGTCGCACGCATCCCGTGCTCGGCGGGATTGTTTCCGCCGTCATCGCCACGGCGACCTTGAGCAGCGCCGCGGCGGGGCCGCCACCCTGCCCGGAGTGCCGAGGCGGGAAGAGGCGGCACGGTCCGTTCCGGATAAATAAAGGCAGCAACCGGCTATGCGCGCGAGCCAGTGAGCGGCGGGCGAGCGGCGCGGGACTTGCCGAGCAGCGGCGAGGTGATCAGGTAGTCGGCGCTCGTCCGGTTGCAGGCGATCGGGATGTTCCACACCACCGCGATCCTGACCAGCGCCTTGACGTCGGAGTCATGGGCCTGCGGGCTCATCGGGTCCCAGAAGAAGATGAGGATGTCCAGCTGCCCGGATGCGATGAGCGCGCCGATCTGCTGGTCGCCGCCGAGCGGGCCGCTCTGGAAACAGGTGACGGGAAGGTCGAGCTCGTCCGCGAGCAGCCTGCCCGTGGTGCCGGTCGCGAAGAGAATGTGGTCGGCGAGGATGTCGCGGTTGTATTCGGCCCACTCGAGGAGGTCGCCTTTCCTGTCGTCGTGGGCGACTAGGGCGATGCGCTTCGGTTCGGGTGAGGTCGGGTCTGTCATGATCCCAGAATGCCCTGGCAATGTTGCCGGACTGCCACGTCAGCGTTATGGAAACGTGTACGTACTGTGCTGGCTGGCTACTCGGCGAAGGCTCCGGCGGATGCGGTATCCTATGCGCATGCGTCCTGTCCGGCTGCTCCTTACCTAGCCGCGTCGGCCAAATCTGTCGTCGACGCGGCTGCCTCTCGTGCGCGGGGGGCCTTTTTTGTTGACAGAGCACGCCTAAGCCGGACCGATCAATGGTGAGGACACGATGACTGCGGCCGAGAACGCCGACGAGGTACAGCGCTACGACCCGCGCGATATCCAGGACAAGTGGCAGGCTCGCTGGGCCGAGGTGGACCCGTTTCGGGCCAGCGACGATCCCGCCGACCCGCGTGAGCGGTTTTACCTGCTCGACATGTTCCCGTATCCCTCGGGCGACCTGCACATGGGGCATGGCGAGGCGTACGCGATCGGCGACGCCATGGCCAGGTACTGGTTTCTGCGCGGACGCAACGTGCTGCACCCGATCGGCTGGGACGCCTTCGGGTTGCCGGCCGAGAACGCGGCGATAAGGAACAACACGCACCCGGTCGACTGGACGTACAAGAACATCGAGACCCAGGCGGCGTCGTTCCGGCGGTACGCGACGTCGTTCGACTGGTCGCGCCGGCTGCAGACCTGTGACCCTGAGTACTACCACTGGAACCAGTGGATGTTCTTGCGCCTCTTCGAGCGCGGGCTGGCCTATCGCAAGGGCGGCTACGTCAACTGGTGCCCGAAGGACCAGACGGTGCTGGCCAACGAGCAGGTCATCGCCGGGCACTGCGAGCGGTGCGGTACCGAGGTGGTCCGCCGGGTGCTGACCCAGTGGTACTTCAAGATCACCGAGTACGCCGACCGACTGCTGGACGACGCCGCCGCGCTAGAAGGACTGTGGCCGGAACGAGTGCTGACGATGCAGCGGAACTGGATCGGTCGCTCGACCGGGGCATCGGTCGACTTCGCCATCGAGGGGCGCGACGAGCCGGTCACCGTGTACACGACGCGCCCCGACACGCTGTACGGCGCGACGTTCTTCGTGATCGCCGCGGACTCGGCGCTGGCCGCGGAGCTGTGCGTACCCGCCCAGCGCGCCGAATTCGACGCGTACCTGGAGCAGGTGCGGAAGCTGACCGACATCGAGCGGCAGTCCACCGAGCGCGAGAAGACCGGCGTGTTCCTGGGGGTCTACGCGATCAACCCGGTGAACGGCGAACGCATCCCGGTCTGGGCGGCGGACTACGTGCTGCCCGACTACGGGACCGGCGCGATCATGGCGGTGCCCGCGCACGACCAGCGCGACCTGGACTTCGCCAGGAAGTTCGGGCTGCCGGTACGGGTGGTGGTAGCGACCGACCTGGCCGATCCCGTGCAGACCGGGATCGCTACGCCCGGCGATGGCGTGCTGGTGAACTCCGGGCCGCTGGACGGGCTGCCCAAGGCCGAAGCGATCTCGCGGATCATCGAGATCCTGTCCGAGCGTGATCTGGGATCGGCTGCCGTCAACTACCGGCTGCGCGACTGGCTGGTGTCCAGGCAGCGGTTCTGGGGCACTCCGATCCCCATCATCCACTGCCCGTCGTGCGGTGAGGTGCCTGTTCCCGAAGAGCAGCTGCCGGTTGTGCTGCCTGACCTGCGAGGGGCTGACCTGGCCCCGCGCGGTGTCTCGCCGCTGGCCGCCGCGGCGGGCTGGGTCAACGTCGAATGCCCCAAGTGCGGTGGCGCGGCGCTGCGGGACACGGACACGATGGACACGTTTGTCGACTCGTCGTGGTACCAGTTCCGGTACTGCTCGCCGCGGTACGCGGACGGGCCATTCCGGCCGGAGGACACGGCGCGGTGGGCTCCGGTCGACCTGTACGTGGGCGGGGTCGAGCACGCCATCTTGCACCTGCTGTACGCGCGGTTCTTCACCAAGGTGCTGCACGACATGGGGCTGCTGGACTTCGGCGAGCCGTTCACCAGGCTGATGAACCAAGGCCAGGTGATCAACGGCGGCAAGGCCATGTCCAAGTCGCTGGGCAACGGGGTCGACCTGGGGGAGCAGATCAGCCTGTACGGCGTGGACGCCATCCGGCTGACGATGATCTTCGCTTCTCCGCCGCGAGATGACATCGACTGGGCTGACGTGAACCCCGATGCGATGGTCAAGTTCCTGGGCCGGGTGTGGCGTATCACGGCCGACGTGGCGGCCGCCCCCCAGGTAAGCGACACGCCTGAGCAAGGGGACAAAGAGCTGCGCAGGGTCACGCACCGGATCATCGACGAGGTCACCCGGCAGGTCGAGGGGTACCACCTAAACGTGGCCGTCGCCAGGCTGATGGAACTGGTCAGCGCCACCAGGAAGGCGATCGACTCCGGCCCTGGTGCCGCCGACCCTGCGGTCCGTGAGGCGGCGGAGGCACTGGCCGTCATGCTGTCGCTGTTCGCCCCTTACACGGCCGAAGAGTGCTGGGAGGCGCTCGGCGGTCCCGCTCGCGTCACCTCGTCGTCGTCGTCGGCGGCGCCGGTCGCCTCGGTGGGCAGGGCTACCTGGCCGGCCGCGGACCCGGCTCTCCTGGTTCAGGAGACGGTCACCTGTGTGGTGCAGGTGAACGGGAAGGTCCGCGACCGGCTGGAAGTCTCTCCGGAGATCGCCGAGGACGAGCTACGCGACCTGGCGCTGGCCGCACCGGGGGCGGCTCGCGCCCTGGCTGGACTGGGTGTCCAGCGGGTGGTCGTGCGCCCGCCGAAGCTGGTCAACATCGTCGCCGCGTGACCCGCGGCGGGATGTCCCGCTAGCGGCCCGCCTGGCCTCATACTCGCCGCAGAACCGCCACCACCTTGCCGAGGATGCTGGCGTCGTCGCCGAGAATCGGCGTGTAGGCGGGGTTATGCGGCATCAGCCAAACGTGTCCGTCGCTCTGCTTGAGCGTCTTCACCGTGGCCTCGCCCTCGATCATGGCCGCGACGATCTCACCGTTCTCCGCGTTCTCCTGCTGCCGGATGACCACCCAGTCCCCGTCGGCGATTGCCGCGTTGATCATCGAGTCACCGGCGACCTTCAGCATGAAAAGGGTGCCCTCGCCGACTAGCTGCCTCGGCAGCGGCAAGATGTCCTCGACCTGCTCCTCGGCGAGGATCGGGCCACCGGCCGCGATCCGGCCTACCAGCGGTACATAGGCCGCCTCCTGCGACGGGATGTCCAGGCCGTCGCTGGCGACTTCGGCCTCGTCCTCGCGGTTCTGCTCAGGGCGGACCGCCGGGTGGCCGGGCAGCCGGACCTCTACCGTCCGCGGCCTGCCTACATCGCGGTGCAGGTAGCCCTTACGCTGCAGCGTGGACAGCTGGTAGGAGACGCTCGAGGTGCTCGTCAGTCCCACCGCCTCGCCGATCTCGCGCATCGACGGCGGATAGCCGCGCTTTTGTACCGAATCCCTGATGACCTGCAGCACCTTCCGCTGACGCCAGGTGAGCACGTGATCTGGGTCCGGCTTGTCCGGCGTTTCAGGGATCACGACGGGCACGCTCCCCTTGGGTTTGCGGCCTGGTCTGCCCTTCGGCCGTACTGGTGCGTCCACGATTCCTGGCACACCTGGTTCTTCAGTGTTTTCCATCGGATGAACCTCCGGAGACGAGTTATCGCTTACGGGTACGAGCGTAGTCGCTTCGGGCGCTATCGCCAAACATCTGTTCGACGTGTCGCAAGAATGTCAGACCCCTGCGGTACAAAGATGGCATGGCGCTGTTCGATCGAACCTCTATACGATCGAACAGGTGTACCATCGAATGAGCGTTTGAGGTGGGAGGCGGACGTGAAGACGACGGTAGCGGAACGAGTGGACGGGACAAGCGCCATCCTGCGCCACGGCGCGGACGGCGTTGCGTCTCGAACAGGCGCGGCGCGTGCCGCGGCCCCCGGCAGGCGACTGGCGGGGCAGAAAACATGTGCGGCGCGGCCACCGCGGTCGGCCGCGCTCCGGTTGGTAGCGGCCGACGGGTGCCTGGTACCGCAGCCGTCAACCGCCGAGCCAGCCGACGTACCGCGGCGCACGGCGGCGCTACCGCGGCAACGGCCGCCGGCGACGCGGCGGCGGCAACAGAGCCTGGTCGCGGCCCGACCAGCGGGTGACGGCGTCGTCGGCGCCGCGCGGACTCCGGTGCGGCTTACCAGGCGCGGGCGGATCGTCCTGACGGCGGCGGCCACGCTCGCGATCGGTGTGGCGGCCGTCGTCGCGGGCGGCGCCGCTCACGCGACGGGTCATTCGGGGGCGCCGGCCGGGCCCGGCAGCGGGGTGACGAGGGTGGAGATCCGGCCGGGAGAAAACCTGTGGTCGGTAGCGGAAGCGTACGATCCGAACGCCGATACCCGCGTGGTGATCAGTGAGATCCTTCAGCTGAACTCGCTGACCAGCGACCAGGTTCAGCCAGGCCAGGTGCTCTGGGTGCCACGCGATTGACCGTGCCGCGGCGCGTCGGGGCGCGCCGGGGCGCCTCCGGCATGGAGAAACAGCGGGCGACACGCCGGCGATCGCTCATGGTCGCTGGCGGTAGCCAGGGATTTCTGTTTCGACAGGTGTCTCCGCTTGCCTTGCGCGCGGGTCTCGACTAGCGTGTGACCACAACATCTAGTAGTTACATCGTTGTGGTTCTTCTAGAAGTTGTGGATAACCAAGATCGTTTCGGGTATGAGACGTCACATCGGGAGGTGATCGCGTGTACTGTCCGTTCTGTCGCCATTCGGACAGCCGGGTTATCGACAGCAGGGTCGCAGAAGACGGCACGTCGATCCGCCGGCGTAGGTCGTGCCCTGAGTGCGGTCGAAGGTTCACTACACAGGAGTCGGTCATCTTGATGGTGGCCAAGCGCAGCGGCGTGACCGAGCCGTTCACGCGGGACAAGATCGTCAGGGGCGTGCAGCGGGCGTGCCAGGGCCGGCCCGTTGACGAGGATCAGCTCGCCATGCTCGCTCAGCGAGTCGAAGAGACGATCAGGGCCCGGGGCCTGGCGGAAGTGCCATCCCACGAGGTTGGGCTGGCGATCCTCGGACCGCTCCGCGACCTCGACGAGGTGGCGTATCTCAGGTTTGCCTCGGTCTACCGGGGCTTCGAGTCGCTCGACGACTTCGAGAAGGAAATCACCGCGCTGCGGGGTCGGTACGCCGAAGACGCCGAAGACGCCGAAGACGCAGACGACGGGGAACACGCCGAACGCGCGGAACACGTAGCTGACGGGGCCAACGCCGCGCGCGGCGGACGGCAAGAACGACGTTGACGGCGGATCCGGTGCGGATCGAGGAGAAGGGGGAAAGGGAGTTATGACGGAAACGGTGAGCGGACCGGCGACGCGCAAGGGCCGGCGCAAGGGGCTGAAGATCCGCCGGATCCATACCACCGCGGGCATGCACCCCTATGACCAGGTCACCTGGGAACGGCGCGATGTCGTCATGACCAACTGGCGGGACGGCTCGGTCAACTTCGAGCAGCACGGGGTCGAGTTCCCTGACTTCTGGTCGGTCAACGCCGCCAACATCGTCACCACCAAGTATTTCCGCGGTGCCGTCGGCGCGACGCAGCGCGAATGGTCGCTGAAGCAGTTGGTGGACCGGGTCACGGGCGTCTATACCAGCACCGGTAAGGAGCAGGGCTACTTCGCCTCCGACGAGGACGCCGAGATCTTCGACCACGAGCTCAAGTACGCCCTGATCCACCAGATCTTCGCCTTCAACTCACCGGTCTGGTTCAACGTCGGCACGGCCTCCCCGTGGCAAGTGAGCGCTTGCTTCATCCTCGCGGTCGACGACACCATGGAGTCGATCCTGGAGTGGTACCGCGAAGAAGGCATGATCTTCAAGGGCGGCTCCGGCGCCGGTGTGAACCTGTCCAGGATCCGGTCAAGCAAGGAGCTGCTCAGCTCCGGCGGAACCGCGAGCGGGCCGGTGAGCTTCATGCGGGGCGCGGACGCGAGCGCTGGCACAATCAAGTCCGGCGGCGCCACCCGTAGGGCAGCCAAGATGGTCGTCCTCGACGTGGACCACCCGGACATCAAGGAGTTCATCGAGACCAAGGCCCGCGAGGAGGAGAAGATCCGCGTCCTGCGCGACGCGGGCTTCGACATGGACCTCGGCGGCCAGGACATCGTCAGCGTTCAGTACCAGAACGCGAACAACTCGGTCCGCGTGTCGAACGAGTTCATGCGTGCCGTCGAGGAAGGCAAGAGCTTCGACCTGCTCGCCAGGAGGACCGGCGAAGTCGTCGAGACCGTCGACGCGAAGGAGTTGTTCCGCAAGGCGGCGCAGGCCGCGTGGGACTGCGCCGACCCGGGCATTCAGTACGACGACACGATCAACGACTGGCACACCTGCCCCGAGTCCGGGCGGATCACCGCGAGCAACCCGTGCAGCGAGTACGTCCACCTGGACAACTCCTCCTGCAACCTCGCGAGCATCAACCTGCTGAAGTTCCTCCGTCAAGACGACAGCTTCGACGCCGAGCGGTTCGAGCAGATGTCCGAGCTCATCATCACGGCGATGGACATCTCGATCTGCTTCGCTGACTTCCCGACGGAGAAGATCGCCGAGACGACCCGCGCCTTCCGCCAGCTCGGCATCGGCTATGCCAACCTCGGCGCGCTGCTGATGGCCACCGGCCACGCTTACGACTCCGACGGTGGCCGCGCGATCGCGGCCGCCATCACGAGCCTGATGACCGGCGCCGCCTACCGGCGGTCCGCCGAGCTCGCCAAGGTCGTCGGTCCCTACGACGGCTACGAGCGGAACGCCACCGCGCACAAGCGGGTCATGCGGATGCACGCTGACGCGAGCGCCGAGGTCCGGTCGGTCGGCATGCTCGACCGTGAGATCCTCGCCTTGGCGAACAAGACCTGGCAGGAATGCGTAACCCTCGGCGAGGCCAATGGCTATCGCAACGCCCAGGCGAGCCTGCTGGCGCCCACCGGCACCATAGGCCTCATGATGGACTGTGACACCACGGGCATTGAGCCGGACCTCGCGCTCGTCAAGTTCAAGAAGCTCGTCGGCGGCGGTTCCATGCAGATCGTCAACCAGACGGTTCCCCGCGCCCTAAAGAACCTGGGCTATCAGGCCGAGCAGGTCGAGGCCATCACCGAGTACATCGCCGAGCACGGCCACGTGGTCAACGCCCCGGGTCTCAAGCCGGAGCACTACGAGGTGTTCGACTGCGCGATGGGTGAGCGTTCGATCAGCGCGATGGGGCACGTCCGGATGATGGCTGCCGTCCAGCCGATGCTGTCGGGGTCGATTTCGAAGACCGTGAACATGCCCGAGTCGGCCACGGTCGAAGACGTCGAGAAGATCTACTTCGAAGGCTGGAAGCTAGGCCTGAAGGCGCTGGCCATCTACCGCGACAACTGCAAGGTCGGCCAGCCGCTGTCCGTCGCCAAGAAGCAAGTGAGCCAGGCCCAGGCCACCACGGAGGTAGCGGCGCCGACACCGGTACCGGCTCAGGCACCCGAGCCGCACGAGCAGCGCCCGGTCCGCAGGCGCCTGCCCAAGAAGCGCTCCGCCACCGTCACCAAGTTCAACGTGGCCGGCGCCGAAGGCTACATGACCGCCTCCACCTACCCCGACGACGGCGTCGGCGAGGTGTTCCTCAAGCTGGGCAAGCAGGGTTCCACCCTGGCCGGCGTGATGGACGCGTTCTCGATCGCGATCTCGGTGGGCCTGCAGTACGGGATCCCGCTCGAGTCGTACGTCGCTAAGTTCACCAACACGCGGTTCGAGCCGGCCGGCATGACCGACGACCCGGACGTCCGCATCGCGGGGTCGGTGATGGACTACATCTTCCGCCGCCTGGCGCTCGACCACCTGCCCTATGAACGGCGCGCCGAGCTGGGCATCCTGTCGGCGGCTGAGCGCGCGGCGCAGCTGTCCGGACAAGACCCGGCGACGCTAGGGGATGATCCCGACCCGCTCGAACTGGCCCAGTCGGCCGCTTTGGAGAACATCTCTTCTCCTGAACGAATGGTGGCGTCTCCCAACGCGCACGCTGCCGCGGTTCCGTCGTCGCCTCGCACCGCCTCGGCGCCAGGCGCCGCCCCGGCCGGGTCGCCCCAGTCGGCACCCGCGTCGAACGCCGCCCCGCACAGCACCGCCGAGCTCATCGAAGCCCAGCAGGGCCGCACCGCCGACGCACCGCTATGCCTCACCTGTGGCACGAAGATGCGCCCGGCCGGCAGCTGCTACGTCTGCGAAGGCTGCGGCTCCACGAGCGGCTGCAGCTGAAACTGAGCGGTATTGCATCAGATGCAACATCCGGCACGCCTCGCTTGGCGGTGGAGTAGTCGCAGGTAGGAGGGGTGAACGGGAGTCCATCTCCCGTTCACCCCTCCGGATGAGGTGCTACCGTCCTGTCCAGGCGGAATGGCCCGCCGGACCGGTCTGTGTTGGCTGCTACGAGCATGTCCGCCGCCACCCTGGCGAGTGCGCGGGCTGCGGGGCGGTGCGGCCGCTGATCGGCAGCGACGATCAGAGAAGGCCGGTTTGCGGTCCCTGCGCCGGATCACCGGGGCTGGATTACACATGCCGCGAGTGCGGGCGGGAAGGAGAGATCCATAGCGGCGGGCGCTGCTTCGGCTGCGTCTTGGCTGAGCGCGCCCGCATCTTGCTCGCTGGCCCCGGCGGGGAGGTCTCGGCGCAGTTGCGTCCTCTGCTCGTGGCACTCACCACGGTCGCTAACCCCGCCACCGTGGTCACCTGGCTCGGCAGGAGCCGGTCGGCCCAGCTGCTCGGCAGCCTGGCCAGGACAGGCGACCCAATCACCCACGACCTGCTCGATGAACTGCCGCAATCCCAGGCGCTGCGCTATGTCAGGGACATGCTGGTCAGCTCCGGCGTCCTGCCCGCGCGCAACGAGCACCTGGAGCGGCTGGCACCCTGGCTGGAGCACCTGCTCCACGACAAGCCGGCCCACGCCCGGCTGATCAGGCCGTTCGCGCACTGGTTCGTGCTCCGCCGCGCCCGCCGGGCCGCCACCCGCCGGACCTTTACGCGGGGATCGGCCGACTTCGCGCGCGCGCGTCCTCGTTGCCCTCGACTTGCTGTCCTGGCTGGATAAGCGAGGCCAGGACCTGCGCGACCTTACCCAGGCGGATCTAGACCCGTCGCTGACCGACGGCACGAGCACCCGGCGGGCGGTGCGCTACTTCCTCCACTGGGCACACAACCGCAGCCTGGCCGGTGACCTGAACGTGCCGCTTCCCCCGCGCCAGGAACCAGAGCGCCTGCTCGC
>Ga0187808_10000864_pt1 | contig 10126 bp, 12 predicted proteins | sample NC_wetland_sal_i_5_FD_132427 | JGI IMG/M metagenome (GOLD analysis project Ga0187808, IMG submission 132427) | Wetland sediment microbial communities from Neuse River Estuary, North Carolina, USA - ASW_3 | ecosystem: Environmental > Aquatic > Freshwater > Wetlands > Sediment | place: USA: North...
ATCGGGGCAGCGTTGCTCGGGGTGGTGGCGCTGGTGACCGTCCGATGAACGCGGCCCTGCTCGCCGGGCTCGCGCTGGTCGGGCTCGCGTGCGCGATCGCCGGCGCGCTCTCCCTCGCGCGCGGGGCTCGGGAGCGCCGCCTCGGCTCGCTGGTCGCGGTCGACGCCGGCCGGGGCCGCACGCTGGTCTCCGAGCGGTACCGCTTGGCCGGCCGACCCGACGCCCTGCGCCAGCGGCCGGACGGGACGTGGGTGCCCGTGGAGCTGAAGCACCGGCCGGCGCCGGCGCGCGGACCGTTCCGATCCCACGAGGTCCAGCTCGCGGCCTACTGCCTGCTCGTCGAGGCGACGACGGGCCGACCGCCCCCGTTCGGCGTCCTCCGCTACGCCGATCGGGAGGTCATCGTCCGATGGGACGACGCGGCGCGCCGGCGCGTGCTCGCCGTCCGGTCGTCCGTCGCCGCTCCGTACGACGGCCGAGCCGACCCGAGCCCGGCGAAGTGCGCGGGGTGCGTCTGGTCGCCCCGGTGCGACGCCTCGCTCGCGTAGGCGCCGACCGTCGGCGACGGGCGCGCTCGATCACGTAGACCTCCGTCCGGTACGGTATCCGGACTAAGCGCCCGGGCGCATGCCGCGCGAGGATCGCGCGTACGGTCGCGGCGACCTGCTGCCGGGCGCGGGGAGGGAGCAGCCCGACGGCGCTCTCGGAGAGCGTGGCCTGGACGATCGCCGCAGAGGAGGCGCGCTGGACGTGGGGGAACGAGCGCATCCTGCGGAGGCGGAATCCGTAGGCGGGCGCGGCGCGGGCGCCGGGCCAGCCTCGACCCTGCCGACGCGCCGACGTCCGGGGCAGCGCTCGGACGCAGCGGTCGTGGAGCCGGTTGATCGCCCGGGAGGCCGGGGTCGAGGAGAGCCGGACGTTCCACAGGAGGGCGAGCCTTCCGTCCGGGCCGAGGACCCGGTCGATCTCCCGGAGGGCGGGCCCGGTCCGAAACCACTGGAACGCCTGGGCCGCGACCACCGCGTCCGCGAAGCCGTTCGGTAGCGGGATCCGTTCGGCCGTGCCGTCCAGCACGACCGTGGACGGGAGGACGCTTCGGAAGACCGCGCGCATGCCGGCCAACGGCTCGACGCCGACCCGCGCGACCCCACTCCGCCGAAGCGACCGGGTCAGCTTGCCGGTGCCGCAGCCGAGCTCGACGACCGTCCGCCCTCGGCGGAGGCCGAGCTCGCGGGCCACGAAGCGGACGGCCGCGGCGGCGTAGCCGGGTCGCCCCCTCTCGTAGGCGCGCGCGATCCGGTCGAACGCGCGGGCCCGCGGGTGGAGCTCCGATCGCTCGTCGGTCATCGGCGGCCGGCTCCCGTGCGTCGGAGCTGGGCCGGACGAGGAAGCGGGAGCACGAGCTCGGCCTCCGCCGGGTCCCCGAGCACGAGCGAGCGGCCGGCGAGGTGCTCGCGACCGGTGTAGGCGCAGGCGATCGCGTCGAGCTCGTCGTGCGTCACCCCCGCGCGGATCCCGTCGCCCGTGAACCCGAACCGACGCATCGCGCGGCGCAGCCGCTCCTCCCCCTCACCTTTGCGGGGAAGGCCGAGCACGTCCTGGGCTCCGCCGGGGTACGCCTCGATCACCCGGACGCCCCGCCGTCGCAGGTCGCCGGCGAGCGCGATCCCCCGGGCGGTCAGCAGGCGCATCGGTCCCAGCGTCAGGGGAAAGAACCGGATCCCGAGCTCGAGGAGCTCGCGGTCGCAGCGGCGCAGGTGGGGTGGGCCGGGACGCGCCAGGGAGACGCGGCCGGTCGGGAGCGCGAGCGGCGCGTCGATCGCCACGATCGCCGGGCGGGCGTCGAGCACCGCGCGGACGATCGCCGCGTCCTCCCCCAGCACCTCCGTCCGAGCCACCAGGCCGGGGCCGAGGCGGCAGAAGCCGGTCCGGCGGCGCGGGCTGCCGGCGAGATCGATGCCGACGGCGACGGCGCTCCGTCGGCGGACGGGGTTCGCGGTCCGTCGGCCCGACACGAGCGCCGGACCTACCCGGCGGGCAAAACGGCTCGCTCGAGGGGACAAGGTTTTACCCGAGCGTCCGGCTCGCCGGACCGATGGCGGAAGGGAACGTCGAGCGCACCCTCGTCCTCGTGAAGCCGGACGGAGTTCGCCGCGGTCTGGTCGGGGAGATCGTCGGTCGGTTCGAACGCAAGGGCCTCAAGATCGTCGCCGCCAAGACGCTCCGGATCCCGCCGGAGCTCGCCCAGCGCCATTACGCCGAGCACCAGGGCAAGCCGTTCTACCCGGCCCTCATCCAGCACATCACCAGCGGGCCGGTCCTCGCGATGGCGATCGAGGGCCGATCGGCGGTCGCCGTCACCCGGCTCCTGACCGGGGCGACGAACCCGCAGACCGCCGCTCCCGGGACCGTCCGGGGGGACCTCGCGCTCGGAATCACCCCGAACCTCGTCCACGCCTCCGACTCTCTCGAGTCGGCGGCGAGGGAGCTCGCCCTCTACTTCGTCCCGGAGGAGTACCTCCCGTACTCGCGCGTCGGCGAGGAGTACGTCTAGTCCGATGGGCCGCCCCGAGGAGGTCGGCGCCCGGGCCCTCCTCGCCGGCGGACTGGTCGTCCACCCGACCGACACCCTGTTCGCGCTCGCCGCCCGAGCGGCCGATCCGGCGGCCGTCGGCCGCCTGCTCCGGACCAAGGGGCGGGGGCCGAACCGCCCGCTCTCGGTCGCCGTGAGCTCCGTGGAGGAGCTCGAGCGCTGGGGAAAGTTCACCGCGGCGGCCCGGCGTTTCGTCCGGGAGGAGCTTCCGGGCCCGTTCACGCTGCTGGCGGCCCCGACCGCCGAGGCACGGCGCCGGCTCGCCGGGCCGGTCGCCGCTGGACCGCGGATCGGCCTGCGGGTGCCGGCGCACCGTCTTGCCCGCGAGCTCGCCCGCCGGGCCGGCCCGCTGGTCGCCACCTCGGCGAACGTGAGCGGCGCCCCCCCGGTCCGGGACCTCGCCGAAGCGCGCCGACGGTTCGGCCGGGCCGTCGCCGCCTACGTGACGGCCCCCCCGCGGCCGACGGGGATCCCTTCCGTGCTGATCGACGTCGCCGGGGACCGCCCCCGCGAGGTGCCGCGCCGATGAGCGGACCGCCGGCCGCCGAGCTCGGGGCCTGGCGCCAGGCCGCCCGCCTCGCCGCCGAGGCGCGCGAGCTCGGGGTCCGGCTCGCCGTCCCCGGCGCCCCGCTCCGCGAACTCGCCGAGGCGATCGAGGGCTACGTCCGAGCGCACGGGGGCGAGCCGGCGTTCCCGGCGAACCTCTCGCGGAACCAGGAGGCGGCGCACTACACGCCGGACGACGCCGACGAAGGCCAGCTCGTCGCCGGGGACCTGCTCAAGGTGGACGTCGGCGCCCACGTGCGCGGCGCGGTGGCGGACACCGCCGAGACGGTGGAGGTCGGTGGGGGGCAGCGGCATGCCCATCTGATCGCGGCGGTCCACGACGCGCTGGCCGCGGGGGTCCGGGCCGTTCGCCCCGGCGGGGCGGTCGACGACGTCAGCCGGGCGATCGCCGGGGCGATCCGGGCGCGGGGGCTGAAGCCGGTCAGCGACCTCACCGGCCACTCGATCGAGACCTACCTCCTCCACGCCGGGAAATCGATCCCGAACGTCCCGGGCCTCAGCGACGCGTCGTTCGAAGAGGGGGAGATCATCGCGATCGAGCCGTTCGCGACCAACGGCGAGGGCCGCATCGCCAACGGGCCGTTCGGGCACATCGTCCGGTTCCGGCGCCCGCCGCCGGCGGACGACGTCGAGCTCGCCCGGCTCTTCGAGCGGTTCCGGACCCTGCCGTTCACCGCGCGCTGGGCGCGCTCGCCGTCGGAGCGGGAGGCGCTGGGTCGCGGACGTCGCCTGCTGCAGAGCTATCCGGTGTTCCTCGAGCGGGGCGGGGGGCTCGTCGCGCAGGCCGAGCACACGATCCGCGTCGGAGCGACCGGCGCGGAGGTCCTGACCGTTCCCGGCGCGCCGAGCGCCTGAGCGCGACCGCCGCCGGGCCGGGAAGGTCAAACGGGTTCCCGCAAAGAATAATGAGGGACGGACCCGGTCGCCGGCTCGATGGCGGAGAGCGCCGAGGCCGCCCGCACCCCGCATCGCCTCGCTCGCCGGCGGAGCCCCGTCTCCGAGGAGGAGGCCGGCCGTCGGCGCGAGGGGCAGACCGAGCACCTCGGCCAGCAGGCGATGGACCTCTCGCGGTTCTACGCCGGCAAGATCGAGACCGTGCCGAAGGTGCCGGTCCGGTCGATGCACGACTTCTCGATCTGGTACACCCCCGGGGTCGCGGAGGTCTCGCGCGCGATCCACCGGGATCCGGAGCTCGCCTTCGAGCTGACCGGCCGGTGGAACACGGTCGCCATCCTCACCGACGGCTCCCGCGTCCTCGGGCTCGGGGACATCGGGCCGCGCGCCGCGCTGCCGGTGATGGAGGGGAAGGCGCTCCTGTTCAAGTTCCTCGGCGGGGTGGACGCGATCCCGGTCCCGATCCAGGTGAAGAGCCCGGACGAGTTCCTCTCGACCGCGGAGGCGCTGGCCCCGGCGTTCGGGGGCATCAACCTCGAGGACATCGCCTCGCCGAAGTGCTTCGCGATCCTCCAGGAGCTCTCCAAGCGCCTCGAGATCCCGGTCTGGCACGACGACCAGCTCGGCACCGCCGCGGCGACCGTCGCGGGCATGCTCAACGCGCTGCACGTGACCGGCCGCGAGCTGAAGGGGGCCCGGACCGTCCTGTTCGGCTCGGGCGCCGCGAACATCGCGACCGCCCGCCTCCTCCTGTCGATGGGCCAGGACCCCGCGAAGCTCACGCTGGTCGACCACAAGGGGATCCTCCACGCCGAGCGGGAGGACGTCGACGAGCTGTCGGTCCGGCACCCGTGGAAGTACCGTCTCGCCTTGCAGACGAACGGCGGCGGCCGCTCCGGCCAGCTCCCGCAGGCGGTGGAGGAGGCGGACGTGCTCGTCGCGGCGTCGACCTCGGTCCCGGGGACGATCCGGCCGGAGCACATCCGCGCGATGGCCCCGCACCCGATCGTCTTCGCCCTCGCGAACCCGCTGCCGGAGATCTGGCCGGACGCGGCGAAGGCCGCCGGCGCGGCGATCGTCGCCACCGGGCGCAGCGACTTCCCGAACCAGGTCAACAATTCGCTGGTCTTCCCCGCGGTCTTCCGCGGGGTCCTAGACGCACGGGCACGAAGCATGCCGGACGAGATCGTGATCGCCGCTGCCCGGGAGCTGGCCCGGGGGGCCGAGCGAAAAGGGGTCAACGCGCACCACATCCTGCCGACGATGGAAGAGATGGAGGTGTTCCCGACGATGGCGGCCGCGGTCGCCGACACCGCGGTCTCGCTCGGGATCGCCCGTCGCAAGCACACGCACGAGGAGTTCCTCGAGCGGGCGCAGCACCTGATGGCCCGATCGCCCCGTCTCGTCCGGGCGCTCGCGCAGGCCCACCTGACGGCGCCGATGCCGCGCGGCCCGATCGGCGACCGGAGGTCGGTATGAAGGCCGGCGCGCCGTCCCCGGCCGAAGAGACCGGCCCGCCGGTCCACCTCCGCCCCGCCCGCGAGGCGGACATCCCGGCGGTCGTCCCGCTCGTCCTGCGCCTCAAGCGCCTCAACGAGGAGTTCGACCCGCTCCTCAAGGTCCGCGACGACGCCGAGCCCCACGCGGCGGAGATCCTGCGGGCGCATGTGGCCGACCCGAAGGCCGTCCTGCTGGTCGCCGAGGGCCGGGGTCCCGACCGCGACAAGATCGTCGGGTTCGTCCGGGCAGTCGTGCGCGAGCGGCCGTTCTACACGCCGCAGAACGAGGGGGTCATCCTCGAGATCTACCTGCTGCCGCTCTACCGCCGCCACGGCGCCGGCGAGTACCTCCTGCGCGAGACCTCCGCCGCCCTCAAGGCGAAGGGCGCCGGCGTGGTCACCGCCGAGTTCCCTGCCCAGAACGAGATCGCCGTCCGGTTCTACGCGAAGCGCGGCTTCCGACCGGCGACGTCGATCCACGCCCGGCCGCTCTAAGCGACGCGGACGGGGGCGAACGTTAAGCCCCGCGCGCCTCCCTGCCCGGCATGACCAAGCCGGCCGCGTCGTCCGCCGGTCCCGCGCCGAAGTTCGTCCGTCGGGGCAAGGTGAAGGAGGTCTACGAGATCTCGCCGACCGAGCTCGAGTTCCGCTTAACGAACGACATCAGCGTCTTCGACAAGCACATCACGAGCGAGATCCCGTTCAAGGGGGAGGCGCTCTGCCGCACCGCCGCCCACTGGTTCGGCCGGTGCGAGCGCCTCGGGGTCCGCCACCACTTCCTCGGCCTGGTCGGACCTCGGGCGATGCGCGTCCGCCGCGTCCAGGTCGTCCCCGACCCTACGACGCTCGGACCCTCGCCGAAAGGCTACCTCGTTCCGCTCGAGCTGATCGTCCGGTACTACCTGGCCGGCTCGCTCTGGGACCGCGTCCGCGCCGGCAAGGTCGCCGCGGCCGACCTCGGCTTCCCGGCGGGGAAGTCGCTGAGCTACGGCGTCGAGCTGCCCGACCCGCACTTCGAGGTGACGACCAAGCTCGAGCCGGTCGACCGCCTCCTGACGATCGACGAGGCGCTGCGGCTCTCCGCCCTCGACCGCCGCCAGCTCGACGGGATCCGCGAGACGATCCTGAAGATCGACGCGGCGATGCAGCAGGAGATCGGCGCGCGCGGGCTGCTGCACGTCGACGGGAAGAAGGAGTTCGGCGTCGCCGACGACGGGGCCCTGATGGTCGTCGACACGTTCGGGACCGCCGACGAGGACCGGTTCTGGGACAAGGCGGCCTACGCCCGCGGCCGCCAGGTCGACTTCTCCAAGGAGTTCGTCCGCCAGCACTACCGGCAGAGCGGCTACTACGACCAGCTCCTGCGGGCGCGCGAGGCGCACCACGAGGAGCCGGCGATCCCGCCGCTGCCCCCGCTGCTGGTCGACGAGGTGAGCCGGCTCTACACGACCGTCTTCGAGCGGCTCACCGGCGAGCCGTTCGCCCCGATCGACCGGTCGGCGAAGGCGCCGTAGGCGGTGGGACGGGCGCACCGCCCACCGTTCCAGCTCCTCTCCCCGCACCCTTATCAGCGGGAAGGCCGGTCCAAAGCTCGTGCCGTCCAAGAGCGCCCCTCGCGCCGCCGGTCCGGCCCCGCCGGAGGAGCGCGTCCCGATCGCCCTCGAGGACCTCCCCGGGGTCGGAGAGACGACCGCGGAGAAGCTGCGCGAGAGCGGTTACACCGACCTGATGGAGCTCGCCGTCGCCTCCCCGGGCGACGTCGCGGAGGCCGCGGAGATCGGGGTCGCGATCGCGCAGAAGATCATCGGCGAGGCCCGCCGCAAGGCCGACGTCGGCGGCTTCGAGAGCGGCACCGCCGTCCTCGAGCGCCGCAAGCACCTCGGCCGCATCACGACCAACGCGAAGGCGCTGGACGAGCTCCTCGGCGGGGGCGTCGAGACCCAGGCGATCAGCGAGTTCAGCGGGGAGTTCGGGACGGGGAAGACCCAGCTCGGGCACCAGATCGCCGTCGACGTCCAGCTCCCGCCGGCCCAGGGCGGTCTCGGCGGGGAGGTCGTCTACATCGACACCGAGTCGACGTTCCGACCCGAGCGGATCGTCGACATGGCGAAGGGCGTGGGCCTCGAGCCGGAGACGGCGCTCGAGCACATCCACGTCGCGCGGGCGTTCAACTCGAACCATCAGATGCTCCTGGTCGCGAAGGCGCAGGAGCTGGCGCGCGAGAAGCCGGTGCGCCTGCTCGTCGTCGACTCGCTGACGTCGCACTTCCGCTCCGAGTACGTCGGGCGGGCCGAGCTCGCTCCGCGGCAGCAGCAGCTGAACAAGCACCTGCACGAGCTGTTGCGATTCTCCGACACCTACAACGCGGCGATCGTCGTGACGAACCAGGTCTCCTCCCGGCCCGACATCCTGTTCGGGGACCCGACCCGCCCGATCGGCGGGAACATCGTCGCGCACGCGGCGACCTACCGCGTCTACCTGCGCAAGTCCAAGCCGCCCCGCCGCATCGCGCGGCTGATCGACTCCCCGAACCTGCCGGAAGGGGAGGCGGTCTTCTCCCTCTCCACCGAAGGGGTCCGCGACGCCTAGGCCGCGGCCGAGCCCGCCGCGAGCCTCCGCAGCGAGGTCGCCTTCACGTAGAGGAACGCGGGCCGCCCGACGGCGAGGCCGAGGCGGCCGACCGACCCTTCGGTGAGCGTGACGCGCACCGGCCGGCCGTTCCAGCGGGCCGTGAGCTCGACCGTCCCGTCCGGCCGACGCCGGATCGCCTGCACGACCGCCCGCAGCGCGTTGCGCGCCGAGAGCGGCACCGCGTGCGCCGCGACGACGATCGACTCCGGGTCGACCTCGACGACGACCGTCCCACCGTCCCGCCACCGGAACGCGACATCGAGCCGGCTGTCGGGGTCGAGCTCGACGCGCGGGGACGGCCCCCCGCGGTAGGTGCCCGTCCAGCGGTTCGCGTGCGCGTGGGCCCCCTGCGCCCGGGCGAGCAGCCTACGGCCGCGGGCGGTGAGCCACGTCCCGCCCCCGTGCGCACCCCCCCGCGCCGCGCCGGTGACCGACCCGTACAGCCGGTCGAGCCGGCGCAGCCGGTAGACCGCCCGGTCGCGGGCGATGCCGACCTGGCGGCAGGCGTGAACGAGGTTGCGGGTCCTCTGGAGCGCCGCCAGCAGCCGCACGTCGGTCGCGGTCAGCGACGCCTCCCCGGTCATGCCGCCTCCGGGGCGGCCTCGAGCGGCCGAAGCGCGCCCGGGTCGACCTCGAGGGCGACCGGGTCCCCGATCCGCACCGCCGGGACCGGCCCGTCGATCGACAGTCGGAACGTGAGCGAGCCCTGCCGCAACGACGCGACCCAGCCGGCCGGCGTCGCGCGGAGCCCGGCGACGACCGCCGCGCCCCCGGCCCGGGGGCTCCACCGGACGGCCCCGGGGGGCACGACGACCCCGCCCGGGCCGGCGGCGGAGAGGAGCCTCGCCCCGACGGGGTCGGCCCGCGCCGCCTCGAGCTCGGGCCGCGCGAACAGGTTCTCGTAGCCGAGGAAGCGCGCGGTGAACCGGTCGAGCGGCCCCGTGGCGAGCGCCCCCGGCGGACCGGCGAACCGTACGCGGCCCCCGCCCAGGACGACGTACGTCGAGGCGACGGCCGCGGCGGTCTCGGGATCGTGGGTCACGAGCACGAGCGGGATCTGGATGCTCTCGAGGAGGCCCCGGAGGAGCTCGAGCAGGACGTCCCGCGCCTCGACGTCGAGCGCGGCGAGCGGCTCGTCCCACAGGAGCGCCGCCGGCTCCGCGGCGAGCGCGCGAGCCATCGCCACGCGCTGCCGCTCGCCCGAGCTGAGCTGCGCGGGGTAGCGGTCGGCGAGCGGCCCGAGGCCGAACCGCTCGATCCAGCTCCGCGTCCGCTCGGCGGTGTCCGGGCGCCCGGCGAGCCAGAGCGGGAAGGCGACGTTCGCGCGCACGGTGCGGTCCGGGAACAGCCCCAGGTTCGGAGGGACGAAGCCAAAGCGCCGCCGCTCGGGAGGGTCGCCGTCGACGCGGTCTCCGCCCCGGCGGATGCAGCCCGCCCGCAGCGGGACGAAGCCGGCCACCGCCCGCAGGAGCGTCGTCTTGCCGGCGCCGGACGGGCCGATCAGGGCGACCGCCGTGCCGGGCGCGACGGCGAGGTCGACCGGTCCGAGCACGAAGCCGTTCCGCGCGGCGACCAGCCCCTCGACCGAGAGGCCGTTCACGAGAACCACCCGCCCCGGGCCCAGGCGAGGCCCGAGCGGTCGAGGAACCGCACGCCGAGGAAGATCGCCAGCGAGACGAGCACGAGCAGCGCCGCGAAGCCGATGGCGGCCGACGGGTCGATTCCGTAGAAGTTGAAGATGAACACCGACGCCGTGTTCGTCACCGGGCCCGACCACGGGAAGCTCGGGTAGACGGCGTAGGCGAGGATCAGGAACCCTCCGACCTCGCTCACCCCCCGAGCCCACATCAGCAGCGCCCCGGTGACGATCCCGCGGGCCGCGGACGGCAGCGTGACCGAAAGGAACGCCTCCGCCGGGCTCGCGCCCAGCGACCGCGCCGAC
>Ga0187808_10000865_pt1 | contig 10124 bp, 10 predicted proteins | sample NC_wetland_sal_i_5_FD_132427 | JGI IMG/M metagenome (GOLD analysis project Ga0187808, IMG submission 132427) | Wetland sediment microbial communities from Neuse River Estuary, North Carolina, USA - ASW_3 | ecosystem: Environmental > Aquatic > Freshwater > Wetlands > Sediment | place: USA: North...
CGGATCCCATTGGGGCTGCTGCAGGATTGCCCTGCCGTCTCGCATCGTGAGACACAGCCGGGCTGCCAGTCTGCCAAATGCGCAATCGACCCACTCTAGCCAGGCCAAATGCGCAATCGGCATACCGCCGCTAAACCGTCGTATGGGCTGCGCTCCACAATCTGGCCGTGCTTGAGGCCGAGTGGCCTAGCGCCCGGACCCCACCGGCGGGCCGGCGGCTCTCCCCCGCTCTCGCTGGCTTGGATGTAATAACCGGCTCGGTCCTTCGCAGGGCCGCGGTCGACTTACCGCCAGACGTAGTCCCGGTCATAAGCCTTGCTCAGGGTCGCGACAACCGCCAAGCGGGCCCCTGCCGCCGCATGCCGGAGGCGACGAACTGACCACAATCGTCAGGTGGTGCATGGGTGTTTCTCTCGGGGTGAAATGTTCGTGCGAGCGGGTTCGCCGGTCTTGACCGCACGTGGCCTGCTTCGGCGCCGTCGGGTGCTGCCTTTGGGCCTGTGGCTTGGGTCGAGGCCAGGCGGCTACAGCGCGGTGAGGGCGGCGGTCAGCGTCGCGGCGTGCCGGTCCAGCCAGGCTTCACGGCGCTTGATGACGTCGCCGACGCCTTCGTCCCACATCCGCTGCCAGCCGCCGCCCACAGTCTCCGCCCGGTGTTTCATCATGTACCAGGCCCGGCGGGTCCACAGCAGGCCGACCTCGATGACGCGTTCCCGGTCGGTGCCGGACAGGCCGTAGGCGTCGGCGAGGATACGAGCTCGCCGGGGCACGTCGACCGTGCGCAGCAGCGGATCGGCATCGCGCGGATCGAACAGCGGCGCCCACCACATCATCGCGTTGAACATCTCGTCGGCCCGGGTGACCGGATGGGCGAAGTCGAAGTCGATCAGCGCGAACGCCTGGCCGTCACGGAACACGACGTTCTCCGGCGTGATGTCGGCGTGCCCGATCAGCTCCGGCGGATACGAGGGAGCGGGCGGGATCCCCGCAGGCTCGGCCGCCACGGTGCCGGGCAGTACGCCCGGCGCGGGGGTGAACGAGGCGGCCGCGTCGTCGTAGGCGCGTACCAGCCGTCCGACCGATGCCAGCCGGGTCTCGTCGGCGATCCAGGGCGGGCGCGGCCGCCCGGCCACCTCGCCGTCGATGTAGCTGAGCACCTCACGCCCGGAGCCGTCGATGCCGAGGAACCGCGGCGCGCCCTCGAAGCCGGCCGATTCCAGGTGTGCCAGCAGCGCGTGCACCAGCGGCGAGTGCGGCCCGATCGGCCGCCGCACCGTGTTGCCGACCCGGACCAGGCCCTCGGTGACGTCGCCCCCGGCCAGCGGTATCTCGGCCTGATCCGCCTCATCTATCCAGGTCTCGCTCACCGCGCCATCCTAGGAGCGCCTGTCTGCCTAGCGGAAAAGGTTAAGGGAAGCGGACGGGCATCACCGCGGTCACCTTCCGCGGATGTGCACCACGATGCGGACCCGGCAGATGCGGCCGGAAGCGACGACCATCCGCGGTCACTTCCCCGGTTTTGCCATCTTTGCGTGAGCGTCCCGCCCAGCGGGGCGGCCAGTGCGCCGGCCGTTGCCCCGGAAAGGCTGATGATCGCGGGCAGCCATCCCCGCTCCCTTCGCTGCGCAGGCCTATCGGTGCAGGGTCCTGGCCCTCGACCGGGCGCTGTCGTCTCATCATCGCCGTTTCCGCCCGGGAGGCGATCCTCACAGGAGCGCGGCAGCTGGTTTCCCCGAGGCTGGTGCTATGACCGTGCCTTGTTGAGTTCGGTCATCAGCCGCCGGTTGGCAGCTTCACCGACGTCTACGACAAGACCAGCTGCCGCATCACCGGAATCCAGTGATGACCACTCACCTGTTTGCGCGCGAAGCCGGCAAAGATTGCAAAACCCGACAGCCTGGCCGCCACCATCTGGTCCGTTCCCGCATCTGGCGGTACGGCGACGAAGTAGCTGGTCAGCCAGGCCCTTGTCCCGGCGCAGTCCGGGTCCTCGGTTGGTAGGTGGCCGATCCTTGGGCGCGCCCTGCCCCGCTGGCGTGCGGGCCGCCTGAAAGGCAGGTGCGCCGTCACTATCGTTGTCCGGCCACCGCGAGGTTCACGATGTTCATGTTGCCGGTCGCCCATTGGAGGTTGAACGTCAGTCCGGAGATCTTCCAGCCGTCGGCGGTCCGCTGGAGCTGGTAGTCGTGGCGGCCGCCGACCGTCCAGATGGGGCCGCCAGAGTGGTTGGTGTACACGTGCGTGCCCATCATGTTGGCCGAGCAGGCTGCCCGATCGCCGTCGAGGGTGATCACATGACAGGTGATCATGTGGTGGACTTCGTCGAGGTTCTGCAGCGTCTGGCGCCATCCGTCGACGAACTCGGCGCGACCGACGGTCACTGGCTCGCCGCCGAGGAGTGAGGTGCGGTCGCTGTAGACCGTGTCGGTGAACAGCTGCCCGAGCGTGTCCCAGTCGCGCGCGTCGAGCACCAGCACGAGGCGTCCGATCAAATCGAGGATGGCGAGGCGGTCCTCGGTCTCGATTGGGGTGGAATACGTTGTCATGCTCGCTCCTAGTAAGAGATCGCCGGAGGTTGCGAACCGCTTGGCACCCAACCGGCACGGCTCCTTCGCCTGCAAGTACGCGTCGAGCATGCCGAGCGATCAGGTGACTGCGTATCACCTGATCTGAGTTATTCGCGCAGCCGTCTGGGAGAAGACCGCCGTCCAGACATGATCGTCCATCTCCTGCGGAATTCGTTCAAGTACGCGTCAAAGCGGGAATTCTCCGGGAAATGGGAGAAGCGCTATCCGGCCACCATAAGGGTCTGGGAGAACATTACGCGGATCTTCTGGAGAAACCATCCTTGTTCAGCGGGCCGTCGAGTACGGCCGAGACGTGCGGCGCTTGCATAACCTGGGGTTCGAGGGCCGCCAGAGGCTGCGGTTCGACCGCATTCCCCAGCCCTGGCTCAAAGAGCTGGCCAAACGGTGGGCCCGCTGGCGGACCGTAGGCGCTGGCGATCGATCCCGTCCCGCGCTGTCCGGATCTAGCGAATCACCGGGATCCGGTGACGACCTTTCACCTGTCTGGCGGCGAGCATAGGCCAATCCGACAGGCTGCGCGGTGAACGCGGTGAAGGAGTAACGACATGACCCTGGACAACGAGCAGATCGTCCGGCAGGCCTATCGGATCGCGGAGGAGAAGGACCTGAAGGGATGGGTCAATGCTTTCACGGCCGACGGCACGTTCACCGATAACTCGATCGGCGTCGTCTATCGGGGGCCCGACGGGCCCAACGGGCTCCCGGTGCAGGTCGAGAACTATGCGGGGGCGTTCCCTGACATGCACCGCGAGCTGTACCAGCTGTACGTCAGCGACGACATCGTGGTGGTGCAGTTGGCCCTGCAGGGAACCCACCTCGGCGTGCTGCACCTGCCTGCCGGGACGCTGCCGCCGACCGGCAAGCGGATGGACGCCCCGTGCTGCGACGTGTTCGAACTGGCCGACGGCAAGATCAAGCGCTTCGACTGCTATCCAGAAGGCTCGATCATCCTCACCCAGCTCGGCGTGATCGGCAACCTCGATGCCGCACTGGAGCACTGAGCGGGCACGCAAAACACCGAGTTCGGGCGACGACCTCGCACCTCCCCGGCGGCAAGCCTGGGACAGGGCCCCCACTAATCACCACAAGGAGGATCCATGCCATCAGGTAACGGCAAGCTCAGCTTCGATCGTGACATCAAGCCCCTATTCAGAACGAAGGACCGCGACTCGATGATGCAGGCCTTCGACCTGTTCGACTACGAGGATGTGGTCGAGAACGCCGACGCCATCGTCGGCTCCCTGCGCAGCGGGCAGATGCCTTGCGACGGCGCGTGGCCCGCAGACCAGGTGGACACGCTTCAGCAGTGGATCGACCAAGGCAAGCCCGCGTAGGCTCGCCGCCCCACCCCGTCCAGCGCCGGACGGCTGAGCAGTTCACCGTCCGCGCCCGATCCAGGAGGTTGTCGTGAAGTTGAACGTGAACGGTGGCGACGTCGAGGTGGACGACCGTTTCGCCGGAAGCCCGCTGTTGTGGGTGCTGCGGGACGTGCTGGAACTGCACGGGCCGAAGTACGGCTGCGGGATCGGGCAATGCGCGGCGTGCACGGTGCTGGTCGACGGGCGCAACACCAAGTCGTGCCAGACACCGGCCGGTACCGCGGTCGGTAAGGCGGTCACCACCGTCGAAGGCGCTTCGGGCCCGGTCATCGACGCGATCCGGGACGCGTGGTACCGGGGCAACGTCGTCCAGTGCGGATACTGCCAGCCTGGCCAGACCCTGGCCGCCGCCGCGCTCTTGGCGGAGAACCAGTCGCCCGATGACGCGGCCATCGACCAGTGGATGAACGGGAACCTGTGCCGGTGCGGCACCTACCCGCGCATCCGGCACGCCATCGCGGAGGCCGCCGAGACCCTGACCGCGGGCCGCGCCCCGCAGCCGCTGGCCGCCCTCCCGGAGCTGGAGATGACGCCGCTGACCCCGGAGGAGCTGGCCGATCCGGTCCATCCGTACGTCCGTATCAACCAGGACGGGACCGTCGTCGCCTACTCGAACCAGACCGAGATGGGACAGGGGGCGCACACCACGCTGGCGCTGATCGTGGCGGAGGAACTGGACGCGGACTTCGCCTCGGTCCGGGTGGTCAGCGCGGCGAACGGGGTCGGCCCCCAGGGGGATGTGTACGGGACCCCGGCGGGGGGTGGGTTCATCCAGCTGACCGGCGCGTCCACCGGGACCAAGGGTTTCTGGGACCGTTACCGCCTGGCTGCTGCCCAGGCGCGGGCGCGGCTGGCCGCGGCCGCGGCTGAGGCCTGGGGCGTGCCGGCCGGCGAAGTCGAGTTCGAGTCGGGCACAGCGCGCCACTCGAGCGGAAAGCGGGCGGGCTTCGGCGACCTCGCCGCGCGCGCGGCGCGACTGCCAGTCCCGGACGACGTCCGTCCCAAGGATCCGGGCCGGTACCGGCTCATCGGGACCGAGGGTCGGCTCCGGGTCGACTCCCCGGGGAAGATCCTCGGCCAGACCCGGTTCACCATCGACGTCACCATGCCCGGGATGCTGACCGCGATAGTGCTGCACCCGCCCAAGTTCGGCGCCACGCCTGCCTCCGTCGATGACAGCGCGGCGCTCGCCGTGCCCGGCGTCACCGCGGTGATCCCGATCGAGGAAGGCATCGCGGTAGTCGGCGAGACGTTCGACGACGCCCAGCGGGGGCTGCGCGCGCTACGGGTGGACTGGGACGACAGCAACGCCGAGCGGCGCAGTTCGGACGAACTGCTCGCCGAGCACCGGCGGCTCGTCGAGTCCGGCGAGCAGGCCGTGGTGGCCAGGCAAGACGGCGACATCGAGGCGGCGCTCGCCAGTGCGGCGCACGTGGTGGACGCGTTCTACGAGCTGCCCTACCTCGCGCACGCCCCGATGGAGCCGAACAACGCCGTGTGCCGCATGGGCGACGACGGCATCCTCGAGGTCTGGGTCGGCACCGAGGGACCCACCTATGCCCGGATGGCGGCCTCGGCGGCCGCCGGTATCGGCGAGGACCAGATCCGGGTGCACGTCCCGTTTACCGGCGGGTCGTTCGGGCTGCACAGCACCTCTGGGCACGATCCGAATAGCGAGGCCGTGCAGGTCGCGCGGGCCCTGGGCTGGAAGCACCCCGTCAAGCTCCAGTCGCTGCGCGAGGAGGAACTCAAGTCCGGCCGCTTCCGGGCGATGGCCGTGCACCGGGTCCGGGTCGGGGCCGACGCCCAGGGCCGCCTGACCGCGTTCCACCAGCAGATCGCCGCCGAGCCGACCTCGCCCAACATGCCGTTGGCGGTCAACTTCCTGTTCAAGGACGGCGTCGACTACATGACGACAAGCGGCGCCGTCGACGGCCCGTATGCGCTGCCCAACTTCAAGCTGGAGACCACCAACGTCCAGACCGGCGTGCCCATCATGGTGTGGCGGTCGGTCGGCAACTCCCACACCGAATTCGCCCGCGAGTCAGCGATCGACGAGCTCGGCGCCGCCGTCGGCCGCGATCCCGTGGACCTGCGCCGCGAACTGCTAGCGGACAACCCGCGCACCCGGGCGGCGCTGGAACTTGCCGCCGACCGGGCCGGCTGGGGGACTGCGCTGCCCGAGGGCCACGCCCGCGGCGTCGCCTGCAGCAGCTTCCTCGATAGCCACAGCGCCCAGGTCGTCGAGATCTCCCTCGACCGCCGCAACCGGGTGCGGATCGAGAAGGTCACCTTCGCGCTCGACTGCGGCATCACCGTCAACCCGGATCTGGTCCGCGCGCAGGTCGAAGGCGGCCTCATCTGGGCGCTTGGCGCCGCCGCCTGGGGGGAGGTCGTGCTCGGCGACGGCGGCGAGATCATCACCAAGAACTTCGACAGCTACCCGGTCATGCGGATGAAGTCCGTGCCAGAGATCGACGTGCTGCTGATCCAGTCGGGCGAGTCGCCGACGGGGGTCGGCGAGGTCAGCGTCCCCACCGCCGCGCCCGCGCTGGTCAACGCCATCGCGGCCGCCACCGGAACCCGCATCCGCAGGCTTCCCATCGCCAAGACCATGCGGGTCCTCTGAAAGAGAAAGGACGCCTGTCATGATCATCCCGAACGAAGGCGGCTCTGACCTGGTCGGGCAGGCTCAACCACTTGCCACGCAAGGAGATTGGCATGTCTGACCTGGCCGAGACCGCCGACGTGATCGTCGTCGGCGGCGGCTCAGCGGGCGCGGTCCTCGCGGCCCGCCTCAGCCAGGACCCCGGCCGTCTACGGCCACCCACCTCCACGGCGCCGACGGGCGGACCCAACGACCCGTGGTCCGTCTCCTCCACCACCAACGTCACCGTCATCATGCTGGCCGAGCGCATCTACCAGCGCGTCTACGCCAGCTGATCCCAGGAGGCTGCCGTGACCTTCACCGTGGACACGCATCACCACATACTGCCCGACTTCTTCTTCCAGGCCACCAACGAGGCCGACCACCCGGCGGGCGGGGTCGCGCCGGCGCCCTGGTCGCGGGCAAGCATGCTCTCGTTCCTCGACGACGCCGGCATCGACGTCGCCGTCACCTCGATCAGCACCCCCGGCGTGCACACCGGCGACGACGCCGCGGCCCGCGCCCTGGCCCGACGGTGCAACGAACTGGCCGCCGAGATGATCCGCGACCGCCCGGACCGGTTCGGCGGCTTCGCCTGCCTGCCCTTGCCCGATGTCGACGGCGCGCTCGCCGAACTGGCCTACGCCTTCGACGACCTCCGCCTAGATGGCGTCGTGCTGTTCAGCAATGCCCGTGGCATCTACCTAGGGGACTCCCGGTTCACCCCGCTGTTTGAGGAACTGCAACGCCGCGCGGCCGTCGCCTTCGTGCATCCCAACCCGTCGCCCGACCCCAGCGCCCACGCGCTCGGGCTGCCCGACAACCTCATCGACTTCACTGCCGACACCACCAGGGCCATCGCCCAGCTGCTTTACAGCAATACCTTCGCCCGCACCCCCGATGTCAAGTACGTCTTCTCCCACGCCGGGGGCACCGTGCCCTTCCTCGCCGGGCGGTTCGCCATCATCGACAAGATGGACGTCATCCCCGGTGCCGAGGCCCGCGCGACCGCGGCCGAGACGTTCCGCCATCTGTACTGGGATACCGCCGCGTCCTGGGGCGACCCTGTGCTGCGCATGCTGCGCGACGTCGTGGGGATCGACCGCGTCCTGTTCGGGACCGACTATCCCTACATGCCCCGCGACCTGGCCGTCTCCTGCCGCGAGGACATCGAGGCCAGTCCAGAACTCACCGAAAACGAGCGAACGGCCATCCTCGGCGCTACGGCGACGAAGCTGATCCCGCGGCTGGCCAGCCTGCAATCCAACACTCAAACCAGCGCCAGATGACGTGCACTCATTCTCCGCGTGGCGGGTTAACAGGCGCGGCACCGCGGATCAGAGGCCGCGCCTGCTCAAGCGGCAACGGGTCTGCGGGCCCGCGTGCGGGCTAGCAGGAACGATGCCGTCGCGTCGGCGAAGCCGTCCGGGTCCTCCCAGAACAGCAGGTGACCCAGGCCGGGGAAGATCACCAGCTCGGCGCCCGGGATGCGGTCCGCGAGCAGCCGCGCGTTGCGCGGGTCGACCACGGTGTCGGCGCCGCCCTGCAGGACCAGCGTGCGGGCCCGGATGCGCCGCTGTCTTAGATACCCGGCGTACCTGGCTCCCGCGACCGCCTGGGCCGACAGGGCCGCGGTGTCCGCTGGCCGGGAACGTTGGATCTCGATCAGGCGGCTGACCAGTTCGGGATGCTCACGGACGGTGCGCGCGGACAGCGCATTTTCGGTGTGCCGGCGCAGCGCCGCCTCGGCCGTCAGGGCGGTGGTCGCTGCGAGCAGCCGCACCGAGGCGGCTGGCATCGGGTATGCGAACGGCCAGCCCGGTGCCGTGCAGGCCAGGATCAGGCCGTCGACTCGCTCCGGGTGGGCGATGGCCAACTCCTGGGCCACCATGCCGCCCAGGCTCGCCCCCATGACGTGGGCCCGGCGGATGCCGGCGGCATCGAGCACCGCGACGACATCGCCGGCCATGTCGGCCACGGAAAATGAGCCAACCGGCCGACTGCTGCCGCCGAACCCCCGGTTGTCCACCAGTACCAGCCGGAAGTGGCGGCCCAGTGTCCCCAGCACCGGCTGCCACCCGAGACGGTCCAAACCCATACCCTGGATCATGACCAGCCACGGGCGCCGCCGGTGCAGGGTTCCGCGCAGCTCGTAGGCGATGCGGAGCGCCCCGCTGCGCGCGTAGCGAGTGCGGCTCATCCCGGGTTCTCGCCGCGTGTCAGCGGGCCGCAGGCGGCGATAAGCCCATCGGCACCGCCCGGCTCGGCGGCGGATGCCACCCAGCCTGGTGCATATAGTAAGCATATGCTAAGTATATCAATCATTGAGTGCGCGGTCAGGTAGCCGCCGCCCGGCCGGTCGAGGACGACTGACACGCGGAAGCAACGTTTCCGTACGCTGGCAGTCATGCCGCGCCGACGCGGCGAAGCAATCTCCCCGTGTCCGCCGACTGCCGGGCCACCCGCGTATCCACCTGGCCTTGGAGGATAAGGAACCTCCCGCCGCTCGGCTCACAGCGTGGGGTAGACGCGACCCGGGTCGTGTTCGGACAGCATCGACGGCGGCCCGATGAGGAGCTTGTCCGGCTCTCCGATGGCCGACTCGTCCTTTCCCTCGTAGTCGAACTTCCTCAGCACGTGCTTGATCGCTTCGAGCCGGGCCCGCTTCTTGTCGTTGCTCTTGACCACCGTCCAAGGCGCCTCGGGCGTGTCCGTGTAGTGGAACATCGCCTCCTTAGCCTCGGTGTACTCGTCCCACTTGTCCAGGGATTCGATGTCCATCGGGCTCAGCTTCCACTGCCGCACCGGGTCGATCCGGCGGATGATGAAGCGAGTGCGCTGCTCGGACTGGGTCACCGAGAACCAGAACTTGGTCAGGTGCAGCCCGGAGTGGATCAGCATGTGCTCGAACTCCGGCGCCTCCCGCATGAACTCCCAGTAGTCCGGCTCCGTCGTGAAACCCATCACCCGCTCCACGCCCGCCCGGTTGTACCAGGAGCGATCGAACATAACGATCTCGCCCGCCGCGGGCAGGTGCGGCACGTAACGCTGGAAGTACCACTGGGTCCGTTCCCGCTGGCTCGGCTTGGTCAGCGCCACCACCGTAGCGCCGCGGGGGTTCAGGTGCTCGGTGAAGCGCTTGATCGTGCCCCCCTTGCCCGCCGCGTCGCGGCCCTCGAACACGATGATGATGCGCTCGCCGACGGACTTGACCCAGTTCTGCAGCTTGACCAGCTCTACCTGCAGCGGCCGTTTCAGGTACTCGTACTCGTGCCGCGGCATTTTCTCGGAATACGGGTAGTCCTCCCGCCAAGTGTCGACCACGCGGCCGTCCGGCCAACGGAGCACCGGGTCGTCGTGCTCGTCGTCATCGTCAACGGTCAGGCCGGCGAGCAGGACCGGATCGGAGGCCCAGTCGGCCGGCAGCGCGTTGAATTCGGAGCGGGATTCGCCTACCACTTCACAAGCAGAACACATTCCCGCCCTCCGGTCACCAGCGGGGGGTGCGCC
>Ga0187808_10000866_pt1 | contig 10120 bp, 5 predicted proteins | sample NC_wetland_sal_i_5_FD_132427 | JGI IMG/M metagenome (GOLD analysis project Ga0187808, IMG submission 132427) | Wetland sediment microbial communities from Neuse River Estuary, North Carolina, USA - ASW_3 | ecosystem: Environmental > Aquatic > Freshwater > Wetlands > Sediment | place: USA: North...
GCAATCATCTCCACTTCTTCGTCACCAATGATGAGGGGGGGCAACAGCTTGATGATGTTGATGTCGGGCCCACTCACCTGGGTCAGAATATGGTGATCATGCATCAGAGCCATCACTACCAACTCGGCGAAAAGGCCTTTCTGAGCGGCTTCGGCTGCTGTCCAGGCGGCGCGCAGTGCCAGCGAGCGGGGCGCTTTGAACTCTATCCCAATCATCAGACCTTTACCGCGCACATCTGCAATCATCTCGTAACGATCTTTCAGTGCCGCCAGCCTTTTTAAGAGCTTTTCTCCCACGGTTGCGGCTCGCTCAATCAACCGTTCTTCATCCAAGACGTGAAGCGTGGCCAGACCGGCTGCCATCGCCAACTCGTTCTGCCCGAAGGTTGTGGAATGCACTTGGCAGCGTTCCAAGCGGTTGAAGGTCGCGTCGTGAATGTTGCGACGGGTGACAGTGGCGCTGACGGGGAGATAGCCGCCGCCTAGCGACTTGGAGAGCGTGACGATATCGGGCTCGAGGCCCCAGTGCTCGCTGCAGAGAAAACGTCCGGTACGGCCCATCCCGACCTGAACTTCGTCACAGACGAAAACTGTGCCGTACTTCCTGCACAAGCGCTGCGCCTCCGGCAGAAAGCTGTCGGCGGGGATGTACACTCCCTTTCCCTGGATTGGTTCCACGAAGAATGCAGCCACATCTTTCTGGCGGAGTTGTTTTTCCAGGGCCGCAAGATCGTTCATGGCTACGGAATCGAAGCCGGGCATCAGCGGTTCAAAACCCTGGCGGAAGTGGTGTGCGCCGTTGAGCGCAAGGGTGCTTAGAGTCAACCCATGAAACGCGTGGTCCAAGTAGAGCATGCGTGGGCGTTTGGTGGCGGCGCGGGCGAATTTGAGTGCGGTGTCCACAGCCTCGGCGCCTGAGTTGGCGAAAAACACCGTCTCCAATCCCGCCGGCATCCGCTTGACCAGTTCCTCGGCCAGCATCCCCGCCAGCAGCGGACAATCCATCTTCACCAGACTCGGACGGTCTAGAGCCAGGACCTCTTGCATCACCTGCTTGACGATGGGGTGCCCCCGCCCCAGGTTAAACACGCTGAACCCGGAAAGCAAATCCAGATAGCGATGCCCCTCGGCGTCCCACAAATAAGCTCCTTCCCCGCGCGTATATATCTTGTCGAAGCCGATGATTGCCTGAGCACGAGCCAGGCTTGCATTAATGTACTGCTTGTGCAAGGCGTATTGTTCGCCCTGCCGCCCTTCGATGAGCTTAGCGATGGAGTATGCCATGCCCTATTCCTCGCAATTTTTTTCTTCCGCCCTGAACCCGGTTTAGCGCGGACCCACGGTCTTAGGTCCGCGGCTTTTTCATAAGTCTTTGGACAAGCCGCGGACCCCAACTCCGGGGGTCCGCGCTACTCCGTCAATCCCGCGAAAGCGGGGGTCCATCGCCCCACGCTGGATTCTCGTTTGCGCGGGAATGACGTGCTGTGGCGGGCGAGGTTATGGGAATCAGGCGGCCCCGCCGCACATAGAACTTCGAGTCATGCCACGAAATCCGATTCGAAAACAGTGCGAGCACCCAGATGAAGAACTCGATGGCGTCGCGCAAGGGGATCAGCCACCATCTCTTTGGAAGAAGCGGATCCTTCATTCCATAGACGCCGAAGGTGAAAGCCATGGCCAGGCGAGCCGCCAAGGGAATGGCCAGATAGGCGATGGCGGCGGGGCGCGAAGGCGCCAGCATGGCAGCCGCGAGCGACCAGGGCAAGCCCTTCGTAAACAACTCCCCTATAAAGCCCCAGGGGCGGCATTGGCGTATAACCACACCCCAGCGAAGGTGATGCAAGAAGAACTGCTTGGCCGTGTCAGAAGCGCAAAACGTCTGGATCGCACAGGGCACCAGTTCTATTCGGTAGCCACGAGCCGCAATACGCCTGCCCAGTTCGTGGTCATCGGCGGCGCAGTCGGCTAGGGCCTCGAAGCCGCCAATTTCCGCCAGACAAGATCGAGTGACTGCTATGGTGGCGCCCAAGGCAAACTTCACTCCTTCGAGCTTCCGCGCCACCAGAGTGCTGGCCAGCCAATCTGTGGTCAGGTTCAGGTCCTCGAGTTCGGACCAGAGGTTGGGGTCTGTCATGCCACGGTACAGGCACGTGACTGCTCCCACCGAGGGGTCGCGTAAAGGCGACACGACGCAACGCAGGTAGTCGGGCTTCACTCGGATGTCGCCGTCGCTCAGCACCAGCACCTCGTGGCGTGCTTCGGGCAGCAAGCGGCAAAGCTTGGCAACTTTGTTATTCGTGGCACGGATGTCCGAACCTACCACGAGCCGAATCAGCACTCGGGGAAAATCGCGGATGAGCCTCTCGACGACAGGAATGGCAGAGTCACGCTCGTCGTCGACGGCAAAGAGGATCTCGTATTCCGGGTAATCCAGCCGGCAGAAACTCGCCAGGTTGTCGTAAGCTTGACGCTCCAAGCCCTTCAGGGGCTTCAGGATGCTGACCGGCGGCGCGAAGTCTCCGTTTGGGTCGCTGCTCCGCCGGAAAAAGTCCCAAGCGCAGAAGGTAGCCACCAGGTAATAAACAAGTGGCAACATCGCTATCGCCGGTACCGCCCACCGTAAGAGTGACAATTGCACGCTTCCTTTCTTCGACCTCGTGATGATGTGATCGCCCCTCCGGGCTTCTCGGGGAAAAGCTGCCAGGAATCAGGGCCATTTCACGAAGGCCTATTGTACTCGAAGACTACTCCAGGCCCGCAAGCCCCTCAAGGCTCCCGCTCCGGTTTGCGAAGACGCCATCGTGCCCTCTCCCCTGAGGGAGTCTGCGCCACCCTCGCCTCTCGATCACCGTGAGCCCGACAGCCGCTCTTTTATGCAGGCAGCGAGCCTTCGAGTATCGCCTGGGGGACGATGGCCGCGGCCGCGAGTCCCTTGAGCTTTCCGAGAACTTCTGCCGTGGAGGGTCGCGCCACTGCGAGCAAACGCGCCAGAATCGTGTCCAACGCCGTAGGATTGGCCGAGGCAACTGGAACCAACTTGCGAATCAAAGCCATGCGCTCTTCTGATGGCAGAGAGGTTTCACCAACAACCGCGGCGGAAAGGCAAGCTGCAAGCAATGTGGCAAATCCCGGGTCAGGTAAGTTGACAGGCGTGCCGGGTGCAAGAGCGTCGTCAAATGGCAGGTCAGGGTTCAGACGCGCCAATTCAATCCAGGAGTGGTGAAAGGCATCAGCGACCCCAGCCAGATTTCGCGCATCAAGCAACTCGCTGGGGAGTTCCATGCTGTCAGGCGCGCGATGACAGAAAGTTTCCCCGATCAGGTGCACCGGGCAGAACTCAGGGGCGTCCGGCTCTCGGCAAAACCGGGGAATGACCGAAGGCACGTCGAAGGCGCCTTCCCACCATCGCAGCCGCATAGCGTTGACACGCGTGGTCACGCGGGCACAGAACGTTGGATCCTGAACGTTGTGAGCCGCCTGGAGCGAGGAGGCCAGGGCCGATTGCAGAGCATTCGGAATCGCCGGCTGGCAGATGTGAATCGCTTCAGCCAGAGTTAAACAGGCGGGTGACCGAAACCCGGCGAAGCCGTAGGGAAGGGAAATTGCCCGTTGCAACAGCCTCGTGGCGTCTTCGGGCCGGTTCAGCAGCCGGAAAGCTTCTGCCAGAGCCGTCAACTGTCGTAGGTAGCTCGCCAGAGGATCTCCGCTTCCCACCGATCCTGAAGCTGGAAGGGTCCCGCGCGCCATAGTCAATTCGCCAATCGCTGAAAGCACCTTGTCCGTGGTTCCTTCCAGCGCCTGGAGGGCAGCCGGCTGACTGGTTGCTTCGAGCGCCAGAACCATCAAGGGCAGTGCCTGTTGGAAGTCCACCCTGCTGCCTGCCAAGGCGGAGCATGCCAACTCGGAAGCCATCTGACGGATCCAGAGGTCGACAGGGTGCTGCGTTACCGCATCGAGCAACAGAGCCAGGGAGCGCTGCCGGTACTGCACGTAGTGATAGTTAGTGTGAATACGAATATACTGCCGCAGCAGCCGGTCTCCGTCGTCGGGACTGGCAACGGCATATGAGACGAGAGGCGGTCCATCGAATTTGGCCAAATAACCCGAATCGCCGGGGGAAAGCAAGTTCAAGTTACCGCGCAGGCTGGGATTACGGACATCCGGGAGGCCGTGGGCGGCGAGTAACTCCGTGGCGGCGTTGCCCGCACCGCCCATGCGGGCTACGACAGCCTCTACCACGTCCTTTGGAGGCGGAGGCGGAAGCGCCCCAGGGCCCGGGCGCGCTGTGATGCCCAAGGCAGCGTCCAAGAATGCCAGCAACCGGCTTGCGCCGCCGGCCACCGGCTGAATCTCGGAAATGCGGTCGCGCAGCTTTCGGGCGGCCCCCGCGTCGCAATCCGCCGCCCACCAAGCGATCAGCAGAAGCATGATCTGGCGCCACTCTGCATCCACATCGAAAAGGTCGAGGCGGCGCACCGCGTCATCAATTTCGCCCAGGCGAGCCAACTCGATCAGAGGTTCAGGCCGCAGCTCGCGACGACGAAAGTCAACCAGCGCCAGGGCGCTCTCCGCCACCAGAGGCAGCCCAGCGGGATCATCGACGGTAGCTGCGACCCTTACGGATTGCTCGAGATCGTGCTGCATGAGCGGAATGTCCCGCAGCCGCGCTTTGTGCTCGGCGCGAAAGGCGGAGTCGGCCAGCAAGCGAACCAGGGACTCCGCGCTCCGATGGCGCTCGAATGCCAAGCTCGACCGCGCCGCCTCGGCCAAGTGCGTGGGTGTGTACCTCAGCCCGTATTCATCCCAGGCGCTTGGGGGTTGCTTTAAAAAAAAGTCTGCCACACTTCGGTGCCATTGCTGGTCGGAGAGATAAAACCTGTTGTTAAGCGTCTTCTTTTCAAGCCTGATCTGCCGCCGGCGAAAAAAATCGATCGCCGACTGGTGATAGAGAGAATATCGGGACTCTCCCTCCGGCTCGTGCGGCTGAACCTCTTCCACGAATTGTTGGAGATCGCTGAGCGAGGTCCAGACGGCGCTTTCGGATTGGCCGGCAAATTCCTGGAGTTGAGCCAGAGTCAGGCTGGCTTGGGCGACCGAGAGAACGCCCATCACCGCCGCGTAATCCTGTGCCCAGTCTCTTTTTCCGAGTTCAACGGCGCGCTCCAGTGACCCGTAGTACAACCCATCCAGCCCAGGCGGAAGTCCTTGCGGATTGCTGAGAGGCAGTTGCCCTTTGGCCATTGCGTTCAGGACAAATGCGGCGTACTGGAAATTGTCCGCAGCCTTGCTGGTGATGGCTTGAGCAAGCAATTCGGCCTCTCGATTGCCGATCGCAGCCACCTTGGGAGAAAGCTCCGGATCGTCGTTCAGCCGTCGGCGCACGTAAGCGTCGATGTCCTGACGGTTGCGGTCGCTGAACTCGGGGGCCGACAGGAGGATTCCGTCCGCCACAGGGAATTTGCTCTCCACCCGTTCTTCACGGCGGCTGGTGAGAATGAAGCGGACTTCGGGGGGGAGGCTGTCGAGGTTCGAAAGCAACTTGACAATGTTGACCTCGCCCGCGTGCGTCAGCGCTTCGTCAAGGCTGTCCACCAGAATCGTGATGGGATGTTGGAAGCCGTTCCCGTAAATAGCCAGCAGCGGATCAATCACTACCCGGTTGAAGGCGTCCTGGGCGCTTAGGCGCGAGACGTCCAGGTTTTCAATCACCACTCCGATAATCTGCGCATTAGCCTCTGCTGTGCCTACTCGCGTGCTGACGTTGATGGTTATTGACTTGTCTCCGGCATCTTTCAGCGCCAAGGCGTACTCCGGGAACCTGGACAGTTGCAGGGCAATCGAGGTGGCGAAAGTGCGGGGGTCCACCCAACTGCTGTCACGGGCCGAGCAGAAGTGGGTTGCAGAGATGGAACCTGTGCCCAGAAAATCGAATCCGTTGGGCGAAGATTCACCCTTAGAGAATTGGTACAGGCGGGCAGCAAGCGCAGTCTTGCCGCTGCCAGGTTCGCCGGTGACCAGGAAATAGCGGGTTCCAAGCGGTTGGGCCAGCCAGTCGTGAATCCCTTCAAAGACCCAGCGCCGCCCCACGAAGTACTGCGTTCGCTCGGCTACGTAACGGGTGAAGTCGATCATGGCTTTTCGTTCTCCTCGCTTGGCCGCTCGGCGTTGGACCCGATGCGCTTGATGACGGCTCCCTTCACATGCTTGCCGGATTCAATATCCATTTCCACGCTAGCTTTGCCGCTTGTCATTTCATCGGCTTCAAGACCGGTCACGTCCTCGGCCTGTCCCATTTTCAAAATGATTTGAATGGTCGGCCCGATTTCCTTCACCGTCTGGTCGAGTTGAGTGGCAAGTTGCTGGTCGTGCTCGAGCTTCTCCTTGAGCACGTCCTCGAGGGCGGGGGCGTAAACTGCGGGCTTCTTCTCGAAGCGCGCCAGGTGGTCCGTGGCCGCGGGATCGCCCGCCCACCTGGCTTTGAGCGTGGCCAACAACTGCTTGCCTTTCTCGTAGGCAACTTCACCTGCCGTTCTTGTGAACTCTTCGACCCCTTTCGTAACGTAAGGTCCCAGAATTGACACAACCGTGGATGCTAAAGCTGCAGGATCCATTTTGCCCTCCTCTTATCGAGGCCCTTCGCATTTTGAATTGAGCATACACGGTTCGGCGCCGCCGTACAAGAAAGCGCCGGCCGGGGTGCTGTCCTAATTTGGGCGTAGCGCCGCCATCTTGGCGGCTCCAGTGCCGGCTGGAAGCCGGCGTTACGGCCCAAATTAGGCCAGTACCCCGGCCGGTCCAAGGGTCGCGTCAGAGTTGTGTCGGCGGGCCGGTTAGAACGGTGGCCTCCGGACCTCTGCCTAATTGGGGAATTCCTCTTCGCAGAAGGCTCTTCCAGCCTTGCTCCTGATCGCCTGGTGCGTTTTGGATTAAGACGTGGAAGACTCCTGGGCCTCCGTGAACCACCTTGGCCGATTCATCGGCGTGTCTCAGCCGCCGAATCAACCTGGCAAGGCATTTGGCGTCTTGAGCCGTCATGCGGGTCCTCTCACTGGATAACGTATAGTGGCGGATCGGCGTGGTGCCTTGGCGTACAAGGCCTGCAGAAATGCGGATGCCAAGTGAAGTGTGCGCGATGTGAATCGTGGAATCGCTGCCAGGGTAGGTAGGCCTCTCGGTTGAGAAGCGAGAGACGAGGGCCACCGCCTCGGAAAACTCCTTGACGTGCCGGGGGTGGAGGAATTGGTGCATGGGGGTCTTGCGATAAGACCTGAACAGCGCGACAGCGATCATCGCCACAGCCAGGCCGAGGGTGGCTAGAAAGTGCCAAAGGTGAAAAGGCACGACCCTCGAGTATTCCGCCCATACAACGCAGGACATGAGAATCAGTGAAGTCCACTGGGCCTCGGAGAACCCAAGCCAGTAAGGCCGCTCAGCGTCTCCGCGCAGGAACTCCAGGCAGAAGCGCAGCACTCCGTAGCTCATCACATACCAGGCCAGCGCGCTGCCTGGCGGCGATCGTCGCATCAAAGCGGCGACTCCCGCGACGACAATCAATAGCACCGCAAGCGACTCGACAGCCTGCACTGGAAAAAGCCGCACACCGACCAGGTAAGAAGGAAACCCGGCCCGCGCATGTTCGTCGTTGTATTTGACGCCCCAGCGCCAAGGGCGGCCATGGCAGCAGCCCACCAACAAACAGCCGAGTCGTCCGCAGGCAAGAAAGATGCCGACGCCAAGGACAGTTATGTCCAGATAGGGAAGCACCGGCTGGCCGGTCACACGAAGAAGAGTCGCTGTCATGGCAACCGTGCCGATTTCGTGATGGTAGAAGACGATCACTTCTTCGCCGATGAGAATTTTGGTGACCATTACCAGCACCACAAAAGTCAGGCTGACAACTCCGGTGATGCCCAACAGCGCCAACTGCGAAAGGCCCAGGCGTCTCACCAGCATTACCGACTGCACGAACCCCAGCAACAAACCTGTGTAGCCGCAGACCTGGTAGCTCGACCAGCGTTTCTCCGACAGAATCACCCACGGCCGCACGGAGGCGGCGAGAGTGCGGAAGATCGACCCTGAACAAGGCTGCATAAAAAAATCCCGGTCTGTTTACAGCATGAGTTCACCACGCCCCGGCGCTCGGCGCGAGCCGGCTTCGGAGGAAGGGTCACATCCCTTGATCGATCAGCTTCCGTAGCTCCTGGGCGATCTTTCTCAGTTGGGGTTCGGTCAACTTTGCGGGAAGCGCTTCGAACTGAAGTCCCTGCGCTGGCACGGTGGCGGCGATCCTCGGCCCTTTGGTGGCGGCAACGTCGGCCGGCAAGCTTCCGACCATCCGGGTCTGGGTGGGACTGACTTTCAGCGTCCATACCTCGGTTTTTCCGGTGGCTTCATCGGTTAACTCGACCTTGGACCCGGCCGGGTCGTAGGTGCGTTCGATGTCCCTGCGGAACTGGCTTGCTTGTAACTCCGTCTGTGTGATGCCAAGATTGCCGGCAGTACTCTTGACCGCATCTACAGACGGTAGCAATGCCCGGAGATCGGATACGCGTATGTCCGCCAGCTTGTCCGCGGTATTAAACTGGCCGCCTTTGTAGGTCTGTAGCTTTCTCCGGTGTATCCTGTAGAACTGTTGGCGCATTTCGGCGGACTCTTCCAGGTCCGTTTCTATGGCGCCCAGAGCGTCGGCAGCCGATTCCTCGGTCCACCTTCCTGCAGTTTTCCGCATCCCCTCCGAAGAGGGAGCACCCGCTTTGGCCTCCGCGATGACTTGGGCGTCCATCGTTTTGGTGAGTGGATCCTTGACCACGACCATTCCATCAGAGATCTCTTGTTTCCTCTCTGTAACGGTCCCATCCTCGGCGACCTCTCGTTTGATTAGTCTCATAGAGTGGCCGGGAACGAATTCCGGATTGCCCTTGACGCCCCCGAGCCCCAGCTTGGCTCGGCCAGCTTCAGTCGTGAGCTGGCTTCTGATTTCGGCGGCCAACAGTTCTTCAAGCAACTGACCCTTCATTTGCTGCACCTGCGCTTCCAGATTTGAGCCGGCACGTCCTTTGGCCAGGATGCGCTCGAAGGCGGCATCCGACAGGCCGCTGATTTCCGGGTGCGAGACGCGAAGGTCCGCCAGGGCTTTCTGCAGCGGGGATGTTGGGACGGCCGGGCCGCCCCCCACTTTGCCCGGCTCCCCCCCAGTCTTGCCGGGCTCCACGTCTTTGGGCGCCCCAGGCTCGACGTCGATACCTACGGCAGTTACGTCCGGGGGTTCCCCACCCTTAATGGGCGACTCCCCCGCCAGTCCGCCTTCGCCCGCGGCAGGGGTTCCAGACCGCCGGCCGCTCCGCTCTTGCCCAGCCCGCCCTTCACGGCCAGGCCGGCCATCAGCAGGTTGATGCCACCCTGGATGATGTCATTGCGAATCTTGAGTTTTTTGGCGCGCTCGGCATAGGCGTCTGCTACCACTTGGCGCAAACGCTTGCCGCCAGGCTTGTCCCGGCGCAAGAAATCCAACTTCGACCAGTTCGGAAAACAGCTCTCCACAAGCTCGGTTTTGAGTTCGCGGACAACTGGAACCTGGCAGCTCACGCTCGAGGTCTTTTGGGCTACGTCGGCGCCCAGGTCGCGCATCGCCCACTCAATCATGGCGACTACTTTCTTGGCCCGCTCATTTCCGGCCTTGGCGTCCTGATACACCCTTTCGAGCTGCTCCCAATTTTCCATCATCGACCACAGCGGGGCTGCTTGCGCTTCGGTGATTTCGCCGTGCGCGTCAAAGAAGGAATCGTAGTCGGGGATTGCTCCCTGGGCCGGGCCCGGGGCTTTTTCCGAGCTTTTGCATCGCTGCAGGGACAACCCGGACTTCAACCGCGGCAAGGCATGACGCATCACGGTGACGGCTGAAGTTCTGATGCCGTTCCATACGCCGAGCATTGCGGAGGCCGCTGAGGCGTCCGCGTCCTCTTCCAGCGCGGTGTCCGCAGACTCGCTTTTGGACGAAACTCCTGATTGACGACCCCTCTGCTGCACCACGTGCGCAAGCTCATGTGCGATCAGGGCATCTCCTACCAGCGTCCCGGGCGTGTATTCCCCCGCCCCGAAGGCGACGTCCTCTCCAATGGTGA
>Ga0187808_10000867_pt1 | contig 10118 bp, 7 predicted proteins | sample NC_wetland_sal_i_5_FD_132427 | JGI IMG/M metagenome (GOLD analysis project Ga0187808, IMG submission 132427) | Wetland sediment microbial communities from Neuse River Estuary, North Carolina, USA - ASW_3 | ecosystem: Environmental > Aquatic > Freshwater > Wetlands > Sediment | place: USA: North...
CACATGGCTTGATGCGCACGGGCTCAGGTACGGGATCGCCGGTTACTGGCTCGCCGCCTCCGGCACCCTGCAGGCCGGCGACGAAATCCAGATCCGCACCGTCGACCTGGGCAAGAAGATCCGAGGTTCGGGGCGCGAGCTCGTTGACTCTGGTTACCAAGTCGAACCGTCCTGGTATGACCCTGCGCTGCACGACGCGACGTTTGTCATCGCCGATCCGGGTGCGGGCTTCCCCGTCGCGATGTTCGAGCGCGCCTTCGGCCGACCCGAGGCGACCCACGCGGTGGGCGGCTACACCGTGCTGATCTATCGGACAAACCTGCTGTCGCTGCTCCATCGTCCGGCCGCGTAACGCCGTGCGTTCGGCCGCTCGCGGCATCGGGACGGAATGTCAGGGGGTTTCGCTATGGTCCGTGCCATGCGGTTCCTGCACACCTCAGACTGGCATCTCGGGCGGTCGCTGCACCGGGCGGACCTGCGCGACGCGCAGGCCGGTTTCCTCGACCACCTGGTGGAGACGGCGCGCGCCGAGCGGGTGGACGCCGTGCTCGTCGCGGGCGACGTCTACGATCGCGCGGTGCCGTCGGTGGACGCGGTCACCTTGTGTGAGCAGGCCCTGGTCCGGCTGCACGAGACGGGCACTCGCGTCATCGTGATCAGCGGCAACCACGACTCCGCGCGCCGCCTCGGGTTCAGCAGCGCGCTGATCGACGCGGCCGGCGTTCACCTGCGGACCCGGCCGTCCGCACTCGGCGACCCGGTCATCCTCCACGACGAGCACGGGCCGGTCGCCGTTTACGGGATCCCGTACCTCGAGCCCGCCGTCGGGCTCCCCGAGGCCGTGGACGAGGCGCCCCCGATCCGCGGCCACACGGCGGTCCTCGGCCACGCGGCCGCCCGGATCCGCGCTGACGCGACACGGCGCGGCGTGAGCCGCATAGTGGTCATGGCGCACGCGTGGGTCGCCGGGGGAGCGGGCAGTGACTCCGAACGGGATATCTCGGTTGGCGGCGTGGGCCAGGTGCCGCTGTCGCTGTTCGACGGGTTCAGCTACGTCGCGCTCGGCCACCTGCACGGCCAGCAGATGCTGGCGGACCACGTGCGGTACAGCGGCTCACCGCTCCCGTACTCGTTCTCTGAGGCCGCGCACAAGAAAGGAAGCTGGCTGGTCGAGGTCGGCGCCGACGGCGGGATACGCACCGAGCGCGTTCCCGCACCCGCCTACAGAAAGCTGACCGTGCTGCGCGGCCCCATCCAAGACCTGCTCAGCGCGCCCGGGTACACGCCGTACGAGGCTGATTTCCTGGCGGTCACGCTGACCGACGCGGCTCGTCCAGAGGCGGCGATGGACCGGCTGAGGCGCCGGTTCCCGCACATTCTGACGTTGGAGTTCCGGCCGGAGGACGTGGCCGTGGACGCTAGGTCCTACCGGGCCAGGGTGGCCGGGCACGACGATCTCACGATCGCGTCGGAATTCGTCAGGCACGTGCGCAACACCGCCGCCAGCCCCGGCGAGCAGCGCCTCCTCGCGGGGGCGTTCGAAAGCGTCCGCGAGGCGGTTCTCTGATGCGCCCGCACCGCCTCCGCGTGAGCGCGTTCGGCGCCTTCGCGCAGACCCAGCTGGTGTGCTTCGACGACCTTGAGGGACTGTTCCTGCTGCACGGTGAGACCGGCGCGGGCAAGACCACGCTGCTCGACGCGATCGCGTTCGCGCTGTACGGACGGGTGCCGGGGGAGCGCGGCAAGGCCAAGCGCCTGCGTTCCGACCATGCGAGCGCCACCGCGGTGACCGAGGTGGAGCTCGAGGCGACGATCGGCGGGAGGCGGCTGCGGATCATCCGCAAGCCTGAGCAGGAACGGCCCAAGCGATCGGGCACCGGCATGACGAAGGAGCCCGCCTCCGTGCGGCTGGAGGAGCTGACCGACTCCGGGGCGTGGGAGATCAAGTCCACGCGCGTGGGCGAGGCCGACACCGAGATCGCCGACCTGATGGGCATGTCGGCCGAACAGTTCTTCCAGGTCGTGCTGCTGCCGCAGGGCCAGTTCGCGCAGTTCCTCCACGCCGACGCCGAAGCCAGGCAAAAACTCTTGCAGAAGCTCTTCGGCACCGACCGGTTCCGTGCCGTCGAGGACTGGCTAGCCGAACGTCGGCGCGCTACCGCCGCCGAGGTCGCCGCCGCGTCCGAGGCGGTCGACCGCCTGCTGGCACAGGTCGCCCAAGCGGCGGGCGTTCCCGTGCCTGACGCCGCCGACGTCGGCCGGGCCGGCGCGCCGGACGCGTGGCTGGCCGGCCTCGCGGAATCGGCGACGGCTGACCGGGACGCCGCGGCGGCACTCGCCGCCGACCGCAAGCAGCGCCTGGAGGTGGCCCAGGCGGCGCAGGCCGAGGCGAAGGGTCTCGCGGACCGCCAGCGGCGCCGCCAGGAAGCCCTGCACAAGCGGTCCGCGCTTGAATCCGCCGCGCCAGCGATCGCCCGGCTGCGAGTCGAGGCCGATGCGGCCGGGCGGGCGGCCGAGGTCGCCCCGGTTCTCGACGAGGCCGAGCGCGCCGCCGCCGCCGCGATCGCCGCGAGCGCGGCCCAGGAACAGGCGTACGCCGCGATTCCGGCCGGACTGCTCGCGCAGTCCCCGTTCAGCGCCGGGGCGCTGCGGGCCGCCGCCGAAGAGCAGCGTGCACAGTTCGGCCGGTTCGACGCCCTGCGTGCGGTCGCGCGGCAGGCGGACGACGAAGACACGCGCGCGAAGGCCGCGAGAAACCGAGCCGCCCGGATCGAGCAGGCGCTGGTCGCCACGCAAGCCGAGACGGCACGCCATCGGGATGCTCGCCCGCCCGTCGCGCGCGCCCGCGACGACGCCAGCGAGTCGGCGACCGCCCTGGCCGCCGCGGAGGCGGCAGCGAACCTCGGACGCCAGGTGGCCGCCGATTCCGCCGCCCTGATCACGGAACGGCGAAAGCTGGACCGCCTCCGGGAGGCGCACCTGGCCGCCCGGGAGAAGGCCGAGGACCTGCGCGAGGAGGTCGGCCGGCTGCGCCGGGCACGCATCGACGGCATGAGCGCTGAACTCGCCGCTAACTTGTTCGACGGGTTCCCCTGCCCGGTTTGCGGCTCACTCGACCATCCCGATCCCGTCGAGCCCACGTTCGCCCCGGTCAGCCGCGAGCAGGAAGAAGCGGCGAACGGGGCCGCGCAGGCCGCCGCGGCGGCGGCGGACAACACAGGCCAGCAGGTGGCCGCCGCGAACGCGGTCATCGACGAACTCAGCAAACGCCTCAAAGACGCCGGTTTCGCCGCGGACCCGGCAGCGGACATCGTCGCCCTGAGCGCCGCCGCCGCGGACGCGCAGGCGCACGCGGAGCGCCTCGACGCCGCGGCCAGGAAGCGAAAGACCACGGCCGCTCGGCTGGGAGATCTGCAGCACGAGCTCGATGTCCTCGACGAGGCGATCGCCGCCGGTAAGGCCGACCTCGAGAAGCTCTCCGAGCAGCACAAGGCCGCACTCGCGGAAGCGGAAGCCGCCGCGCGGCGAGCGGCGGACGGCCGCGAGGAGCTGCGCGCGCAGCTGGGTGGCGCGCCGGATCTGGATACCGCGCTGGCGTCCGCGCGCCAGGCGGCCGGTGCGCTGACCGCGGCGGCCGACGCGGCCGACGAGGCGGCACGCACGGCGTCGGACAGGGACGATGCCTCGCTGCGCGCGGCGCGCGCCGCGGCGAAATCCGGCTTCAGCACTGACGCGATCGAGGACGCCGACGCGATCAAGGAGGCCCGGGCGGCGTGGCGGGACGCCGGCTGGCGCGGCGACGCCGCCAAACGCATCTCGCGACACGAAGCCGACACGCAGGCCGTCGCGACCCAGCTCGCCGACCCCGACCTCGACGTCGCGCTCGACCCGCCGGCTCCGGTCGCCGCGACGGCGCGGGCGGCCGCCGCCGAGGCTGACGCCTGCGACAAAGCGAACGAAGTCCTCGTCAGGTCGCGGCTCAAAGCCGGCCAACTGGCCGACCTGCGCCCGCGCCTCGCCGCCGCGCTCGCCGCGCTTATCCCGCTGACAGAGCGCGCGGACGAAGCCAGGCATCTCGCCGACCTGGCGGCGGGCCTTGGCGCGAACCAGTACCGCATGACGCTGTCGAGCTTCGTGCTCGCCGCGCGCCTCGAAGAGGTGGCGCAAGCCGCCAGCGAGCGACTGCTGACGATGACGGCGGGCCGGTACTCGCTGCTGCACACCGACGCGCGGCGAGGCGGCGGCAGGGCCGGGCTAGGGCTGCTGGCCTGCGACTCCTGGACCGGAGTCGACCGGGACACGAGCACGCTGTCGGGCGGTGAGACCTTTCTCGCGAGCCTCGCGCTGGCGCTCGGACTCGCCGATGTCGTGACCGCGGAGGCGGCGGGCACCCCGATGGAGGCGCTGTTCGTCGACGAGGGCTTCGGCACCCTCGACGAGGACACCCTCGACGAGGTGATGAACGTCCTCGACGGCCTGCGCGAAGGCGGCCGGATCGTCGGCATCGTCAGCCACGTCGCTGAACTGCGTCAGCGCATCCCCGCCCAGATCCACGTCCGCAAGGGCCAGCACGGCAGCAGCGTCACGGTGACCGCCGGCTAGCCCGGCATCGTGATGGCCTCGACCGCCTTCGCCAAAGACATTGATCCCGAACGGAGGCGTCACTCCGCCTCCACCGCCAACTGACTCCGCAGGGTGCGTTATCGTGGATCGGTTTCCATGCTGCAGCATGGAAACCGATCCACGATCATCGAATTCGGGCCGGGTGCGGTACCCGTGACACCGGCCGCCGCGGCCCGCCGCCGCAGTCCCAAACAGGGACATATCCGATTTGCAGGTATACGCCGCATATGCGGCAAACTCCAGGGTGATTTTGGCCCCCAGATGGTTGGCTGGTTACCACCTGGGAAAATCTCGCCGAGGGGTCTCGTGCCAGACGGGCCTTCCGGATTACGATCTGGCTTTGGAACAAAGCGAAACCCCTGACTGAACCGCCCGGGGGACGGCGGACTGGCGCGTCAGGCGGCAAACGGTATGGAGGGGTTCCGTATGTCGGTTCCCGTTGCTCGGCGGGTCGTAGTGGGAGTGGATTTCTCCGCCGAGTCCGCCGCCGCGCTGCGGTGGGCCTGCCGCGAGGCAGGCCTGCGTGGCGCGGAGGTGCATGCGGTGCATGCCAGGGAGGCGCCGTGTCACAGCGTAGCTAGCTACGCCGCGGTGCCCCCGCAAGACAGGCCCGAGGGCGTCAGCGTGGACGTCATGTGGCGGTCCGTCATGCCGGACGCGGTACCTGGCGTCGAGGTCCGCACCGAGATCGTCGAGGGGCTGGCCGCGCGCGTCCTGCTCGACCGGTGCGAGGGCGCCGACATGCTCGTCCTCGGCACGGTCAGCGATGTGCCGGGCGCGATGCGCTCGGCGGGCCCGGTGATCCGCGCCTGCCTGCGCCGCGCGCCGTGCGCGGTCGTCGTCATCAGCGCGGAGCAGGACCCGCTGGCGCGCCCGGAAGCAGAAGCGCGCGACGCGTACGACGCGTACGACGACACGGACACGCGGCTGCCGGTCACGGTCGGCGCGGGCGCCGGAGTCGGTGCCGGAGTCGGTGCCGGAGTCGGTGCCGGCGCGCGAGTCGCCGCGGTACCGCCGATGGCGGTTCCGGCGGTTCCGGCGGGGGCGTCCGGAGCGACGGGGGCGTCGGGGGCGGCGAAGGGCGCCCGCGTGCCCGCCGGCGCGTGCGGCTAGCGATCCACGTCAAGCCCGGTTCCGTCAGGACGGTCGTCGGGGGGCGGCACGGTGACGCGCTCGCCGTGTCCGTCGCCGCTCGCGCCGTTGACGGCAAGGCGACCGAGGCCGCGCTGCGGGCCGTCGCCGAAGCCTTCGGCGTCCCGCGCGGTGACGTCACCCTGGTCACCGGCGCGACCAGCCGCCACAAGGTCGTCGAGATCGACGGGCAACAGGCCACCCTCGCCGGCCGCCGCGACGCGCTGCTGGGCGGGTTGCCGCCGGTGACCTAAGGTGTTCTCCATGGATCAAGCCGGCCCCACCAGCAGCACCGACTCCAGCGGTGTACCGTTTGTCATCGACAACCCGGACAAGTCCAGGTACGAGCTGCACGTGGGGGACGAGGTCGCCGGAATCGTCGCGTACCGCACCCGCGGCCAGGCCATCGACCTCCTGCACACCGAGGTCGATCCCGGCTTCCAGGGCGGCGGCCTCGCCTCGAAGCTGGCGCAGGCCAGCCTCGATGACGCCAGAGCACGGCACATGGCGGTGTTGCCGACCTGCCCGTACATCAGGTCCTGGATCAGGAAGCACCCGGACTACGCGGACCTGGTGCCGGCCGACATCCGCGCCGACCTCATCAGCTGACCGCGAAACGACCGCTAACCGATCACGGACAAACGCGGAGGCGACGTGACGCGGGTGTGGCTGCCCGATCCACCAGAGTTGTTCCAAGGCCTGCCCGATGGCATGGTCGCCGACGTCTGGACCGGCGGCGAGCCGCTCCCGGCGTCCGCAGACGAGGTCGAGGTCATCGTCCCGCCGCCACGCGTGCGCCCGGAGACGCTCGCCGCGATCGCCCGGCTGCCGAACCTGAAGCTCGTGCAGCTCACCTCCGCCGGCGCCGAACGGGTCATCCCCTACATTCCCGCCCACGTCACCCTCTGCAACGCGCGCGGCGCGCACGACGCGGCGACCGCGGAGTGGACGGTCGGCGCGATCGTCGCCCACCTGCGCAACTTCCCGAGGTTCGGCCACGCCCAAAGTGACGGCCGCTGGGACTTCACGCTGAGCGAATCGGTGGCGGGCAAGCGCGTGCTGATCGTCGGCTACGGCTCGATCGGCGGTGCCGTCGAGCGCCGCCTCACCGGCTGGGAGGTCACGATCGAGCGCTTGGCCCGGACGAGAAGACCCGGCGTGCTCGGCGTCGAAGACCTGCCCGAGGCGCTGCCGAAGGCCGACGTCGTGGTCATCCTCGTCCCGGTCACCGAGCAGACGACCCGCATGGTGAACGCGGAGTTCCTGGCGAGCATGAAAGACGGCGCGCTGCTTGTGAACGCCGCCCGCGGCGCCATCGTGGACACCGACGCCCTGCTCAAGGAGCTCAGCGCGCACCGGATCAAGGCCGCGCTCGACGTCACCGACCCGGAGCCGCTGCCCGCGGGGCACCCGCTGTGGACGGCACCCGGCCTGCTGCTCACGCCGCACGTCGGCGGCGCGATCACGCAGGTCACCGAGCGCGCGTACGCGGTCGTCCGCGCCCAGCTCGCGAGGTACGCGGCGGGCGAACCGCTGCACAATGTGATCGGCTCGCGGGGCTACTAAAAGCAAATTCATTATCCGGAACGGACCGTATGTCCCCTTTTAGCGAACACCTGACCCAGACCGGTCCATTCGCTCGCGCGGATTACGATGGGGCAATGGGCGAGCATTACAGGCACGGGGCCTAGGCCGTGCCAGCTACCAGCGACGAAATCCGGCCAGTGATCCTGACGGTGGACGACGACCCAGGGGTTTCCCGCGCCGTCGCCAGGGACCTGCGCAGAAAGTACGGTGACCGCACCCGGATCGTCCGCGCCGAGTCCGGCGCGGACGCCCTGGAGGCGCTTAGCCAGATCAAGCTACGCGGCGAGCAGGCCGCCGTGCTGATCGCGGACTACCGGATGCCGCAGATGAACGGCATCGAGTTCCTCGAACGGGCGATGGACATCTTCCCGTACGCCAGGCGGATTCTGCTGACGGCGTACGCGGACACGAACGCCGCCATCGACGCGATCAACCTCGTCGACGTGGATCACTATCTGCTCAAACCGTGGGATCCGCCGGAGGAGAAGCTGTACCCGGTCGTCGACGAGCTGCTGCGGTCATGGCGCAAGGACGACCGCAAGCCGGTGAACGAGACCAAGGTCGTGGGACACCGCTGGTCGGCACCGTCCTCCCGGCTCCGCGACTTCCTGGCCCGCAACCAGGTGCCGTACCGCTGGTACTCCATCGAGGAGGCCGAAGGGTGCCGGCTGCTTGAGGCCGCGGGCGCCACCGACCACCAGCTGCCCGTGGTGATCACCACCGACGGCGAGGTTCTGATCGCGCCTAGCCGCATCGAGATCGCCAGCGCGGTGGGCCTGGCCACCACGCCGGAACGGGACTTCTACGACCTGGTCGTGGTGGGCGGCGGCCCGGCCGGCCTGGGCGCCGCGGTCTACGGCGCTTCCGAGGGCCTGCGCACCGTGCTCATCGAGAAGTTCGCGACCGGCGGCCAGGCGGGCACCAGCTCGCGGATCGAGAACTATCTCGGCTTCCCCGACGGGGTCTCCGGCGGGCAGCTCACCGACCGGGCGCGGCGGCAGGCCGTCAAGTTCGGCGCCGAGCTGCTGACCACCTGCGAGGTGAACGGCCTCGAAGTGAACGGCCCCGCCCGCACGGTGCGGATGTCGGACGGCAGCGGCATCGACACCAAGGCGGTCATCCTGGCCACCGGCGTCGCCTACCGGACGCTCGATCAGCCGGGATGCGCGCAGATGCAGGGCTGCGGCGTCTTCTACGGCGCCGCGCTCACCGAGGCCGAGGCCTGCAAGGGCCAGGACATCTACATCGTCGGCGGCGCCAACTCGGCCGGGCAGGCCGCCGTCTACCTGGCGAAGTTCGCGCGCAGCGTGACCATGCTGGTGCGCGCGCCGTCGCTGGAGCAGTCGATGTCCTACTACCTCATCCAGCAGATCGGCGGCATCGAGAACATTTCGGTCCGCACCTGCACCGAGGTGGTCGAGGCGCTCGGGAACGGCCACTTGGAGCAGCTGAGGCTGCGCGACATGAACGACGGGACCCTCGACACGGTCGACGCCCAGGGGTTGTTCATCTTCATCGGCGCGGCGCCGCACACCAACTGGCTGGACGGCGTCTTGAGCCGCGACGGCAAAGGTTTCGTCATGACCGGCCCTGACCTGTCGGAGGACGACCTGGACGGCTGGGGGCTCGACCGCTCGCCGTACCACCTGGAGACCAGCGTTCCCGGCGTCTTCGCCGTCGGCGACGTCCGCTCGGAGTCCGCCAAGCGGGTCGCGTCGGCGGTGGGCGAGGGAGCCATGGCCGTCATGCTCGTACACCGCTACCTGGAGAAGCTATGACCGCCCCCCGCGAAGTGAACCCCGCCGTCTGCGACCCCGACGAGCTGCGCACGCTGTTCCTGTTCGAGAAGCTGACCCAGGAGCAGCTCGAGCGGCTCTGCCGCGAGGGTCGTGTCGAGACCGTCGAGCCCGGCATGGTCTACCGGGAGGACGAGCCCGCGACCTGCTTCTACGTCCTGATCGACGGGACCATCGCGCTGTCGCGGAAGGTTGGCGACGACCCCGTCGAGATCAGCAGGACCAGCCAGCGCGGCGTCTACGGCGGCGCGTTCCAGGCCTACATGGGCGACCGCATGCCGCAGGTCTACAACAACTCGATGCGGGCCGTCGTGCGGTCCCGGTTCTTCGTGCTCAACGCGGACTGCTTCGCGCAGATCATGAACGAGTGGTTCCCGATGGCGGTGCACCTGCTCGAGGGGCTGTTCTTCGGCAACAAGAAGACCCGCGAGGCCGTCAGCCAGCGCGAGCGGCTGCTGGCCCTCGGCTCGCTCACGGCCGGCCTGACCCACGAGCTGAACAACCCAGCCGCCGCCGCGGTTCGCGCCACGGCCAGCCTGCGCGAGCGGGTCGCGGGGATGCGCGGCAAGCTGCGCCTGATGGCCGCGGGCAAGTACGAGCGCGCCGGGCTGGAGAGCATCATCGAGCTGCAGCAGCGCGCGGTGGAAAAGGTGTCCAAGGCGCCCAAGCTCGACCCGCTGGCCACCTCCGACGCCGAGGACGAGATCAGCGACTGGCTGGACGAGCGCGGCATCCGCGATGGCTGGCAGCTCGCGCCGACGTTCGTCCAGGCCGGCCTCGACGTCGAGTGGCTCGACCAGGTGCGGGACTGCGTGGGCGAGCCGATGCTCGAGCCCGCGCTGCGCTGGCTGAACTACACCGTCGAGACCGAACTGCTGATGAACGAGATCGAGGACTCCACCACCCGGATCTCCACCCTGGTCGGCGCGGCCAAGCAGTACTCCCAGCTCGACCGCGCGCCGTTCCAGGTCGTCGACGTGC
>Ga0187808_10000868_pt1 | contig 10116 bp, 3 predicted proteins | sample NC_wetland_sal_i_5_FD_132427 | JGI IMG/M metagenome (GOLD analysis project Ga0187808, IMG submission 132427) | Wetland sediment microbial communities from Neuse River Estuary, North Carolina, USA - ASW_3 | ecosystem: Environmental > Aquatic > Freshwater > Wetlands > Sediment | place: USA: North...
CTTCGTACACCCCTTCCTTTGAATACTTAGATTATGGGCCGCGTGAAAAACCTTCACCACAGTACGGAAGTGCCGTCGCCCTGGCCTAAGCGGGCCATTACCTTGGTACCCGCGTGCGATTACCCCGCCGGCTTATTTCTGGTTGTATTTGTGTCCCGCGCGACTCGCGTCCCCAAGCCACGCTGACCCGATACCTCTTATAACGGTCTGCCACGGGCAACGTCCGCGGGTGGCGCAGAGTCTCGCCTTTCAGAGACTCTACGGCTTTTGATCGAGCATGAGGACCCAGGCGGTCAGCAGGAAGCGCAAAGCACGATAGAGAGAGCAGAGAGCGGGGGTCAGACGCCTTGCATTCTGACTCCTGACTTCTGACTCCTGACTGCTGCCTTTGCAATCGCTGGCGCGGACAAGCCGGAGAGTCTATGAAAAGCGAGACCCTGCGCTACCCACTTCAGAGCCGCGGACCTCAAAAGCGGAGGTCCGCGCTACCCCTGTCGGACGTTGAACCCTTCCACCACGATCCGGGGCGTTTCGCCGCGAGTGTCGGCGTGCTCGAGGTCGGTCCGAATGGTGCGCCGCTCCCCAGGCATCAAGGCAATGTAGTTGTCGCTGTAAAATGCAGGCAGAATGCGGTCTCCGCTCTTTTCACGCACGGCCTTCAAGCGGACCATCAACGCTGGCTGGTCAGAGGGGTTGTGCAAATCGGTCGTTAACTGCCAGCGGTTGTCCCGGCGCGTAACGCGCGTTGAGGCTTCCAGGTTTACCTTTGGCAACTGGCGAATCGCGCGATAATTGCCTTCCGTGGGACCCCGCATATAGAAGTTCGTGGAGACCGTCTCGGTTCCGCGGGTCAGGGATAGCCGCAGGAAGTGCAACGGGGTCAGCCCGGGCGGGTATTCCATCTTGAGACACGAGTTGACGCTGTCTTCCGTACTATCGAGAGAGGTAGACTTCTCCCACTGCTTTCTCCCTTCCATGTTCAGAACCTCGACCGCAGCGGTCAGGCCCTGAACGTTCCCGCCGCTGTTGTTGACGACCTCGATGCTCTCGGTTACAGGATTCCATTGGATGTGGAGCGGTTCGCAGCCCTTCTTGCACCCGAAGTATGCCGCTGTGGGCTCAAAATAGTAGTCATAGGTCTGCCAAACGAACGAGGGCCAGCAGGGATGGCTCATCCAAAGCAGAAGACCCATGCGGTGATTACCCTGCCCCTCGAACATGGCGCGATAACCTTCGTAATTGAGAAACTGGGCGAGTGAAACCCAATCCTCGAGGTCGTCCGCGCCGCCGTAGTTGAATTCGATCATGTTCCTGAAACCCTCGCCACCTTGTGCGCCGCCCAGGCAGAAATCGTGAAGACCCCAGACGAGACCCTGCGGCCACAGGGCTGATTCGGGCATCATCGCGCGCACGCTTTCCGCCGGGGGGATATTCGGCATGCCCATTTCGCTGTGCAGCTTCGCGTGCGCACCGGCCGTGAAATAAAAGCTGAGGGGCATGGCCATATAAGGCCCCCCACCGCCCACAACACCGAAGGCCGAGTTGGAGATGTAGTGGATGTCAGGATGATTTTCGGCCAGACCTTTGCGAATGCCGTCATCAAGCGGCTTGGGAGGGTTGCCCTCGTTGCGGCCGCAGTAGAGGGCAATGGAAGGATGATTTCGAAAACGCATGACCGAATCCAGGACATTACGCATGAACAGGTCGTTATCCTTGGGGTCGGGCCCGTCTGCAGGGTTGGCGAGCCAGAACTCCTGCCAGACCATAACGCCGTGACGATCACAAGCGGCGAAGAATTCTTCGTCCCCCACCTGCCCCACCCAGTTGCGAATCATGGTGAAGTTCATGTCGCGGTGATAGCGCACGGCGGTATCGTACTCGCGCCGGCGATAACGCAGCATCGACTCGCCGAAACCCCAGTTCCCTCCCCGCGGTATGAATCGCCGGCCATTGATCCATATCCGCAGAGCTCCCCCTTCTTCGCTGTAAGACATTTGCCGCACGCCGACGGCGAAGGCCCGCACGTCGGACACTTTCCGGTCCCGTGTCTGGAAGCTCAGCTCCGTTGCGTACAAGTTCGGCTCGCCATACCCGGCGGGCCACCAGAGCTTCGGATTTGCCAGCCGGAGGCCCCGTGTGTTCGAGGGGTCGAACTTCACCTTCTTGGTCGCGGAACCATCGAGGCTGACGCGCTGTTCAAACTGTAAATCCCCAAAGCGTCCCCGCAAGGTCCCCACTACCGGCCGGGGCGTGTGATTCACCAGTTTGACCTCGACGCTCACCTCGGCCCGAGTTGTGTCCAAGCGTGGCGGGGACATCTCGCCTGCAGGAGCGCGGGCATCCTGCCCGCCCTGCGTGTGTGGGAGAGACGCTCCCGCATCAGCGTGCGAGACCCCTGCACCATCAAGCAGCGGCAAGGTAGTTGTAATGAATGGATCTTCGAGAGTTACCGGCCCACTCAGGGTGAGGTAGACGTCGCCCCAGATGCCAATGTTGCGGCCGCGAATGGTGGGTATCCAGTCCCAACCAATAGAAGCATGATAGGTGGGATTATCGATTCCCAGCGCGCCCCCATTCTTCCCCGGACTTTCAAAGGTCTTCTGCTTGGCGCTACCCGGCGTGTCATTCTTCTCGATGCGAACGGCCAGAGCATTTTTGCGGCCGGAAAGCAGGCGGCCAGTAACGTCGAACCGCCCGCGCATAAAACCGCCTTCGATGCGGCCGAGTTTTTCGCCGTTCAAAAAAACTTCCGCCTTCCAATTAATCCCGTCAAAATTCAGCCAAGCGCGCTCGCCTGAAGAATATGCCGGCGCTGTGAACTCGTTCCGATACCAGAAATCCGCGTAGAAAAACGAATCGGAAATATACAATTGGTTCTGGCCATAGTTGGGGTCCGGAATCGCCCCGACATTCAAATAGGACGTGAGCACTGTGCCCGGCACGGTGGCCACAATCCAATCGTGGTCCGCGAACCCCACCTTCGAGAGGGCTGCCCCGTCGGCGATCACAAGCGAATCTCGCTCGAGGCGCCACGCGCCGCCAGCCAAGTCGAGCCGGCGATCAGGCCGAGCGACGGGGGCGGGCTTTGGTTGCGGCACGGGACCGCCGCGCCCGTAGACCTCCATCTCGCTCAGCATGTAGCCATCCGCCGAAGTGGGCCGTGTCATCAGGACGCGCACGCATCTCCCCTGGACGGGCTGCGAGAGCTTGAGATCGTCGGTATTCCCCTCCCCGCCGGTAAGTGGTTGAATGTCCCGCCAACTCTGCGCATCATCGGAAACCTGCAGGGAGCCCTCGGCGGCACGCGCGACCCAGTACAGTGCCACACGGTCGAACTCACAGCGGGCGCCCAAATCGACGTAGACCCACTCCTCACCCAAGCCCGCACTCATCCAGGCGCTGGTGAAACTGTAAGGCCCGCCGATTTCCACTCTCTGGTTCTGGTTATAGAAGGCCACTTCGGCGACTTGCCATTGCATAAAAAACGACATTGGCGGAGCGTTGGCCGCCTCGAGCTCCACTCGATAAAAGCGGCTCTGAGAAGCTGCAGGCAGGGCGATGGAAGGCTGGAACTGTCGACCGAGTCGCCCGAAGCCCATCGGAGAGCCGGTGACAGGCAATGGCTTAGGGTTTGTCACCTTGCCCGACTCCTTCCATTCACGTCCGTCCTCGGAGACGGACACGGAAACACTCAAGTTCTCCGGTTTCAACTCGCTGGGAGCGAGAAAGAGCACGTCAACCCGGTCGATCACTGGCACGCTCGCTCCACCTCCCAGTTGCACCTGCACCCAAGGACGCGGGCCGCGCAAGTCGACCGTGGTGATGGCGTTGTGGTCCAGAAAGAACTCGCGGTCGGTCTTAGGAAGCAGGCCGCGATAGCTCACAGAAGTCGCCACCCAGTCGGGGGGATACGTGTTCTTGATCCCATCGGTAACCAGTTGGGCAGTCAGATTGTAGTCATAGCAACTGGAATGATACGCGGGCCGATGCAGCGCCAGGTTGCGATACGTCGAGGTGTCGGGCGCAAGCGTTGGTGCAAAGTCCTCGCGTGGATCGCCCGGATAAACTCCGACGCCGCGCGTATACTCTGCCGCCTTCGACGTGCTTTCCGGCGCCTCCGGTGCGCCCCCGGGGCGAGCCGCTGAGGCAGCCGAAGCGCCCTTAGGATTAATCGCAATTCCGCGCAGCTCTCCCGCCGCCACATAGGCACCACCAATCGAGCTCTTCAGAAAAGTCCTTCTCGAAACAGACATGGAGTTACCTCCTGCGAAATCAGCTCTCAGCCTTCAGCACTGCCTACTGCCATCTGGGGCGCTAGATCCCTGCTCCCAATGGATTGCCTACTGCCTTCTGCTTACTGCCTAGTGAGGGCAGAGCCGCGGACCTCAAAACCGGAGGTCCGCGCTACCCAGTTCCCGGTTACAACCGCAAAACGAAGCGATAGCGCATGTCTTCACCAAACCACTGAATGTAGTTGGTGCCCCAGGCATTGTTGAAAAGGCTGAAGTGAATGCCCTTGGCGATATCGGGCTGCGCTTGGGAATAGCAAATGGGTGACTTCTCCCCCAAGGCCACTACCGGCGCGTCCAAGGTCTCGATGGCGAAGCTTCCTTGCGCGTCCTTGTACCGAATCAGATTCGACAGTGCGTGCATGTGCCGGTTTCCCCCGCGGACAACATCCAAGGGCGAAATAAAACGGTCCACCTTCTCGATCATCCACCCTTGCGGATCGGGCGCCTGGGGCAGGAAGCTGAGCCACATTGCTTCGGGAAGCCGGTTGGCGGATTTTCCGAACCATAGGAAATTCACTTCTACTGCCGGGTCCGCGTCCGTCAAAAGCAGCTCGAGGTACATCTTCTGCGGCCAGGCGACAAGGCCGGAGCGCTCCGCTTGAGCATCCCGGATGTGCAACTGGGCAACAATTCGGTGGCCCGTTGCAACTCTACCTGCCCAGCAACCGGTGAGGGTGGGCACCCATATCCGGCTTTGCGCCCCTAACTGTTCGATGTGGGGCTTTCCGAAATCCATTGGCGCCCACCAGGTTTTGGCCACGATATAACTCCCAATAAAGCGATCGTAGTCCGTCTTCGAGAGCGTCTGATAAGCGAACAAGGCCAACGGGCGTTCCGCGGAAGCCCACTCGCGCCCGCTCTGCTTGGCGTGCAACCGGCAGATCGCACCGCTTTTCGCGTCGAGGGCGATAACGAAGTGGGCGGTTTCAATCTCGGAGCCGGCTCGGTGAGCTTCCAGGCCCGCGTGTTCTGGCCCGACGGGCTGCAAAGCACGAATGCCTTGGGCAGCCTGCGTGCGCAGAGGCTCGGGAAGGTTGGCGATTCCCTCGTCGATGTCTTTGCGCTTCTCCGCCCAACTGGTTTCTGCCCAGCGAAACTTTGGCTTATCGCCTACTTTCGCCAAGTCCTTCGGCGTGTAGTGGTCATAGTCTTCAAGCCGCTTGGTATCGACGCCCCAAGTATGCTCGGCGGCCAGGAGGAGTCGACGTAGCAATCCCAGATCGGTGGCATCTCCCACTTGAAATTTAGCTTGCGCGATCCATTCCCGGCGCAGACGCGACACGTCCCTGTAGCGGGCCACCTTAACCGGGTCGCTTGGCACTCCGTAAATCCATGTGTCGCCGATTTCCTGTGTCACGACGGGCAGGCTGCTGCGGTAGGGCTCGACCGCATTGGCGATCTCACTCAGGCTGGCAGCACTTACCTTGGCGTTGGGGAATTGCCTCCGCAATTTAGCGTAGATCTTCTTGATTTCCTCTTCGGAGTGCGGGCCGCCGTTGTCATTGCGCATCTCCACATCAACGGCAAGGTCTGATCCTGGCACTTGCACCACCCCGCCATAGCCTTTGTGGTGATACATCATGATGAGAGAAGCGCCCTCTGAATCCTTCCACACAAACAACGCCGGCACGTCGGGTGGAGTACTGGCGCCGTTGACTCCGATGTCTAGAAGCTTGACGCCATTTTCGGCCAGCGGGCCCACTATCCCTATCGAGTGACCCGGCACATCGCTCATCTTGGCGCCGGTGGTGGTGCGGCCGAAGCGCCGGTCCAGCGATTGTGACAGACCCAACGCGCCCACGATCATGGAGCGGTCGAGCATTTCGGTCTCCCACGAAAAAGGCAGAGCATGCCAGGCCAGATCTCCCGCGGCCACCGCCTCTTCCGCGCGCTGGCGCTGTTGGCTCGTGGCTTGTTCGAGGTACTCGTAAACCAGCCACGATCCTGTCGTCCACACATAGCGATCTTCACCCGACTGACGCAAGGCGGTTGCGACTTGAATGGCTTGCGGAAAGTAACGGTCGAAATACAACCGCATCACCCCGGCCTGTGTGTCGGTGAATCCCACGTCTAAATGACACTTGAACATCACCAGCACCCGCTTGACCTCCGCCGCGGGCGTTTCCGCCAGCGAACCCTGCGCCAAGATTGGCCGGTAGGCCATCGCCCCTCCTGTAGCCAGCACACTTTTTATGAATTGTCGCCGTTGCATAATTCGATCTCCATTGACCTCAATTTCAGGTCACGAAACGACCATAGGGATCTCCGGTTGGGAATCCCGAGAGGCGGCGATTGTACACCCTGCCGCCCGGTTTTGCATGGCTTAAGAGCAGTCGCTCATGTCCGTCCGCTGACGGGCACCCGGAAGCCATGAAAACCCTGTCATTCTGAGCGAAGCGAAGAATCTTGCTCTGATCTTTTCGTTCTCGCTTCATCACGGACCAGGGCGAGATTCTTCGCTTCGCTCAGAATGACAGCGCGTTTTAAGAGCAGCGTAATGTCACGCCGGCGCGGCCTCCCTCCTTAGTGTATACTTGCATCCGTCCGAAATGCCCAAGATGGAAAGGATGCGATCCAATGCCAGAAACCCGCGTTGCTCGAACCCCAGCCCTGATGGCTGCCTTGTGCAGCTTGCTGCTTTACCTTCCGGTTGCCCAGGCGCAGGAGGAAGGTCAACAGAAAAACCCTTACCAAGCTGAATTGTCACGGCTGCACGCTATGTTCGCCAAACCCCTTCCCGACTGGAAAGCGCACGCGGACAACCTTGCCCATGGCGAAGACCCGAGCTTAAACGATTCCGATTGGTCGCCCGTCCGTATCTCTGGACAATGGGGGAACGGCCCTGTGTGGTTCCGGCGCTGGGTTGAGATTCCACAATCGATGGGAAAGTACAACATTCAGGGTGCGCGTGTTCGGCTGGATCTGAGCGTGAGTACAGAGGGTTCCTCGCTGATGCGTGTCTTCTTCAATGGCTCACTCGCGGAGGTGGCAGACGAAGACACCCAGCAACCCATTCTGCTTACCGGGAAAGCTGTGCCTGGCAATAGGATTTTGGTGGCCATAAATGTTCCCGCTGCCACAGGTCCGGTCCGTCTCCAGAACGCTCAACTTCTGGTTGAAGACCCCACCGGCCGGCCCGATCCAGCGCTTCTTTACGAAGAGATTCGCTCGGCCCAGGCCATGATCGCGGGTATCTTCCCTGGTCCTTCGGAGAAATCCAAACAACTCGAGGAAGCGGTCCACGCCATTAGCTTCGCTTCCCTGGACCGTGGCGACCAGCAGGCATTCGCGAATTCGCTTCGGGCGGCGCAGGAAAAACTCCAGCCCCTCGCAGCTTGGGCAAAGCAGTACTCGGTCAGGGCAGTAGCTAATGCCCACATCGACATGGCCTGGCTGTGGCCTTGGACGGAGACGGTCGAGGTCGTGCGCAACACTTTTGGCACGGTCCTGCAATTGATGCGTCAATATCCGGACTTCGTCTATGCCCAGTCGGCGGCGCAGGACTACGTATGGATGGAAGAGAAGTATCCCGACCTGTTCAAGGAGATTCAAAAGCGGGTGAAAGAGGGCCGGTGGGAAGTCGTGGGAGGCATGTGGGTGGAGCCTGACCTCAACATGCCCTGCGGAGAGTCCCTGGTGCGTCAACTCTTGGTTGGCACCCGCTACTTCAAGCAGAAGTTCGGTGTGGATGTGAGGATCGGCTGGAATCCCGATTCCTTCGGTTACAATTGGCAACTGCCGCAAATCTACAAGCGATCCGGCATCGATTACTTCATTACCCAGAAAATATCCTGGAACGACACAACTAAATTCCCCTACAAACTCTTCTGGTGGGAATCACCGGACGGCAGCCGCATCCTTAGCTATTTCCCGCACGATTACGTGAATGATATTGATCCGGTGCGGATTTCGGAAGACGTGGCGGAGTACGTTCCCAAGACGGGAATGCCTGAGATCCTGCATCTTTACGGAATTGGCGATCACGGCGGCGGACCCACGCGCGCCATGTTGGACTCCGCGCGCCGCTGGCAGGACCGGCCCAACTCTTTTCCCAAGCTGACCTTCAGCACTGCTCAGTCGTTTTTCGACGATGTCGACAAAAAGCTCGCGCAGCTCAGCGTTCCGGTGTGGGACAACGAACTCTACTTGCAGTACCATCGCGGGGTTATGACAACCCAGTCCGAGACCAAGAAACGCATCCGGCAAAGCGAAGAACTCCTGCTCAACGCCGAAAAGTTCTCCTCGCTGGCCATGCTTCATGCGCAACCTTATCCGCAGGAAGAATTGAACGATGATTGGAAGAAGGTCCTGTTCGACCAGTTCCACGACATCATGCCGGGCTCGGGAATTGCCATCAACTACGTTGACGCGGCGCGCGATCTCGGCGTCGTGAAGTTGTCCGGCAACAAGATCCTCACCGATTCATTGAAGACGCTCACCGCGCGCGTCAACACTGAGGGAGAAGGTGTTTCCGTGGTTCTCTTCAACCCCCTCAGTTGGAGCCGGACTGACCTCACCGAAGTCGAGGCCCAGTTCCCGTCGAATCTTCCTCCACAGAGCGGAATCGAAGTGCGCGACTCATCCGGGAGTGCTCTTCCCTCCTCCGTCATTTCCCGTGACGATTCAATCCATACCGTGAAGATCAGATTTCTGGCCAAGAACGTGCCGGCCATGGGCTACGCGGTTTACCATCTCGTGCCTGTCACCGCGGCAACTTCCGCGGGAAGCACTCTGAAAGCCGCCGCGGAGGGGATGGAGAATGAATTCGTAAGTCTCAGAGTGGATCCCAAAACAGGGTGCATAACCAGCCTGGTCGAAAAGCGTGATGGCCGGGAAACTCTGGCGCCCGGCGCTTGCGGCAACCTGCTTCAGACGTTTGTGGACAAGCCCAAGGAATACGACGCCTGGAACATCGACGCCAATTTCGAGGACCACAAGTGGGACCTGGACGAAGCGGAGGAAGTAAAGCTCGTTGAGAACACACCCGTGCGCGCGGTGATTCGCGTCGGGAAGAAATTTCAGAGCTCGACGTTTGTCCAGGACATCTGCATGTACCCCGGTGTTCCCCGTGTCGACGTCAACATACAGGCCGACTGGCACGAAGATCATATTCTGCTGAAGGTCGCATTCCCGGTAAGCGTGCAAAGCAATTACGCCACCTACGAAATCCCTTACGGAAACATTCAGCGGCCTACCACCCGGAACACTCCCGAAGAGAAAGCCATGTTCGAAGTGCCGGCGCTCCGCTGGGGCGACCTCTCCGACACAAGCCACGGGTTCAGCTTGTTGAACGCGAGCAAGTACGGCTATGACGCCAAGGGAAACGTCATCCGACTTTCTTTGCTGCGCTCACCCGCCGATCCGGAATCGGCTCCCGACCCGCATGCCGATCGGGGCTTCCACGAATTCACTTATGCCCTGTACCCGCACGCCGGCGATTGGAAAGCCGCCGAAACCGAGCGCCGCGCCCTCGAGCTTAACTATCCTCTTATTCCGGTCACCACTTCCAAGCACGAAGGCGCGCTTCCTTCTTCTCACTCCCTGGTTCAGATCGAACCCGGCAACGTGATACTGACCGCAGTGAAGAAGGCTGAGGACGGCGACGCGCTGATATTCCGGTTCTTCGAGTTCGAGGGAATGGTCGGAACGGTTCACCTCCACTTCCCGGAAGCCGCCAGCCAAGCCGCACAAGTGAACTTGATGGAAAAGCAGGATGTGCCGCTCTCACTCCAGGACGGCGGCAAGGAAACCACCCTGACCGTACATCCCTACCAGATCGTCACGGTCAAGGCGTGGTTCGGCAAATCCGGCGGATAGTGCAGTC
>Ga0187808_10000869_pt1 | contig 10103 bp, 9 predicted proteins | sample NC_wetland_sal_i_5_FD_132427 | JGI IMG/M metagenome (GOLD analysis project Ga0187808, IMG submission 132427) | Wetland sediment microbial communities from Neuse River Estuary, North Carolina, USA - ASW_3 | ecosystem: Environmental > Aquatic > Freshwater > Wetlands > Sediment | place: USA: North...
AGCTTGAGACCGCCGTCTCGGACGGAGACGAGGTCACGATCCTGCCGGCGGTGGCGGGGGGCTAAGAGCCCGAAGCCGCGCCGAGCCCCACCGGGCAGCTCACGCCCGTGCCGCCGAGGCCGCAGTACCCCCACGGGTTCTTGTGCAGGTACTGCTGGTGGTAGTCCTCGGCGTAGTAGAACGGGCCGGCGTGGGCGATCTCGGTGGTGATCTCCGGGTAGCCGGCGGCGCGCAGACGCTCCGTATAGGCCGCGCGTGAGGCCTCGGCGTGCTCGCGCTGCTCCTCGGAGTCCCAGTAGATCGCGGATCGGTACTGGGTCCCCACGTCGTTGCCCTGGCGCATTCCCTGCGTGGGGTCGTGGTTCTCCCAGAACAGCCTCAGCATCTCGTCGTATGAGGTCTTCGCGGGGTCGAACACGACGAGCACGACCTCGGCGTGGCCCGTCCGCCCGGAGCAGACCTCCTCGTAGGTGGGGTTCGGGGTGAAGCCACCCGCGTAACCGACTGCGGTTGTGTACACGCCGGGAGCCTGCCAGAAGATTCGCTCCGCGCCCCAGAAGCAGCCCATCCCGAATACGGCTCGCTCGAGACCGTCAGGGAAGGGCGGTCGAAGCGGCGTGCCGAGCACCGCGTGGCGCTCCGCGACCGGTATCTCGCGGTCGCGTCCGGGCAGCGCGCTGGCCGCGTCTACGAGGGCTGTCTTGTCGCGGAATCCGAGCACGGTATGAAGCTTAGCCGTCGCTCCCCCAATCGTTTTGCGCACCTCGCTCGGGGTAAGCCCGTCGTGAAGCGAACACAACGACGCTCAGGTCTTGCGCTCCAGGTCCGCGACCTTTTCGGCCTTGCTGTCCGCGCGCTCCTGGTCGCGGGCCAGCTCGAGCGGGGCGAGTTGGATATGCGTCCTCAGGTGGGCCGAATTGTGTTGCGGAGAGGATCCAGCGCCGATTAGGCCGGGCGGGAGAAATGACCACCAAGCCTCGACATCTGGCGGCCAGCGGCGCCCTGGATCGACGGCGGCCACCGCCCGCCGAGGGAGCTCGTCACCCTGGGGTCTGGGCCGCGTACGTCGCCATGGCGGTCCTCCTGGTGGCCTACGTGATCTCCGAGGTCGTTCGTCAAGGCGGGCAGAGCTGGCCACTGATCGACAACTGGGGCGTAGCCGGCTTCGAGCTGCTGGCTGGCACCCTGTGCCTGCTCCGGGTGCGCGGAGGATGGAGGCTTCGCCTGGTCCCACTGACGCTCGGCCTCGGGATTCTCTCCTGGTCGCTCGGCGACCTCGTGCTGGCGATCGAATCGGCCGGCGGTAGCACTCCACCGGTTCCGTCTGTGGCCGACGCCTTCTACCTCGGCTTCTACCCGACCGCGTATGTCGCGCTGATGCTGCTGGCGCGACGGGAGGTGAGCAAGTTCAGCGTCGCGACATGGCTGGACGGCGCGGTGGCTGGGGTCGGGGCCGCTGCGGTGTGTGCGGCATTCGCGTTCAAGGAGGTGTTGCAATCGGCGGGCGGGAGCAGCTTGACGGTTGCGACGAACCTGGCTTATCCGGTCGGTGACGTGCTCCTGCTCGCACTGGTGGCGGGCGGCACGGCCGTTCTTCCTGGTAGGAGGAGGGCGCCGTGGTTGATGCTGGCCGCCGGTTGCGCGGTGAACGCGATCGGCGACACCTTCAACCTCTTCGAATCCTCGATCGGAGCCACGCACGTGGGCGCGGCCTTCAACGCGGTCGCGTGGCCGATCTCGCTCCTGCTGATCTCGGCGTCGGTGTGGATCCGTCCGCACCGCACCAGTCTTCTGGTGGACGAGCAGGCGCCAAGCTTCATCCTCCCAGGGCTTGCGGCCGCATCCGCCCTCGTGATCCTGTTCGTGGGTTCGCTGCATCACATTGGACGGGTCGCGCTTGGACTGGCGCTTGCCACGCTCGTGATCGCGGGGATCCGCGCCGGCCTGTCGCTGCTGAGCCTGCGTGCGATGACCGAGGAACGCCGCCGGCAAGCGCTGACGGACCAATTGACCGGCCTCGGGAACCGAAGAGCGCTGTTCCAGCTGCTCGACGCGCATTTCGGGGAGAGCCTCGACCCGGACGTTCCCACGGCCAATCTCGCCTTCATGTTCGTGGACCTCAACGCCTTCAAGGAGGTCAACGATTCCTTCGGACACGCCATCGGCGACGAGCTGCTGCGTCAGCTGGGCGCTCGGCTGCAAGGGTCGTTGCGCAGGAGCGACCTGCTCGTGCGGCTGGGCGGCGATGAGTTTGCCGTCGCTTTGATGGGTGCGGGCGCGGATTACGCGGCGACCGTGGCCCAGCGCCTCATCGCCAGGATCGAGGAGCCGTTCTCGCTCCAGGCGGTCCGGACGGCGATCAGCGCGAGCATCGGCATCGCGCTGGCCCCCGACGACGCGATGAACGCCGCCGACCTCATGCGCTGCGCGGATCTCGCCATGTATCGCGCGAAGCTCGCAAAGAAAAGCTTCGCGATCTACCAGGAGGACCTAGACGGCAACGGCGACCGGCTGCGTCTGGTCGAAGAGCTCAAGCTCGCTATCGAAGAGCGGCGGCTCGAACTGCACTACCAGCCGCAGGTTGACCTCTCGAGCGGAGAGATCGTCGCTGTCGAGGCGCTCGTTCGCTGGTCGCATCCGCGTCTGGGATTCATCCCGCCGGTCGAGTTCGTAGCGCTTGCCGAGGAGGCCGGGCTGATGCGAGAGCTGACCACGCTCGTGCTGGAGACGGCGCTCGCGCAATGTGCGCAGTGGTGGACGAGCGGTCAGTCCGTGGCGATTGCGATCAACATCTCCACCACCAACCTTCTCGATGACAGCTTCGTCGAGCTGGTGCAGTGGCTGCTCAAGCGCTACCGGCTACCGCCCCGCGCCCTGGTTCTGGAGATCACGGAGACGACAGCGGTCTCGGACTTCGAGCGGTGCAAGGAGGCGATCGAGAAGTTGCGCGGCCTTGGACTGATCGTCTCCGTAGACGATTTCGGGGCTGGGTTCACCTCCCTGGCCTATCTCAGCAGCCTCGCGGTGGGCGAGCTCAAGCTCGACCGCAGCTTCATCCACGGACTGACAACCGAGCAGGGACGAGACCTGACGCTGATTCGCTCCACGATCCAGCTGGCACACTCGCTTGGCCTGCGCGTAGTGGCCGAGGGCGTTGAGGACGAGGAAGTGCTGGGGCTACTGTCGGGACTCGGCTGTGATCTCGCGCAGGGCTACGTGATCAGCCGGCCCAAGCCGGCAACCGAGCTCGCTCTTCCAACGGATCGGGACGCCGCGAACCGCGGCGAAGACATAGCCCGGGCCACGGCCGATGGCTGACGGTCAGGGGAGCTGACCTACGCAATGATTCTCCCACCGGCGCGGGGGGGAAGGATCGATGCGGGGCGTTACTCTAGGCTGCCAGGAGAACCATGGCCGAAGACATCGAGTCACCGCGATCGAATCGTCTGCAGGAGCTGGTCGACGAGCTGGCCTCTCGCGCCGAGGCGCGCTCGGAATCGTGCATCGATCTGTCTGAGATCAGCGAGCTCGTGCAGGAGTCGGAGGTAGGTGAGGAGGACATCCAGCTTCTCCAGGACATGCTTGAGGCTCGCGGTATCGAGGTCCGTGACGACTGCGGGCGGGCGGGGATCGAGCAGACCAGCTACGTGATCGACGACCTCGCCGCGCAAACGACGGACGCGATGTCGCTGTTCCTTCAGGAGGTCCGCCGCTACCCGCTGCTCAGCCGCGAAGAGGAGATCGAGCTCGCCCAGCGGATCGAGCGCGGAGACCTCGAGGCCAAGGAGCGACTTGTGAACTCGAATTTTCGGCTGGTGATCTCCAACGCGCGCAAATACCAGGGACACGACCTGCCGCTGCTGGACCTGATCCAGGAGGGGATCCTCGGACTGATCCGGGCGGCCGAGAAATTCGACTGGCGCAAGGGCTACAAGTTCTCAACCTACGCGACGTTCTGGATCCGCCAGGCGCTTCAGCGGGCGCTTGACAACCGCTCGCGGACGATCCGGATCCCCGTTCACCTGGGGCAGCGCGAGCGCAGGATCGCGCGCGTGCAGCGGGAGCTCGCGGCGCAGCTGGGGCGCGATCCGACCGAGGAGGAGATCGCGCAGGCGGCCGAGCTGAGCGTTCAGGACGTCCGTGAGGCGCGGGAGATCGCGCGCGTGGTGACGAGCCTCGATCGACCGGTTGGAGAGGAAGAGGAGACCCCCTTCGGAGCGCTGCTCCCGAGCGAGCAACGCGGTCCCGAGGAGGAGGTGGACATCTCGCTGCGCGAGGACGCCCTTCGCAGGGCGCTGGAGCGCCTACCGGAGCGCGAGCGCGAGGTGGTCAAGCTCCGCTACGGGATCAACGGCGACGATCCCACCCCGCTGAGCGAGACAGGACGGCGGCTGGGGATCTCGCAGGACGCAGTCCGCAAGCTCGAGCGCAAGGCGCTGTCGGAGCTCGCGCAGAGCCGCGAGCTCGAAGCGCTTCGACCCGCGGCCTGAGTGAGCTGCTTACGTCGATCCGCCAGCTCGGCGTAGCCGCTCTGCCATGACGCCCATCACCAGCTGCGCGAAATGTGGCGTCTCTTGCACGAGCATCCAGAAGTGCCGGGCTGGGATCTCGACGAGCACGACGTCCGTGGCCGCAGCAGCCGTCAGCGACCGCGGCTTGTCCTCGATCAAGGCCATCTCGCCGAACAGTCCCGGAGCTCCGACGGTCTCGACGACGCGATCGCCACTCTTCAGGGCCACCGAACCGTCACGCACGAGGTACATGCAATCGCCTCGCTCGCCCTGGTGAAAGATGACCTCGCCGGATGGGAAGTTCCGCGGCGTCTGGCCATGTGCGAGCAGCTCGTAGTACTCCTCGCTCCCGCCGTAGGTTGAAACCGTCATTTCGGGTTGACGTGTTGAAATCCGAAACGACCCTTGATGCAGAGATTGCCCCGCGTGATGTCGTGGTCGTTCGGGGAGGTCACCTTGACGATCTCGTTGTCCTGCACGTGAAGGGTCAGGTTGCATCCGACCCCGCAGTAGGGGCAGATCGTCTCGGCCTCAGTCTGGCGAGACTCGTCCCAGGCCGCCGCCTCGCGCAGGTCGTGCTCGGTCCGGAACATGAGCGCCCCCGTCGGGCACACCGCGATGCAGTTGCCGCAGTAGACGCAAGCCGATTCAGGCAGCGGAGTGGCGTACTCGGTGGAGATCCGGGCATCGAACCCGCGCCCGGCGACGGTGATCGCAAACGTGTTCTGGTACTGCTCCCCGCAGGCGTCGACGCACTTGTAGCAGAGGATGCACTTCGAGTAGTCACGCACGTAGAGGTCGTTGTCGATCTTCGCCGGCGCATGCACCGTGGCGGCGGTCTGTCCGTCCGGTATCGCGTGGCGCCCGGTGCGCTTGCGGTCGCGCTGGGGGTCGGGAGGTGCCGGCGGTCCGTAGCGCTCCGGATGTCCGTCGTAGCGCTGGAGGTAGTCCTGCGCCGTGGGGGTGATCGAAAGGTCGGCGGAGCTCGCGAGGAACTCGATCACCATCTTGCGGCTGTGACGCACGCGTGGCGAATCGGTGTGAACCACCATGTGGGGCTCGACCTTTCGCGAGCAGGCCGGCACCAGCGCGCGGGAGCCCTCCAGCTCCACGACGCAGATGCGGCACGCATTGGCTGGCGTCAGAGTCTCGCCGTAGCAGAGCGTCGGCGTGTCGATCGCGAGCTTGTTACAGGCGTCAAGGATCGTCGAGCCCTCCGGCACCTCTACCTCGTGCTCGTCGATCGTCAGCAAGATCAGCCGTGCCGCAGGCTTGGCCTGGATCATCGGGAGTTCGATCATTCGGGTCCTCCATTGAACACGGCCAGGCGCTCGATCGCCGACTCGATCGCCGAGGACGCGGTCTGGCCGAGGCCGCAGATCGACGCGTCGCGCATCGCCTCTCCGATCTCCGCGATCAGCGCGAGCTCGTCTTGGACGGTCCCCCGCGTGCGACCGGAAAGCAGGCGCGCGAGCGCTTCCTCCTGGCGCACGGTTCCCACCCGGCAGGGCACGCACTGGCCGCAGCTTTCGTTGCGGAAGAAGGCGGCGATCACCATCAGCAGCCGGCCGAGATCGACCTGGTCATCGATCGCCAGCACCACCCCGGAGCCGAGCGTCGTTCCCGCGGCGCGCGTGTCTTCAAACGTGAGCGGCAGGTCGAGGTCATCCGGCTTGATGAAGCTCCCCGCGGCCCCGCCGAGCAGCACCGCTCGCAGCGTGCCGCCGCCGGGCACACCGCCGGCCAGCTCGAACAGCTCCCTCAGCGTCGTACCGAACGGAACCTCGTAGACACCTGGTTGGGCAACCGCCCCGCAGACGCAGAACAGCTTCGGCCCCGTCGAGCCCTCGCCGGAGATCACCCGGGAGAGCGGGTCGGGCTGTGCGGTGCCGATCCGGGCGTATGCCGCGCCGCCCTCGAGCACGATCGGGAGCACGTTGACGAGCGTCTCGACGTTGTTGACCACGGTGGGCTTGCCGAACAATCCGCGATCGACCGGGAAAGGCGGCTTGTTCCGAGGCTCGCCGCGGTAGCCCTCGATCGAGCCGAAGATCGCCGTCTCCTCCCCGCAGATGTAGGCCCCCGCGCCCTTGCGCAGCTCCGTCTCGAAGCTGTAGCCGTGAGAGAGGATGTTCTGACCGAGGAATCCGCGGTCGCGAGCCTGCTGGATCGCATGCTCCAAGCGTCGCTGCGCGAGCGGGTACTCGCCGCGGAGGTAGATGTAGCCGCGCTCGCAGCCCGTCGCGTAAGCGGCGATCGTCATGGCCTCGATCACCGAGAACGGGTCTCCCTCCAGGAGCACCCGATCCTTGAACGTCCCGGGCTCCGATTCGTCGGCGTTGCAGATCAGATAGTGGGGCCGGCGCGGCTGACGAGCCACGGCGTCCCATTTGCGGCCGGTTGGGAACGCCGCGCCACCGCGGCCCATCAGCTTGGAGTCGACCACCTCGCGGATCACGCCTTCCGGACCGAGCTCGAAGGCGCGGCGCAGCGCCGCGTAGCCCCCGCGGGCGCGATAGTCGTCGATGCTCTCGGGATCGGCGACTCCGACGCGAGCCAGCAGGCGAAGACCGGGCTGGCCCGCCTGCCAGGGGATCGCCGAGGCAGGGGGCGAAGGCGTCGCGCCTCCGATCGCCCCCAGCAGGTCCTCGGAGCCGACTGTGACCAGCTCGCGCTCCATGGGAGCCTGGCCGGACTGTGTCAGCAGTGCGGCCGGGGCCCGGTCGCACTGCCCAAGGCACGGGCTTGGGAGCCAGGTGGCACCTTCTCGGTCAGCTCCCGGCGGCCCAACCTCCTCGGTGAGCGTGTCGATCAGCGCCTGCGATCCGGCACAGCGGCATGCGAGGTCGTCACACACGTGCAGCACCCGACCCGGACGTGGCTCGAGCGAGAACAGCGCATAGAAGCTGGCCACGCCGTAGACGTCCGCTGGGGGAATCGTCAGGCGTCGTGCGATGTAGTTGAGCGCGCCAGGGCTGATCCATCCGGTGTGCTCATGCAGCGCGTGCAGTGTCGGCAACAGCTGATGGCGCTCCGCGCGCGCCGAGTGCCCGCCGTGGGCCGAATGCCCGTTGTCGGCGCGATCGGCTCCCACCCAGCTCGACAGCGGCGGACCCAGGAAAGCGTCCACCGCTGCGCGCTCCTCGCTCGTCGGTTCGGCGTCGAGCAGATGTACGTCCACGCTACTTGCCCGCTTCGCGGCTCGCCACCCCAGCCGCCTGGCGGGCACCCCCATTGATCTTCTCGACCCGGACCGCAGTCGCCTTGAACTCCGCTGTTCCCGACTTGGGATCGGTCGCGTCGATCGTGAGCATGTTGACGTCGACGTCGTCCGGGAAGTGGAACGTCATGAACGCCAGGCCCGGCCGCAGATTCGGGTCAAGCCGCACGGGCGCCTCGATCGAGCCGCGCCGCGAGCTGACCTGGACGAGCTCCCCGGGCTCGACGTCGAGCGCGGCCGCATCCTCCGGGTGCAGGTCGACCGTCTCCCCGCGTCGCATCGGCGAGCGGAACAGGCTGGACTGGACTCCCGTGTTGTAGGAGTCCAGCCGCCTGCCGGTCGTCAGGCGGATCGGGAACTCGTCGTCGAGCACGTCGACGGGGGGCACCCACGGCGTAACCGAGAACTGAGCAAGCTGGCCCTGAGCCGGCGGATCCTCCCACAGCCGTCCGTGCAGGAACTGCGAGCCGGGATGGTCCTCGCTGGGGCAGGGCCACTGGATCCCGCCCAGCTCCTCGAGCCTGCGATAGCTCATCCCGCGATGCATCGGGCTCAGTGATCGCAGCTCATCCCATGCCTCCTCGAGGGTGGGGTGCCCCCAGTCGTGGCCGAGGCGCCGGGCCAGCTCGCAGATGATCCAGTGATCGTCTCGCGCGAGGCCGGGCGGATCGAGTGCCTTGCGCATCCGCTGTACCCGGCGTTCGCTATTGGTCACCGTGCCACCCTCGACCTCGCACCAGGACGCGGTCGCGGGGAGGACGACGTCCGCCATCTCACACGTCTTCGTCATCAGGATGTCCTGGGCGATCAAGAAGTCGAGCCCCTCGAGCAGCTCGAGCGCCTTCTTGGAGTCCGCCTCGGACTGCGCCGGGTTCTCGCCCATCACGCACAGCGTCCGCAGCTCGCCGCGCTCCATCGCCTCAAACATCTGCGAGAGGTGCCAGCCGCGCTCCCGCGGGAGCTTCACTCCCCAAGCGGCCTCGAACCGTGCCCGGGCCTCGTGGTCGTCCTGGACGTCCTGGAAGCCCGGCAGCTTGTTGGGGATCGCTCCGCTGTCGCCGCCGCCCTGAACGTTGTTCTGACCGCGGAGCGGATTCAGACCTGAGCCATATCGCCCGACGTGGCCGGTGAGCAGCCCAAGGTTGATCAGCGACAGGACATTGTCGACCGCGGTCACGTGCTCGGTGATTCCAAGCGTCCAGCAGATGATCGCCCGGTCCGCGCGCGCGTAGGCGTGGGCGAGCTCGCGAATCGTCTGCGCCGGTACGCCCGTTACCCGCTCGCCCTCCTCGAGCGTCCACGGCTCGACCGATTCGCGGTACTCCTCGAACCCCGTGGTCGCATGCTCAATGAACGCCTCGTTCGCGAGCCCGGCGTGGATGATCTCGCGCCCGATCGTGCTCGCCATCGCGATATCGGTCCCCACGTCGAGGCCCAGCCAGGCATCAGCCCATTGAGCCGAGCCGGTCCGCCGGGGGTCGACGACGTACAGGGAAGCGCCTCGATGGACCCCCTTCAGGACGTGGTGGAAGAAGATCGGGTGCGTTTCGCGCGCGTTTGACCCCCACAGGATCAGCAGATCCGTCTCCTCGACCTCTTTGTAGGACGACGTGCCGCCGCCCGCGCCAAATACCGTCGCCAGACCGACGACGCTAGGAGCGTGTCAAGTGCGGTTGCACGAGTCGATGTTGCTGGACCCCATCACCGAGCGGACGAACTTCTGCGCCAGGAAGTTCACCTCGTTCGACGCCTTGGAGCAGCTGAACATGCCAAACGAGCGAGTTCCGCCTTGGTCCCGCGCACGCGCAAGTCCGGCGGCTGCGCAATCGAGCGCCTCCTCCCAGCTCGCCGGGCGCAGCGTCCCGTTCTCGCGGACCAGCGGCTCCGTCAGCCGACCACGCTGTCGCATCCAATCACCTCCCTTCACCCGCTAGGCCGAAGGCCGTGTACGAATACGTCTAAGGCTAGACCAGACGGGCGACGCCCGCAAACCGGCTGATCAGCGGGAGGGAATGGTGGTGTCGGAGCGCTCGGCGGTGGATTCTGGCGCTCGGTGATCCACTCTCCGCTGTCGGTTCGCCGGATGGCCCCAGTCCTGGCGCCCGACTCGTCGTGGAGTCCGCCGCCGTCGTCGACGGTCAGCTTGCGCTCGCCGCCCATGGACCGATCGACGATCCCCTGGATCCGCTTGGTGTCGAAGCCTTCGACCTTCTGGTCGTTGAGCGTGGCCCTGATGGCCGCGAGCGCTCGCTCGATCTCCACGTCGGTTGACATGTCATCGCGCTTACCCGAGCGAGGGTCCCTGAAGCACGGCTAGTTTGACCGGCTGACTTGCTGTGGGTGATTAGGAGGCTGGCCATGGCCAACCAGCG
>Ga0187808_10000872_pt1 | contig 10094 bp, 10 predicted proteins | sample NC_wetland_sal_i_5_FD_132427 | JGI IMG/M metagenome (GOLD analysis project Ga0187808, IMG submission 132427) | Wetland sediment microbial communities from Neuse River Estuary, North Carolina, USA - ASW_3 | ecosystem: Environmental > Aquatic > Freshwater > Wetlands > Sediment | place: USA: North...
CGTGAACTCGGAAGTCTTGGCGGTGCCACCCTGGTCGGGCGTGAGCATCCGGCCGTCGGCGTAGACCTTGCGCACCGCAGCGTCCAGGCGCGATGCGTCGGCGCTGAAACCCAGGTAGTCGAGCATCATTGCCGCAGACAGCATCGTCGCCGACGGATTTATTATTCCCATCCCCATGATATCGGGTGCTGTGCCATGCACCGATTCGAAGTAGGCGTAGTCCGCGCCGTAGCATCCGCTCGGCGCAAGCCCCAGCCCGCCAATAATTCCGGCGGCGACGTCGGACAGGATGTCGCCGTAGAGATTCGGCGCGACCACCACGTCGAGATCGTGCGGCGCTTGCACCAGGCGGCGCGCGAAGTCGTCAACGATAAATTGTTGGTACTCGATTTCCGGATACCTGGCGGCGGTTTCCTCGACGACTTTGCGAAACAGGCCGTCGGATTCGCGCAGCATATTGTACTTCGACGTACACACAAGCCGGCCCTTGCCGCCGGCGCGCTTGCGCTTGATCGCGAGCTGGCAGGCGAATTCGGCGACCCGGCGGGTCGCGCGCTCGGTGATCACTTTGATCGCGTAGATGCCGCGCTCGGAAGTGTCGAGCGGCGCGCGCAGGACTTTGCTCATCAGCTTGAGCGGCGCGAGCGCCTTTAGCGGACCCTCCAGCCCGAGGTACAGGTCCTCGAGATTTTCCCGCACGATCACGAAGTCGATTCCCTCGGGCCTGGCCAGCGGGCTCAGAAAACCCTTCGAGTAGCGCACCGGCCGGACGTTGGCGAACGTCTGCATCCCCCATCTGAGATAGGTGATGGCCATGGTCTTGCCCGAGGTGGCGCCGAACAGGGTCGAGTCGGACGCGGCGATTTCCTTTCGCGCGGCCGCGTCGGTCTCGCCGCGCACCCATTTCTCGCCGGGCAGGAACTCGACGTAGTCGATTGGGAGTTTCAAGGCGCGCAGCGCGTCCATCGTCGCGCCGATCGCCTCCGGCGCCGCATCGTCGCCCGGCAGCACTACTACTTTCTTGTTTGCCATGCCTCGACCGCTTCGCTGAGCGCCATCAGGCATACGCCGGTTGCGAAGGGCGCAGTTCCGATTTCGATCGAATTGTAAAAGGCAAAGTCACCCGGCGGCGTCTGTTGCGACACGCCTGTGAAAGCGCCGTGAGAGTCGATCTTCGAGCAAATCGCGCCAAGCGCGCGCCAGTACGCGTGGCGCGCGCGAGCAGCGTCGAGACCGGGCAGCCGGGTCGCAATGGCGCGGCCCAGCGCGAGCGCAAATCCAGCCGCCGCTGACGCCTCGAGATACGAATCGTCACGATCGATCACGGTGTGCCACAAGCCGGAACTGTCCTGCAGCGACACGACTTTATTGAGTTGAAGCGCCAGCGCCTCGCGTATCATGTCAACCTTTGCCGCCAGCCGTTGAACTTGGCCGGCCGCCTCAATTTCGGCGATCACTTGCGGCGCCGCGATCGAAAACCAACTGTTGCCGCGCGCCCACAGGCACGGCGAATGCGATTTCCGGTCAAGGAACGCGACGTGCCAGAAAAGTCCGCTGACCGGGTCGGCCAGATGATCGCGATGAACGATCATCTGATCTGCCGCCCGCTCGATCATAGCGGCGTCACCCGAGATTCGGCCGAGCAATGCGATCGCGGGCGCGGTGAAGTAGCAGACGTCGATCCACACTTCGAGCGCCGGAGGATGCGGGACGAAAGCGCCGTCGGGAGTTCGCGCGGCTGAATTTTCCATAAAGCTGACGATCGCGCGTGCATATGCCAGGTAGCGCGGATCGTTCGTCCTCAGGTGCAGATCGAGTGCCGGCAGCGCTTCGGCCGCCCAGAACCAGAACCATCCATCGGTGCGCGGACCCGCCGCGAGCTTTGGCGCGAACCATCGCTCGGCGGCCTCGAGCGGGGCGCTGGTCTTGAGCGCGCGCGCGGCGTAAACGAGGCCGTCGCACAAAAGCGCGTCGCCCCAGTGAGGCTGCTTGGCGAGCAGCTCGCGGCCGCCGTTCGCAGCGAGCCGCTTAAGTGCGCCGCTCAGTTCATCGATTCTAATCTCAGTGGAATCCATCGGCCCGGACTCCTATCCGCCGCAACTGCAAAAGCTCGGGCAAAAAATAGTGTCTCCACAGCCGGCGGCGCGGGAGATATACTTGCCCAGAGACTGCACCGATGGCGCTTATCAAGTCAAAGACTCCGAAGATCAAAGAGCTTCACGAAGTCGGGCGCTACGCCGTCGGCGTGCAATGGGTCGACGGCCACGACAGCATCTTCCCGCTGGAAAATCTGCGCCGCGGATGCCCTTGCGACGCCTGCCAGAGCAACTTGAACGGCGACGTGCCGCCTGCGAGCATCCGCATGCGCCAGCTTTCGCGGCTGGGCGAAGCGGCGGTGTTCATCGGATGGGTTGACGGCCACGAGACTATCTACACGATGCCCCAGCTCAGGAAGCTGTGCCGCTGCGCATACTGCGTGGCGGAGCCCGAGCGTCCGATCACCGGCGGCTAGCGGCGAATCGCATCAGGGGAGGATTCACCGATGATTGGCAAAACGATGGCCGGATTCGCGGCGGCGCTGACGTTGGCGGCAACGGCTGCCAGCGCGGCAGGACCCGGCGGCGCTGGTGGGGGCATGGGCGGGATCGGCGGGATTGGCGCCATGGGTATCCGCGGATTTGCATTCAACCCGCCGGCAATCAGCACGGGCGGAAAAGGATCAACGGCGGGCACCGGGCCCATGACGTACGGTATGCAGCCTTTGACGTTCCCGATTAACGATCCGAATCACTATCACGAGATCAAGCTCGTCGGACGCTTCGCAAAGGACGAGTCCGGGTTGACGATAGATCAGCAAATCGTTCGCATGCGCGTGGACGGGCGGACGATCCCGATGTCGATCAACGGCGATGACATGTGCAACAGCCTGCAGCTCGATCAAGGCGACGAGTTGGGACAGAATCTGTATCGCCTGATTCTGAGCCGACAGCTGCAGGTGGTTGGAGACCAGAAACTGCGCACTCAGATTGCGAACGCGGCGGCGGCGAACTCCTCGAAGCCGATTCAAGTAGATGGCTTCGTGTATGATCGCACGACTCCGTACCTTGTGCTGGTTTCCGTCGGCGACGCTCCGTAACCGCGCGAGTCGAAGGGCGCATCGCGAGCGCCGCGCTTGCTTAACGCGGTGCGGTTGTCGGCGGTTGTTGCCGATGCTTGACGATACTGCCGCGGCCGCTTGAGCCGCCGTTGAGCGCGTCGAGATTTGCCTGCGCGACTTTCAGATTGGGATTGAGCTTGAGGGCCTTCTCCCAGGCTTCTTCGGCTTCGTCGAAGCGCTGCAAATCGTTCAGCGCCATGCCCTTGGCGTTGTAGAGCCGCGCGTTGCGAGGGTCCTTGACTATTCCGGCGTTGGCCGCGAGCAGGGCGTTCCCAGAGTCGCCGATGCGCATATACACGTCGGCCAGCTCGAGGAAGTTGCTGCCCGACGGATTCAGCTGGGTCGCCTTCTGGTACATATCGACTGCGGTTTCGCCATCGCGCAGCACGCCGTAGCAGAAGCCGAGGTCCACGTACGCCGAGTCGTTTCGAGGATCGATGCGCAGCGCTTCATGCAGCTCGTTCATCGCCTTGTGGATTTTCATTGTATCGACGGGATCCTCCCGGCCGGCCTGCACGATCAGCTTTTCCGCCTCGGCGACGACCGCATCGGATGCGGCGCGGTTGGCGCCGGCCGCGTAACTCGAAGATGCGATCGCCAGGACTCCCAAGGCGCCGGCCGCGACGGCGAGCGTCCAGGCCGGATTCAATCGCGATTTGTCGCGCCATCGATAAAACATACTCACGCCACCATTCACGGATACGAATGATAATAGACGCCGCGAGCAAATTGGCAAGATTGAACCCCGTTCAGCCCGGCCTGGTTGTTCCGCGCGGGCTGCTTCGATAACTATGGGTTTGTGCCCCGCGACTCGTTCAATCGTGAGATAGATTACCTGCGCCTGTCGGTAATCGACAACTGCAACCTGCGATGCGTTTACTGTATGCCGCTGGAGGGATTGCGCTTTCTTCCCAAAGACGAGTTGCTGACCCCGGCGGAGTTCGAAACCGTCGTGCGCGCCGCAGTCGGCGTGGGCTTTCACAAGTTCCGGCTGACCGGCGGCGAGCCTACCGTGCGGCTCGATATCGTGGAGATAGTCGAGCGGCTCGCACGCGTCCCGGGATCGGATGGCCTGGCGCTTACCACCAACGCTCTCCTGCTCCCGGAGCTTGCGCCGGCGCTAAAACGCGCGGGGCTGAATCGAATCAACGTGCATCTCGACAGCCTGGACCCCGCGTCGGTCGAGCGGCAGATGCGATGGGGCAGCTTCGAGAAAATCTGGCGCGGGATCCTCGCGGCCGAAGAGGCGGGACTGACGCCGATCAAGCTCAACTCGGTCGTGACGGCCGGCTACAACGAATCCGACGTCGTCGAGCTGGCGCGCCTGACGCTCGAGCGCGACTGGCACGTGCGATTCATCGAGTTGATGCCGCTGGGCGGCGGCGAATGCGCCCGGCTGTCGACGAAGCGCTACGTGTCCAACATCGAGACGCGGCGCAGAATCGAGGCGGCGCTCGGCGCGCTCACTGAAATCCCGTCAGAAAATCCGGCCGACGAATCGCGCAACTTCAGGCTTTCGGGCGCGCGCGGCGTGGTCGGCTTCATCAGTCCGGTGAGCGAGCCTTACTGCGGGACCTGCAACCGGATGCGGCTGACGGCGGACGGCAAATTCCACCTGTGCCTGCTCAACGACGACGAACTCGACGTGCGCAAGGCATTGCGCTCGAAATCAGGCGACGCGATCACCGAGGTCGCGCGAATCCTCAGACGCGCGGTCGAGCTAAAGCCGACGGGCCATCACCTGCTCGAAGGGCGCTCGACGCAGGACCGCTCGATGTACCAAATCGGCGGCTGAGGCGCTGCGGCGCCCGCGCAGTTCTTTTCAGCGTTCTTCGCCGAACATGAAGATCGAGACCGCGATCACCGCGAACATCAAATTCGGAATCCACGCGGCGACTATCGCCGGCAGCAGCCCCGAACGGCCCAGCGCCGACGTGATCCCGAGCGAGGTCCAGTAGCCGAAGCCGATCACGATTGCCAGGCCGAAGCTGCGGCCCAGGCTCAGGTTGCGCGGCAGCGGATCGAGGCTGAGCGCCATCCCGAGCGCGGCCATTATCAGGCACGCCAGCGGCATCGCATACTTAAGATCGCGATCGACTACGTAGCCGCCCGGGTCGAGTCCCTTGCTGCGCAGATCGGCGATGTAACGGTCGAGTTCCCACAAGCTGAACTCCTCGGGGTCGAAGCGTATCAGGCCGAAATCGGCCGGCGTCAGTCCAAGCTGCAGGCGCGTGTCGGTTTTGGTCACCGCGCCGCCCTCGGCGATCTGGTACGAATTCAACCCGCTGGCAACCCAGTCGTGACCGTTCCATTTCGCACTCGCCGCATGCACGAGATCCTTGAGGCCGAAATCGTCATCGAGTTCGTAGTGGGTAATACCGCCGAGCTGCGAGTTCTTCTGGTCGTAGGTGTCGGCCGAAATGAATCCGTCGCGCGCGCGCACCCAGATGCGCCGGTTGGCGAAGACCGCCTTGAGTTGACGCTTCTTGAGCTCGACCGAGTAGATATACTTCGCCTGACGCGTCGCGGCGGGCACCACTGTTTCGCTGATCATGAAATCAAAACCCGAAATCACCACCGCGACTATCAGCACCGGCGCCGCCATCTCGAGCCGGCTGACGCCGAGTTGCTGGCAGGCCAGCACCTCTCCCGATCGATTAAGCAGCGCGAAGCCCAGCAGCACTCCGGCCAGGCACGCTACCGGCAGAACCTGCGAGACGATCAGCGGCAGCTTGAGCGCGAAGTACTCCAGGCCCAGCAACCCCAGCCCGCCGTAGCGGATCAAATCGTCGAATCGATCGAACATGTCGCCGAGCAGATAGGCGGCCGTGAACGCGGCCAGGCAAACCATGAACGGGCCGAAGAACTGGCCCGCGATGAAACGGTCCATCACCGGCGAAAGGCGGGGTCGAAGTCTCATGCGGCCTGCCTGCTGCGTTCGTAGCGCTCGACCAGATCCCAGATGATGTCGCCGGGGCCGCGCCCCTGGTCGCCCTTGTCGGACGCGGCGCGGTAAAAGAACCAGAACGCCAGCGCCATGAATACCAGGTCGGGGATGCTCATCGCGATCCACGCGTCAAGCTTGCCGCGCTGTGCCAGCGTCTCGCCCACGCGCATCAGCGAGTAATAGAGAAAGAACAGCGCGACGCTGACGCCGAAGCGCTCCGAATGGCCGCCGCGCGCCGGTTTGAGCCCGAGCGAGATGCCCAGCAGCGCGAACAGCATCGTGGCGAACGGGACGGTGAACTTGCCCGCCATTTCGGTCTCGGCGGCGTAGTCCGGTTTGCGCTGGCGGCGCGCCGCCTTGATATCGGCGCGCAGTTGCGAGTAGGTCATTTCGCCCGGATCCTGCTCGCTCAGGTCCAGCCCCGACTCGGGACTGACGCTGAGATCGTAGATCCTGAAGCTGGTCACGTGAGTCGCGTTGTCGGCGGGCTCGACGCCGAAGATTGAACCGTCGAACAGCCGCAGCGTGATCGACTTGTTCTTCGGGTCGGGCAGCATCAGTCCGTGCTTGGCGATTATCGTGTTCTGGTTGTGCGGATCGCGCGCGTCCGAGATCATGACGCCCTTCAAACTGGCGTCGGTATCGGACATCTCGTCGACATAAACGACCAGGCCGGGGAAATTGCTGTTGAAGACTTTTTCCTTCAACCCGGCGCTGGTCCGGGTCTGGCTGAGTTCGTAGAGCTTGTTGCGCAGATTGGAATTCGCCCACGGCCTCAGCGAGAACGCGAAGTAGCTCGAGAGCGCGTAGACTCCCAGAGCCACGATCATGACCGGCACCGCCAGCCGATACAGGCTGACGCCGCAGGCCCGCGCCGCGGTCATCTCCTGGTCGCTCGACATCCGCCCGAATCCCATCAGCACCCCGAGCAGCACCGCCATCGGGAACGTGAGCTCCAGAAAGGCCGGCATGATGTACCCTACGATGCCGATCACCTCGCCGAGGCTGACGCCGTGATTGACGACCATGTCCATCAGCTTGAGCAACTTGCCCGTGACCAGCGCGAAGGTCAGCAGGCCGACGTCGACCGCGAACGGCCCGAGCACCTCGCGGGCGACATAGCGGTCGATAATGGCAAATCCTGGAATCGCGAGCCGCATAACTAATGAGCGCCGTCAGCCGACGCCGCATCCGAGTTTAGACATCTCCAGCGGCGATTGCGATGCTCTGATAGTATCGTGCTCGATGAGAGACTTTCGCGACAAGGGCCGCAAGCCCCGCTTCAACCGCAACGCGCCGAATCCCCCACGCCGCCCACCGCCCGCATCCACCGCCAAACCTGCCGCGGCGCCGGCTTCGAGCCATGACGAGCGGCGGGCAAGCGGCCACGACCGTGAAATAGTTTACGGCGTCGAACCGATCCGCGAGCTGGCGGCCACGGCGCCCGGCTCGATTCGAGTGCTGTACGTGAAATCCGGCGACGAGCGGCGCTTCGCGGCTGAGATCGATCTCGTCAGAAGCGGTGGAGGCCGGGTCGAATTCGCCGATCAAGCCGGATTTGAGCGATTGGCGGGACCGGCCGCGCGCCATCAGGGGATTGCAGCCCTGATGCGCGAGTACGAATACACGCCTTTGGAAGAGATTCTCATCGATCAGCCCGATCCGATCGTGCTCGTCGACGGCGTCACCGATCCGCGCAATCTGGGCGCCTTGATGCGCTCGGCGGAAGGCGCCGGCGTCGGCGCGATCGTTATTGCGCGCGATAGAACAGTGGGCATCACGCCTGCGGCGGTCAAGTCGTCGGCCGGCGCGTGGATCCATCTGAGGATCGCGCGATGCGGTAACGTCGCTCGCACGATCGAGCAGCTCAAAGCAGCGGGCTACTGGATTGCGGCGCTGGCGCCCGGCGGAGATACGTCGATCTATGCGCTCGACACCTCGCGCAAGCTCGCGATCGTCGTCGGCTCCGAGGAGCGCGGCGTTCGCGAGATCGTGAAAAAGGGCGCCGATTTTGTCGTCGGCATCCCGATGCGCGGCAAAGTCGGCTCGCTCAACGTCTCGGTCGCCGCCGCGGTGGCGCTATTCGAAATCGCGCGGCGCCGCTCCGCCGCGAAAGCGGCGGTTTAGCGCCTAACCGGATGGTCGCATTGCAGTGTCGCGGCGCGCGGCGGACCCGAAGCTTCACGAATTAGGCTATAGCGCGGATCGATTCGACCACCGACCGGCGCACGGAACCGACCGCCGGGACCAGTCCGGCCGCCGCGCCAATCGCAATCGACAGGACGAAGGCCTGTACGATCACTCCCGGCGTAACAATCGCCAGCAGATCTATGGGTCCCAGGGGCAAAATTGCGACCGGCAGAATCTTCGCGATAACAAAAGTTGCCGCGCACCCAAGCGCCCCTCCCACGACGCCAAGCAGCGCCGATTCTGCGACCGTCAGGTACAGGATCAATGCGGGACCGAAACCGATCGCGCGCATGACGGCAATTTCGGCACGCCTCTCGCGCACCGCTATCATTACGCTGTTGAGCGCCACCAGAGCCACTGCGGCCACGACCAGCAATGCCATCGCCCGGAGCATCGCAAACAGCGTGTCGAGGTTGATGAAGTTTGAAACCCACGCCGCTTCGGATTGGCTGCGAGTCTGGGCCGCCGAGTTCGAGAACATCTCATCGATCGCCGCGATCGCCAGGGGCGCCGAATCGGCGCGATCGAGCATCACGTGATACGCATTCACGGTCGGGCTTCCGCCCAGCGACCGTTCCAGATAGTCGCGGCGAAAGAGCAGGGTGTCGGGCGGTGCGCTGGCGCCCAGCGTGTCGGCGATGTGCAGGGCCAGGTCCACCGGCACAATGGTGCCTTTGAGGATGATCTGCTCGCCAACGTGCCAGCCGTACTTTTGCATCATCGCCGCCGGCACCAGACACGCCCTCGCGCTGGCGCGGAACTCGCGAGCTCGCGCCGGGGTAACGCCCCAATCGGGCCAAATCAATTCGGCCTGGTCCGCGTCGACCGCGATTCCGAGTTGGTCGCTGGGACTACGGTAGACTCCGCCGAAGTACGTCATTCCCGAAGCTGCAACGACATGCGGCACTTGAAGAATTTTGCGCTTGTACGAATCGGGCAGGCGATTGAAAAATCCCGCGTCGCTTGTCACCACGATGCGCCGCGCGGAATCGGGTGTGCTCAGCATTTCGCGGGTGACATTCGGCAGGCTCGACAGCGATGAGTAGGTGAACGCCGCCAGAGCAATCGCCAGGATAGTGAGGATGGTGCGCCGCGGGCTGCGGCGCAGATTCCTCCACACCAGCATCGCAAACTTGCTCACGGGCCGACCGGACGTGTCACTCCAAATGCCGCAATCTATGCGACCCTAGGCTACGCCGCGACGATCCATTTCCGCGCCTCTGATGCATCACCGGTCGCGAAGACTCGCATCTCTCCGGGCATCAGAAAGCGAAAAGCGCCCACCGCGTGCCTGATCCAGGCGACATCGGTCACGACTGCTACCCGTTCCCAGCGCGAGAGATGCTCGAAGCCGATTTTGAAGTCCTCCCAGCCGGCGCCGAAATCGATCCCGGTGAATTGCGAACCGAGATCGTAATAGAGCCGCAGCTTGGCATTTCGCTTCAGCGACTCGCGTATCGCCGGTATCACGACGTCGAGGTAGTCCTTTCGCGTCACCACTCCCCTGCCCAGGATTCCCACTACATTGTCGGGAAGGCCTTCGATAATCTCGATCATGGGCGGATCCTCCGGCAGCCCCGTAATACGGTTTAATCACTGCGGGGAAAAGTTACGGACGACCCAGTGTACTCACCTGCTCCTCAGCTTGACAGTGGCGGCGGCGGCGAATAGCTTTTTCTCTTTAACGTCGTTTTAGCGTCGTACGCCGATGTAGCTCAACGGTAGAGCACCTGATTTGTAATCAGGTGGTTGCGAGTTCGATTCTCGCCATCGGCTTGGTCGGCACGATTGCCTTGGGAG
>Ga0187808_10000873_pt1 | contig 10092 bp, 8 predicted proteins | sample NC_wetland_sal_i_5_FD_132427 | JGI IMG/M metagenome (GOLD analysis project Ga0187808, IMG submission 132427) | Wetland sediment microbial communities from Neuse River Estuary, North Carolina, USA - ASW_3 | ecosystem: Environmental > Aquatic > Freshwater > Wetlands > Sediment | place: USA: North...
ATAGCTATATAGTACCGTTTCATTCTGTATCGTGGTGTACCAATCCCAGATATGTTAGTATTTCCACAGCCGCGAAAAATCTCACTTTCTGGCAAGACAAAACACCTGAGTTCCAAGGCCTCAGGTGTTTTTTTCTGCCGCAAAAGACATCCTCCTTGACAAATCTAGGATAATTAGTGCAGAACCCATGCTTTATCTAGAAGGGGCCAAAGGATATTATGAATATTGGATTACTAGAGGATAATCCAGCCATCCTTGATTACATGACGGTTGCACTAGAGATGGCAGGGCACAAGGTTCGTGCATTTACCAATGGCGCTTCGCTGTTAGAAGTCCTTCTCACCGGCTCTGATCCTCACTATCAACTACCCTATGACCTCATTATTGTTGACCTGCTTCTTCCGGGTGATATCTCCGGCTTTGAGACGATCAAGCAAATCCAGGAGGTCATCCCGCTGAAGAAGCTTCCTGTCGTCATCATTTCGGCAGGTGGCCGGGACGAAATAGAATTGGTAAAAATAAACCTACCCGATGTTCCCTTGCTGCGCAAGCCTTTCAAGATGAGTGCGCTATTACAGATGATTGACGAAATGAGTCCCTTCCGATAAATCGGAGGGCTACTTGAGGAGGTTAAACGTCCAAAAAATACTTGACAGGTTGTACACCATCATGTATGCTTGGCTTGAACAATAGAGCACACCCAACGCACGGATCAGGACCAGTAGATAATGGTAGAACCGGGCAGCGAGCCGAGAGAGTGAAAGTCGGCAAACGGATACCGCTTCGAACCCACCTGAGAGTGTCAGCGAGAAGTTGACCGGCGACCTCACCGTTAACAGGGGAGCGGTTTATCGCAAGGAAACGGCCGCGTGAGTGGAGTTGCGCTGTGAGGTGCGGCTCAATAGAGGTGGTACCACGGGTAATACTCTCGTCCTTTATCTGAGGACGAGTTTTTTTATGCTTGTTTTAATTCATGACAGGAGAGAGGAAACATGACTGACAAGGAAAAGTACGTCGAGGAAATCGTCGACCAGGAAGACAATTTTTCGCAGTGGTATAACCAGGTAGTGCGCAAAGCGGAGCTAGCCGATTATGCACCGGTGCACGGCTGTATGATTATTCGTCCCTACGGCTACACTCTCTGGGAAAACATTCAGAGGCTCATGGATGCACGTTTCAAGGAAACCGGGGTCGTCAATGCATACTTCCCTCTACTCATTCCCCGCAGTTTTCTGGAGAGAGAAGCAGAACACGTCGCTGGGTTCGCACCAGAGGTTGCCTGGGTGACACGTGGGGGTGGTGAAGAACTGGAAGAGCCGCTCGCTATTCGCCCAACCAGCGAAACCATCATCGGCCATACCTATGCCAAGTGGGTGCAAAGCTATCGTGACCTGCCAATCCTCATCAACCTGTGGAACAATGTCATACGCTGGGAGAAGCGTACCACACTTTTCTTGCGCACCACAGAATTCTTGTGGCAGGAAGGGCATACCGCGCACCGCACGATTGAAGAAGCCGAGGAGCGCACGTTGATGATGCTCGACGTCTACCGCGCCTTCGCCGAAGAAGATGCGGCCATACCCGTCATTACCGGACGTAAGAGCGAGAATGAACGATTTGCGGGTGCCTGGCGTACCTACGCTATTGAAGCGCTGATGGGCGATGGAAAAGCGTTGCAAGCGGGCACAAGCCACAACTTTGCTACCAACTTCGCCGAGAGCTTTGACATACAGTACCTGGATGCTGATGGGCAACGCAAGTATTGCGCTACTACAAGCTGGGGAGCCAGTACTCGTCTCATCGGCGGCATCATCATGGTACACGGAGATAAGGCGGGTTTGATACTGCCCCCTCGCCTTGCACCATACCAGGTAGTGGTAGTCCCAATCTGGCGCAACGATAGTGAAAAGACAGCAGTTGTTGAAATGGTTGGGCGCGTGGAAAAAATGCTCAAGGGTAAAGTTCGTCTGAAGGTGGATTTAAGCGAAAACACGCCTGGTTGGAAGTTTAACGAGTGGGAGCTGCGCGGTGTGCCTGTACGCATGGAAATTGGGCCACGCGATGTACGAAACGAGAGTGTGATGCTGGTACGCCGCGATAATCGCGCTAAGGAGCCGGTCACTCTAGGGGCTTTGGAAACGCGCCTTCCAGAGTTGCTAGAAGAAGTGCAGCAGGCGTTATTCCAGCGAGCGGTTGACTTCAGGAACAACAACACTCACTACACCGATAGTTATGATGAGTTTAAGCAAATCATTGCAGAGAAGCGTGGCTTTGTACGAGTGAAGTGGGCTGAGGACAGTGCAGCAGAACTGGCTATCAAAGAGGAGACGAAAGCAACGCTGCGTGTTATCCCGTTTGACCAGCCGGAAGGTGGTGTCCATGGAAAATGCTTCTACACTGGCAAACCTGCTACCTGCGAGGCAATTTTCGCTCGCTCTTACTGAGGAGTAAAGTATGCGTGCATCACAACAATTTACCACAACGTTGCGAGAGGTACCGCACGATTCGGAAGGCGGTAACCAGGAGCTATTGGTACGAGGCGGCTTTATACGCCAACTGACGGCGGGGGTCTATAGCTTCTTGCCACTTGGCAATCGTGTCATTCGCAAGATTTCGCAGATCATCCGTGAGGAGATGGACCGCGCCGGTGCACAGGAGATCACCATGCCGGTCATGCAGCCAAAGGATATATGGGCAAAGAAGCCTGCCAGGGGGCCGAGCCATGTGGAGGTGTACGGCCCGGTACTCTTCAGTTTGAAGGATCGCAAAGGGCGTGAGATGGTGCTTGGTCCAACACATGAGGAGATCGTTACCCTGCTGGGAAAAGACTTCATACGCAGCTATCGTGATCTGCCGCGGCTTGTCTACCAGATTCAGATCAAGTTCCGTGATGAGCCTCGTCCACGGGGTGGACTGCTGCGCACACGTGAATTCCTGATGAAGGACCTGTACAGCTTCGATGCTGATACCGCGGGCCTGGATGCCAGTTATCGCAAGATAGCTGAGGCCTATCGTGCAGTCTTTACGCGCTGTGGTTTGCGTTTCATCGTCATTCATGCCAATAGTGGGGCTATTGGCGGCAAGGAGTCGCAGGAGTTTATCGCCATTACAGAAGCGGGTGAGGACGATGCGCTGGTCTGCAATAACTGCGACTATGCAGCGAACGTCGAAAAGGCCGAATTTGTACGGACGGAGCTTGCGAAAGAGTCAGAGGCCACATTGGAGGAGGTCTATACGCCTGGCTGTATGACGATTGCCGACCTTGCAGCTTTCCTCAAGATTCCTGAGGCGAAAACCATGAAATCTGTCTGTTATGTGGCAGGTGGGAAACTCGTGCTGGCCGTTGTGCGCGGTGACCTGGAGATCAATGAGATCAAGTTGACTAATACGCTTTATGCTACTGGCATCAATGCCGCAGACTTGCACCTGGCAACGCCAGAGGAACTTGAGAAGGTCGGTATTGTCGCCGGTTATACATCGCCACTGAACAAGATCGTAGGGGCGGGAGGGGTGAGGAGTGGAGACGCAGTCTGGGGATACCTGTCCCCCGGACAGGGTGCTGTGTGTAGGGAGCTTGCCTCCGCCCTGTTCGTCGTCGCTGATATCTCGTTGCGGCAGGGCAATAACTTTGTCGCCGGGGCGAATCGGGTCGATTATCATATAAAGAATGTGAACTATCCCCGCGATTTCCGAGTGGATGCCTGGCAAGATATTGCCTCTGCCTATAAAGGTGCTACTTGTGTACGTTGTGGTGGGACGCTGCATACTATTCGCGGTTGCGAAGCTGGTCATATCTTCAAGTTGGGGACATTGTATAGCGAGCTACTCGGCGCAGCCTATCTGGATGCGGATGGTGTGGCGCATCCTATTCTGATGGGTTCCTATGGTATTGGTATTAGCCGCTTGATGGCAATCGTGGTGGAGCAGAGCCACGATGAGAAGGGAATCGTCTGGCCCTTCAGCATTGCGCCATATCATCTGGCCCTGGTTGGGCTTGACATGGACAAGCCGGAGACGAGCCAGGCTGCGGAACAGTTGTATGCTGACCTGCTGGCAGCGGGCGTGGAGGTACTTTTTGACGATCGTGCTGAGTCGGCTGGTGTCAAGTTTAACGATGCCGACCTGATCGGCTTGCCACTGCGTGCGGTAGTTAGTAAGCGTTCGCTGAAGAATGGCGGTATCGAACTTAAGCTACGCTCCCAGAAGGAGAGCCGCATTGTACCACTGGTCGATGCAGTGAAGGTGATTCAGGAGGAGATTCACAAGGGCGTCACCGCTCCTTAACAATAATCACAATGGGCAGTTGTGCGAGCGAATCTATCGAGACATGCTGGCTACCCGCGTGCATATATAGCCCAGTCGAGGAACCACCATCCAGGTTGAGAGCCACATCAATAGACAGGTCTGATGCCACGAGCAGGTCGGCCAGTTCATCGAGTGAAAAGGCATTGCTCGGGCTGGTGATGAACAAGAGACGGCCTTGCTTATCCAACGCTACGACGCTGCGACGCGAACTTGCCGCATCTGCGTTAAAGTGGGCACGGTTGCCTCCTGGCAGAATGAGCATGGGAGCTGATTGTGTCACCTGCTGCAATCTTTCGTTTGCATCATAGGGTTGCTGGGATAGGTAGCGCAGTTGAACCTGGCCCTGGTTATCAACCGCAAGCATACCACCGAACCCCTGGTAAGACGTACCAAAGGTTTGCCCGTTGGAGATGACAAGGCCGGTAGCATGGTGCTGCTGGTCGAAGTATCCTCCATTGATGACCGCAGTTGCCTGCTCCTTCTGCATCCACTGGCTCAGTAGCAAGGGTTTAGTGGGTTGATAGGCCACCGTTAGACGTATATGACGCAGATCGAAGCGTACAATGGTCACAGTATCTTCGTCGCCAGCCGGACTCTTCCAATCTTCGTAACGCAGTTGAATCCCAGGCGCGGCATCGCTCCACACATTTAATGGAAGTGGGGTTGAGCTATTGGGTATGCCAGGCGCAGTGGCAGTGACCGGTGTACCATTGACAGTGACGGTTGGGGCAAGGTCACATGCGCATAGGGGAAACATGAAAAGGCATATGAAGAGCAAGAGTAATTTCGTTTCCACCTCCGCCAGGCCAATTCTCAAACAGTGATGCATTGTTTGGTTGTGAGATTACATTGGATCGTGGCATGCTCGAATGTTTGAGTGATCGTCAACGTGCTTGAGATCGTTGCCATGCTCTCTGGATAGCCAAATTTCGTCAAGCCGCCCCCGTGATCAAAGTAGCTCAGGATCAGCCCGGAGACGCTAAAACCGGTGTAAATATAGTAACGTCCCTGATTAGAGGTCGGGATGGTATTCTCTTTCTTATCCCCAGTGAAGTAGTTCCAGAGAAAGTCGAAAGGGATGGGATGCTGGAAGTCTACGTCATAGGGCGAGGTCCATTGGAAGGAATCGAAACCCCAGTTCATCAGGTCGCGCATATCAGTCCACCAGTCGACAGTGTGGATGGTAACGCCGATCAGGTGATGGTTGTTGCGCGTGGCTGAGACAACCTGCACAAAGTCGTATTGTCCGTCGTAGCCTGTCTTGCCGGCATCGACGCCTGGATACCACCAGAGGAATTGGTTGCCATTGACCAGAAAATGTTCTGCATGGTAGACCTTTTGGGTAATATGATATTGCTCGGTGCCGCTAATCTGGTGAATCAGCGGCAAGCTGAAAGCATATCTGCCTAGTATGGCGAGGTCGTGGGCACTGGAGTACTGACCGGTTTCTAGTAAGCCGTGCGGGTTCATATAGTGAGTATCATTGAGTCCCAGTTGCTGGGCGCGCTGATTCATTTCTGCAACGAAGTGCGGAAGGTTCCCACCGATGGTATCGGCGATTGCGACGGCGGCATCATTGCCGGAAACAAGCAGCAACCCATACAGCAGGTCTCGCAGAGTATATGTCTCCCCTTTCTTGAGACCGAACAAGGCACTATCGCCACTGAGCTGACTAACGTCATGGTCGATGGCCGGAGTGATGGTGATTACCTGATCTGGGTTCCCCTGCTCAACAGCAAGGACCGCGGTCATAAGTTTTGTTGTGCTAAGCATCGGTAGATGCATGAAGGGGTTTTGTGCGTAGAGGGTCGCACCTGTATCCGCGTCGAGTAGATAGGCGGCTGTTGCGTATACTGGTGGCGCCGGGTGATCGCTGTCCTCCGGGGTAATGATCAGTTCGTGTGGATTTATCGGTGGCGGCGCATTTGATGATGACGAGGATGTGCCGCTAGTCAGGCCAGTGCTGGTGCTACTCGCACCGAGACGTATTTGAGCGCGGATGGCATAGTAAGCAATCGATCCAAGGACCAGTATTGCCAGCAAGAACAGGCAGGTGATGAGAACGGCTAGCTTATGGCTCTGACGAGAGCGTTGAGTGGAGAGGAACCCGCGTGATTGCCTATATCGCGTGGGATGGTCCGGTAGACTTGCATGTGGTTCATAGATGGGAGAACGCTGCCGCTGTGTGACCATGATCTTGCGTGAGTCGCGCTGATATGCTGTATCTGCTTCATACTCGCTTTCGTCAATAGTCTCGTCTATGGTTTCTTCCTCAACCGGTACAGGGTGCTCTTGCTCTGGATCGAGGTAAAATGATGCACGCCTGATGATAGGAAGTTTAGGGGTCTCGCCGCTTATGGTCTCTTCCTCGGCCGGTAGAAGTTGTTCTTGCTGCTGGTCGAAGAAGAGTGAAGCCCGCCTGGTGATGGGAAGTTCAGGCGTCTCGTCGTCGCGATACTGCGATTCGTGTAGGGGCGCGAGCTTGCCTCCGCCCGTAGCCGATCGTCTACGCCGTTGGCGCGGGTAAACGACCGGGGTTTGTGTATAGTCTGGGAGTTGGTCGTCCGGTGGCGGTGTTCTATACATCGCGCCGATCCTCTCCTTGCTTTATGTTGTTATGAGTTATTGACACCTCCTCAGAACCCTCCTACATATCCCTTGTAATGTTAGTGTAGCACAGTGAAGAAGTGCTGTCGAGATGGATGAAAAGCCATTGAAAAGCCTGGTACCAGCAAGGGATTACCTGTCCCCCAGACAGGATTCCACTACATTTTTGGGACGTTCTGTGCGTGAAATGTAGTGGTGCCCCTTGCGGATACCAGGGGAGGAGGACTTGCCCCTTGACGACGAGCCTCCCTCATGCTACTCTGCCAACAACAAACCTCATCGTTGCATTGCACACAACAAGGAGCCACCAACATGCATTTGAGAACGGCAGTCATTCAACTGAACTCCCGTGATAATCCTGCTGAGAACCTGGCCACCGTAGAGCATTTTCTAGATCGTGCAGCCGATATGGGTGCGCAATTCGTCGGCCTGCCCGAATTCTGGATCTATCTTGGTCCTTACAGCGGCTTTACAGAAGCGGCACAGACAGTTCCTGGTCCGGCCATCGAATGCTTGCAAGAGAAGGCTCGTAAGCACAAGATGATCGTGCATGGGGGCAGCATTATCGAGCGCCACCCGGAGTTATCTGGGAAGTTTTATAATACCTCGGTGCTCATCGACCCTGACGGTCAGATCGTAGCACGCTATCGCAAAATCCACCTCTTTGACGTCAACCTGGCCAATGGCGAGAAGCACCACGAATCTGAGCGTATCGCCCCAGGTACTGAAATCGTGACGGCCGAGATTGCCGGTATCACCTTTGGTCTGAGCGTTTGCTACGATCTGCGTTTCCCCGAACTCTATCGTATACTGGCACTGCGTGGCGCACAGATTCTGCTGGTACCAGCCGGTTTCACCCTGCATACCGGTCGAGATCACTGGGAAGTCCTGCTGCGGTCGCGAGCCATCGAGAACCTCTGTTATGTGTTTGCTCCTGCCCACGTTGGAACCTATCCTCCCAATCGACAGTGTTTTGGCCGCTCGATGATCGTTGATCCATGGGGCTTGGTGCTCGCTCAAGCGCAGGATATGCCAACAGTTGTAATGGCAGATGTCGACCTTGCACAGATCGAGCGAGCGCGCAGCCAGATTCCCTGCCTGGAAAATCGCAGACCAGAAGCATATCGATGGTAAAAAAGCTACCGTTGCCCCACCTCCCCTGGTACCAGGCTAATGCATCAGGTACCAGGCTTATTCTCTATTGCTGTGGCATTTGATTGTAGACCGTTAGCCAGTTCGTAGCAATTTCGATCTGGGCCTGTTGAAGAGAAATGCCCCCTGAACACACCTGGTTGTGCAGGTAATTTTCAACCTTATCTTTTTCGTGGAAGCCTGGCTTGGGGGAGGCAGCTTCAGGCCAGAGATTCGCAATATCATTTGAGCCACCTATCTCCAGACTGACAAGATGATCAACCTCGTACTCGCCAGGTGAGTGACTGGCTATACCATACTCGGCAAATACCTGGTCCTTCTCGCTTGTCGGCACATTACGGACCGAGCGTGCATACCCTGGCTGGCAAATGGCGTCTTTTGTTGCAGTTGCAATAATGGCACCGGGTGTACAGTCGGGGTCTTGAAGAGGACCACGAACCATGCAACCCGAAGTTTTGGTTTGTACACCAAAGTGCGGTGCACCACCCGATGGGCCACTCACTGATGTACTGCCCCCTGAGGGGCCATTTCCAGAAGGGCTACTCGGTGTGTTAATCACAATATTGCAGCCACTGAGTCCCAGTGATAATACCGCGGAGATCACGACCAGCAAGTACAGGTATTTCATCGTGCAGGCTCCTTTCTAAAATTAGCTCTCTAGTCTTAATGAACTCGCTCATGTCCAGGACGCATGTCTTCACTCAGATTGTAACACAAGCCAGGTCGTATCAAAACGGAGTGCCTGCAGTTCGGCCGATTGCACCCAATAGTAGAGCATGCCTGTATTGCCCCATTCCATACCCGCCTGCTCGTCAGAGTCTATTTGGAGCAACAATTGCCAATCCATCGCACCTTTCGATAACTCAGCCGCACGTGGGTCTCTTATATCTGTCACGCCATGAGAGGCAAACTGGCACTCGAGACGCATATCGTCTTGAATAGTATCGGGGTGCCCCAGCAATCGATGATGCACCATAGCGCGGTCGGCTGCATTGGGAAATGTCGAGAGCAGTGTCTCATACTGTTTCTGCTCTGCGTCCGTCCAGTCCAGGTTGGGTATCTCAAGCTTTGGCTGTTGCGATAAGGTCATCTCGCTTGCAAAGGTAATGGCACAAGCCTTAAACTGGCTCGAAGCCGGAAGTCGCGCGGGCGTTGGAGTGCGCTGTAGCCCCCTGGGGTTGCCGGCTATGAATATGACACGCCAGCCTCCCAGGTCCGCGGGATCTGCTCCAAAGGTTTGCTGTTGAGCATCGTAGAAAAACCAGAGCATGCCGCTTTGTGGCAACAAGCCGTCTGTGTCATATGGGCGTACATCATCTATGCGTATTTGCGCAATAAAGGACTGTGGCAGGCCTTTCCATATCGGCCAGTTCGTTCCTGGCGGCAGATCAGGAACTCCACCAAGTTTCGATGCTCCAACGGAAAGGAGAAACTCATCGACGGCGGTAGTATATAGTCTGATCGAGGCTTTCGACACCTGGTCAAGATCTTTCGTCAAGCGTGAGAGTCCAGCCGAGGCGAATGCGGCTTGAACGCCAGCTTTGTCCATGCAAACAACCTCCAAATTCTCAATTAGAATGATTTCGTTCTTGTCTGTTGAATTTTCATAACCTACGATTCCTCGAGCCAGCCATGATCTTCGCGGAAATTCAGCCCATCTTGTTTTGCCTCCTCAGCCGTCAGATATGGCAGGAGATGGCCCACCAGCGGCTGTTTTGCTTTGTAGCGCTGCAGATTGTCTTGTGCCCGCTCGCTCATCAAACGTAAACCGACCAGTGGATCACCGAGCGTCTCTTGCAGGTATTGCCACACACGGAGAGCCTGGGCATTCTCTTCCGGTCGTTGATACTGATGCCCCAGGTAATGGGCTAGAGCGAACAGGTCGACATCGTTGGCAAGGCCTAGATGCTCAGCCCAGAGCATCAAACGCATGCCGTACGCCAGTTCAGCATCGAGTGTGGCGACGTTCATCTCCGTGTCATCGCGCATGCCTCGATTGTTGAGATTGCCTGAACCGACAGTGCTCCA
>Ga0187808_10000874_pt1 | contig 10087 bp, 8 predicted proteins | sample NC_wetland_sal_i_5_FD_132427 | JGI IMG/M metagenome (GOLD analysis project Ga0187808, IMG submission 132427) | Wetland sediment microbial communities from Neuse River Estuary, North Carolina, USA - ASW_3 | ecosystem: Environmental > Aquatic > Freshwater > Wetlands > Sediment | place: USA: North...
CCGCGACACGCCGAGGATCTCCGCGATCTCCTGCCACGACCAGCCGTGCTCCCGTGCGTTATCCACCTGCAGCGCCTCGAGCTGCTCCAGCAGCCTGCGCAGCGCGGCGACGGCCCGGAGCCCAGTACGCGGGTCCGAGCTGTCGGCCGCGGCGGCTAGAGCGGGTGCGTTGTCCATTGCGTCAATTTATGTTGACACAGACCCAGTTGTCAACTTCTGTTGACGCCGAAAATGGGCACCGAAAAATGGGCACCGAAATGGGCACGGCAGGGGACCCGGAAGTGAGACAGAGCCAGTCCGCGGAGAACATGCCGATTACGAAGCGCTTACCGGCGGCGTGTGAACCGTGCGAGATCGCGTGACGTACCCGTAATAAGGGGAGAGGGCCGGCCTCCGCCGGCGCCGTTACCGGACCGGCCAGACCACGGGACCCGGTTGAGCATACGATCCAGCTAGGCGCGGCTTGCTGGATGCCGCGCATCGGGAGGTATGGTGACGAGCCTGACCAGGGGGTCCGTCCCGGCTCAACACGCCGCGGCTGACCCGTACCCCCGGCCACGGCGAAGCCCGAGCCGACCACAGCTGGTGACACCACGGTCCGTTCCGTCCCAAAGAGGGCACGGACGGGTAAGCCCGCGCGGGGTCCTGGCCGTCATCGGGATCGGCGCGCTGGCCGTCATCGCGCTGTGGTGGCACGGCACCCCCGCCGTCAGCGGGCTCGGCGGCTGGCTGACCGGAGCGGGCGAGGTCCTCGGCCTGCTCGCCGGCTACGGCGTGGTCGTCCTGGTCGCGCTGATGGCGCGGCTCCCGCCGCTGGAGCGCGGCATCGGCACCGATCAGCTGGCCCGATGGCACGCCATGGGCGGCAGGTACATCGTCAGCCTGGTGGTCGCGCACGGCCTGCTCATCGTGTGGGGCTACGCGGTCGAGGCGCACACCAGCCTGACCAGCGAGGCGGCCACGCTGCTCACCCAGTACCCGGACGTCCTGATGGCCACGGTGGCCGGGTTCCTGCTGCTCGGCGTGGGCATCATCTCGATGCGCGCAGCACGGCGGCGGGTTCGCTACGAGACCTGGTACTACCTGCACCTGTACACCTACCTGGCCATCGCGCTCGCCTTCAGCCATCAGTTCGCGGTCGGCGCGTCGTTCATCAACAACCTGGCCGCGCGATTCTGGTGGTCGGCGATGTACCTGACCGTTGCGGTCCTGGTGCTGTGGTACCGGGTCGCGGTCCCGCTGCGCGCCTTCGCCCGGCACAGGTTCGCCGTGGTCGGGGTCAAGCCGGAGAGTCCCGGCGTGATCTCGGTCTACATCGGCGGCTCCCACCTCGACGAGCTCGCTGCCGAGCCCGGGCAGTTCTTCCGCTGGCGCTTCCTGACTAGGTCGATGTGGTGGTCGTCGCACCCGTACTCGCTGTCCGCCGCGCCGGGCACCGACCTCCTGCGGATCACGGTGAAGGACATCGGTGACCATAGCCGGGCCCTGTCCCAGCTGCGGCCGGGCACGCGGGTCATGGCCGAGGGGCCCTACGGCGCGTTCACCGCCGGGCGCACCAGCCGCGGCGTGGTGTTGCTGGCCGGCGGGGTGGGCATCACCCCGCTGCGGGCCATGTTCTCCAGCCTGCCCGGACCGGTCACCCTGATCTACCGTGCGAGCAGCGAGCAGGACATCGTGTTCCGGGACGAACTCGACGCCATCGCGGCCGCTCGCGGGGCGAAGGTGTACTACCTGGTCGGGTCGCGGGCCGATATCGGCGGCGATCCGCTGTCGCCCAGGATGCTACGCTCGCTCGTCCCCGGGCTGGATCAGCAGGAGGTCTACGTGTGCGGGCCGTCCGGCATGATCTCGGCCGCGGTCGAGGCGCTGCGTGGCGCCGGGGTGCCGCGGCGGCAGATCCACTTCGAGTCGTTCGAGTTCTGAGGGGAGACGATCCGCGACATGCGCCGCGTGGTCCTCGCCGTCACCGGCACCATTGCCGGTTTGGTGGCCCTGTTGTCGTTCAAGTCGCACTCCCCAACCGTGCCGGTGGCCTCGACCAGCGGAACGGGCGGCGGGTCATCTTCGTCATCCTCGTCGTCTTCCGCGACGACGGTGCCCGGCGAGTTCCCGGAGGGGAGCCTGGTCGGCAAGCTGATCCCGGGTGAGACCGCGATCACCGGCAAGGCGGGCAACACCGTGTACGGTCCGGTGCAGGTCCAGCTGATCGTGAAAAGCGGCAAGATCGTCAAGGTCGCGATCCTCGAGCAGCCGGCTAACACCATCCACGACATCCAGATCGGTGAGTTCGCCTTCCCGCGCCTGATCAGCGAGACGCTCGCGGCGCAGAGCGCGAAGATCGATACCGTGTCCGGGGCCAGCTATACCAGCGCGGGTTACATCGCCTCGCTGCAGAGCGCGGTCGATCACGGCCTCTGATCCGCGATGACCGGCACCCGGCCCGGACGGCTACGGCACGCCGAACACGTGATGGGCACCGTGGTGTCCTTTGACGTGCCGGACTGGGCCGGCGCATCCGCGGATGGCGGGGTCCTGGACCGTGCGGTCCGGTGGCTGCACTGGGTCGACGCGACGTTCTCGCCGTTCCGGGACGACAGCGACGTGAGCCGGTTCGGCTGCGGCTCGCTCACGCTGGCCGAATGCGCGCCCGAGCTGGCCGAGGTGCTGGCCGCCTGTGCCGACGTCAGCGCGCTGAGCGGCGGGTACTTCACCGTCAGGCCCGGCGGCCGGTTCGACCCGTCCGGATACGTGAAGGGCTGGGCCATCGAGCGGGCCGCGGAGATGCTCACCGCCGCCGGCTCGGCCGAGCACAGCGTCAACGGGGGCGGCGACATCCAGTGCGTCGGCGACCATGGTCCTGGCCAGCCGTGGCGAGTGGGGATCGCCGACCCGCTACGGCCCGGCTCGCTCCTGCTGGTGGTCATCGGGCAGGACTTCGCGGTCGCGACCTCCGGCGTCGCCGAGCGCGGCCCGCACATCATCAATCCGCACACCGGCCAGCCTGCCACCGGCCTGGCCAGCATCACCGTGATCGGAGCCAGGCTCGCGGCCACTGACGCCTACGCCACGGCGGCCTTCGCCATGGGCCCCGCCGCCCGGGACTGGGTGGAAAGCCTGGACGGCTACGAGGCGTTCGCGGTCACCCCCGGCGGCGAGACCTGGCAGACCAGCGGGTTCGGGGCCCATCGGGCTTCGGACTGAGGTACACCCGGCCGCGTCGGTCCCTGGTACATCGCCGCGTACGAGGGCGGCCTGGTCGGCGGCGCCTGAGTCCCGGCTAGAGCAGCGGCGTCTGTCCGCCGTCGTAGACCAGCAGGCCGTCGTCCCGCAGCCGCAGGCCGGGGGACAGGCGGTGCTCCTCCAGTCGGCCGTCATGCATGAGGTGGTGAACCGGCATGCCGCGCGCCGCGGTGACGAAATCGGCCAGCATCCGCCGGTGGCAGCGCCACCACAGGCTTTCGGCGCACATCACCGCCGTGCCCCGCGCGCCGGCTAGGGCGAGCACCTGGTCCACCGCGGTCAGGAAGGCCGGGGTCCGCATGTGGCCGGCGTAGCCGCGCAGCGTATCCACGCTGAACGCCACGTCCGGCGAATCCGCCTCCGGGGTTCGCAAGCCACCGAGCCGCTTGTCCCAGCGGTAGCTGATGCCGGCCTCCGGCAGCCAGCGCTGGAGTTCGGCCCGGGCCACGTGCGGATGACGGCGGCTGCCCGGGGCGGCCCTGACGTCGACGAGCATGGATATCCCGGCGCTCCGGAGCAGGCTGGTCATCTGCTCGGCCGAAGCGGCTCCGTGTCCGAACGTCAGGAGCATCGACTGGCCTCCGGAGTGACTATTTGCTTCCGCTTTACTCTCCTTCGCCATATCTTCTCGCGCTCGCCGCGGCGTCGTCACCAGCACGGTGCTGGAGGGCGCGGGCGGTGCCAACCTGACCGTCGGCGCGGTCGCCGGATAATCCGGGCCACGGCCCGGTCGGGTCATCGGGTGGCGCTGGCGGTTGCTCGTCCCCGGCTTCCTCGCCGTGTTCATGATCCCGGACCAGCGCCCTGACCTCCCGCGTGATGCCGATCGACGGGCCCCCGATCAGCTCCCAGGACCGGGCGATGCCGATGAAGAAACAGCAGACCACGAGGATCGCGATCGTGTCCACGTCCCCGGAGCTACCCGGGTCGGCGATCACGCCGAGGCCCTCGGCCAGCTGGATGACGAACACGACGACCAGCCCCAGCAGGAACAGGGCATCACGGACGGTGGACAACCGCAGCTGACGGAGGCGGACCAGGGACAGCAGCGCCGCCGCGACGAACAGCAACCCAAATGCGGCGACGACCACCGACGTCGGCCCGATCTTATGCCCCGGGATCAGCGAGAACAGGGATACCGCGAGCGCATTGGTGAACGCGGTGAGGGCCGCGGTGGCCCGGATGCGGTGGACCTGAGCCCCGGCCTCCTCCCGCGCGAGCCGTTCCGCAGAGACAGAGATGGCCACAAACAGCAGCCCGATCAGCGCCCCGGCCACACCGGCGCTGGCCGCGAAGAAGTCACGGATGCCCGCAGGGACCATCTGGTGATTGTCCCAGCCGGATCGTCCTTCGCGCTTGCGGGGCCGGCCGGGTTAAGCTACTAGCCGTGCACCGGGTCCGCGATGTCGGTGGCCGCCTGCCGGCTCACCGCTGGCGGTGTGCTGATCGTGGCCTTCCTGACGGTGACCGGCCGGCGCTGGCCGGCCGGCCGGGCCGCCTGGACCCGCATTGCCACGATCGGGGTGCTGGCTGGGCTGTACCAGAGCTGCTACTTCACCGCCGTGGCACTGACCTGGGTGGCCCTGGCCACCCTGGTCACCATCGGCACCGCCCCGGTCATCGTGCTCGGCGTGTACCGGGTCACCGGACGCCCGGCCGGGCGGCTGGCGCCCGGCGCCGCTGACGACGGTGCTACCGCGGGGGCTGGGCGAGGGCGGCGAGCAGCTCGCGCTCACGTCCGGCGCTCAGCCCCGCACGCCGCGGCCGGTCCAGGCCCTGGTCGCGTTCCCAGGCCAGCACGTCGGCCAGCAGGTCACGGCGCGGGCGGTGCCGCAATCCCGCGGCTCGCGCGGCCGCGCCGCTGCGGGCCGAGAAGCCCTCCCAGCCCGGTTCGGACACCCACATGGGCAGGGACTCTGGGCCCATCCATTGCGCGACGCCCTGCTCGGCCAGCCACGCCGGGTCTGCCTCGATCACCGGCCCGGTATGCCCGCCCACCGCCCTGGCCTGCTCGATCCACTCGCCGAATGGCACCACCGGGCCGACCGCGTCGTACGTGCCGGTGGTCCGGGCTTCCGCGGCGTCCAAGAGCCAGGCGGCCAGGTCTCGCGCGTCGATCACCTGGGTCGGCGCATCCAGGGGAGCCGGGACGAGCATCGGCCCGAGCGGGTCACTGGCGGACCGCGCTACCCAGTACCCGGACCGGTCGCTGTGGTCACCGGGTCCGCCGATCAGGCCCGCCCGCGCGATCAGCAGCCGGTCGCCCAGCACCGATGCCGTGCTCTGCTCGCACGCCACCTTCGCCTCGCCGTACCGCTCGATGTCCGCTTCGATCAGTTCGGTCGCGGGCAGCAGCGGCGTGGTCTCGTCCGCACCCGGGACGGCGTGCGAGGCGTAGACGCTGCCGGACGAGACGTAGGACCAGTGCGTGGCCCGGTCGCCCACCGCGGCCAAGGCGCTGCGGACCAGCCCGGGCTGCCACGACACCTCGACCACCGCGTCCCAGTCCCGGTCGCGGACCCGCTCGTAGGCCCCGTCCTCGCGCCGGTCCGCGGTGACCAGGATCGAGCCGCCGGCCACCGTCCCGCTTTCGCCGCGGGCCAGGCAGGTCACCGCATGACCGCGCTCGATCGCCTGGCGGGCCACCTCGCGACCCAGCCACGCCGTCCCTCCCAGCACGAGAATGTCCATGCGCTCCAGTCCACCACGCCTCGCCTAGTGCCCGTGGTCAGGTTCATCCGGGGCGTAGATGAGCTGGGCCGAGCCGGTCGGCGTCGCCCGGTCTCGAGCCGCGCAATGAGACCCGGGTTTCAGCACGCTAGAGTGCGGTGAAACCGGGGCTTCATTCCCCTGACGATGCCCGCCGCGTCCCCGGACCAAGAGTCAGGAACACTTGAGAGGCTGTTCAGCGGACTTCCAGGCCAGCTTCCTAGGTTCCGGTGCAAGGGATATGACGGGGTCGCTGTAGCAGCAGGAAAGGGCTTGGACCGTGTTGGATAAGGTGACCATCGCCTACCGGGGCGCGACGTACGAGATAGGGCGCGGACGCGACTATTTCGGGATCTGGACCATGGGCGGCTCCCGGTCGCAGCCGCTGGAGTGGTGGCCGGAGACCCAGGAGGGCTGGTCCGCCGCGTGGACCCGCTTCGCGGTCCTCGAGCCTCCGGAGACGATCACCCCGGCGGGCCGCAACACGGCGTGGTCCGGCGAGCGCGCCGGTACCGGTCAGCGTTTCGCCCCGGTGATCGGCACTGGCCGCGGCGGTGCCGTCGCGGCTTCGCTGCTCCTCGGAGTGGGCGTGGCCCTGGGCATCGCCGGGCTGTTCCCGGACTACCTGGGCGGGTCGAGCCTGGTCGCGCAGCCCGATAACCTGGTCGCTCATGTGATCTACCTGGCCGTCTGGACCGCAAGCGGCGTGCTCATCGCGCTTGGCGGCACCCGCCTGCGGATCGGCGCGCTGCTGGCGACCGGGCTGAGCATCGTGACGTTCGGCCTGTTCCTGGCGGACGCGGGCACGCCGATCTCCGGAGGCGCCCACCTGGGCGGCGCCGGTCTGGTGCTCAGCCTCCTCGGCTGGCTCGTCTGCGCCGCGGGATCCGCGGTGGCCTTCCTGAACGGGTCTGGCCGCACCGCCAGCCCGGTCCCGGCGGCCGGCCCGGCCGCCGCGAGCAGGCGCCCGGTCACCCTGGGCTGGCCGCGCGGCGCGGCGCTAGGTCCCGCCGTGCTGTTGGTCCTGGCCGGGCTCGGTACGGCCGCCGCCTTCGCTCCCGCCTGGGACAGCTTCACGCTGCGGACGGCGGCCGGGCAGACGCAGACCATCACGGCGGGTAACGCCTTCGCCGATCCGGCCGCGGTGATGGCCGGAAACGTGATCGTGATGGTCGCGCTGGCCGCGGTCGTCATCGTGGCCGCATTGTGGCGGCCGGCCCGGCACGGCGCGATCCTGCTCGCCGGGGCCATCATCCCGATGGTGGCCCAGGCCATCTCGGCGCTCGTCCAGGTCGGTGAGGTCCCCTCGCCGACCCAGTTCGGCTTCACGCCCGCGCAGGTCTCCCAGCTCGGGCTGACGATCAGCGCCGGCCTCACCCCGGCGTTCTGGATCTACTGCGTGTTCGTCGCGGTTCTGGTGGTCTCCTGCGCGTGGATGCTCTTCACCCCGCGCGAGGCAGCCGTCCTGGCCGGCGCGGCGGCCGGGCCCGGGCCTGGTGCCGACGCTGACCTTCAGGTTCCGGTGTGGCACGTCGCCCGGGCCGACGCCTACGACACGGCGGGCGTCCGGTCCCCGGTGCGCGACGACAACGACTGGGATATCGACGAGAACACTGATAGCGACGAATTCGATAGTTACGAAGAATTCGAGAGCGACAACCCAGCCGACAACACGGTGCGGCCGGAGAGCCGGGGTGACGAGGGAGACGCGCCCGGCCACCGAGACTAGCGGCCGGCAGGTCTCACGCCAGCGGTACTTCGGCGTGTGGTTCAGCCAGGCCTCTCAGGCGTCCCGGCCGCCGGTCCGTCGTCCCCTGCCGACGGGCCGGCGGCCAGGACCGTGCGGCAGCCGCCGGTCAGGGTTGACACGCTGCGCGTGTCATGTCGGCCAGGACTAGCGCCCGCCAGAGTTGTGCCAGACCAGAAAGAAATGCTACAAAGAGATGTCGAACTTGGATTTTATTGTAGAATGATCGGCGGGCGTGACCTCGCGTTGAGCGGCCGGGAGGCGGGTACTCACTAACCGGATAGTGCTGGCCGAACGGGTCGGCGGTGCCGAAAGGACAGCGTGATGCGCCAGAGCACCGATCGCCGGGCGACCCGCCCGGTCCGGCCGGCCGTGGCCGCGGTCAGCAAGATGGTGTCCCGGGCCTGGTCGCTCCCGCCGCAGCGGACCTTCGTCGCGGTCGAGCGGAAAGTCCAGGTGCCGATGTCCGACGGCACCGTACTGCTGGCCGACCACTACCTGCCGATCACCAGCCAGCCCGCGGCCACGGTACTGGTGCGCTGCCCCTACGGGCGCGGCGCCCCGTTCAGCCTGCTGGACGCCCAGCTCATCGCGGAGCGCGGCTTTCACGTGCTGCTGCAGAGCTGCCGCGGCACGTTCGGCTCCGGCGGGCAGTTCGAGCCGATGCGCGGCGAGGCGGGCGACGGCCAGGACACCGTGGCCTGGCTACGCGGCCAGAGCTGGTTCAACGGACAGCTGGCCACCTTCGGGGCCAGCTATCTCGGCTTCGTGCAGTGGGCCCTGGCCACGGACCCGCCGCGCGAGCTGGCCGCCGCGGTCGTGTTCGTGGGCCCGCACGACTTCAGCCGGACCGCGTACCGCAACGGCGCCTTCGACCTGTACAACTTCCTCAGCTGGAGCGACCTGATCGTGCACCAGGAACGCGTCAATCGGCTGCGTGGTATGGTCCGCGTGGCCACCACGGACCGGCGGCTGCGCCCGGCGCTCGACCGGTCACCGGTCAGCGCGGGCGCCCGCGACCTGCTCGGTGACGAGGCGCCCTGGTTCGACACCTGGCTGGAGCATCCGCAGCTGACCGACCCGTTCTGGACGCCGCTGCAGTGCGGGGCCGCGCTGGAGCGCCTCTCGGTGCCCACCCTGCTGGTCGGCGGCTGGCAGGACATCTTCCTCGAGCAGACCCTCGAGCAATACCGGGCGCTCGCCGCGCGGGGAGTGCCCACCCGCTTGGTCGTCGGGCCCTGGAATCACGTGGTTGGCGCGACCCGGTCCGGTCCCGCATACGCCGAGAGCCTGGCCTGGCTCGAGCGCTACGCCGGCCAGGACCCCGAAGACCCGAAACCCGGTCACAGCGCGCGCATCTGGGTCGGTGGAGCCCGCGAATGGCGCGAAATCACCGACTGGCCGCCCGCCGGGCGGGTGCCGCAACGGTGGTACCTCGGACCGGACGGCACTCTCGGCCGGCGCGAGCCAGCCGACGACGGCGACGTCCGCCCCGCGAGCTTCCGCTACGACCCGGCCGACCCCACGCCGTCGGTGGGCGGCGCGACCCTGGCCCTGACCGCGGCGGTCCGCGACAACCGGACGGTCGAGCTGCGCCCCGATGTCCTGATCTTCAGCAGCGAACCCCTGGAGGAGCCGGTCGAGGTCATCGGCGACGTCACCGCCGAGCTGCACGTGACCCGCGACAACCCGAACGCCGACCTGTTCGTGCGGCTGTGTGACGTGGACCCGCCCGGTGATGCACGGAGCCGGTCACGCAACGTCTGCGACGGCGTCGTACGCCTCACCGACACCGACCCGCTGACCGGGACCGTCCGGGTATCCCTGATCGGCGCGGCGCACCGGTTCGGCCGCGGACATCGGCTCAGGCTCCAGGTCGCGGGCGGCGCGCACCCGCGCTTCGCCCGCAACCCCGGCAACGGGCAGGTCGACGCGGCGGCCAAGGATTTCGTGGTAACCCGCTACGACATCGGCCTGAGCGCCGCCAACCCCTCAGCACTCGTAGTCAGCCAGGCCGCAGCAGAGGCGGCCGCCCATGCCTGACCAGCCAAGGGTCGACTTCCGCACCGCCCCGGAGCGCTACCGGCACTGGCGGCTCGCCACCGCAGGCCGGGTCGCGACGCTGACCATGGACGTGGACGAGCAGGGCGGTATCGTCCCGGGCTACGAGCTGAAACTGAACTCCTACGACCTCGGGGTCGACATCGAGCTGTACGACGCGGTGCAGCGGCTGCGCTTCGAGCACCCCGAGGTGCGCACGGTCGTGATCACCAGCGGCAAGCCGAAGATCTTCTGCGCCGGGGCGAACATCCGCATGCTCGCCTCCTCGCCGCACGGCTGGAAGGTGAACTTCTGCAAGTTCACCAACGAGACCAGAAACGGCATCGAGGA
>Ga0187808_10000879_pt1 | contig 10069 bp, 10 predicted proteins | sample NC_wetland_sal_i_5_FD_132427 | JGI IMG/M metagenome (GOLD analysis project Ga0187808, IMG submission 132427) | Wetland sediment microbial communities from Neuse River Estuary, North Carolina, USA - ASW_3 | ecosystem: Environmental > Aquatic > Freshwater > Wetlands > Sediment | place: USA: North...
CATGGCCGAGAGGTACTCGAAACAGGACAGCGGCGCGCGATAGTCCCGCTCAATGACAAGGAGAGGTTAGGAACTATCGCCGTCGCACTCGATGTTAAGAGGCTACGCGGCGGCGCCCGCCTTCGGCGCGCGGAAACGCCGCGCGTTTTAAAGCCCGGTACGGCTACGCTCATTCCGAGTCTTTGCCGCTAAAGTGCCGAGGCTGTGCCGCTAAACTTGAACGTGCCCGCGCCGGTATCCAAGTTGAAATTGAAGCTTGCCGTTCCTGAGCCTTCCGCCCCTGAGAAATCCCCGTTGCCGCCATTAATGTCGAACGAAACCTTTTTCGCCGTTACCTTCGTTTGCTTCTTCCCGCAAGCCGTGCCCGCAAGCGTAACGTATAAGTCACCGCCCGAAAATGAATACGTCTCGGTCGAGGTGAACGGACAGCATTCCTTTTTATGGGTTACCGTACACGTGCCGAGCGCGAAGTCGCCCGATACATCGCCCGTCCCTAGCCCCTGTATACTCGGTTTGGTGACGGTGACGCTGCCGGTAACCGTGGTTCCGGTGACATCTAATGTGCCTTTCCCAGCGAACTTGATGCCGCTCGTCCCCTTGTCCGGTGTGTCCTGCGCCATCGCGACGCCAACTGCTACGCAAGCCGCCAGCAGAACCGCTCCTGCGAAAGACCATTTCACTAGTTTGCCCAGCTTCATTTGGAAACTCCTTCGGATAGTTGGCGGGAATTCCCAGATTCGGCCGGAATTTCCCCCGTTTAACTCTCATTGACTCTAAAACGCCTGAGCTTTAGCGCCATACTGAACCCGGCGTCAAGCGGCCCGGTCACAGACCGTGAAAACAAAATCAACGGGGATAAAGCGCGCGAGGATTTCAGACTTCGCGGGAGATTTGGTCGTCGATCAACATCGCCAAGCCTTCGCGGTAGGGAGACGGCTGGAGCTCGCCGACGATCGAGCGGGCAACCCCGACCTGCTCGGCGGCAAGGCGGCGTGCGGCGGCGATGATTTCAGGATCGCGCAGCAGGTCGAGCGCGCGCTCGAGCACTGCGCCCTCGATCCTGGTTCCGTTGCGGAACAGCGCGCGGAGCTCGGCGCTGCGCCCGAAGCCAAGCACGACCGGCAACGACGGGATGCCGGCGCGCAGATCGGAGCCCACTGGTTTGCCGATTTTTTCCTCCGGCCCGAGGATGTCGAGGAGATCATCGACCATCTGGAACGCCAGACCCATCGCGGTCCCGAGTTTCGCCATCGCATCGATGGTGCGCGAGGGCACGCCGGCGAGATCCGCGGCGACCTTGCCGCCGGCGCGGAACAGCGACGCGGTCTTGCGATCGATCACCGCGATATAGTCGGCCAGGGTCGCAGCCGGATTGTGACGGAACCTGCCCTCCATCACTTCGCCCTCGGTAAGATGGATGCAGGCCTCAGCCGCGGTGCGTACGAGATGCTCTTCGAAGCGGCCGCATATCTCGAAGGCGCGGCAGAAGAGATAGTCGCCGGCGATCAACGACGGGCCAAAGCCGTAGCGCGCGAACGCCGACGGCTTGCCGCGACGCAGCAGGCCGCGGTCGATGATGTCGTCGTGGAGCAGGGTAGCGGAATGGATCAGTTCGAGTGCGATTGCGGCGTCGATTGCGTCCACCACCTTCGCCTCGGTACCGCCGCAGGCGCGGTACACCAGCAGGATGAACGTGGGCCGCAGGCGCTTGCCGCCGGCGTCGACGAGGTAGTGGCAGATTTCCGCGATGGTCGATTCGTTGGAGTCGAGCAGGCGGGAGAGTTTCGCCTCGGCCGCGGCGAGGTCGGCCTCGACCAGGCGCGCAGGGTTCAGGGCGGCAGGGGTCGATAGGGCGGCGGGTTGAGTTGCTTTGGCTCGTTTCACGTTTCAACAAGATGCAGGTTAGCGGAATAAATCGGCTTCGGCGGGACGAATCAATAGCTTCGCGCTGCCCTCGAACGGTTCATATTTGTAGCCGCGCATGACGACGGCCGGAGTGGCGCCCGCTTTCTCCATCAGCAGGCCGGCGGCGGAGGCGATCTCGTCGGCGACGGCGACCACGGTGTGAAGCAATTCGCGGCCGCCCAGGTCGGTGGTGCCGCGCAAGTCGAGCATCGGATTCATGCCGGCTATCCCGAGGCATACTTCGGTAAGGCCGTCGCGCCAGGGACGGCCGAAGGTGTCGGTGATCAGCACCGCGACGGTGACGCCGAAGCGCTGGCGAATCTGCTCGCGAAGACGGCGCGCGGAGGCGTCGGGATCCTCGGGCAAGAGGATGGCGCGGCCGTCTTCGAGGCTGTTGGATTCGTCGACGCCGGCGTTGGCACATACCCATCCGGGACCGGTCTCGACGATCAGGACGCCATGGTCGTTGCGCACGATTCGGCTGGTCTGGCGCAGCACGATTTCGACCGCGCGGGGGTCTTTTTCCCATCGCCTGGCGTAGTTGCGGGCGAATTCGGAAGGCTCGAAATCCTTCAAATCCACGACGCGACCCTCGGCTTTGGAGACTACCTTCTGGCAGACGACGAGAATATCGCCGGGTTCAAGTCTCAGGCCGGTATGGCCGAGTCCGGCGGCGATCAGCGCGGCAAGATCGTCGCCCGCCTTGACCATCGGGATTCCCTCGATCGCAGTGAGACTTATCGTGCGCATTGGCGGGACCAGCCTACTACACCTCAAGCGCTTGCAGAACCACTTGGGCCAAAGCGGCGGCGCGCTCGGCGGTGGCCATGATCGTGTCGGTTGCCAGCGCGCGCATCCCAAGCCGTTCGATCGATTCGAGGTAGCGCCGATCGGCGTTGTCGAGCACGAACAGCCCGGCTATATCGCGATAGAGCCGCGCAACTCCGAGCGGCGAGACTTCCATCCCAAGCCCACGGAGCATCTTGTCAGCGGGACCTTTGATGGTCCTGCCGCCGACGATGGGGCTGATGGCGGCGACGCGCGATTTCACGCGGCGCAGCGCGGCGCGCACGCCGGTCAATTTCAGAATCGGGCCGAGCGAGACGAACGGATTCGACGGCGCCAGGATGATCGCGCCGGATTTGCGAATCGTGCGGAGGACCGCGGCGCCGGGGCGCGCGCGGCTGATGCCGCGCAGCTCGATCTTCTCGACAATGCCGCGAGCGCGTCCGTGCACGAAATATTCCTGGAACGGGATGGCCGGTCGTCCGCGAAGTTTGACGAAGGTCCGCACGCGGTCGTCGCTCATGGGCAGGATTTGGGACTTGACGGCGAACGCGCGGGCGATTTCGGCGGTGATGCGGCTGAGCGATATCCCGCGGCGCATCCGCTCGGTGCGGTAGAGATGGGTGGCGAGGTCGCGATCGCCAAGGGCGAACCATGGCTTGGGGTAAAAGCGCTCGAGCGCGCGGAGCACGTTGAACGATTCATCGTCGAGGCCCCAGCCCTGGGCACGATTGACTACGCCGGCGAGCGTGTAGGTGAGGGTGTCGATATCAGGCGAGACGTGAAGGCCGTAAAAGGTTTCGTCGTCGCCGGTGTTAACGACGACGGTCAGCCTTTCGGGATCGATACGCCGAACCAGTCCCCGGATGAACTTAGCCGCACCCACTCCCCCCGCTAGCGCAACAATCTGCCGGGACAGGAGGGGACGCGATTGGCCGCGCTCCATTGGGTGCCTTTCTTCCGTAAAGCTTCTTGTAGAGCGTGGTGCGTTCCACCGCGACGCGGCCCATCTCGCGCGCCTTTTGCTCGAACAAATCGACCGGCACGAACTCGCCTGAGTCGCCGCCGGCCTCGGCGGTGATGCTTTCCTCCATCAGCGTGCCCGAGAAATCATTGCATCCAGCCTTGAGCGTCAGCGCCGCGAGATCGACGCCGCACTTGACCCACGAGGTCTGGATATTGTCGATTTGCCCGCGCAGGAACAGGCGCGAGAACGCGTACATTTGGAAATCCAGTTGACCGCGATCCACCGGCGAGACCAGGCCCTTGCGGTAAAGCACGGTGTTCTGATGGATGAATCTGAGCGGCACGAACTCGGTGAAACCATGGGTCTGCTTCTGGATCGTGCGGATCAGGCCGAGATGATTGACGACATGGTGGGGAGTCTCGACGTGGCCATACATCACGGTTGACGTGGTTGGCATGCCGACGGCGTGGGCGGAGGTGATTATCTCGACCCACGCGCCAACATCGACCTTCTTGTGACTCAGGATCTCGCGCACGCTGTCGTCGAGGATTTCCGCGGCGGTGCCGGGAATCGAGCCCAGTCCGTGCTCCTTGAGCATCGCGATGTATTCCGGATAGTCCATCCGCACGCGCTTGGCGCCGTACATTATCTCCATCGGCGAGAAGGCGTGAATGTGGATCTGGGGAAAGGCGCCCTTCATCACATCGAGCAGGTCGCGATATTTGAACGGCGGCATCTCGGGGTTGATCCCGCCCTGCATGCAGATCTCGGTGGCTCCGCGGGCGACGGCGTCGGCCACTTTGCGCACGATCGCCTCGTCGGAATGATCGTAGGCGTCGGCTTCCCAGCGCTGACGCTTGAAGCCGCAGAACTGGCATCCGACGAAACAGATATTGGTGAAGTTGATATTGCGATTGACGACGTAGGTGACTTCGTTGCCGACGTCCTCGGCGCGCGCGAGGTCGGCGCATTTGATGGTCGCGCGCAAGTCGTGGCCGTCGGCGGTGTAGCAGCAGCCCCTCTTCGGGCGTCAGCTCCTTTTTCTCGAGCGCGTGGGTCAGTGCCGAGCGAACCGGTGCGGACGCCTTGCCGAGCAAAGCGTCAACGGGGGTCGCTTCGATTTCGTCGACGTAATCTCGCCAGTAATCCAGATTCACGATTGGCCTCCGACGGATCGATCCCCTATCGCGCGCACTTTAGTCGCGACCGCCGGGTCGAGCCATTCATCATTGATGTATTCGGGATAAATTGCGAGCCTTTCACCGAGCCTGAATCCAGCCCGGGCGCATCGCTCGCCGAGGCTATCGATGTGCGGCCACGGCGCCTCGGGGTTCACGTAGTCCTTGCTGAGAGGAGAAATTCCGCCCCAGTCGTTGATTCCCGCGCTCAGGAACAGCTCGATCTGACGCGGCGACAAGTTGGGCGGGGCCTGTACGTTCATCGCCGGCCCGAGCACCAGGCGCGCGGTCGCGATCGCCCTCGCCATGTCGAATGCGCCGGGTTCCGGCGCGTCGGCCATCGCAATTTCAGGCTTGGCGCGAAAATTCTGGATGATCACTTCCTGGATATGACCGTGACGCTCATGGCTGTCGCGAATCGCGGTCAGGCTGAGCGCGCGTTCGGCCGGAGTCTCGCCGATGCCGAGCAGGATTCCGGTGGTGAAGGGAATTCGCAGCGCACCCGCCTCATCTATCATCTTGATCCGCAGCGCAGGATCTTTGTCCGGCGCGGCCTGATGCACTCCGCCGCGGGCACGCAGCCGCGGCGAGATACTTTCGAGCATCAGACCCATGCTGGCGTTGAGCGGACGCAGCGCGCGCATTTCATCGGAGGTCATCAGGCCGGCGTTGGTGTGCGGCAGCAGTCCTTCGGCCAGCGCGATTTCGCATGCACGGCCGACGTATTCGATCGTGGTGCGGACGCCGAGCCGGTCCAGCGTATCGCGATATTCCCTGAACGCGACCTCGGGCTTGTCGCCCAGGCACATCAGCGCCTCTTTGCATCCGAGTTCGGCGCCACGCCGCGACCAAGCGGCAATTTCGTCGGGCATCATCGTCCACGCGCCCGGGTCGCCTGGGTCTTTGCGGAACGTGCAATAAGTGCATCGATCGCGGCAGAGATTGGTGATGGGCAGAAAGACTTTGCGCGAGTACGTTACGTCGCGGCCCTTGCCCCGATCGCGGAGTTCAGCCGCCGCGTAAAGCAGGGCATCGAGGTCGAAATCGGGGCATTCGATGAGGGCGATCGCGTCGGCATCGCTCAGCCGCGCGCCGGCCAGAGCTCGATCGAGGACATCGCGCACCGCCGCGCGCTCGCACGGCTCGGAAGCGAGCGATGAATGTAGCGACGGCATCAATCGCCGTTATAAGACATCAGATACAGGGAGGCAACCTTGGTTGCAGAAGAAAACCGGCGACCAAGACGCTTGCGGCGGCGGGCGTCCTAAATTCCAGAAAGGTAAATCAGGATCGCGGCCAGGATGAGGGCGATTATAATGATCGGGATGTAGTGGCTCTCTTCGACCTTGGGCCACCACGGAAACCACGGGAACGGGTTCGTCTTCACTCTTACAGCATACTCGATTGGGCTATCCGCGCGCAGCCTCAAGCCGGAGGCGCAGCCTGTTGCGAGCGCACCAGATGCAGCATGTTCGCGATTTGGCCGCTCAAATCACCCACCGTTCGGCTCAGCGCCGCCGCCGCGTCCGTGGTATCGCCGGGCTTGCAGGGCTCGGTCAGATTGGACTCGGCAGTGTACAAGATCTTCTTGTTGGTTGGGTCGAGAATCGTCCATTTCGCCGACAGTTGCGCGTTGCCCTGGCCGTCGGTCTCGAAGCGATAGACGTCAATCTGAACCTGCAAATCGACATGGACGGTGTTGTACCAGGGGAAAATAATCACGCGCCCGGTGCCGGCTTGTGCGGCGAGGTCGCGCTGCATCACGCTGGTGAAACCGTTCTGCAGCGACTCGCCCCATCGATCCTCCTTGGAGAGCTCGAGACGATTGGGCGCCGTGCGCGTCACTACTTCCGGGCGATCGAGATACGGAGGCAGTTTGATCGGCCCGAGTCCGATCGCGAAATCGCCGGCCGCGCTCTGCGCAGCCGCGGGCGCCGTCGGCGCGGCGCTGGCGGTGGGTGTGAGCAGATAAAACTTCGAGATATCCGGCTGCGGGGCGAGAATCGTTCTGGAGATGGCGGTGCATCCCGCCAGCGCGATCGCAATCGCACCGGCCGCGCAAGTTTTCAGAAGCCGTCTGGTCGAGGTCATTGCTAGTCCTGGCTGAAATCGCGGCCGCGAACGATTGCGCTCGGGTTGCGTTGCAAATAGTCCGCCAGCTCCTTGATCGAGTGCGCGGCGGCGGAGACGTCCTGCAGCGTCTGCACCACCTGGTAGTTTACCGGAGAGTTAGGCTCGATTGTCGTTTGCACGGTGCCGAGCGTCAGTCGGGCCTGCTTGGCCGCGGCGTCTGCCGAAACCGAGGTCTTTTGCAAAGTGTCCGAGAGGGGAGGTATCCGGCCGTTGACCGTGCTGAGAGTTTGCTGTGCGCCGGCCAGGGTGTGGTCGAGTTGCTGGCGCGTCTTCTCGGAATTGGCCACCACCTCTTTGAGCGCGGGCGAAGCGGTGATCTGTCTGATGGACTGCAGCATGGCGGTCAACTGGGTGAACACTGCGTTAAGGTCCACCTTGTCGAGTCTTTCGAAAATTCGGACTGCCACCGCCTGGGCTTGTTCCAGGGTGGTTGGAATAGCGGGAATCTCCTGCAGCGGAGAGCCGGGCGGCGCGATCATTTGAATCGGCGTCTCCGGTACCATGTCGAGCGCCACGTACAGCAGGCCGGTCACGAGGCTGTCCGAGCCGAGTTGCGCGCGCAGCCCTTCCTGGACCAGGTTGGGAATTGTGTGCGGGTCGCTCAAGTCGATTGTGGTGCCGCCGCGGGAAAGAATCTTCTTCTGATCGAGCTCGATGATCACGGGGATGCGCACCAAGGCTCTCAACTGATGGGTTTGCGGGTTGATCTGCTGTCCCAGGCTCAATTGAGTCTGCTTGACCTCGCCTATCTCGACGCCCTTGAACTTGACCGGGGCGCCGATCCTCAGGCCGTTGATATCGCTCGGGAAATAGATCACAAATTCGTGCGTCTTTTGGAACAGCCCTCCCTTTAAGGCGACTACCGCCGCCAGGATCAGGCCCAGCGCGCCTAAAACGAACGCACCAACTGTTGCCGGATTGAGTTGCTTACCCATGATTCCTCGCTGATGGTTGCGCGTCTTGTCCTCCGCGGGTGAGGAAAGTTTGCACGCGGTGATCGGTGCAATGCGCCAGCAGGTCCTTGGGGTCGCCCTGAGCGATCACGGTCCTGCTCTCCGCGTCGAGAAAGATGCTGTTGTTGCCGATCGCAAAAATGCTGGCCAGCTCGTGAGTCACGACGACGATCGTCGCGCCGAGATTGTCGCGCAGTTCCAGTATCAAGTCGTCGAGCAGGCGCGAACTTATCGGATCGAGGCCGGCCGAGGGCTCGTCGAAGAAGAGTATTTCCGGGTCCAGCGCGATCGCCCGCGCGAGTCCCGCCCGCTTCTGCATCCCGCCGCTGATCTGGCTCGGATAGTAGTTCTCGAAGCCCTTGAGCCCGACCAGTGCCAGCTTCAGGGCAGCAACCTCGCGAATTTCCGCCAGCGACAGATCGGTAAATTCGCCGAGCGGCAGTCCCACGTTCTCCGCCAGCGTCATCGAGCTCCACAGCGCGCCGCCCTGGTACAGAACGCCGAAATGCCGCAGCATCTCCTCGCGCTGGAGCGGCTCGGCCCTGGTGAAATTGAAATTGCCGTACCAGACCTCGCCCTTGGCCGGCTCGATCAGCCCCAGCATGTGGCGAAGCAGGGTGCTTTTGCCGCTGCCGCTGCCGCCCATGATTATGAAGATGTCGCCGTGATTGACGGTGAAGTTTATATCCTTCATCAGCACGAAGGTTCCGTACGCCATGGTGAGATTCCTGACGATGATTGGCGGCGGGCCGTCCTTGGGAAACCTCGTTACGGAGACGCGTTTGCCGTCGGAACTGCTGATTGGTAAGAGCGTGGTAGCCATGTCAGCGCGCCGGGTAGTCCAGCCTGATTCTCACCTGCACTTAAATTCCGAGTACGTTGAAAATGAAGGCGAAAATTCCGCATGCGACGATTACGTAGACGATTCCCGTAACCACCGCCGCAGTCGCCGCGTCACCGACCGCCGACGAGCTGTTGCCGCACTGAAACCCGCGCAGGCATCCGGCGACGGCGATAATTATGCCGTAAACGGCGGCCTTGAAGATGCCGCCGAAGATCATGGTGAGCGTAACCGCATGCTGCGTCTCTGTCAGATAGGTGCGCAGAGAGATATGGAGCATCGTCGCGCTGACGAACGCTCCGCCCGCCACTCCCAGGCAGTCGGCGTACACGCACAGCAGCGGGATCATCAGGAACAAGGCCAGCACGCGCGGCAAGACCAGGAATTCCAGCGGCGAGATTCCCATCGTGGTCAGCGCGTCGATCTCCTGCGTCACCTTCATCGAGCCAAGCTGCGCGGCAAACGCGGCTCCGGTGCGGCCCGCCATGATGATCGCCGCCATCATCGCGCCCATGTCGCGCATCATCGCGATTCCAACCAGGTCCGCGACGAAGATTGACGCGCCGAACTGTTGCAGCTGTACCGCGCCCTCGAAGGCGAGAATCACCCCGACCAGGAATGTGACCAGCGTTACGATGCCGAACGCGTTTGCGCTGCAATCCTGGATCACGATCATCAGGTCAATCCTTCGAAAACGCGCCTTGCCGACGGCCAGCCTGGCGAACGCGATCGTTACTTCGCCAAGAAAGCGCAGAAATTCACCCACCCCTTGCGCATACAAAAGCGTTGCGTGGCCAAGCTCTTCTATGAACGAGACTTGCGACGCTTCGTGGCGCGCGCCGGTTTTTTCCGGCACCGCCTCCGCCAGCTGGATCAAGCGCCGCACGCCCTCGGGAAGCGGGCTCCAATCCACAGGCAAATTGCGCTTATGGGAGATCTCGTTGATGCCCATCAGGAACGTGAGCAGGCCGCTGTCCCAGTCGCCAAGCCCGGCAGCGTCGAAGGTCAGCCTGGCGGGCTTCGGCGCTGTGTCGAGTTGTTTCAGTACAAGTTCCGGCTCAGGCAGGCCATGGCGAAGATGCCAATCGCCGGCGAGCCGGAGGACCAGCGTCGAGGCGTCGGAGCGCGCAAACGAAAGTTCGCCCGACGGTTGGGATTGTTTGAGCGCCTGCATTCGTGCGGTTCAATAGAGCACGCCGATGAACGGTAGCACAATTCTTTGTGTTTCGATGGCTTAAGGGGTTTGGTCGCAAGGCAACTGCCGGCGCATCGGATATGATATCTCTGGTTTGAGTCCAATCGTGGC
>Ga0187808_10000880_pt1 | contig 10060 bp, 8 predicted proteins | sample NC_wetland_sal_i_5_FD_132427 | JGI IMG/M metagenome (GOLD analysis project Ga0187808, IMG submission 132427) | Wetland sediment microbial communities from Neuse River Estuary, North Carolina, USA - ASW_3 | ecosystem: Environmental > Aquatic > Freshwater > Wetlands > Sediment | place: USA: North...
AGTGAAGCCCGCGTCTTCGATGCATTCCACCACGTCACGGATCAGCGCCTCGGTAGGGTCGGGCAAATCCTTTCCGGCCGCGGTGATGCAAGCGTTGATCGCGTTGATCGACCCGGTGCCGCAAAGATCGTTTGCGCCCGAGCGCAGCGCGCGCCTCGCGACCTCGAAGCCCATCGTGCGCCAGACCGCGCGGTGATTTTCGATGTTGTCGAGCGCAATCCGCGCGACCGCCACGTCGCGCAAGTACTCATCGGCGACCGCGTCATTGTCGTCAGCCGCGGTAGTCCCGCCCAGCCGAGTATGCTCGAGGCGCGCGGGCCATACCTTGTACGCGGAAAAGCCGCAACCGTAACGCTCCAATCCGCGATCCTGTTGCTCGCGCAGCGCGACCAGGTGCTGAACGCGTTGTTCCAGGGTCTCGCCGAATCCGATGACCATCGCCACCCACGGGTTGTGCAGCCCGGCCTTCATCGCCGAGTCGATGATTCGGAACCAGTCTCGGGACTTCATCCGCGTCGGCGCGGTGCGTTCGCGCACTTCGTCGACCAGGATTTCGGCCGCGGCGCCGGGCATGCCGTCGAGTCCGGCGTCCTTCAGCTCGGATAGAATCTCCCACGCATCGCGGCCCGTCAGCTTCTCCAGGCCGAGAATCTCCTCGGGACTGAACGCATCGAGGTGGATTTCCGGATAGCGCGATTTGAGAAACCGCAGCAGATCCAGATACCACTGAAACGGCAAGTCGGGATTGATGCCGCCCTGGAGCAGAACGTCGCGACCGCCGATTCGCCTGAGCTCGTCCATCTGATCCGCGATTTCATCGAACGTGAGAGTGAAGGCACCCTCCTGGTGCCGGGCACGATAGAACGCGCAAAATCTGCACGCGACGACGCAGACGTTCGTGTAATCGATATTGCCGCCGATGGAATAGGTCGCCAGCTCCGGGTTGTTGCGATACAGGCGGATCCCGTGAGCCGCAGCCGCCAGATCGTTTGTCGGCAACTCGTAGAGGCGGCGTATCTCGCCGGCGTTGAGCCGATGTCCGCTAATGGCGCGATCGAGCAGCTTGAAGGAAGCTTCATGGTGGGCTGATTGAATCATCGCAGGTTCTCCTGTTTAGCGTTGCACGGGCCGGCCAGGATTATCCGTGGCCGCCGCTTTGTGGTCTGCAAACTCGGACCATGCGCTCATAAACTTGTCGGCCGGACCGCGCGCCAGCTTTGCCAGCGCGAAGCGTTCATCGGGATCGAAAAGCGACCAGCGCGTATCCGGCAGCTTAAGCTCGGCGATCAGGCGGGCAACCTCGGGCGGCGGCGCCTGGCTCGGTCCGGGCGTATCGTCGCGCGATTCGGGCTTGATAGCCGCGAGTTCCGTTCCGGTGCGGTTCTTCACCGCCTCGCGGATAAAGGCCGCCAGAACCTCGCGTTCCTCGCTCGATGCGACCGGGAAGTGGCAGATAACCAGGCGCTCGACCCGTGAAAGCGCCTGCCATTGGTTCAAATGGAGCTTCACGCCAGCCAAGTCCAGCTTGCGCCGCACCGGCATTGGCACAAACTCGAGCGTCTCGCACAGGTCCTTTTCGAAGTTGAAGCGCCTGAACATCGTTTTCCTATGTCTTGGGACGACCTTCCCCAGCCCAGACTACGGCGCGGCTCCAGTGAGTGCCTTGACGGTGAAGAAAGTCCTATCCACCGCACCCATGTTGATGTACCAGGACTCGCGCTCGGTGGTGTCCTGCGCAGGCAGGTAACACATCGTGGCGAACCCGGCGCTTGGATCATCGATGCTCGCGCCGACCTGAAATACGCGTTTGAAGGGGAAAATGGCGACGCGCGCGTCCGGGATGGCGCGATCGCGATATGCCATCCAGGTCAGATAGTTCTTCCACAGTTCGCCGGCGCGGTTGTAGAAATCCTGGTACATGATGCATTGCGCCTCGGCGTCGAGGTACATGACGTGGCGTCCGAACAGCTCGCCGGGAACCCGGTCCAGGCGTGCGCGGCCCTCGACGATGTACATCCGGCGCAATTGCCAGCGTTCGGGGCATGCGCTGGCGCCGCCGTCGGTGGTGCAGGTTACTTCCGGCACGTGAGCGGCGGCGATGGAACCAAGCATGGATTTCTCGCCGAGCAGGCGCCAGTCGTAGTTTTCATTCTTGGCGGCAAAGCCCTGGAAATTGTCGAGTGACCATGTAATCGCACCGGCTGAGCTTCCCAGGAACGCCTCGTTAAGCCTCCTGAGTCGCCGACTGCCGGGCATCCAGCTCCAGGTGTCGTCACCCTTGAGAGGATCGGCGTAGCGATAGCGGACGAAGCCACGGCCACGGTCCTCTTGCGGCGCAAGAAATGGATAAAAGCCAATCAGCAGATAGCGCCCGCTGGCCAGGAAGTCGGGGTCGGTGGGTATCGGCTCGACCTCGGTGCGGCCGACGAGGTTGTAACTGGCCAGATGGCCGAACTCGTAGTAGTCGATCGGCACGTAGGGCTGATTCAGGCCTTCATACTCGGTGATGCAGCTGAAGTCGCGCGCGTCATAATCGTCGGTCGAAGTGGGGCGAAAGGTATCGTCCCACATCAGCTTGGCTCCGGCATCGGGATCGTTCGGATCGATGAACGGGAAGGGCAGGCCCGCTACGTATCCAACCAGGCTCCTATGGTCATTGGAGAGCCGGACCTGCGGCGAATATTTCTCCGTGGCCTCGCGATACGGCGGTGGCCATTCGATTCGTTCGCTCGGCACGATCTGCATGCTCATCCCGTGGGTTATCCTGAGATAGACTCCGGGCGACACCAGCTCCCTTGCCTTGTACGCTTTGTCGGCGGTGATGATGTCTCCGGGCCGCACCTGTGCGGCGGCCGAGCCAGGCGCGGCGAGTTGGGTCAAGAGCGCCAGCATCGCGACGCCAATCAGTGGAACGACCGTGCGCGGTGTGTCATTGGGTCGGTTGATTCTATCCATATGGTACCCGCTCTGCGGTGGATTCAGCCCCCCAGCACGTGCATTGGAATATTGCCGCGATCGATTGACGCGGAACGTTCGACGAAGCCGCGGGACTTATTCCGGATCGCCGCTTCCATCCGTGACTCGAGCAAATCTGAATTGATTGTGGGGCGCAGCGCGCTCTTGAGATCGACGGCTGCGGGCGAGAACAAGCAGGCGAACAGCCTTCCATCCGCCGTGAGCCGGATACGATCGCATCGCGCGCAGAACGGATTGGAAATTGTCGAAATTACGCCGAGGCGGAAGTGGCCGTTCAAGAGATAGTAGCTCGCCGGTTCGGCGGTGCGTGGTAGCGGCGTGAGCTGGAAATCCCGCGCCAGGCGCGCGACGATCTCGCGCCCGGTGAAGACCTTGTCGCTGCTCCAAAGACCGCGACTGTCCAGAGGCATGAACTCGATAAAGCGCAGAGGGATGTCGGCGCGATATGCCCAGGCGGCGAGCGCTGGAATGTCCGCGTCATTGGTCCCGCGCATCACCACGGCGTTCAGTTTCACCGCCAATCCGGCCTCACGCGCGCTCTCGATCCCGCGCAGAACTTCGCGCAGGTCGCCGCCGCCGGTGATTTGGTGGAATCGCTCGCCAGACAGCGAGTCGAGGCTGACGTTGACGTCGTCGAGGCCCGATTGCGCGAGTTCCCGCGCGTACCGCGCCAGCATCGCGCCGTTTGTCGAGAGCGAGACGCGCCGAAGGCCGGCCGCTCGCAGGCTTTGGAGCATCGACACGAACCGTGGCGCATCGCCGCGAAGCAGCGGCTCGCCACCGGTCAGGCGTATCTGCTCGACGCCAAAGCGACCGACGAAAACCCCGGCCAGATGATGGAGTTCTTCGAAGCTGAGGATCACATTCCTCGGACCCCAGACGGGACACTCCGGCATGCAATAGACGCAACGGAAATTGCACCGATCGGTGAGTGAGATGCGCAGTTTCTTCATGGTGCGCCCGAACCGGTCGCGTAGCTGCGACGGACGGGTTCGGACGGTTGCGCTTTCTTTATCTGATCTCACGGATCGTCTATCCAATTGGCCGCGCGAACGGCGCGTTGCCGTCATCTCAGAATGGAAAACCTCCGAAGCGCAGAAAGCCGCCGATGAGGATGATGATACTCGACGAGATTACGTTGTAGCGCGCCAGACGCTTCATCCAGTTCGCATAGCGCACGGCGCCGGTACGAGAGTCCTCCACCTGCTGGCGGGTCGCATCGTAGGGAAGTTTCACCACCACGCGCGGGCGCAGGTAGAAGGTCAGGATTGCGGCGGTGACGATCAGGCTAAACCAGATCGTCATCATCGACAGCAGCGCGGCGCCATAACCGGTGACGTAGAAACTCAGGTCCCACAACGATGAAAAAGTGCCCAATCGCCATAGCAGCAGGAGTCCGGTCGTCGGAGATCCAACCAGGGCGATCCAGTTCAGCCAGGCGAAGTCGGTGCCGAGCTTGTCGCCGAGGCGCGCCGCCTGGCCGGGCGGAATCAGATCGAGACGCGGAGTCAGCAGGAAATCCAAAAATATATTGGAGCCGACAAACACGGCGGCAAAGAAAAGATGGAACCCAGCCAGGACCTGCAAATCGAGAGATTTTGCCTCCATATCACCTGCCACTCCGATAACTTCCGAGCCGAATCGTCTGCACGTCGTTGGTAAGCGCCTCAGCGCATTGTGTGGGACTGCCGCTCACGTGAACCGCGCGCCGCGCCCAATTCCCGCAGTAGTCGCACTGGTCGCAATCGAGCAGACAACGGTCGTCCTGGAAGAAGCGCAGAAAACCATCCAGCTCCGCACTGTCGATTCGAACTTCCAACGGCTCGGGCGCCTCGCCGAAGAGCTTGTGCGGCGGCTGGATACCGACCAGCAGGCAGGCGATGTCCGTACAGCGCCTGGAATGGTACGCATTGGCGACCATGGCGATCCAATCGGTATGCGAACTTGGGCCCTCTTCCATCTTTTCACGGCCGGCAATCTTGAACAGGTCGATGCCCAGGTTTTCGTAGACGGCCAGATCCTCCGGCCTGACCCATGGCGAGCGAAGATACTCGGCGGCGTCGTTTATCTTGAGCAGCGAGCAGCGGTAGTAGCAGTAGTCCACATAGTACCGGCTGGTGATGCTCTCGCCCGAATGGGAAATCATGTTGGAGTGATACTGGCGGATTGGACAGCTCAGCAGGCACCCTTCATTGACCACCAGCGAGAGACGGCACCCGACCGACTTGCGTATCGCCTCGAGACGGCGGAAGTCGCGATTAACCTGGGGATCGAGATGAATCACGGTGGCGCCCAAGTCGTCGAAGAATTTCGCCTTGCGGGCGTCATTGACCGAAGCAAGCACCGAAATGTGCAGCTCGAGAGAGGGAAAATTCTCGCGCACCAGCTCCATCACAAACGGATTCGCAGTGACCACCGCTGCCGCCCCGATATCGACCAGCCACTGGAGACGCTGGAGGAGCTGACCGCGGCCTTCTTCCGAGTATTCCTTGTTTCCCAGACAGGTGGCATTCATGACGTAGACCAGGCGAATGCCGTGCTGCGAGGCTTGTGCAACATGCAGCGCGATATCATCTTCGCTCGCGTCGGCCAGCATCGTTGACGAGCGCAGCGTAGCCTCGCTCGGCAGGCTGCCGTAAATGTACTCGGGCCCGAACGGCGCAATTTGCGCGATGAGTTCGGGATCCCAATTGGTCGGGAGCATCAGTTTCATCGGCCCCTCGCGCCTCCATCAGCTCCTCGGGAGCTGTACCTCGGAACCGTCGAGCACCTGGCGGAAACCCCAGTTGACCCTCAGCTCGCCGAGCCAGACCAGGTGGACAGTGGCGACCCCGAGTTCCTCGCGCAGGCGGCCTTGCAGTTTGGCCGGGTCGTGCGCTTCGCCTTCGACGGCGACGGTCAAAATGCCGGCCCGCGCGTTAGCCTCGCGGATCAGCAACACGTTGCGGCCGACCAGCGCGGGGTCTTCCTCGATGCACATCCGGACGTCGTACGCGGTGATTAGCCGGTCGCCGACGAGCACGCTGCTCTCGGGACGTCCGTAAATCTTGAGCCGGCGAAAACCGCAACCGCACGCGCATTCGCCCGGCGCGAATGCGGCGATGTCACCCGTGTCGTAACGCACGAAGATGCTCCCGGCAGTGGTGAGCTTGGTGACGATCAGCCGTCCGCGCGAACCGGGCGCGACATGAACGCCGGCTTCGTCGACGACTTCGAGATAGCAGACATCCTCGTGCACGTGGGGAGCGGTATGCCGCTGGCATTCGTCGGTTGCAGCTCCTTCCTGCGTTCCACCGCGTTCGAAGACATCCTCGACCTGGAGGCGGTCGCGCAGGAACTCGCGCATGCGCGGGGTAAGCGGCAAGCCTACGACGACGACCGAGCGTACCCCTTTGAACAGCTCGTGCAGCCGGGTCGTGGAGCCGTGGCTGAGTCGAATCAGCGAGAGCAGAAACGGCGCAGTGGTGGTGATGAATTCCGGGCGTTGCGCGGACAGCGTATGAAGGAAGGAATCGGTGTACTCCGATCCCATGCTGCCCCAGAAAAAGGCACAGCGCCCGCCCAACCGCGCGATCGCGTGCGCCTCGCAGGCTGCCAGACGGTGCCATACCGGGCTCATCAACAGCGCGGTCATCCCGGGGCGGAATCCCGCCCAACGAAAGCCGCGCATCGTCGGCCGTATGTATGCTTCCTCTTCCTCTGCGCTCAGCCATACGAGCAGCGGTGCGCCTGAAGTGCCGCGCGTACTGAATGCGACAGAGCCCTGATGCGGATTGCTCCAAACGTCGCCCGCTTGTACAAGGTCATGCTTTGAAATCGTCGGAAACCGCGCGAAATCTTCGATCGAACGAAACTGGCCCGGCTCGACGCCAGCCCGGTCCCACAGTTCGCGGTAGAATGGAACCTCCCGGTAGGCGTGGTTCGCGACCTCGCGCAGACGCTCGCTCTGCCAGGCAGTCAATTGCGCGCCCGAAAGGGTCTCGATCGCGTCGTTTCGTGCGCAGCTCGAAGTAGTGTCACGCATCGCCGATCAAATACCTCGTTCGCGAGGTGACAACGCGATGCACCAGTCGCGGCTACCCGCGGCACAGTGCGAAGGCGACAATAGTTCGCCGCGCGACAGGTGATAGGTCGGCGCGGTCAGGCGGAGGTTGCGAATGATTCGTTGGTTGACATCGTAGAAGCCTTCGCGAAGGTGGAAGCACTCGCAGCTTGCGCACTGGGGCGCGAGCAGAAGGGCGCTTTCGACGTGCATAAGATGGCGCCACGGCCGCAAGCGGGCCGCATTGAAGAGGGGCGGCTCGTCGGCGAACACCACAATCGTCTTCATCTTGCGCTGAGCCGGCGCGGCGAATTCCTTTTTGCGCAGCTGCGCAGAAAGCAGCTCGATCACGTCTTCTCTGATCACGAGCGCATCGACGGCCAGTTGCGCCAACAGGGCGGGCGTGAGCGTCACCCGCTCGGCGGAAGCGTCGAGGCAGATGAAGCGGCCATCGAGACGTTCGGCGACTCCGCGTTGAAGGCCGGGCATCAGCAGACTCGAGCCGAGAAACGATACGGGACTGCTGCCGAAGTCCTGGACCGCGATCGTTGCGCCGTGTCCGATGCCCATCATGCGGTAACACCAGGTGAGATGCTCCGCCCAGGTGTCGAGGTCGCCGTCGCCAAAGGCAAGACGGCCGCCGGGAACGTCGAACAGCAGATTTGCGTTCTCAGTTGCCAATTGCGGCTCCGAGGCCGTCGAACGGGTTGCCCTGCAGGACCACCACGCCAACATGATCCATCGCCGCGACCTGGCGCGTCCTTACTGCGGTGCCGGTTTTGACACCGACGTTGCGTGCCGGGTCGACGTAGCCGACCATCGCGGACAGCGCCTCGACGCCAACTTCCGCCTGTTCGAGCATCTCCCACGGCACGATCGAAACCTTGCCGCTATCCGGATCGATCGGAATCAAAGACACATTGACCAGCGGAAATCCGTGCCCGTGCGGCGGAATCCATGACGGATGAGCGGCGACCAGAGGGCCGACCTCGGGCAGTCCCCAGAGCGGAAAGATCGGCCGGCCGCATAGCGCCTCCATCCGCCGCCGCCATCGCGGGGCGAAAGATCCCGTCGCCACAAAGACGTGGGCAGACTGGCTAATCGCGCGCGGTGTCCGACCCGCCGCCAACATCGCGTCGGCCTGGCTGCGTTGAATGATCATGTAGCCGTCGTTGGTGAATTCGGCCAACTCGCCGGAGTCGAGGCGATCGAAACCTAAAAACACCACCGGCTTTCCCACTGAGGTGGCGAGCAAAATACCCGTCAGCATCTCCCAGGAGCCGATCACAGGTTCGGTGCATACAAACGGGATCTCGCGCAGCCGAGGAATGAATGCCGCCATCGAGGCAGCCATCGCCGACAGCGAGAAGTGCGAATGCGCGACCAGCCCGTGGCGGCTGGGAAGAAGTACCGCCGGCTCCGTCGCGCGCACCGCTGTTCCGGCTTCGCTGAATGTCCCTTGCAGATCGCCGCTGGCGAGCATTTTGACGCTTTCTGCGTGTGCGGGCCCCGTACCATCGGCGGTGATGAGCGCCGAGGCCTTTGCCTCGGCGAGCCGGGCGGCCAACTGCTCGGCAGAGTCGGCGGGATCGGCGAGCAAGACGCGGCGCCCGGAGAAGAAGCCGGCAAGGCACAGGCGCAAAGTCTCGACCGGATCAGGATTGGAGACCGCGATGGTGCCGGTGAGGCCGGCGGCCTGGATACCGCCGGCGCGACTCAGGCTTTGCTCGAGCAGTTCGCCGTAAGTGAGGCGGATATTTCTGTCCGCGACCGCGATTCGGTCTTTAGTCGTCGCGAATCGCTGCCGGAGAAGACGGCCCAGCGGCTGCTGCGCCACCGGAACTCGACGCGGGATGCCTGCAGGCCAGTACCAGGATGGCAGAGCGCCGCCGACTTTGGACATGGTTATGCCTGAAAGGTCGCCTTCTCGTACTCAATGTTGGTCTGCCTGTCGTTCTGTGACGGCGCCCAGCTAAACAGCGTGTACTCAAAATGCCGATAGCCACCGGCGAAGGTCAGCCCCTTGGGTGGACCCGGCATCAGGCCGTCGGCGGGCATGCCATTGGGATACTGATAGGGCTCCCAAGCATGGTAGATGACCAACTGATCCGGCCGCACGCAGGCGGACGGCTTCGCTCTCACCAGGAATTCGCCATAGTCGTTGTAGACGCGAATGAAGTCGTGGTCCTCGATGCCCCTTTCGCGCGCTACAGTATTGTTGATGAAAGCGAACGGCTCGCCCCGATGCAGCTTCATCATTTCAAGCGAGGTGTGCCAATTGGCGTGGATACTCCATCGGACGTGACCGCCGGTGATTCTCAGCGGCTGATGACCGCCGATGTCGGGAGGCCGCTTAAAGCGGACGAGAGCTTCGTCGGCTTCGATAAAGTACGGGTGATCGATGTATAGCGCGATGCGCCGGGTGGTAGTCGCGTAGGGGACCTTAAGTTCCACCTGGTCTCTCATCGGCACATGGACCTGTTGCGGGATCATGTCTGAACTCTGGCAAACCATGCCGTGCCAGGGCGGGCGCCCGGCCAGCCATGCCTTGCCGTTCTTGCGCATGTTGGCGAGGCTAAGCTCTTCGCCGTCGAGGGTGGTAAGCCATCCCATCTCGCCGAGGGAATGGAGGCAGTCATCGACCATGCGCTCTTCGTCGGCGTTGGTATCGCCATAGCGGTCGCCGTAGGTGGCGCGCCAGTAGAGGTCGTCGACGATGACCTCGCGGTTTTCGCCGGCCTGATATTTTTCGATACCGCGGGCCTTCAAGTGCTTGGCGATGCTTTTCAACACGCCGAGGGCGATTTGACGGTCCGATTTGGACTCTCCCTGCATCGGCGCCGACTGATCGGTGAAGCACAGCAGGCGAGTGTCGGGGGTCGAGTACTTTACATCCGCATACTCATAGTAAGAGGCGGCCGGCAAGACATAGTCCGCATAAAGGCCGGTCGTGCTCCAGCGCGGGTCGAATACGACGATCGTTTCGAGCTTCGGCCACAGGTTCTTTATATAGGTGTTCATACCGCCGCGATGACGGCGCAG
>Ga0187808_10000882_pt1 | contig 10043 bp, 10 predicted proteins | sample NC_wetland_sal_i_5_FD_132427 | JGI IMG/M metagenome (GOLD analysis project Ga0187808, IMG submission 132427) | Wetland sediment microbial communities from Neuse River Estuary, North Carolina, USA - ASW_3 | ecosystem: Environmental > Aquatic > Freshwater > Wetlands > Sediment | place: USA: North...
CGCGGCGACGGGTCGACGGAGGCGTTTCGAGGGCGGATTCGTAGGGCGGTCCTGGAGCAGCGCGCCGACGAGGACGCGTTCGCGACGCTTCGACGGGCGCTCGCGGATGTGCTCGCGGCCGCGCGCACATCCGACAAATAGGCCAACGACCTCTCAGCCCGACAGCACCAGCGTGCCGCCGTGGCGCCTCAGCCAGCGCACGTGGTCGCGGTAATCGGGGCAGCGCTCCGCGAGGAGCGTCCAGAACCGCCGGGAATGATCCATCACCTCCAGGTGGCAGACCTCGTGCCAGACGACGTAGTCGAGCACCGGCTCCGGCCCGAGCAGCAGCCGCCAGTTGAAGCTCATCGCTCCTGACCGTGAACAGCTGGCCCAGCGGGAGCGCTGACCACGGATCGACAGGCGCGAATACGACGTGCCCACCTCCGCGCAGGCCTCGTCCAGGCGGGCGGCGATCTCCGCGTGGGCGGCGCGGCGGTAGAAGCGCTCCAGCGCCGGCAGCTTGGCCGCGCCGTCCGGGACCAGCAGCTCGGGGCCGCGACGATGAACGCGGGTGCGGCCGGGCTCGACGACGAGTCGTAGCACATGACCGAGGTACGGAACCGAATCCCCCCGCGCCGCCACCGCGGCACGGGCCCGCTCGAGCTCGGCGACGCGTCGCTCGATCCACGGGCGCAGCTCGCGGATCGCCGTCGCCGCCTCGCGCTCTGGGGCCCGGCGAGGCAGCACGACCTCGATGCCGCGAGCCGGATCGACCGTGACCCGAACGCGCCGCGCCCGGTCCGAGCGGCGGACGGCGTATGCGATCTCCCGCGGTTGCTCGCTTGCGTCCACGGGGCGAAAGGGTACGGTCCGGCCCCGACATGCCCTCCTTCCCAAAGCTTCGTGGGCCGCTCACGGATAGCGCGGTGAGCGTGCGGTACGCCGCCGAGCGCGACATCCCTGAGGTGCTGATCGCATACCAGGACGACCCGGAGCTTCATCTGCGGATGGGCGAGGAGCGGCCGCCGACCGGCGCGGAGCTGGGCCGGCGCGCCGAGCGCGCCGAGAGCGACAGGATCGCTGGCAGGGGCGTGACGCTGACGATCCTTAAGCGGGGCGAGGGGACCTGCGGCGGCCAGGTCGAGGTGCACCGCGTGGACTGGGACAACGCTCGCGCGGAGCTTGGAGTGTGGGTCGCACCGCAGCGAAGGGGCCGGGGACTGGCGCGGCGGGCGCTGGTGCTCGTCACCCGATGGCTGATCACCGAGTGCGGGCTGGCGCGGGTGCAGATCCTGACCGAGCCCGCGAACGCGCGGATGATCGGCGCGGCTCGCGCTGCCGGGTTCACCTACGAGGGCGTGCTTCGGGGCTATACCCGCGGGGCACGAGGCAGAATTGACATGGCGGTGCTGGCTTTCATCCGCGGCGATCTGACACGCTCAGGGTGATGGCTCGCTGCCGGGTAAAGCTTCCTCAGGGCGTCCGCGCGCCGTTTGAGGTGTACGTCAACGGCGTGCCGCAGGAGCTTGGTAGGGACTATCGCATCGAGGGGGGTGAGCTGTTGTTCGAGCGGGAGCTCGTCCAGCAGAGGCTCGGGCCGTGGGCGTGGTTCATGGGCTTCTGGGGAATCGGCACCTACAAGCGCAACGACGAGGTGGATATCCGCTACGAGGTCGATGGGCAGCCGATGGTCGCCCACGCGGTCGAGATCAGGGCGGTGTGAGCCCGAGCGCGCCTCCAACGAGCCGCGGCAATCATGGACGCCGGGGGACGGCCACGTGCGGGACCGGGTGCTAGGCGAACGGGCTTCGGCAGACTTGCGACGACGTGATGGGCTACGACGACGCGCAGCGGCCCGTGCGGCGCATGGCCGCACTCCACTGCCTTGTCCGGCCAGTCCTAGGTGTCCGCCGTCCTCACGACCTCGCGACGGATCCACGGGCGAAGCAGCTTCAGGGCCGAGAGGATCGCGCTCGTCGCGGGGGAGCGGTTGAGCGTGTAGAAGTGAATTCCGGGTGCCCCTCGCGCCAGCAGCTCCGCGCACTGCAGGGTTGCGTAGGAGGCACCGAGCTGGAGCACCGCCTCCGGGTTGCCGGCACGGATCTCCAGTGCCTCGAGCAGACCCTCGGGGATCGTGGCTCCGCACATCCCGGTGATCGTCTTGATCTGTTTCACGTCGGTGATCGGCATGATTCCGGGGAGGATCGGCACCTCGATGCCCACCGCCCTCGCTTCCTCTAGGAAGCTGAAGTAAAGCTCGTTGTCGAAGAACAACTGGGTGATCAGGAACGAGACTCCGCTGTCGACCTTTTGCTTGAGAAAGCGCAGGTCATGAGCGAGATCGGGGGCATCGGGATGGATCTCGGGGAAGCAGGCAGCCCCGATCCCGAACGCGTACCGCTCGGAGATCAACGCGGCGAGCTCGGTGGAGTAGCGCAGCCCGCCGGGATGAGGCCGCCACTCGGTCTCTCCGCGCGGTGGGTCGCCGCGCAGCGCGAGCACGTTGTCGATCCCGGCCGAGGCGATGCGGTCCAGGATTCCCTGTAGGTCCTCACGGGTCGAGCCGACGCAGCTGAGATGGGCCATCGCCTCGATCCCGAGGTCCTGCTTGATCCACTTCGTGACCTCGAGTGTGCGGTCCCGAGTCGATCCTCCGGCGCCGTAGGTGACCGATGCAAAGTCCGGCTGCAGTGCCACCAACGACTCCAGCGCGGCGCGCAGGTTGCGCCACCCCTCGTCGGTCTTCGGCGGGAAGAACTCAAATGAGAAGACAGGCCTGTCGGCCGTGGCGAGGATCTCGTCGATGCGCACGGTGGCGGCAATGTACGACCTTGACACGAACGTGTCAAGGTTGCGTCGCGAGGGCCGCCCGCGGGTCGCCGTCACTCGGCCCGCCAGCGTGCCGCCTGTCCGTCCGGTTCGCGGCTGACCGTGCCGTCGCGCTCGAGGTGCGTGAGATAGCAGAGCGTCTCGGACAGGAGCCACGACGCGTTCTGCTCGGTCAGCTCCCGCGCGTGCACGTGGGGCGCGATCTCGAGCGCGGTCCGGGGCTCGCCGTCGAGGGCGGCCAGGACCGAGTCGAGTCGCTCACGCACGAGCCGCCGACTGCCCTCGATGTGGCCGTGGACGTCGACGAACGGGCGCCCATGGCCGGAGAGCCCGAGCCGCGCGTCGAGGACGTCCACGACATCGAGCGAGTGCAGAAACTCCCCCACCGGATCCGGGGTCCATCCGTAGTCGTAGTAGAGCGAGATCCGACCGAGGACGTGGTCGCCCGAGATCAGCAGCCGGCGCTGGGGCTGGAACAGGCAGATGTGTGAGGGGGCGTGCCCCGGCGTCTCGTACACCCTCCATGTGCCCAGATCGGTCTCGATCTCGACCCCGTCCAGCAGCGGACGGTCGGGCTCGATCACGCGTGCGATTCCGGATCGCGTCTGCTGCTTGAAGCGCTCGGCATAGCGCTCGAGCGTCTGCTCTGGGACGCCGCTCTGGCGGCCGATCTCGAGCCGCTGCGCGAGTGCCGCGCCCGGATCGTCGGCGCCGCGGGTGGCGTGCGCGTGGTTGGGGTGCATCCACAGCTCGCATCCGGCCAACTCACAGATCGGAGCGGCCTGGCCCCAATGATCGGTGTGCGCGTGCGTGCATGCGACCAGGCGCACGTGCTCGAGGCGGAGGTTGACCTGGTCCAGCGCGCGCTCGAGCTGCGCGAGCGACCCCGGCTCGTGCATCCCCGTGTCGACCAGCACCACACCCGACCCGGCGGCGATCGCCCAGGCGTTGCAGTGCGGTACCCCCGGCCACGGCAGTGGAAGCCGCAGTCGCCACAGCCCGGGAAGGACGCGCTCGCCCCTTCCGAGCTCACGGCGCGCGCTATCGGGCATCGGCCTGTCGCAGACTCACATCCGCGGACGATATTCGCGATGCGTACACTGCGCCGCGCCGATGGCCTCCGCCCTGGAAACCGCCACCCGTTACTTCGAGGCGCTGGGCGAGCACGACCTCGACAAGGCGGCTGCGTGCTGGACTCCGGACGGGGTCGACCGGCTGGTCGGCCAGCAGGATCTGATCGGACCCGATGGCGTCCGCGAGTACTTCGCGGGTCTGTTCGCGGCCTTCCCGGACTTCTCGCTCGAGCTGCTCGAGACGAATCCAGCGGGCGACCGCGTCGCGGTGCGGTGGCGTGCGCGGGGAACCTTCGCCGGTCCGGGGAGGTTCCAGGGGTTTGAGCCCAACGGCGCCCAGATCGAGATCGAAGGCTGTGACGTCCTCAGCATTGCCGAGGACCTGATCCACGGCAACGATGCCTACATCGACAGCGGAGCGATCGCACGGCAGCTCGGCTTCCTGCCTGAATCAGGCTCGAGTGCGGAGTCGGGTCTCGTCGCCGTCGCGAATCTGCGCACCAGGGCGCGTTCCTGGATCCACGGAGCGCGCTCCGAGCAGGTCGCGGACGGTGTATGGCTCCTGCGCGGCGGCTTCCCGGCGAAGACGATGAACGTCTACCTGATCAGGGACGGCCGCGGGGTGACCGTGTTCGACGCCGGGGTCGCCGGCATGGCGGGTGCGGTGCGCTCGGCGGCGGCACGTCTCGGTGGCGCCAGGCGCGTGGTGCTGAGCCACGCCGACGCCGACCACCGCGGAGCCGCTCCGGGGATCGGAGCGCCGGTGTACTGCCACCTCGCCGAGCGAGACGCTGCCCAGTCCTCGGATTCGTTCCGTCCCTACTGGAACCTTGATCGGCTCGACCGCCACGGGCGAGTCCTGATCCGAACAATGGTGCCCGTATGGGATGGAGGCGCGGTCGAGATCGCGGGCACCGTCGCGGAGGGCGACGAGATCGCGGGCTTCAGGGTCGTCGAGCTGCCCGGCCACGCGCCAGGGCTGATCGGGCTCTTTCGCGAGCGCGACCGGCTGGCGCTGGTCTCCGACTGCTTCTACACGCTCGATCCACAGACCGGGATAAAGGGACCCGCGCGGGTGCCGCATCCGGCTTTCAATCTCTCGACCAGGCAGGCGGCCGACTCGATTCGGAAGCTGGCGGCACTCGAGCCCTCGGCCGCCTGGCCGGGGCATGCCGACCCGCTCCGGGGCGATGTCGCCTTGCAGCTGCGTGAGGTCGCGGCCGCGGTACCCGCGTAGCGACGTGGGTCGCCGCCGGCGCCAGCGTGAGAAGCTCGCCGCTCCAAGCGCCGACTACCGCGACGGCGAAGGTAACGCGCTGACGTTGCGGGGGTCGCTCACTGCGGGATCGCGCCGGCGGTATGCCGAGGTGCTGGCAGGAGGGCTCGAGCGCGACGACGCCTGGCAGCGGGCGACCGAGCTGCTGTTCGAGCGCCTGGCGGTGTCGTGGACGATCGCAGGCCTAGAGATAACGGGCCAGAAGGAGCTCCTCGCTCGGTACCGCATGGCATCGACCGAGGAGCGGCGGTTCGTCCGCGAGACGCTGCGGGCACACGCGGGCGAGCATTTTCCCGAGCTTCAGGCGCCGTGATCGACCCGGACGCATTCGCCGCGCTGCTGTGTGACTGGTGCCTTGAGCTTACGGAGGGTCAGCAGTTGCTGATCTTCTCGACCACGCTGGCAGAGCCGCTCGTCCGTGCGCTGCATCACGCGGCACTCGCTCGGGGCGCGTGGCCGCTCTTACGGATGGAGCCCCCCTCGTTGCGGGAGGAGTTCTACGCGGAGGCCGGCGAGGCGCAGCTCGACTCGTTCGCTGCGTTGGAGCTGAGCGAGGTCGAGGTCGTCGACGCGTGGCTGCGGGTCGACGCGCCATCCAACCTGCACGCGCTGGGTGACGTCGACCCGGCCGTGATCGCCCGCGTGTCCCGGGCCCGGGCGCCCATCAGCCAAGCCCGGCTCAAACGGCGCTGGTGCACGACGGTGTGGCCGACACCCGCGCTCGCCCAGCAGGCCGCGATGAGCGAGCGCGGGTACGCCTCGTTCCTGGCGCATGCGCTGTTCATCGACCGGCCCGAGCCGATCGCCGCGTGGCAGGAGCTCAGCGCTCGCCAGGCGACGCTGGTGGAGCGGCTCTCGAGCGCCCGCGAGATCAGGATCGAGGCCGAGCGGACCGACCTCCGCCTGCGGACCGATGGCCGGCGGTGGATCAACTCGGACGGCCGCCGGAACATGCCGAGCGGCGAGGTGTTCACCGGCCCGCTCGAGGACTCGACGAACGGAACGATCCGCTTCAACGTGCCCTCCAGTCCGCGCGGGGTCGAGGTCGAAGGCGCCGAGCTGACCTTCTCCGAAGGGCGGGTGGTGGCCGCGCGGGCCGATCGCGGCGAGCGATTCCTGCAGAGCATGCTCGCGACCGATGCTGGATCCCGCTACCTGGGCGAGCTCGGAATCGGCACCAACGCCGGGATCGACCGCGCGACCGGTTCCGTCCTGCTCGACGAGAAGATCGCCGGCACGGTGCACCTGGCGCTCGGCCGCTCATATCCGGAGACGGGTGCAGTCAACTCCTCGGCGCTGCACTGGGACCTGATCTGCGATCTGCGCGACGGCGGGCGCCTGAGCATCGACGGCGAGACGCTCGAGCTCGCCGCTTTCCTGGGCGTTAACGAGCAGCGAAGCCCCGTCCAGTAGCGTCAGGCGTGCTGTGAGCACTCCCGAGCGCCGCACCAAGATCGTCGCCACAATCGGCCCCGCCTCGCGGGACCCGGAGACGCTTGCGCGGATGGTCGAGGCAGGGATGGACGTGGCCCGGCTGAACTTCTCGCACGGCACCCTCCAGATGCATGCCGAGAACGCCGAGCGGGTCCGTGCCGCGGCCGCCCGGGCCGGGCGACAGGTGGCGCTGCTTCAGGATCTCCCCGGTCCGAAGATCCGGATCGGAAGGCTCGAGGGCGACATCGCCGAGCTGAAGCCGGGCGACCAGCTGGTGCTCGTGTGCGGCACCGAGGAGGTCGGCAACGAGCAACGGATCTCGGTCAGCTGGAACGGGCTCCCGAGTGCGGTCGACCCCGACGACGTGATCTACCTCGCGGACGGAGCGATCCGCCTGCGGGTCAGGGCGGTCCGCAACGGCGACGGGGAGATCGAGACGGCGGTCGAGATCGGGGGCTCGGTGGCCTCTCGCCAGGGGCTCAACATCCCGGGTTCGACCCGAGGCCTGGCAGCCGTCCCCGAAGAGGACCTCGAGATGCTCCAGTTCGGCGAGTCGATCGGGGTCGACCTGGTCGCGCTGTCGTTCGTGCGCACCGCCGAGGACGTGACCACGGTGCGAAGGCACACCCGCGTGCCGCTCGTCGCCAAGATCGAGAAGCCGCAGGCCGTTGATGCGGCCGAGGAGATCATTCGCGCCGCGGACTGCGTGATGGTCGCACGCGGCGACCTCGGAATCGAGCTTCCGATCGAGGACGTTCCCGTGGTTCAGAAGCGACTGCTGGAAAGGGCCGGTCGGCTGGCTCGCCCCTCGATCACGGCGACGCAGATGCTCGACTCGATGGTGGCCTCGACCCGTCCGACGCGGGCCGAGGTCGCGGACGTCGCGAACGCCATCCTCGACGGCACCGATGCGGTGATGCTCTCTCAGGAGACGGCGGTCGGCGCGCACCCGGTGCTGGCGGTTGAGATGATGGCCGCGATCGCAGCGCGAACCGAACGCGATGCGCCGTACCTGACCTGGAACGAGCAGCGGGTCCGGCGCGACGCCCGCGACCCCGCGTACACCGTTGCCTATATGGCTTGCGCCGCCGCGCGGGACCTGCACCTGGCGGCGCTCGTGGTCCCGACGCTCTCGGGACGCTCAGCGCGGCTGATCTCCGCCCACCGTCCGCAGGTTCCGATCTATGCGCTGTCTCCGGGCCGCGAGACCGTCCGCCGCTGCAACCTCATGTGGGGGGTCCAGGCGGGCTCGATGCGCCGTCACGAAGTGACCGAGGCGCTGATCGCCGACGCCGCCCGTAGGGTCGTCGAGCTCGGCTGGGTCAAGCCAGGGGCACGGGTCGGGATCACCGCGGGACTGCCCAGCGGACGACCGGGCACGACCAGCCTCATCCAGATCCAGCGCGTCTAGGCGCGCGGATCGCTTGCCGGCCCGCGGCTTTGCCGTCGCTTTTGGTGCGGATCTCCTGGTGCCCCAGAGCGTAGTTATTGCCGACACTGGCCACCCTAGCCAGCTGTTACGGTGACGCATCCCCCGGGACCGGGGTTGCGACAGGCACGCTCGCAGGAGGCAGGCCGTTCAGCGCACCGAGGGGTCTGCGCGCCCCGTGGCGAAGAACTCTGCCTCCTGCCGTCCCAGCTCGGTGGCCGGCTCGTCGCCGTAGAACCATTCCCGCGCGATCCGGTGGAAGTTGCCACGCGCTCGCAGCTGCGAGAGCACCGCCAGCGTCAGCACCTCCATCCGCCTGCCAAAGATGTGGTCCGGCGGCGCCTTTTCGTGGCGCAGCTGGCCAAAGTACTGCGAGCGGGGGTCGCTCATGTCGATCAGCACCTGCGTCGCGTACTCGGGCGTCAGCTCGGTGTACTCGTCGACGGTGTACCACGCGGTCGCCGCGCGGAAATGCTCGAGCACCCGCTCAGCGCTGAACCGCTCCGGATCTGGAAAGAACCCCGTCTCGGTTCCGAGCCGCATGATCGTCTCGCTGTCGCCTTCGATGATCGCTCGCGCAACGGCGATCTCGAGTTCGACCGTGCCGGGCGGCATCCGCTTGTACAGCCCGAAGTCCATGAACGCGATTCGCCCGTCCTCCAGCAACGCCGAATTGCCGGGATGAGGATCGCCGGAGAACTGGTGCTGTCGGTACAGGCAGCCGAAGTAGAAGCGGAACAGGATCTCGCCGATCCGGTCTCGGTCGCTCTGTGGATACGCCTTCAGTTCCTCAAAGCCCGTCCCGTGCACGTACTCGCTCATCATCACCCTCTCGCGAGAGAGCGAGCTCACCACGTCGGGCACGAAGATGAACGGATGGCCGCGGAAGATCCGCGCCATCGCTCGCTGGTTGGACGCCTCGAGCTCGTAGTCGAGCTCCTCCTCGATCCGGTTGTGGATCTCCTCGCCGATCGCCTTCGGGTCGAGCCCTGGGGCGATCCGCTTCAGCAGCCGCAGGATCAGACCAAGGTTCTGCAGGTCCGCCCGGACCGCCGCCCCGACGCCCGGGTACTGAACCTTGACCGCGACCACCCTGCCGTCGTGGAGGCGCGCGCGGTAGACCTGGCCGATCGAGGCGGCCGCGATCGGCTCCTCGTCGAACTCATCGAAGACGTCGGGGAGGCGCTCATCGAGCTCCTGCTCGATCACCTTGCGCATCTCCTTGAAGGTGACGGTGGGAGCCGCATCGCGAAGCCGTGCGAGCTTGCGCTGGAATTCCTCGCGGTACTCCTCGGGAACGAGGCCGACGTCGAGGAACGACATCACCTGCCCGAGCTTCATCGCGGCGCCCTTCATTCGCCCGAGGGCCTCGACGATCTGCTCGGCAGCCTCGATGTGGCGCCGCTCGAGCGCGGCCTGACGGCCGCCCGTGGTGCGCGCGACGTTGGTCACGTGGGTGCCCGCCTGACGGATCGCCTGTCCCGCAGCAAGCCCCCCGATCTTGGCGGTGCGCCCCACGCGTGTGGTGGGGATCCGGTCGTTGGCCACTACCCGACCAATCCTAGCCGTGGACCGAGCCGTGATCCGCCGCTGCGCCGCCCTCCACTTGAGACCCGGGAACGATGTCGTCGGTCCCGTCGGGCCAGCGGATCCAGGCCTTGTGGCCTCCGTCGTAGTCCTCTGCCAGCAGGATCAGCGTCGCCGGCTCTCCCAGCGCGGTGCACGGCTCGTCGCCCTCGGGATCGAGACCGCGCCAGATCCGCACGAACGGGTTGTTCTGTAGTTCGTCGGCCACGGTCGTCGGGTCGACGTGGCCGGGGTGGATGCGGGTTTCCGGAGGGAGCTTCAGGAGCTTGTCCATGATCGAGGACTTGAGATCCGAGTAGGTCGTGTGGCCAGGGGCCCGGACGCCTCCGACCGAGCGCTTGAACAGGGCGTCCCCAGTGAACACGTCGGTCCCGCCGATCAGCAGCGACAGCATCCCAGCGGTGTGCCCGGGGGTATGTAGCGGCTCGATCTC
>Ga0187808_10000884_pt1 | contig 10037 bp, 10 predicted proteins | sample NC_wetland_sal_i_5_FD_132427 | JGI IMG/M metagenome (GOLD analysis project Ga0187808, IMG submission 132427) | Wetland sediment microbial communities from Neuse River Estuary, North Carolina, USA - ASW_3 | ecosystem: Environmental > Aquatic > Freshwater > Wetlands > Sediment | place: USA: North...
AGGCCACGCCGTCGAACTTTCGCCAGTACATCGACCTGAGCACCGATTTCAGATAGCCACTGGGATCGGTCCCGCGAGCATCGCGAGCATCGCGAGCATCGCGAGCATCGCGGAGCAAACCCAGCGCCCGGCCAGTGCCGTGCGCGAACCCGATCGCCGCGGCGGCCAGCACCCCCGCCGGGACGGAATCCAGCGCGGCGACGCCGAGCGGCAGCAGCCCGAACCCGGCGTAAGGGTTGCGCGTGAAAAAGCCGGGGCCCAGGATCGCCCCCCAGACCAGCGTTCGGCGACGGCGTGAGGTGCCGACAACGAAGGTTTGCGGCACCTGCCAGTTCCGGCCCGGAGGCCGGAGGCCATGTATTCCTGTCGCTTCTGTGAGCCCGTAGTACAGGCAGTAGATGACGATCAGGAATAGGGCCGGGCGCCGGAGATCGCAGGAGTTCAACAGCAGTCCGACCGCCATCCAGCCGACGATGGCCGGAATCGCGTACGCCGCGACAACGGACACCTGCCGTGCGATCCTCCCGACCGGAAGGCTCGCGGCGAGAGACGCCGCGGAGTTAGCGCCTCAAGGAGAGTACGCCTTGGAGTAGCCGTTCGCCGCCGCGAGGGTAACGAGGCATGCGACGAATATCGCGGCGCTGGCCGTAGGCATGACGGTTAACGCGAGGCCGGTAACTGAACGCGGGCCATCTCGCCGCGGACTTCCTCCGGCTTCGTGCAGGTGCAGCAGATACATTCGCCGAGGCAGGTGCACCAGTCGGTGCAGCGATCGTGCTGATTGCCCCGGCCGACAGATATGCAGTCATAGCACTTCTTATAGCCGTAGCCCTTGCCGAGCCCGGTGCAAGCGATCCACGTGCCCGCCGCCCACTCGCAGCAGTAACCCTGCCGGTTCAAATGACCTTGCGCGCACGAGCAGTAGTAGTCGGATCCTTGCTTGCACGCCTCGTACCCGGTCGGGCAGCCGTTGGAAGGGCACTTGTGACCGTAGTTATCGCAGTGAACGGTCGGGCCGCAATAGCAGGACTGAGCCAGGGCGGGCTTTTGACCGAGGGACATCACGGCGATGCTCGTCGCGCCGCCTACGATGGCCGTCCGCAGTGCGTCTCTGCGCGAGATCCGGCGGGTGAGCGTTTCCGACAGGTGCGCGACGCGCGAGTCGAGTTTCTGGCCGAGCCGCATGGTTTTAGGCCTCTATTCTCCTGGATTCGGGGTGGCAACGATAGCGATCGGCGCGGGGGACCGTCGGGCCGGGGAACTGGCCTTGCTGACGAAGGCACGGAGGTCGTTAAGATGCCGGACGGCGCCTGCCGCGCGGACGACACCCTGCATGTCGATTGCCACGAGCAAAGGCGTGGCGGACACGTTGTAGTCATCCTTGGCGGCGTGTGAGACAGGCCGCCCGATCTCCAGCCGCGTCGCGCGGAACGTGTCTGAAATCTGGATATAAGCTGGCGGGTCCCACGTGAGCAGCAGCACGCGGAGATCATCGAGTTCACCGCCGTCGGCGGCGGTGTTCAAGTTGCTTACCAGCGCCTCGCACGCGGGGCAGGTCGGATCGACGAACGCCACCAGCGCCGCCTGGCCGTCCCCGGCCGCGAAGTGCCGCCTCGTGTCGTCGCTCACCCGGGTGTACTCGAAGCTAGCCGCACCCGTGCCGACGGCCGGCCCGAACTCGGCCGTGCTCGTGGGTCCTCCGAAAAAATGGCCAAGCTGCCGGTACATGATGAATACCAGCAAGCCAAGCGCGAGCAGCAGGATCCATTGCGCGATGGCAAGGTACAGCGGAATCGTCATGGGGCGACCTACCTCGATCGGGCCTGCGGGACTGTCGCGAGCGCTTTGGCCGCGGTGAACGAGACCGCGAGGACCAGCACCGCCGCCGCGAGCAAGAGGATCTGCGCCGCCGCGCCGAGCCGAACGGCCGACCCGCTGACGCCAACGGTGGCTACCCCGGCGAACGCCGCGATCAGCGCGCTGCGCACGATCCCCGGCACATCGAATGTCCGCCGGGACAGCGCCCCGAAACACCGGCACGACTTCCCGCGGTGCCGGGCGAACCCAAGGACAGAAACCGCCGCGAAGGCGCATCCGGCGGCCAGCACCACCAGATTGATCCACTCGACGGCGGGGAATGACAGGCTCGCGCCGCCAAGGATTACCTCCGCGACCGCGACGGTTGTCGCGAGGTACTTATAAGCCGGAGCCAGGCCGCGCAGGGGAATGAAGAGGCGGACGACCGCGGCGAAACCAGTCAGGTCCGCTAGCTTCGCACCGCCCGCGACGAGCAGCATTACCGCGAGGGCGGCTTTCGCACCCAGGACGAGCACATCCATCGCCGCTATACCACCCCCGCTGGCTGACGGCCCCCAGGGAAACGGCGGGCGCGCGAGACGGGATCGGGCGATAGCGGGATGTTAGCCAGCCGCCACAGCTTCATAATCTGCCATTCGTGGTTAACCAGGCTCGACGCGCGTACCCGGCCCGCGGAATCAACAAATATGACAAACGGGGTAACCCTGACGTTGTAGCGCCCGTACAGCGCGGGCGTGCCGGTCACCACAGGAAGGTCACCAAGGCCGAGCAGTCGCAGTACCCCGACGGCCGCGGCGTTGTCCTGGGCCAGCAACACGATTATTTCGAGGTCCGTCGTCTGGCTGGCGAGGATCTTCAGTCCGTCGACCACGGAAGGGAAAGACTTCAGCGAGTGGTCGGTGAACACCATCAGCTGAAACGGCTTAGCCGACGGTGACGCAAGGATTCGCCCGGACGAATCCGGAAGAGACCAGGCCGGTGCCGCGAGCCCGCGATGAAGACCGTCGTTTTCGATGGCTTTCGGGCCCGACATGGCGACATTGGTGATCCCGAATATCGCCATCACCGCGGCAGCGCACAAGACGATGGCGACGGCGATGAACGCGACGGCTGAGATCATCACGACCAGATCCGCTGAGGGTTCATTAGGCTCCCCGTTTAGCGTCCACCGCTGCCACCCCGTAGGACCATCTGGGACAAACCGTAACAAAGATTGGCACCACTAGGCACTGAAGTCAAGGCGTGTTGAAGTACTCCACTCACGTGGCGAGGCCGGACTTAGTCCGTTTCTGCACCGGCTTGGCGGAGGTGCGAGCGTGGCACGGGATATCTGGTGGGAAGGTGAACGAGGGTGTGCGATAGGTTCTTGTGGCGTGGATGATGGCAATGCACGGATCGATCCGGAGTTCGCGGGCCTGCCGTTGAAGGCGCTCGCCGACGCCGCGCTTGACCAGGCTCACCGGCTGGGCGCGCGGCACGCCGACTTTCGCGTCGAGCGGATCCGCGGGCAGCGAATAAGGCTTGCCGACGGCAAGCTGGAGAGCTCGTCCGACGCCGACGACAGCGGGCTCGCCGTCCGCGTCGTCGTCGACGGCACCTGGGGGTTCGCCTCCGCCGTCGACCTGACACCGCGGGCCGCGGCCGGCGCCGCGGCGGCGGCCGTCGAGGTCGCGCGAGTGGCCGCCGCGATGAACACCGAACGCATCGAGCTAGCGCCCGAGCCCGCCTACGGCGACGTCACCTGGGTATCGGCCTACGACGTCGACCCGTTCACGGTCTCGCCCAAAGAGAAGATCGACAAGCTCGCCGCCTGGTCGGCCCAGCTCATGGCGCACGATGCCGTCACCCATGTCGACGCGAGCCTGCTGCAGGTCAAGGAGTGCAAGTTCTACACCGACGGCGCCACCACGGCGACGCAGCAGCGGGTCAGGCTGCATCCGGAGCTCACCGCCATCGCGGTCACCGAGTCCGGCTTCGATGACATGCGCACGATCGTCCCGCCGGCCGGGCGCGGCTGGGAGTACCTCACCGGTACCGGCTGCGACCTCGACGGCGAGGTCGCGCGGCTGCCGGACCTGCTCGCGGAGAAGCTCATGGCGCCTGGCGTCGAGCCGGGCCGTTACGACCTGGTGATCGATCCGTCGAACCTGTGGCTCACCATCCACGAGTCCATCGGCCACGCCACCGAACTCGACCGGGCACTCGGCTACGAGGCCGCCTACGCGGGGACGTCGTTCGCCACGCTGGACAAGCTCAACTCCCTGCGGTACGGGTCGGCTGTCATGAACGTCACCGGCGACCGCATCGCGGAGCACGGGCTCGCCACCATCGGGTACGACGACGAGGGCGTCGCCGGCCAGTCCTGGGACCTCATCTCCGGCGGCGTCCTTGTCGGGTACCAGCTCGACCGGCGGATGGCCCAGCTCAAGGGGTTCGGCCGGTCCAACGGGTGCGCGTTCGCCGACTCCCCCGGGCACATGCCGCTGCAGCGGATGGCGAACGTGTCCCTGCGGCCCGCCGACGGCGGACAGGACACCGCCGGGCTGATCGGCGACGTCGAGGACGGCATCTACATCGTCGGCGACAGGTCCTGGTCGATCGACATGCAGCGGTACAACTTCCAGTTCACCGGCCAGCGGTTCTTCCGGATCAGGAACGGCCGGCTCGACGGGCAGCTCAAGGACGTGGCGTACCAGGCGACGACGACGGACTTCTGGAACTCGATGGAGGCGGTCGGCGGGCCGCAGACCTACGTGCTCGGCGGCGCATTCAACTGCGGCAAGGGCCAGCCCGGCCAGGTCGCGCCGGTCAGCCACGGCACACCGGCGGCGCTCTTCCGCGGTGTCCGGGTGCTCAACACGGCGGAGGAAGGTAGCTCGTGAGCGGGCAGCAGAGCATTATTCCGAACGGTGATCGGCCTTCTCCTCAGGAGACAGTTGAGCGCGCGCTCGCGGCGGCCAGGCCGGGATCGGACTGCGTCATCCTCGCGGACGAGGGGTCGACGGCGAACCTGCGGTGGGCGGGTAACACGCTGACCACGAACGGGGTCGCCGCCTCTCGCAGCCTCACGGTGATCTCGATCGACCGGCGAGCGGACGGCACCGCGGGTGTCGGGGTCGTGTCGCGGTCAGGCGTACGGCCCGACCAGGTCGAAGACGTCGTGCGCGAGGCGGAGAAGGCCGCCACCGAGGCTTCGGCCGCCGAGGACGCGGAGGAGCTCGTGACCGGAGAAGCTGGTCACCGTTCGGAACAATATCTTTGGTCCGACCCCGCGGCCGCCACGTCGATCGGGGTGTTCCGCGGGTTCGCGGAGCAGCTGGGCGAGACGCTGCGGACGGCCGAGGCGGCGGGGCGCAAGCTGTACGGATTCGCCGAGCACGGGGTCACCTCGACCTTCCTGGGCACGTCGGCGGGCGTGCGGCTGCGGTACGACCAGCCGGCCGGGCGGCTCGAGCTGAACGCCAAGTCCGCGGACCTGGCGCGGTCGGCGTGGGACGGGGCGGCGACGCGGGACTTCACCGACATCGACCTGGCCGGGATGGACGCGGGGCTGGCCGAGCGGCTGTCCTGGCAGGCGCGGCAGGTGGAGCTGCCCGCGGGGCGGTACGAGACGCTGCTGCCGCCGACCGCGGTGGCCGACTTGATGATCAACCTGTACTGGACGGCGGGAGCGCGGGATGCCGGCGAGGGCAGGACCGTGTTCTCCCTGCCGGGCGGGTCCCTTGGGCACGGCACCGGGACACGGATCGGGGAGCGGCTGTCCCCGGTGGCGGTCGACTTGTTCAGCGACCCGTCGTACCCGGGCCTTGAGTGCTCGCCGTTCGTCGTCGCGCACGCGTCGGGGCGGGACTCGTCGGTGTTCGACAACGGGCTGCCCGCCGGGCGCGCGGCGTGGATCTCGGGCGGCAGGCTGAGCGCGCTGCATTCCAGCAGGTATTCGGCGCGGCTGACGGGGCTGCCGGTGACGCCGGCGGTGGACAACCTCGTGATGGCGGCGGACTCCTCGGCGTCGCTGTCGTCGATGATCGGGGCGACGAAACGGGGCCTGCTGCTGACCTGCCTGTGGTACATCCGCGAGGTGGACCCGCAGACGCTGCTGCTGACCGGCCTCACCAGGGACGGCGTGTACCTGGTCGAGGAGGGCGAGGTGGTCGGCGCGGTGAACAACTTCCGGTTCAACGAGACGCCGGTGGGGATGCTCTCGCGGCTGCTCGAGGTGGGCGCGACCCAGCCGACGCTGCCTCGCGAGTGGAGCGACTACTTCACCCGCGCGGCGATGCCGCCGCTGCGCGTGGAAGGGTTCAACATGTCGTCGGTGAGCCAGGCGAGCTGACGCGCTTGACGGTGGCCCGTCGCGCGGTGTGGCCGGCGTGCTCAGCGCGCGATACGGTTGAGGGGTGAGGATAGGTCATCTCGGGCGCGGCGAACAGGTGCCTCTGGTCACCCAGGCACGCCGCCCGATGTCGGAGGACATCACGTACCGGCAGCACCGGTACCTGATCATGATGGCCATCCGTACGTTCTGTCTCGCGATCGCGGTCATCATGTTCGTCAACCACCTCGGGTGGCTGACGGCCATCCCCGCGGTCGGAGCGATCGTCATTCCGTACTTCGCGGTGGTTTTCGCCAACGGCGGACGGGAGCCGGACAACGTCCGGGGGTTCATGGAGCACCGGATGAACCTGCCTGCCCGCAGGGAACCCGGCGAGTCTTCTGACCAGCGGGACGACGGGCCTCCCCAGCCTCGGTAGCGCCGTGGTTTCACTCGCTTCACTTGACGCAAGTGGTGTTTTCATGGAATCAAACGGACATTCGGAATCTTTCGCCTTACGGCGCAACACGCCGCAGTTGAACATCTTCCAAGCAGCATGAGCAGCAAAAATACCGCCCCTTCGTGTCCGACTGTAATTGGGTCTTGACACATAGGGGGGTAGTTACGTGTACCATTCATATGGGTGCTCTGGTCCCCCGTCGGGGCACCGCTGCCGGCGTTCCGGGCCCCCGTCGGAACGCCGATGAATGCGACGCCGGGTGGTTTGCCCCCGTAGCCACCCGGCGTCGCTCTCTTTTTCCCGACCGGCATTTCTGCGGCCGCGGTTTACTCCTGTTACTTTCCGTGTTAGTTGGTTTACTCGGTGCGGCGGAACTCCACGATCGCTATGCCGAGCAGCACCGCGCCCATCAGCGCCACCATTCCCAGCGACAGCCCGACCGGGACCTCCCAGCCGTTCCAGGTGACGCCGGGGGCTATCTGGTGCAGAGCCTGCGGCGGGATGTTCAGGTGGCTGAAGACCGCGTGGCGCATCGGGGACACGATGTAGGTGAGCGGATCCAGCCTGGTCAGCACGCTCAGCCAGGCCGGCAGTCCGTTGAGCGGGTAAAGCGCACCGGACAGGAAGAACAGCGGCATCACCAGCATCTGGGTCAACGCCATGAACGCCTGCATCTGCTTTATCCGGCCCGCCATCATCACGCCGAAAGCGGTGAGCGTGAACGAGAGCAGCAACAACTCGCCGATTACGGTGAGGAACAGACCGAGATCGTAGGGTACATGAGCGACGCCCGCAAGGGCGAGAATCACTAGACCCTGAAATGTGGCGACGGTCGCACCGCCCAGGCATTTCCCGATTACCAGCGCGGACCGGCTCACCGGCGCCACGAGCATCTCCCGCAGGAAGCCGAACTCACGGTCCCAGACAATGGACGCCGCCGCGAAAATGGCCGTGAACAGCACGGACATCGCGAGCACCCCGGGATAGATGAACGTCTTGAAGTCGATGCCATGCGGCAGTCCGTGGCCGGCCAGCGAGCCTAGCCCGGTGCCGAGGACGAACAGGAACAGTATCGGCTGCACCAGCGAGGTGACCATGCGGAGACGGTCGTTGCGGAACCTGATCAGCTCACGGCGCCAGACGATGTTGACGGCTCTGAGGTCCTGCCGCAGCCCGGCCTCGGGGACGGAGACGCGGATCGCCTCGGTGACCTGTTCGGCGTCCGGGCTACTTACTTCGATTGCCATCGGTGCCTACCTCCCCCTGCGGAACGCCATCATGTGGGCGCGGTTGCGGTCGCCGACCGTCGCCTCGGCGTCCCTGATCGTCTTGCCGGTGTAGGACATGAACACGTCGTCGAGGCTCGGCCGGGCCACGCTCACGCTACGGATCTGCTGCTTGAGCTCGGCGAACAGGCGCGGCACGAAGTGCTCGCCCTCCTCTACGTTAAAGGTGACCATGCCCTCGTGCATCGCCGCGTCAAGGCCGAAGGTGTCCTTGATCTCCTTGATGGCGGCCTCGTCGTTGGCCGTGCTGATCTGCACCCGGTCCGTGCCGACGCTCGCCTTCAGGTTCTCCGGCGTGTCGATGGCGACGATCTTGCCGTGGTCGATGATGCCGATCCTGTCGCAGTTCTCCGCCTCGTCCATGTAGTGCGTCGTGAGGAAGATCGTGATGTCCTCGCGCTGCTTGAGGTCGTTGATGTACTCCCAGATCGAACTCCGGGTCTGCGGGTCAAGTCCCACGGTCGGCTCGTCGAGGAACAGCACGCGCGGCGCGTGCAGCAGGCCGCGGGCGATCTCCAGGCGGCGCTTCATGCCGCCCGAGTAGGTGGCGACCTCGGCTTGCCTCCTGTCCCAGAGGCCGACCATGTCCAGGACCTGGCGCATCCGTGGCTGTAGCTGTGCCCTGGGGACGCCGTAGAGGTCGGCGTGAAACCTGAGGTTCTGCTCGCCGGTGAGGTAGCTGTCGAGCGTGGTGTCCTGGAAGACCAGGCCGATGTTGCGCCGTACCATGTCGCGCTGCTTCACGACATCGAAGCCGGCCACCCGCGCGGAGCCCTTGGTGGGCTCAGCGAGGGTGCAGAGGATCTTGATGGTGGTGGATTTGCCCGCACCGTTCGGGCCGAGGAAGCCGAAGGTCTCCCCCGGCTGGACCTCGAAGCTGATGCCGCGGACCGCTTCTACCTCGCCGTACCGCTTGACCAGGTCGTGGACCAGGACTACCGGTTCGGTCATGCTCTGCTTCCCCTCTCGCTCTGCTAGCCCCGCTCGCCTCCGGGCGCGCGCCCTTTGGCTCGCGGGAGGGCTGCCGGCCCTGGCACTCTGTTGGGCCCGCTGAGTTGGCCCCGCTGAGTTGGCCCCGCTGAGAGCTTACGGCGCGCCGCGTGGTGCGACGCGCCGTAAGGTGACTCGGGACTTCCGGGTCGGTCACTCGGCCGAGTCCTGGACGTCCTCATCGGCGCTTGACGCGCTTGAAGCGGTCTCGGCGCTCGTCGGGTCGTCCTCGGCGAGGATGCGGTACACGGACCGGCGTGCCTCGGTGAGCACGCGGCGTGCCTCCGCGATCTGGCTCGACGAGCCGGAGCGACGTACTTCCATGACGGCCATCATCAGCTGCCGGATCATGTCGCCCAACTCGAACGCGGCCTCGTCGGCCATCCCGGCCGCCGCGTCCCAGGACCTGCGGAGCTCATCGGCGTGGGCCTCGGCGTACGCCCGGCCTTCGTCGGTGAGCGTGTACATCCGGCGGCGGCCCTCGCCCTCAGGGCTGATCAGCCCCTCGTCCTCGAGTTGCTGCAGGGCCGGATACACCGAACCCGCGCTCGGCCGCCACACCCCGTCGGTGCGCTGAGCGATCTCCTGGATGATCTGATAACCGTTCCAGGCATTGCCCTCGGCGAGCAGGTCAAGTATCGCCGCCCGCACGTCGCCGCGCCGGGCACGCGGTCCGCGTCCCTCGAAGCGGCTCCGCAGGAACATCTTCTCCATCGGAGGCATCGGCTCCCCAGGTTCCCAGCCCCAGCGGCGGCCAAAGCCGCCCCAGCCGGGTCCCCCGGGTCCGCCGCGGCCACGGCCACCAGGGCCGCGTCCGGGCCTGGGCCCCCACTCGCCACGTCCTGGCCGGGGCGATCCCCAGCCTTCGTCTCGCATACCGCGCCTGTGCTCCTCATGCATGGCGCTTCACCTCTTTCGATTGTCGTTGTATCGTCTTTCGTTCTCAACGATATATCGTTAACGATCGCTGATACAACTCTGATTCCCGGACTTGTTCTAGCGGGGCTGGGGCGAGCTTGCCGGGGGCGTGGCGGGTGCACGCATGCGACGCCAACCGCTCCCCTCACAGGCACTCCTGCGCCCTGAGGGACTGAGGCCGCTCGTGAGGCGAGCGCCTGACGGTCTGACAGCCTCCGGGCCGTGCCCAGAGCCGACTTTGCACACCCTGTGA
>Ga0187808_10000885_pt1 | contig 10037 bp, 11 predicted proteins | sample NC_wetland_sal_i_5_FD_132427 | JGI IMG/M metagenome (GOLD analysis project Ga0187808, IMG submission 132427) | Wetland sediment microbial communities from Neuse River Estuary, North Carolina, USA - ASW_3 | ecosystem: Environmental > Aquatic > Freshwater > Wetlands > Sediment | place: USA: North...
CCGTCGTCCAGGTGCACGCGGCGGCCGGCGGCCCGAAGCTCGTCGGCGACCTGCCGGGCCGCCTGGGCGACGCGCTCGGCGGTCGCGGCGGCGAGGATCGGGATCACGACCACCTCGGTCGGGGCGACCTCGCTCGGGAAGACGACCCCGCGCGCGTCGCCGTGCGCGCCGACGATCGCCCCGAGCAGGCGCTCGGAGAGCCCGAAGGTCGTCTGGTGGACCGCCCGCTCGCTGCCGTCCGGGGCTTCGTAGCGGATGCCGTACGGGACGGAGAAGTTGTCCCGGTAGTGGTGCACGCTGCCGAGCTGCAGCGTCTTCGCCCCGGAGAGCGGGAGGTCGAAGGCGATCGTGTAGTGGGCGCCCGGGAACGTGTCCCACGGGGGACGCCGCACCGCGAGGTACGGCAGCGCGAAGGCGGCCGTCATCCGGCGGAACGCCGCGAGGTTCGACCGCACCCGCTCGGTCGCCCGCTCCTCGTCGGCCTGGCAGGTGTGCTCCTCGAAGAAGTGGATCTCCCGGACCCGGATGAACGGTCGGGTCGTCTTCGTCTCGTAGCGGAACGTGTTGACGATCTGGTAGACGTTCAGCGGCAGGTCGCGGTGGGAGCGTACCCAAAGGGCGAAGATCGGGTACATCGCCGTCTCGCTCGTCGGCCGCAGCACCAGCGGGATCTCGAGCTCGGTGAGCCCCCCGCGGGTGACCCAGAACACCTGGGCGTCGAACCCTTTGATGTGCTCCTTCTCCTTCGCGAACTCGTTCGCCGGGATCAGGGCCGGGAACTCGACCGGGGCCGAGCCGGTGGCCTCGATCTCCCGGATCAGGACGTGGTCGAGGTTGCGGCGCGCCCGGAAGCCGTACGGCGTCCAGACGTTCATCCCCTTGATGCCGTAGCGCTTGTCGGAGAGGTTCGCCGCCTCGACGACGGCGAGGTACCATTCGACGAACGCCTCGCGCTTGTCCGGCAGCTCCGCCATGGGGCGCGCGGGACGGGCCCCGGGGGGTATAGCGCTGTGCCGGGCCGGCCCCGCCCGGGGCCGGGAAGCCGCCGGACCGCTCACGCCCGAGCAACCTAGGGGTTAAGCCGTGGAGGTGCCCTAGCTCGTGGGCCATGCGCCTGGTCGTCTGCGTTGACCGCGACGACGACCTCGGACGGAAGGCCCACCTGAACGGGCCGATCGTCGGACGGGCCGAGGTCCTCGACGCGGCGGTCCGCCTCGGGACGGCGGACCCCGAGGACTCCGACACCAACGCACTCTTCGCCGCCGTCGGCCTGATGGACGAGCTGAAGGACGCCGGCGAGCCGACCGAGGTCTGCGTCCTCACCGGCTCGGCGAAGGTCGGGATCGCCTCCGACCGGCGGGTCGCCGAGCAGTTCGACCAGGTCCTCAGCAAGGTCCACGTCGACTCCGCCTACCTGGTCAGCGACGGCGCGGAGGACGAGTACCTGTTCCCGATCCTCTCCTCGCGCGTACGGATCGACGGCGTGCGGCGGGTGTTCGTCCGCCAGAGCGCGAGCCTCGAGTCGACCTACTACACGCTCGTCCGGGCGCTCAAGGACCCCAAGCTCCGCGCCAAGACCGTCCTGCCGTTCGCCTTCGTCCTGCTGATCCTCGGCTTCGCGGCGGCCGGCGGGGTGCTCCTGTGGGGGGTCATCGGCCTCGCGATCGTCCTCGGCGTCTACCTGATCTTCTGGACGTTCGACATCGACGAGGCGATGATCGAGGCGATCCGCTCGGCGTCCTCGGACACCCGCCAAGGGTCGGTCGCCTTCGGCTTCGGCCTCTTCGCGCTCGCGCTGGTCGGGGTCGGCTTCCTGACCGGCTACAACCAGTACGTCGCCGGCTCGGTCCCGTTCGACCGGGTCCTCTCGTTCGTCCAGGCCGGTCTCCTCTGGTGGGTCCTGGGCGCGCTCGTCTGGGAGAGCGGCCGCGCGCTCCGTCGCATGTTCTCCCGGGGGCGTTTCCCCCGCTCGTTCGTCGTCGCGACGACGTCGGTCGTCGGGATCGGCCTCGTCAGCTACGGGATCGTCTACCTCGTCCGGTACCTCGAGGGGCTCTCCCCGATCGCCCAGGTCCCGCTGCTCGCCGGCCTGATCGTGACGGGCCTCGGCCTGGTCATCGGCGCCGGCGCGATGCACCAGCACTTCCGGTCGGCCGCGCGCACGGCCCCGCCGCCGACCTCGACCCTCTAGGCCGGGCGGGGAAGGACCCGACGGACGTCCTCGATCGGGACGTCCAGTCCGCACCGTTGGTGGAGCGTCGCGCGGACCTGGTCGGGTCGGGGGCCGAACTCGGCGGCCCGGCCGGAAAGGTTCGCGAGGTCCTCCCAGTAGTTCCACGGGAAGACGACCCAGACCCACGCGTCGCGGGGGATCTCCTCGGCGTAGTACGTCGGCACGAACTGCGAGTGGGCGATGTGGACCATCGCCGCGGTCTCGACCGAACGGGGGCCCGCCGCCGCCACGTGCTCGCGGGCGAGGTGCAGGCTCTCGCCGGTGTCGGTGATGTCGTCGACGACGAGCACCGAGGCGCCCGCGACCGACCCCGAGAGCCCCTCGGTCAGGCGGGCCTCCCCGTCCCGGCTCGCCGTGACGCCCCAATGCTGGACGCGGAGCGAGACGAGGCGGTGGAGCCCGAGCCGGTCGCCCAAGAGGCGGGTCGGCACCCACCCTCCGCGGGTGAGGCCGACCAGCGCCTCCGGCAGCTTACCGGCCGCGCGGACCTTCTCGGCGACGACGTCCACCCAGCGCTCGACCTCGAGCCAGGACGCCCGTCGGCACCGCGGAAGGTCCGCCATCCTGCGGAGCCGGCCCTTACGGATAGATGCCGCGGGTCTTCATCGCGTCCACGACCCGCTGGATCGCCAGGACGTAGGCGGCCGTGCGGTTGTGGACCCTCTTCTCGGTCGCGGTCTTGTGGACGTCCGCGTAGGAGCGGACCATGACCTGCTCCAGGCGCTTGTTGACCTCGTCCAGCGGCCAGAAGAACCCCTGGATGTCCTGCGCCCACTCGAAGTAGCTCACCGTCACGCCGCCCGCGTTCGCGAGGATGTCGGGCAGCACGGTGATCTTCTTCTGGAAGAGGATCGTGTCCGCCTCCGGGAGCGTCGGTCCGTTCGCCGCCTCGGCGACCATCTTCGCCTGGATCTTGTCGGCGTTCTTCTGGGAGATCTGGTTCTCGAGCGCGGCCGGGACGAGGATGTCCGCCTTCGTCTCCAGGAGCTCCTCGTTGGAGATCGCCTTCGCGCCGGGGAAGCCGACGACCGAGCCGGTCTTCGCCTTGTGCGCTTCGACGGCGTGCGGGTTCAACCCGTCCGCCTTGTAGATCCCGCCCTTGGAGTCGGAGAGGGCGACGATGACGGCGCCCTGGTCGTCATGCAGCAGGTTCGCGGCGACGCTCCCCGCGTTCCCGAACCCCTGGACCGCCACCGTGCCGCCCTTGACGCGGACGCCGGCGTCCTTGGCCGCCTCGCGGATCGTGTACGCGCAGCCGCGGCCGGTCGCCTCGCCGCGTCCTTCGCTGCCGCCGAGGGCGATCGGCTTGCCCGTGACGACGCCCGGGACCGAGTAGCCCTTCTGCATCGAGTAGGTGTCCATGATCCAGCTCATCGTCTGGCTGTCCGTGTAGACGTCCGGCGCCGGGATATCCATCTCCGGCCCGATGATCGGCGAGATCTCGCTCGCGTAGCGGCGGGTGAGCCGCTCGAGCTCGGCCTTGCTCATCGCCTTCGGGTCGCAGATGACGCCGCCCTTGGCGCCGCCGTAGGGAATGTTCACGACCGCGCACTTCCAGGTCATCCACGCGGCGAGCGCGCGGACCTCGTCCAGCGTCACCTGAGGATGGTAGCGGATCCCGCCCTTGCACGGGCCGCGGGCCATGTTGTACTGGACCCGGTAGCCGGTGAAGACGCGGAGCGCGCCGTTGTCCATCCGTACCGGGAAGTTCACCGACAGCTCCCGCTTCGGGTGCTTGAGCACTTCGCGGAAGCCGGCGTCCAGCCCGATCAGGTCCGCGACGATGTCGACCTGGCGCTTGGCGGTCTCGAACGGGTTCACTGATGAAGTTGCCTGCGGCATCTGTACCCTCGAACCGAATCGGTCAGCCGTCCGGGATTACTTGAACGTGCCGTCAACCCTGCGAGGGTGCGACACGCGGCGGCGCCTCACCGCTCGCGGCGAGCGGCTCCGCCCGCCGGCGCGCCGAACGGACGCCACCCCGCCGGGGGGAGCGGAACCGTTTTCCACCGTCCGTTAAGGAAGGCGCCGGTGCCCGCTTCCGCCCGGCCGATCGCCGTGAGCCGCCCCCCGACGCGTCGGACCGCCCGCACGGCCGCGGCCCAGCGTTCGGGCGGCACGGCCGCGAGGAGCTCGTAGTCCCCGCCGTAGAAGGCGGCCGCGCGGCGCGCCCGCGTCGGCAGGCGCCCGAGGCCCGGGGCGAGCGGCAGGGAGGCCTCCTCCACAACGAGCCGGACGCGGCTCGCCTCGGCGAGCAGCCGGGCCGACTCCGCGAGGCCGTCGGACGTGTCGAGCATCGCACGGGCGAACGGGGCGAGCGCGACTCCTTCCCGGACCCGCGGTTCGATGCGCAGCATCGCGGCCAGGGTCCCCGCCGATCGGCGCGCGGCGAGCCGACGGGCGGCGGCGCCCCCTCGTCCGACGACGCCGGTCGTGCCGAGCACGTCGCCGGCACGCGCCCCGGTGCGGCCGACCAGGCGGTGCGCCGGCGCTCCCCCGACCACCGTGCTCACGACGGTCTTCACCGGCCCCGGCTTGGTATCGCCCCCCAGCAGATGCGCGCCGAATCGCGCCGCCGTGCGCTCGGCGCCCCGCACCAACGCCTCCGCCCAGCGTTGCTCCGTCCCCCGGGGCACGATGACGGCGAGGAACACGGCGATCGGGCTTGCGCCCTTCGCGGCGACGTCGGAGAGGCTCACCGCGCTCGCCGCCGCGCCGACCAACCCGGGCGGGGAGCGCGGGAGGAAGTGGATCCCTTCGACCAGGGCGTCGGTCGTGACGACCGGCACGGCCCCTGGCGGGAGCGCCACCACCGCGGCGTCGTCCCCCAGCGGAAGCCGCCCGCTCGATCCCGCCGGGAGCGTGCGCGCGAGCCACCGGTGGAAGGCCCGCTCCTCGATCGCCCGCGGGCGGCCCCGACCGAGCTCGCGCCGGCGCGTCACTTGTACGGGAGGAACTCCTTGCCCAGCAGCTCGCGGCCCAAGATGATCCGCATGATGTTGAGCCCGCCCTCCGCGCCGACCAGGTAGCTCATGATCCCGCGCAACCCCAGTTCGAGGCCGGCCTCGGTGGTGTAGCCCGCGGCACCGTGCCACATCATCACGCGCTTGACGCATTCGAAGGCGATCTGCGGCGCCGAGAGCTTGACCGACGCGACGGCGAGATCGACCTCGGAACGGTGGCTCGCGTCCCCCCGGAGGGTGTAGCGGTCGAGGAGCCAGGCGGCCCGCCGGCACTGCCATTTTACCGCCTCGACCTGGGTGTACAGGTCGGCGAGCTCGAACTGGATCGCCTCGAACTTGCCGAGCGGCTGGCCGAACGCCTTGCGCTCGCGGACGTAGGCGATGCCGGTCTCGAGCGCCCGCTCGGCGGCGCCGATGCACGCGGCGCTGACGAACGTTCGCGCGACGCCGAACCCTTCCATCGCGACCGAGAACCCCTTCCCCTCGCGGCCGACCAGGTAGCGGGCCGGCAGGGCGACGTCGGCGTACGTCAGCGCCCCGGTCGAGATCCCCATCCGACCCATGTTCTCGAACCGCTGGCTCGCGACCCCCTCGGCGCGGGTCGGCACGTAGAGGAAGTCGAACGCCCCGTCGTCGCGCTTGGCGAGCGTCAGGTGGCCGCCCCCGAGCCGTCGCGCCTCCTCGACCCCGGAGATGAACGCCTTCTCCCCGTGCAGGCGGAACCCGGTCCCGTCGCGCCGCACGCGCGTCTGCATCCCGGCGAGATCGCTGCCCCCGGTCGGCTCCGTCGTCGCGATGCCGAGGAACGCCTTCCCCGCCGTGACCGCCGGGAGGATCTCCTTCTTCGCCTCCTCGGTCCCGTGGCGCGCGAGGACGTAGCCCCAGCCGGCCTCGAGCAGGAAGAACACCGCCGTCGCCATCGAGAAGTCCCCCCGGCCGATCTCCTCGGCCGCGAGCTCGGTCAGCACCGCGCTCGCCCCCATCCCGCCGTAGTCGGGCGGGACCATCATCGCGAGCAGGCCCAGCTCGGCCATCGGAGCGAGGACCTCCGGCGGGATCGTCCCCTGGGCGTCGATCGCCCGTTCGTGGGTACGCAGCACGCGGTCGCCGAAGCGACGGACCGCCTCCTGGAACGCGCGCTCTTCGTCGGAAAGGGAGAACTCCATGGCCGGCGACGGGGGACGGAGGATTTAGCATTCCCCGGCGGAGGACCGTCGGGGCGCGCAGTTCATTATCCCGGTTCCGCTGGCTCCTGCCGGAGGGACCGACGTGAAGGTCCGGGTCGGCGTCAACGGCTTCGGGACGATCGGCAAGAGGGTCGCCGACGCGATCGCCCGCCAGCCGGACATGGAGCTGGTCGGCGTGGCCAAGACCCGCCCGGGATTCGAGGCCCGCCGGGCGATCGAACGGGGCTATCCGCTCTACGTCTCGGGCGCCGGAACTCCCGAGAAATTCGCCGCCGCCGGGACGAAGGTCGCCGGCCGCTTCGCCGAGCTCCTCGGCCAGGTCGATGTCGTCGTCGACGCGACGCCGGAGGACGTCGGGCGCGAGAACAAGGCGCTGTACGAGAAGGCCGGGGTCCGGGCCGTCTTCCAGGGCGGCGAGGAGGCGGACGTCGCGGAGGCGTCGTTCAACGCGCTCGCGAACTACGACGCGGGCCGCGGCAAGCGGTTCCTGCGCGTCGTCTCCTGCAACACCACCGGTATCGCCCGGGCCGCCGCCGTGCTCGTGCCGCGCTGGGGGGTCAGCCGTTGGGACGTCACGCTCGTCCGGCGCGCCACCGACCCGGGGGAGTCGAAGAAAGGGCCGGTCGACGGGATCGTCCCCACGCTGGAGATGCCGTCCCACCACGGACCGGACGTGCGCACGATCTATCCGGAGCTCCCGATCGCCACCGCGGCGGTCGTCGTCCCGACGACGCTGATGCACGTGCACGTCAACCACGTCCGCCTCACCCGGCCGCCGGCCGACACCGCCGAGCTGGTGCGGGCGTTCGCCGCCACCCCCCGCTTCCAGCTGTTCCGTGCCGGCGACGGGGTCGACGGGACCCCTCAGGTGATGGAGTTCGCGCGGGACCGTGCCGGGGTCGGCTCCCGCCTTTCCGGCGACATGCCGGAGAACGTCCTCTGGGAGCGGGGGGTCCGTCTGGACGGCGCGGACGCCTACTTCTTCCAGGCGATCCACCAGGAGTCGATCGTCGTGCCCGAAAACGTCGACGCCGTCCGCGCCATGTTCGACCTCGCGAAGGACCGGGATGCCTCGATCGCCCTCACGGACCGGACGCTCGGGATCGCCCGGTCGTAGCCCGCGCGTGCGGGTCCGCCTCGCCCGCAGCGCCGACGATCTGCGCGAGGCTCGTCGCCTGGTCGGCGAGTACGTCCGCAGCCTGGGCCTCGACCTCGGCTTCCAGGGGATCGACCGGGAGCTCGAGGCGTTCCCCGCGTCGTACGCCCCGCCCCGGGGCCGCCTGTGGCTTGCCCGGGTCGATGGCCGCGCGGCCGGGTGCGTCGGAGTCCGCCGGTTCGAGGGATCGATCTGCGAGATGAAACGCCTGTACGTCCGCCGGGCCTTCCGGGGGTTCCGGGTCGGACGGCGGCTCGCCGTCGCCTCCGTACGCGCGGCGCAACGGATCGGTTACCGGCGGATGCGCCTCGACACCCTCGGCTCGATGACCGCCGCGATCGAGCTCTACCGCACCCTCGGGTTCCGGGAGATCCCCCCGTACCGCTTCAACCCCGAACCCGGGGCGCGGTACTTCGAGCTCGACCTGACCGCCGCCCGTCGGGGTCGCCGCGCGGTCGCCGCCGGACGCCGGAAGCGGCGGGCCGAACCCATCTTATAGGGGACCTTTCTCGCGCGGCGCGGATGTATTATCTCGACCACCGTCGCGATGTCGTACGGATCCCCCCGGCGCGGCTCGGGCCCGAGCTCGCCACCGTGCTGGTCGAGCTCGCCCAGCAGCAGTTCGAGGGGAAGCTCGTCGACGGACAGAGCCTGGCCGTGACGATCCGGGACGTCAAGCCGATCGGGGAGGGTCACATCATCCACGGGGACGGCGGCGTCTACCAGGAGGTCGAGTACGAGGCGCTCCTGTTCCGACCCGAGATCCAGGAGGTCGTCGAGGGGTCGGTCGTCGAGATCCGCAAGTTCGGAGCGTTCGTGCGGTTCGGGCCGCTGGACGGCCTCCTGCACGTCTCGCAGATCATGGACGACCGGGTGAACATCGACGAGCACAACCAGCGCCTCGTCGGCGTCGAGACCAAACGGGACCTCAAGGTCGGCTACAAGGTCCGCGCGCGGGTCGTCTCCCTGTCGCTCTCGGAGATCTCCCCCCGCGACAGCCGCATCGGCCTGACCATGCGTCAGCCGGCGCTCGGCCGGTTCGAGTGGATCACCGAGGCGCACCGGAAGGCGGACGAGCGCAGCGGCAAGAAGACGAGCGCTCCGGCCCCGGCGAAGAAGGGCGCCGGCAAGACCGCCGCCAAGGGGCCGGCCGTCGGCTGAGGGGGTACCGATGATCAACCTGCGTGCCTGCAAGACCTGCCGCTCGATCACCGACCAGGCGAAGTGCCCCCGCTGCGGGGGCGAGGTCTCGCGCGAGTGGCAGGGCTACCTCGTGGTGATCGACCCCGAGCGCAGCGAGATCGCGAAGAAGATGGGGATCCATGACGCGGGCCGGTACGCGCTCCGCGTCAAGTAACGGCCGCGTCTGGATCGTTCCGGACGCGCTCCGCGCCACGCTCGCCGAGCGGTACGGGCCGGTCTACACCGGCGAGGAGGCCGACCGCCGCATCCGCGCCCTCCGCCGGTTCGGCGCGTGCGGGGATCGCGTCGTCGCCCGCGCGCTGGAGCTGGGCAACCCCCCGCTGGTGGGGATCGTCGACTACAAGACCCGTCGGGAGGAGCCGGTCCCACCGGGGACGTTCCGCGCGCTCGGCGCCCGCCGAACGATCCGCGTTGCCAACCCCCCCGGTCAGCTCACCGAGGCGCTCCGCACGGCGGTCCGGGAGCTGGTCGAAGGCAGCGGCGGGCTGATCGAGGTCGACGGCGAGGAGGACCTCGGCTCCCTCGCGCTCGTCGAGTCGCTCCCGGTCGGAGCGACCGTTATATACGGCATCCCGGGTGCGGGGGTCTCCTTCGTCCTCGTCGACGACGTAGCGAAGGCCCACGTCCACAACCTGGTCGCCCAGATGGAGCTGAGAAGGAGCGGCCATGGAGATTAGGATCGTTGAGGAGCGGACGAACCCGCTGCTGAAGCGGCACGAGCTCCGCTTCGAGGTGGCGCACGCGACCGCCGCCACGCCGACCCGCGACCACGTGCGCACCGAGCTCGCGAAGGCGGTCCACGCCTCCAAGGACCGGGTCGTCATCGAGCGCATGAACCCGAGGTTCGGCACCGCCGTCACGCGGGGCGAGGCGAACGTCTACGACACCGCCCAGGCGGCGATGGCGATCTCCCGCGAGCACATCCTGGTTCGCAACGGGCTCAAGGAGAAGGTGGTGAAGGGGGCCGCGCCGGCCTCGTCCGCCCCGTCCGAGGGCGCGAAGCCGGAAGCGGCGGCGGAGGCGAAGGCGCCGACAGCTCCCGCGGAGGCAACCCCCGCGGCGGACGCGAAGCCGGCGAAGGACGCCGAGACCCCACCGGCCGACGCGCCGAAGCAGGCCGACGCACCGAAGCACGCTGAAACTCCGAAGCACGCCGAGGCGCCGAAGCACGCCAAGGCGCCGGCGAAGAAGGAGTGAGCGCGGTGGCGAAGGCTCGCGTCGGCCTCTACGACGCCGGAGGCGAGACCCTGAAGCGCACGCACTTCGCCTGCCCGAAGTGCGGCCCCGGCACGTTC
>Ga0187808_10000886_pt1 | contig 10037 bp, 6 predicted proteins | sample NC_wetland_sal_i_5_FD_132427 | JGI IMG/M metagenome (GOLD analysis project Ga0187808, IMG submission 132427) | Wetland sediment microbial communities from Neuse River Estuary, North Carolina, USA - ASW_3 | ecosystem: Environmental > Aquatic > Freshwater > Wetlands > Sediment | place: USA: North...
CTCGACCCGGCCAGAGACGGCGAGCGCGGGCGCCGTGGCGGCGGTCTCGCGATAGCGCTCCCACACTGACGGAGGGCAGATCACGTTCGCGATGCCGGTCTCGTCTTCCAGGCTGATGAACACTACGCCGCGGGCGGTCGGCGGCCGCTGCCGGTGGGTGACGAGCCCGGCGACCATCACCACGTCGTCCGCCGCGGCGGCGGCGGGATCAGCGAGGCCGGCCGCGGTCAGCACTCCGCGCGCGGCCAGCGCCGCCCGCGCGTGCGCCACCGGGTGCGTGCCGTAGGCGCCCGTGGCCCACAGGTCGGCGAGCGTCTCCTCGACCGCCGTCATCTCGGGGAGCGGCGGCGCCGCCATGCCGGTGGTCATGCCGGGCAGTTGCCCCGCGTCCAGCGTCGCGGCGGCCCCGGCCGCCCACAGCGCTTCCCTACGGGACAGCCCGAAGCAGCCAAACGCGCCGGCGGTCGCCAGCGCGTCAAGAGCCGCCGCCGCCAGCCCGGTTCGCCTGGCGAAGTCCTCCAGGTCGCGGTAGGGCCGCCCGGCGGCGACCGCCTCGGCCGCCGCGCCGCCGAGGTTGCGCACGCTGGACAGCCCGAGCCGGATCCTGGGCGCCGAGCTCGGTGCCGAGCTCGGTGCCGAGCTCGGCTCTAGCGTGGCGAGCGCCTCGCTGGCGTTCACGTCCACGCCGCGCACTTCCACCCCGTGCCGCCGCGCGTCGCTGATCAGGCTGTGCGGCGCGTAGAACCCCATCGGCTGGTTGCGCAGCAGCGCGGCGGTGAACGCGGCCGGGTAGTACCGCTTCAGCCAGGCGGACGCGTAGACCAGGTAGGCGAAGCTGATCGCGTGCGATTCAGGGAAGCCGTAGCTGGAGAACGCGAGGATCTTGACGTAGATCTCCTCGGCGACCTGCGACGGAATCCCGCGGGCCGCCATCCCGGTGAGCAGGCGCTGGCGGAGTTCCTCGATGCGTTCTGGTGCTCGCTTGGCGCTCATCGCCTGCCGCAGCCGGTCCGCCTCCGAGGCCGTGAACCCGGCACAGTCGATGGCCAGCTGCATCATCTGCTCCTGGAACAGCGGCACGCCCAGGGTCTTCGACAGCGCACGCGACATCGACGGGTGCGGCAGGTCGGCGGCCTCGATCCCATCGTGGCGGCGCAGGAAGGGGTGCACCGAGCCGCCCTGGATCGGGCCCGGCCTGATCAGCGCCACCTGGATGACGAGGTCGTAGAAGTTGGCCGGCTTTAGCCGTGGCAGCGTGGCCATCTGCGCGCGAGACTCGACCTGGAACACGCCCACGGTGTCGGCCGCGCTGATCATCTCGTAGACGGCCGAGTCCTCTGGCGGGATCGTGCCGAGCGACCATTCTTCGCCGTGGAACGCGGCGACCAGGTCGAAGCAGTCGTGCAGCGCGGCGAGCATGCCCAGGCCGAGCAGGTCGAACTTGACCAGCCCGGCGTACGCGCAGTCGTCCTTGTCCCACTGCAGCACGCTGCGCCCGGGCATCCGCGCCCACTCGACCGGGCACACCGCGCCCACCGGGCGATCGCAGATCACCATGCCGCCGGAATGGATGCCCAGGTGTCTTGGCAGCCGCTGCAGCTGGCCCGCCAGCTCCGCTACGGCCGCGGGAACGGCCGCCTCGCCGTCGCTGGGGCTGGGGCTGGGCGTGCCGGGCAGCGACTCCCCCGCCACCGCGGCGCCCGGCCCGATCTCCCTGACCCACTGGTCGGACGCGGCGGGCTCGTAGCCGAGCGCCCGCCCGGCGTCGCGCAGCGCGAGCCGGGGGCGATAGGTGATCACGTTGGCCACCTGCGCGGCCCGTTCCCTGCCGTACCGCTGGTAGACGTACTGAATCACCTCCTCGCGCCGCCGGTGCTCGATGTCCAGGTCGATGTCCGGCGGCCCGTCCCTGCCTTCGGAGAGGAATCGCTCGAACAGCAGCCCGTGGCGGACGGGATCCACGTTGGTGATGCCGATCGCGTAGCAGACGGCCGAATTAGCCGCCGACCCCCGCCCCTGGCACAAGATCCCCTGGGCGGCGCAGAACCGCACGATGTCGTGCACGATCAGGAAGTAGCCGGGGAAGCCGAGCCGCTCGATCACGTCGAGTTCGCGCGCCATCTGCGCGAACGCGCCAGGGACGCGCTCCGCGTCCGCGGTCCCGTACCGCTTCGACGCGGCTACCAGGGCGCGCAGCCAGGACGCCTCGGTGTGCCCGGCGGGCACGGGGAAGTCCGGCAAGTTCGGCGCGACCACGCGGAAGTCGAAGGCGCACTCAAGCGCCAGCGAAACGGTGCGGTCAAACACCCCCGGGTAGCCCCGGAGCAGCGTCGCCATCTCGGCGCCCGACCGTAGGTACGCGGTCCCGGCGCCGGGCAGCCAGCCGTCCATCTCGTCCAGGCTGCTCCGCGCCCGGATCGCGGCGAGCGCGCTCGCGAGCCGCGCGTGCGCTGGTGTGGCGTAGTGCACGTTGGCCGACGCGACCACCGCGAGCCCGAGCGAGCCGGCTAGGGCGTAAAGCGCGTCGTTCCGCTCGTCGTCGCACGGATCGTTCCCGCAGGTCAGCTCCACAAAGACGTTCTCGTGGCCGAACATTTGCGTTAGCACGCGCAGCTCGGCGGCCGCCGCGGTGGGTCCGCCGGTCGTGAGCGCGGTTCGCACCGCCCCCTTCCGGCACCCGGTGAGCACCGCCCACTCCCCGCCGTGCGCCTGCGCCAGCGACGGCAGGTGATACTTCGGGCTGGCCTTCTCTCTGCCCGCCCCGCCGGCCCCGCCGGCCCCGCCCGCCAGCTGAGCGCCGCTGATCACCGAACACAGCCGCCCGTACCCCTCGGGCCCCCGCGCCAGCACCAGCAGGTGCCGCCCCCGCGGGTCCGGCGCGCCCCGCTTGCCCGCGCCCAGGGTGAGCTCGGCGCCGAACACGGTGCGCAGCCCCGGGAATCGCGCCGCGGCCTGCGCGAACTGCGGGACACCGTACATGCCGTCGTGGTCGGTGACCGCGAGCGCCGCGAGCCCGAGCCGGGCGGCCTCGGCGGCCAGCTCGGCCGGGCTCGATGCCCCGTCAAGGAAGCTGTACGACGTGTGGCAGTGCAGCTCCGCCCACGCCGGCCCGCCGGTCACCAGTAGCCCGCCTCGATCTGCCACGCCCCGGCGCGCACCGTGGCGAGCCAGGCCCGCCCGTCGTCGGTGACCAGCTGGAACCGGGCCTCACGGGAAGCGCTGGGGGGATCCCACCAGCGCTGCGCGAGGGGCCAGGGACCCGCCCAGCCGGTGACGCTCAGCTCGGGCTCGCCGTCCAGCGACAGTTCGGCCGGGATCCCTGACATGACGCACCGGCCGCTCACGGTGACCGGCCCGCCCGCCGCGTCGCTGACCCGCGCCGGCTTGGGCTCGGGATAAACAACGGCCGGTGCCGGGCCGGGGATCCGCCCGGGCCATGGCTGGTCCGTAGCCAGCTTGGGCGCCAAGTCTTCTCCGAACGGAACCGGCTGCATCTGGTCCCGCACCGTCCTGCCGCCGGAGCGGACCGGCCGTAGCACGGCGTCATGCCCGAGCAGCGCCTGCACCCGCATGGCGGCCCGCGCCACCTTGTCGGCCACGACCTCGTCGCCCCAGAGTGCGAGCTGCCGCCCGGCAGCTCGCACAACCTGGTCAGGAACCAGCCGCAGCCGGGCGATCCCGCCGCCTTCGGCGTCTTGCTTTTCTGGGGTGCCAGCCGGGCCGCCGCCGTCGAGTTGCCAGCGGACCCGGTCGGCGACCTGGACGGCGGTGAGCAGCCCGTCGTGCCGCCAGAGCCTGCGGCTTGGGCGGCCGTCCGCCCAGGTCACCTCGACCTCCACACGAACGCACGTCACGCCGCGGGCGGCCAGCCCGGCGTGGAAGCGCTCGGCGAGCCCCTTGGCGGCGAACACCACGGGCTCGGCCAGTTCGTGCGGCGGGTCGAACTCGTCCGCGACGGCCAGGTCCGCGGGCGGCGCGCTGGCCGCGAGCGGCCGCCGCTGCTCGCCGCGCGCCAGCCGGTGCGCGGTCTCCCCCGCCTCACCGAACCTGCTCGCCACGGAGTCCGCCGGCAGCGCGGCCAGGTCGCCGAGCGTGCGGATGCCAAGGCGGGCAAGCAGCCCGGCGAGTTCGGCGTCGTCCAGCACGGACACCGGCTGCCCGGCGAGAAACCCCGCCGTCCCGCCCGCCGGGACAACGGTGACGGCGGCTCCGTCGGGGGCGGCGGCGGGGGCGGCCCCCGCGGGGGCGGCGGCGGGGGCGGCGGAAGTGCCGGTGGTAGCGGCGGCGGGGGCGGCGGCGGGGGCGGCGGAAGTGCCGGTGGTGGCGGCGGCGGGGGCGGCGGAAGTGCCGGTGGTGGCGGCGGCGAGAAGCGCCGCGAACAGGCCGTCGGCGACACCTATCCGGCAGGCGAAGCCGGCCGACTCCGTCGCCGCGATGAGCTTGCCGCCGAGCGCCTGCTCGCCGCCGAAGTAGCGGGCCGGGCCGCGGGATCCGAACGCGCAGATGCCGAGCCGCACCGACTCCACCCGCGGACAGTACGCGTTGACCAGCGCGACAAGCCGCCCGAACCCTTCGGCGTCGACGTCCGGGCAGCTCATCACCATGACACGTTCTCTGTTTGTCCCCGCCCGCCCGCTCATCCGGCGCGCACCACCCTGAGCGGAGTACTGATCTCGGGCGGGGCGGCGGGGCGGACCGCGCCGTCTTCGGCAGGCAGCCAGAGCCAGCTTGTCTGGGGGCGGCCGGCCGCGCCGCGGCCGTAACCGCCTACCTCAGCGCGGCAGGCTCGCAGCCTGCCGCGCCCGTCGCTGAGGCCGGACCACTCCCTGCGCAGCACGCGCAGCTGAAGCTGCGCGCCCGGCCACTCGCCCGCGACCAGCAGCACCCCGCCCGCGCGGCGCAGCCCGGCCTCCATCCGGCGGCGCAACTGGGCGGGCGCGGCCGTCGGGGGACGCACTATGACGATCTCGCAGCCGTCCGCCAGCGAGGACACCACCTGGGGCCAGTGCGGGCCTAGGTGGGGAGTCAGCAGCGTCCGTTCGGGACAAAGACCTAGGTCAGCCGCAGCCAGGACGCCCGCCTCTTGCACTCCGGCCAGCGCGCACCAAGCTCCCTCAGCCGATGCCGCGGCAGCGAGCGCGAGCAGCAGCAGCCCGACCTCGGGAACGGTGATCACCGAACCGCGCGCGAGACCGCCGCCGGGCAGCAGTTCTCGCAACCCCGGCAGCACCGGCAGGCTGTGCTCCCCCGTGATCACGGCCGTCCGCGGCCTCGTCAGCCGCTGGACGTCCGCGAGCAGCGCCTCCACATCAACAAGTATCGAACGCCCGTTCCCCAGAGTCAACTCTACTAACTGTGCTTACGATTTCCGGTGCTATGCCGGAGCGGAAGCGCCGACGCCCGGGGCGCCGGCGAGTGCACTTGCTATACGAGCTGACCACTTGCCATACATGGTGACCACGCCACTCCTACCCATACTCGGACATAACGGGCGGGAAAATTGTCATGGTGTACAGCAAGTTGTCATGGTGTATATCAAGTGGTCCGCGACAAGGCCGCCGCGCGTGGGGGCTAGGCGGTGCGGCGGGGGCCGTGGAGGAGGTTGTGGCCTTGGAAGGTGAACATTGTGGCGTCTGGGTCTAGGGCGGCGGGGGTGGCGGTGAAGCGGTGGGCGCCGCAGCACTGGCCGTAACTCGGGTCGGAGAGCCATAGGCGGTCGAAGCCGCGGTCCTCGAACCACGCGCAGATCTGCGGCACCAGGTCGGGCTCCGATTTGCTGAGGTGCCAGCGGCCCCGGGTCCACACCACGGTGCCGCCGGTCGCGCACAGCTGGGTGCAGTAGCCGATCGTCCGCTCGATGTGCGCATTGGTGATGTTGCCGAACACCCCGCAGGCGAGCACCAGGTCGGCCGGCACCAAGTCCGCGTACGCGCTGGTGCGCGACGCGTCGCCGGTGACGATCTCCACGTTGGCCAGGCCCGCTTCGGCCGCGAGACGGTGCGCGACCTCGGTGTTGCGCGGGTCCAGTTCGACCAGGCGGGCGGTCACGTCGGCGCGGCGCGGATGGCGGCCGAGCACGCCGATCAGGTCGCGGCCTTGGCCGGCGCACAGCGAGATCGCGCGGAACGGGCCGGGCGGGGCATCCTCGAGCGCGGCGCGGACCCGGTCCTGCACCCAGCCGAGCCGCCGGGACAGACCGCTGGCGGGGTTGTCGTAGTCGGCGTGCCAGGCGTACCAATCGTGTTCGCTCACAACCGACATCGTATTGACGCGACTCAAGCCGGTTTCGCCGACGGGCTAGGTCATCGGGATCTTCGGCTCACTGGCCGGGATCTGGCCGGCGGCGTCCTGCCGGGCGGCCCGGGCCAGCATGATGTACCGCTGCACAGTGAGCGACACCACCAGGTAGAGCACGATCGTGGCGTTGCCCACGTCGCCGCCGTTCTTGCCGGTCACGTGGCCGGCGACGAGGTAGTCGTAGCCGAGGTGCGCCGCGAAGGCGACCAGCCAGAGGACGGCGGTCAGCCACGTCCCCTGCCGCAGCAGCTGGCCGTCCTGGCCGCGCCAGACGCGCACGGTCGGCGCGCGCACCGCGCCAAGCACGGCCGCCAGGACGAGGCTGCCGACAACCGCCGCGACGATGCGGCTGTCATTGTGCGGGTGGCCGTCCAGGAAGTTGACGAACTCCACCACGCCGACGATCGCGAGGATGATCATCAGCCGGTAGTTCTCGCGCAGCCGTCTGACCGACAGCTGCCTGGTGACGACAAACACGAGCACGACCACACCGATAAGCAGGTTGGTCAGGGCGGCGCCAGACATGTACTCAGCTTCCTACGGTCACGGCGCCGCTGTCACCTGAGATTTGTCATCATTTCGGCATGTGTCGTATCACGCGTGGGCGGCGGCCGCCTGCTCGAGGGCCGACAGCGACACCCAGCCGTCGTGGGACCAGACGACCTTGCCCGCCGCGGAGACCAGCACTAGCCACGGCTGGTCCTGCACGCCGTACCCGTCGGCGACCCGGCCGGTCTCGTCCAGGCCGACAGGGAAGTTCAGCGGGCCGACCTGGGCCAGGTAGTCGCGAACCGTCGCGACGGACGGCTCCGTCACGGTCTCGTCCACGGCGGTGAGCGCCGGCAGGTGCTGCTTGGCGGCGTCGGTGGCGTAGGCGTTGAGGCTTGACAGTTCGGCCTTGAGGTTCGAGGTCTCGGTCAGCCAGGTGGCGAAGAAGACGACCAGCCGTGGCTTGCCCGGTCCCAGCGACACCGTGGCCGGTTGCGTTCCTGTCCCGGCCGGCGCCGCCGTCGGCAGCGTGATCGTGGCGGCCGGGGTCTGCCCGGGAACGGTACCGAGCGACTCCATGCTGGCCAGCTTCGGGTGGCTGGGCAGCAGCGAGGAAACCTCCTGCGCGAGCACCTGCGCGGACTGGGTGACGCTCGAGTACGCCATCGTCGTGAGGTAGATCTCCTGCAACCGGCCCTGCTGATCGATCACGTACAGCGCGGGCGTGTGGTCGATCTGCCCGGCCTGGATCTGCACCGCGATGTGGTACGCGCTCCAGGTGGCCTTGAGCTGGGCGAGCGAACCGGTGAGGAAGTCCCACTGGTTGACCATGCCGTGCGCGCGGGAGTAAGACAGCACGTCGGCCACGCTGGTGGCGTCCGGGTTAGCGTCGACGCCGAGCAGCTGGACGTTGTTTCCCGCCGTGCCGAGCAACTGTTTCGCGAGCACCATGCTCTGCGTGGTGAGCGGGCAGACCGTGGTGCACTCGGAGTCGGCGAACGCCAGGATGACCACCCGGCCGCGGAACTGGCTGAGCGACATGGGCTGGCCGAACTGGTTCGTCAGCCGGACGTCCGGCGCTGGCGTGTTACCCAGGGACGTCCCCAGGTCGAGGTTCGGGTTCGCCATCGCGGCTGACATGGCGGGGTCTGGCATGCCCGCGGCGGTGGACCGCGCGGCTGGCGTGCCCGACGAGCCGCAGCCGCTCAGCGCGACCGCCGCGGCCAGCACGGCCGCTGTTGCTGTGACGGCAAGCCCGACCCGGGCCTTGAAGTTCCTCCGGCTCACGCTGCGCAGGCTACTCCACCGACCTGAGTGCCTGTTGACCGCCGCCTTGTGCCACCTGCGACTGCTCTGACGGGAGGGGCTCGGGTGGCGAATCGCCGACGATCACGCCGCCGCCGTGTCCCCAGGCCAGGTACCGCCAGGACAGGTTGATCAGCGTGGCGATCCGGTTCCGGTACCCGAGCAGGTACAGCAGATGCAGGCCCAGCCAGGCGAACCAGGCGAGCGTGCCGGTGAGCCATATGCCGTTGGCTAGCTGGACGACGGCGGACCGGCGGCCGATCGTCGCCATCGTGCCCTTGTCGTGGTACTTGAACGGCTGCGTCGGCTCGCCCTTCAGGATCCGGATCAGCTGCCGTGCCGCGTGCCTGCCCTCTTGCAGCGCGGGCTGCGCCAGCTGCGGCGACGGGTGATCGGAGTTGATCGCGATGTCGCCGATGGCGAAGATCCGGTCGGTGCCCTGGACCCGCAGGTCGGGACCGACGAGGATCCTGCCGTTCTTGCCTTGCGGGAGGTGCCAGCCCGCGGCCGCCTCCGGCGCGGCCACGCCGGCCGTCCACACGGTCAGGTCGCTGTGGTGCGTGCTGCCATCGCCGAGCACCACATGGTCCGGCCGCACTTCGAGGATCTCGGTGTTCAGGAAGATGTCGACACCGCGCTTGACAAGCTGCTTCCTCGCGTACTCACGCAGCCTCGGCTTGAACGGCGCAAGCAGCGCGGGCCCCATCTCAACCAGCCTGATGTGGACGCGGGCCGGGTCGACGTCGGGGAAGGTGGCCCTCAGCACGTCGCTGCGCAGCTCACCGAGCGTGCCCGCCAGCTCGACTCCGGTGGCGCCGCCGCCGACCATGGTGACGGCGAACTCCCGGTTCGTGTCGGTGCCGTCGCTCAGCTGCTCGTAGCCGTTCATGATGTGGTCCCGCAGCACGATCGCGTCGGCGCGGGTGTACAGGCCGAACGTGTTCTCCGTCGCGCCCTTGACGCCGTAGTACGCCGCCGACACGCCGGTTGCGATGATCAGGTAGTCATAGCCGAGCTCGCGCCCGTCGGTCAGCGTGATCCGCCGCGCGGCCTGGTCGATCGTGGCCAGGTCGCCGCGGATGTACCTGGTATGCCTTTTGGCGGAGAAACTCCCGACGGGGTAGGAGACGTCGCCTGGGTTCAGCCCGCCGGTCGCGACCTGGTACAGCAGCGGCTGGAACGTGCTGTACAGGTTCTTGTCGATGATGGTGACGTGCACCCCGGCCCGGCGCAGCTCGCTCACCGCGGACAGCCCGGCGAAGCCGGCGCCGACGATTATCGCGTGCGGCGCGGTTGGGGGCTTGCGTCGGTCAGGCTGCTCGCTGGCCATGGTGTGGTGCCTCCTTCTCGTCCCTGGGTTCCTGTTCCTGGCTATCAGACAGCAGCGTCCGTGGCCAGAGCCGGCGTACCAGGACCGCATCGACCTCCGCCGCGTACAGCGTCACCATGGCTTGCAGGTACAGCCAGGCGAGCAGGCCGAGGACCACGCCGAACGTGCCGTACAGCGAGGAGGCTCGCTGTAGCTGGTGGCTGATCACGTACCCGCCGGCGACCTGGAGCACCTGCCACACGACCGCCGCGATGGCCGCACCGTAACGCAGGTCGTGCCAGGGCACCTTGAACGCGGTCGCGATCCGGAACGCCAGCCAGAAGGTACCGACGTTCAGCACCAGCGAGACCACCACCGCCGACACCTGCCCGCCCGCGCCGGTCAGCAGGTGCCCGGCGCCGGCCGCCACGCCGGACAGCGCGGTTGTGACGACGAAGCCGATGCCGACGGTGAGCACCAGCGTCAGTTCGTACAGCCATGACAGCGGGAAGCCAGGCCGCTGGTCCCGCCGGATTCCCCATATCTCGTACAGGGCGTTGCTCATCGCGCCGGCGACGCCGCGCGCGCCGAGCAGCAACACCACGATGCCGACGGCGAGCGGCAAGCCGGTGCCAGA
>Ga0187808_10000888_pt1 | contig 10015 bp, 4 predicted proteins | sample NC_wetland_sal_i_5_FD_132427 | JGI IMG/M metagenome (GOLD analysis project Ga0187808, IMG submission 132427) | Wetland sediment microbial communities from Neuse River Estuary, North Carolina, USA - ASW_3 | ecosystem: Environmental > Aquatic > Freshwater > Wetlands > Sediment | place: USA: North...
CAATACCAGCGGCGCGCTCTGCCTTGCCTGCCACACGACAGTCCCTTCAGGGACGGGGATGGGCCTGACGAGCCCAAGCGCAGCGAGCCAAAGCGCATTGCGGGTAACGGGAACGCCCCTTGCTGGCCGTCCCGTCGTCAGCAAGCCTAATCCGCTCGCCGGATGGCCGACGAGCATCCACGCCACGGCCTCCAACCAGGTGCCACGCCAGATCACGTTGGAAGCCACGACGACAACATCGAAAGGGAATGTCGCCGGCAAGGCGCAGGCAACTCTGGGCAGCTACGGCACCGTGGCAAGGAATTCTTGTTCGTCATGCCACGCCACCCATAATGCCCAGGGCGCGAATTCGTTGCTGCGCGCTGCTGACGACCAAGCCTGTATCGTCTGCCACAATGGGAGTTCGAATACCTCTCCCCCAACCGCCAACATCCTTGCCGAAACGGTGGCGCCTAAATATGGCCATCCTATTTCTCCGGGGAACAGCGGACACCTCCCACAGGAGGCTGCACTGCTGAACCAAAACCGTCATGTGACCTGCGTCGACTGCCACAATGCGCATGCGGCCAATCGGGTCACTACCTTCCCAGCCGCACCCGCGATCCGCCCTTCGCAGACCCAGGTTTTAGGGATCAGCGCCACGGACGGCAAGACCGTCATCAATCCTGCCAGCAACCAGTATGAAAACTGTCTGCGCTGCCATGGCGCCAGCACGGGCAAGCTCGCCAAAGCGATTTATGGCTACTTGCCGGTATGGGCTGTTGCCGCCAGCGACCCTCTGAATGTGATTCCGCAATTCAGTACTTTTGCGACCTCTAGTCATCCCGTGTTCCATGATCGAAATAGCCCGCTTCCGCAACCCAGCCTCCGTCCCATGATGCTGAGTCTCGACGGTATAACGCCGCGGCGCAGCATGGGTGTCCGCATCCTCTGTACGGACTGCCATGATAGCGACGACAATCGCGAATTCGGCGGTTCGGGCCCCAACGGACCGCATGGATCGATTTTTCCGCACATCTTTGAACGCCGGTATGAGTTCAGCCAAGCAGGAGCTCCTGGCACGGCTGTTACCAACCTCTTTCCGAACCCCAGTTTAAGCGCCCAGGGTGGCCCGGCAGGCGGACCTTACGCTTTGTGTGCCAAATGCCACGATCTCACGAAGATCATGAATAGCAGCAGCTTCAGCGAACACGCGCGCCATGTCCAGCAGGACGGATTCTCCTGCTCGGTATGCCATACGGCACATGGAATGGGTGCGCAGTCTGGCACCATATCGGGCCAACGACTGGTGAATTTTGATGTCAAAGTAGTGGCTCCGAATGGCGCGGCCCCGATCTCGTACAACCGCGCAACGAACTCCTGCAGCCTGGTCTGCCACAATCACCCCCATCAACTCCGGACGGCTGCCGGCGTCGCAAGAGCCTTCGGCAGACGGTAAACGGAGAGGGAATAGGAAAGAGGGCAGGCGCTTCAAACCGAAAGCTCGCGCCTAGACACACCCTGTGCCTGAAGCTTTTCCTGACCAATCTCGGCCTGCTAATTTGTCCTGCACGTATTCCCTATTCCCTGTTCCCTGTTCCCTGTTGGAAACACTCTTGCCTTCCGGCTGGTTTTCGGGAAACAATCATCCTGGTGCGATTCGCCAGCCGCAAATGCCGGCGCTGGTCGAGGGACGGCAGTGTTTAGCGCATGGGTTTCAGGATGATGAGCCCTACCCGGCCTACGGGCTGCCGCCTATTACTCATTGGAGGGTTCACTCATGGCCTGGACTTTATCACGCAGAAGCTTTGTTTCCCTATCGGCATTGCTCGGATCAGGTTTAAAGCTGAGCTTTCCTTTTGATGGACGTGCGGCGGGACCATTCACACCCAAACTTGGCGTCATCACGGACGAGCTGACGGAGGACTTCGAGAAGGCGCTGGACTTCATTTCAGGCCATTCGTTGGCCTACTGCGAAGTGCGTGAGCTGTGGCAAAAGAACTTGGTAAAGCTTTCCCAGGAGGAACTGGAGCGCGCCAAACAATTGATTGCAGGGCATCACCTGAAAGTTTCTGAGATTGCGTCGCCAATTTTCAAATACCACATGCCTGGAATGCCTTCTCTGCACCCCAATTGGGGTGACACTTTCAAGGCCTCTGACTTGACGGATAACGACACCGAGAGTCTGCTCGAGCGGGTATTCAAGCTCGCTCCATTTTTCGGGACTTCCAAGGTGAGGGTGTTCAGTTATTGGCGAGTGGAGGAACCGGAAAAGGCTTACCCTTACATTCGCGAACGCCTGGCCAAAGCCGCCGCGCTGGCCGCTCAGCACAAGATCACTCTGCTGCTTGAAAATGAAACCGATTGCAATGTGGGGACTGGGAAAGAACTGGGGCGGATGGTGCGCGAAGTCAACTCTCCCAACTTGCGGGCCATGTGGGACCCATGCAATGCGGTCCGGCTCGGCGAGGTTCCCTACCCCGATGGGTATCGGCATGTCCAGGGACTCTTCCCGCATATGCACATCAAGGACATCATGAAAGATCCCGCCACAGGAAAGTATCAATATGTTCCTGTCGGTAAAGGTATGATTGATTATCGCGGTCAGTTCAAAGCTTTGCGCGACGATGGTTATGATGGGACGATGTCCCTGGAGACTTCCTACTTGCGTCCGGATGGAAACAAGCTGGAAGCCACGCGCGAGTGCCTGGAAGGACTGCTCGAGGTTTTGAAATCAGTCAACGGCTGAGGCGAGCCGGTAGCGCAGACCTGCTTTTTAGGTCTGCGGCTCTTGGCCTGGTGGCCTCCGGTCCCGCCCATGGGCAATGGGCCAGAGACATTGCCGGCATCTCGGGGTTCTATACGGTCTGAAATGCCGCAGACCTAAAAAGCAGGTCTGCGCTACGTGCATGTTTGCATCCCGCACCAATTGGCAACTCACCCCGAATCGGCTCTCGAGAGAGATCGAAGAACTGCGGCGGAAGGGGCTCCCCCTCCTCGACCTGACCGAATCGAACCCGACGCGCTGCGGGTTCGTTTTTGATGAGCAGGGCATCCTCAATGCCCTCGCCAATCCCCAGGCGCTCTCTTACACACCCGACCCGCGAGGCTTGCTCCCGGCGCGCCAGGCGGTGGCAGGCTATTATGCCGAGCGGGGAATCACGCTCGATCCGCGACAGATCTTCCTGACCACCAGCACCAGCGAAGCCTATTCCTACGTTTTCCGCCTGCTCGCCGACCCTGGTGACGCCATCCTGGTACCGCAGCCGAGTTATCCCCTTTTTGAGTTCCTGGCCGGATTAAACGATGTTCGGATCATCCCTTATCCGCTGATTTACGACCAAGGCTGGCAGATTGATTTGGCCATGCTCGAAAAGCGTTTGGAGGCTGGCGCTCGCGCTATTCTGCTGGTCCATCCCAACAATCCCACGGGATCGTTTGTCCGGCGGCGCGAGCTTGCGGAGCTTCTCGACTTCTGCCAGAGGAGAGACATGGCTCTGGTCGCCGATGAGGTCTTTGCAGACTATTCCCTGGCAGTGGACCCGCAGCGCGTCGTCACCCACGCCGCAGTCACGGAAGCGCTCACATTCACGCTGAGCGGGCTCTCGAAAATCTCCGCCCTGCCGCAAATGAAGCTTGCCTGGCTAGTCGTAAACGGACCTGCGCGACTTCTGCGCAGCAGCCTGGCGCGCCTGGAGATCATCACCGACACGTACCTTTCCTTGAGTGCGCCCCTGGCCCTGGCTTTACCGGCGTTGCTTGACACACGCCGGACCCTTCTGTCTCAGCTTCGGGAACGAGTGGGGTCCAATCTTCAATTGCTCGACGCGCGGCTTGCGGTCGATCAGCCTGTGAGCCGCCTTGAGGTGGAAGGCGGATGGTATGCGGTCTTGCGGCTTCCCGCGATCCGCACGGACGAGGAGTGGGCGCTGGAACTCGCTTGCAAAGACAGCGTGCTCGTGCATCCTGGCCATTTCTTCGACTTCGGCGCAGAGGGCCATTTAGTGATAAGCCTGTTGACTGAGCGGGAGGTCTTTGAAGAAGGGTTAGCAAGAATTGTCAATCGCGTGGCGAACTCCACCTGAGGTTCCGCAATACGGAGTGTTGGCAGGGAGCGAACAGCCCTCTCCCCCCTGGGAGACTGTGTGAAAAACGCCGCCTGGAGACCGAGCGGGGACCCCTCAATCACGGGTAGGGCAGACGTGCCGTCCTTTGGCATGTCTGCGCTATCGGCCAGGAAGAGCCAACCGAGGGGCGCATACATCCCGACAAAAGGCGCCGGGACGTATGCGCCACCCGTGGCCCGCAGGCGAGTGAGGGGATCTCAAGCCCACAAAAGGTGTACCGCATGCGCAGAGGAAGAGGATAACTGGATGCGAGGCCTCACGATTGGATTGGCTTGTTTGGCGGTGTTTGCGAGTGGGTGCCGGCGGCGGCCCGCCCCTCCGAAGGCCTATGCTGCGTTCGTGGTCAACAATGAGAGTTCGACTCTGGCGGAAGTTGATTTGGCGAACTTCCGTTTGAGGGCGACGGTGGCAGTCGCAGCCCATCCTGAACGGGTGGTGGTGAGGCCGCAACGCAAGGAGTTATGGGTGGTGTCAGCCTCAGGCGCTATCAGCGTCGTCGACTTCCCCGCGTTGCGTGTGGTAAGGAACCTTCGCGTAGGGGAAGGCGCCTGCGACCTTGCGTTTTCATCGCTGGGGAGCCGCGCTTTCATCCTCGACCCGGGGAAAGGACAGATCGTTTTTATCGACCCCGACAACTACAAGGAAATAACTCGCCTCAATCTGGGCACACCGCTCACCGACCTTGCCTTGACACCCGATGGCAATACACTTGTAGCCTCTTGCAGCGCTACGAACCAGCTTTTTTTTGTGAAAGCGGATGATCGTAGGGTGCTCGGTTCGGTCAAAGTTGGCAAGGCCCCTGGCGCCATGGTTATCCTCACCAATAGCTCCAAAGCCTTCGTGTGCGACACGGGACAGGCCGCCATTTCCGCCGTGGACTTGACCACTCGGCAACTCCTGGCCAACATCGAAATTGGCATTCGGCCCGGCCCTGTGCTCCTCAAGCCGGATGCCGGGGAGCTTTTTGTTTTCGGCTACAGAGGGACCAGCATGGTCATTCTGGATGCTAATCAGGACAACGTGGAACAGGCTTACCCCACGGGCCGCGATCCGGTGGCGGGAGTGTTTCAAAAGGACCCGTTAATCCTTTACATCGCCAACGCCGGTGACGGCTCCGTGATGGCTCTGGACGTTCAGAACCGCACTCTATTGGCGGCGGTTCACATCGGAATCGAGCCCCGTGCCTTGGCGCTCACTCCCGACGAACGGTTTCTGGTGGTGGCAGACACCTCTGCATCGACGCTGGCGGTGCTCCGAACAAACCCCACAAACCTGCTCACGACCGTCTCCGTCGGGGCCAAGCCCGTGGACGTAGTGGTCCCCGGCTGGATAATACAGTGACGGGATCGGGAGATCGGGTGATCGGGAGATCGAATGAACGCCCACAGCAGCAGAGGCCCTGTCATGCTGAGCCCGCCCTACCACGAAAGACCGTGTCATCCAGAGACCGCCGCGCTTTTCGGCGGGCAGAGGATATCTGTAGTTACCTTCGACTGAGGGTGGGGCAAGCCCTACTCCTACGACTGTAGGAGGACGGCTTGCCGTCCTTTAGCACAATGAGATCGCCGGCTCACCCGTTCAACCGATCTTCCGATCGCCCGATCACCCGATCTCCTCACCAGCTAATGAGCTCATCAGAGAGTCTGAGCGGCAGCCAGCCCTCTTGGGGGATGACCTGGAGTGGCAGCGCATTAGCCCAAACCGAAACCTGTAAACGGATTTCTTCAGGTGGCTCATATCCCAGCAACCGGTAATCCAAGCGCAGTTCGAAGATGCGGTGGAAAGCGACCTGAGGTTCGGTGCCCTCGCCCGGCGGGGCAAGCAACCGCTTATCGTCTTTCCATAAATTCAACCCACTCAAACCGGTGGGGCGGATAGGAGCGTGGATACGAACGCGGCTCTTGTCCACCACATTCACTCGAATTTCAAATTCCGGGTGGTCTTTGAGAAATGCTTCGCTGAGATCCAAGCGAAGGAAAAGAGCCTCTGGACTGAATCCGTAGTAAAGCGCCTCCCAGATCCTTGCAGCCCCGTGCATGGAGCCGGAGCGCGGGTCGGGCAGATAGAGGCCGGCGCCTAACCACTCGAAGTAATTGGTGACCACGCCATCGATTCGCGGCTGGATAAGTCCCGTGGGTGGGACGCTCAACGCTGTGGTGCGCGGGCGCTTGATAGGTTCGGCCAATTCGTCGGCGGGAAGACCTCCCAGCAACTTGTAAAGGTTGCTGAGGTGTTTGCGGTAAAGGAGATCAAACTCTTCGTCGTTTGCAGTGGAGTGTTCCGGACCGTACCACCAGCACCAATCGCTCCCCTCGGCAACCCACAACTCCTGCTGTGCCAGCTCGGCATTCTTTTTCTGGGCTTGGCTGCTGTATTGAGTGTAGAAATCGCGCGCCGCCGAAAGCAGGTCCCAGGCGCGATTGTCTTCCTCGGCTCCAATCCAAACGTCATAATTGGCGTTAATCCAAGACCCGGGATGCACATGTGTCAGAAGCCCGGGCTCTGTGACCCGCAGGGCTTCGCTGGCGGTCACGGCCTTCAATTCGGGGTCCGCAGCCAGGCGGCCGTAGACGCTCTTCAGGAATTCCCTGCCGTTTCCCGGGTAGTACTCCCAGGCATTTTCACCGTCCAAAATTACCGAGACCACCGCGGGTTTGCCCCAAGTGCTCCGGCCTGCCGTTTTGATTCGCTGGTGAAGGTCCGCTGCCGCGGCGTGCGGATCGGTGCGCGAGTAAACGAAGCCCACCAAGTCAGAAAGCTGGTGGTCGCGAAAAAAGATGGAGATACTCCGTCCCTGGGAGGAGAAAACATGGGGCCGGTAGAGCTCCGAACCTCCTTCCGTGGTTCCGTCGCTTCGCCGGCCGAAACCCATTCGAAGCGAGCGCCCAAGTACTCCCTCGTCAGTGGCCGTCCACTCGAAGCCCTCCTCGGCGGCCATACGCAAGACCTCGTCTGAGAGACTTCCCTCGCTGGGCCAAAGCCCGCGCGGCTTGTTGCCGAAGATTTGCGCGTGAAGTTTGATCGCAGCGCGAAGTTGGTCGCGCGCGTCCTCCGGGTGCTGAAAGTGACGGCGTGGCAAACGAACCCCAGGATGAGATTCCGCCGCGATATTGGTATCACAAAGGAGGGGAAGGATGGGATGGTAGAAAGGTGAGGTTGAAACCTCAATTTGCCCACGGTCACTGGCCGACCTGTACTCATCAAGAACTTTGCCGAATATCTCCACTTCCATCCGGTAAAGCAGAGACTTATCGTCTTCGCTATAAGCCCGTTCTTGAGCCACGAGCTTTCCGATTTGAGGGTCACCGGCAAGGTAGATTTCGTCAAACCAAGCGAGTTGTGAGAGCACTTGAAGGTCGAGCAAGTCGTGTGCCGAGAAGAAGCGTGCAGCCGTGGCGGGGTCAGTAGCTTGTGATTTGTCCCATAACTCCCGGAATCGCGGATAACGGTTGAGGAGGTTTTGACGGTTGAGCTGGAAAGCGCTTTGCAGGAGAAACTGGCGGTCACTTTCGTCAAGCTGTTCAACGGGCTTGAAGGCCACTTCGAAGGCGCGCTCCACGGCGCGCTGCTGCGCGTAGTCCTGGACCTGCACCACTAGCGAAGGAACCAAGTTGAAGGTCATGTGGACGGTCGGGAAATCCCGCAACATCGCCACCATCCCATAATAATCCTTCAACGCGTGCAGGCGCGCCCAAGGCATGGTGTAGCGGCCCTCCGCCAAATCCTTATAAAAGGGCTGGTGCATGTGCCAAAGCAGCATTAAGTAAGTCTGGGCCATACGATTAATTGCGGCAGTCGCTCAGTTTGACCATCGCCATGGGGAGCACGCCCTTTGCGGCGCTGAAATCAATGTGCTAGCATAAAGTGGGGGCGGCAACAGGGACTTGGTTGCAAGCCCGCCTTCCGCCCGCGTCAAGATCTATGCGGATACTTACCCGCTACATTCTCAAGGAAATCTCTTCTCACTCGCTCCTGGGACTGCTGGTCTTCACTTTCGTAATTTTCATCCGCCACCTGGGACATCTACTCGAGCTGGTGGTCCGCCACAGCCTACCACTCTCCGATATGCTGACGCTGTTCATGCTGCCCATCCCCAGCATCCTCGTGCTCACGGTGCCCATGGCTGTCCTGGTAGGAACGCTGATTGGCCTCAGCCGCATGGCGGCGGACGGCGAGGTTATCGCCGTCCGGGCCTCAGGGATCGGCCTCTCCCAGTTTGTCAGGCCCGTACTGCTTTTCGCTTTTGTCGGGTGGGCCCTCACGCTGTGGATGAGCCTGTTTCTCTCGCCCCAGGCGGGCCGCAAACTCAATCGCATGGAAGCCGGGCTCAAGGCCAGCCAAGTGCCGTATGAGATCCAACCGCGCGTGTTTATCGAGCAATTCCCCAATTTGCTTCTTTACTTGGAGGATGTAACCGGCTCACGCGCCAGATGGCGAGGCGTCTTCATTGCGGACACCACGCAGCATGACCAAGTCAAAGTAACCTTAGCGGAAAGCGGGGTGCTTGTCAACGAAGCCGCCAACGGCCGCCTGGTGATTCACCTTAACCAAGGGATGACCCACGAAATCGATCCGCAAAACCTTGCCCAGTATTCGGTCGTCTCTTTCACCAATACCGACATCCCCGTGCCGCTTGACCAAGGTTCCGCCTCCGCCTCTGAAAGCCTTCTCCCTCCCCTCCTTTCTTTCCAGCAACTGTTGGCGCAGACGCACCGTCCCCGCGAACGCCAAGCCGCCCTCGTGGAACTCCATTATCGCTTCGCTCTGCCTGTAGCTAGCTTGGTCCTGGCGCTGGTGGGAATTTCACTGGGCCTCTCCACTCGCAAGGGGGGCAAAGCTGTGGGGTTGATCCTCACTATGGTGCTGGTTTTCATCTACTACATCATCATGGCCTTCGGTCTCAGTTTCGCCAAGCAAGGCCGACTCCCACCTTTCATCGGGCTCTGGCTTGCCAACCTCATCTTTGCTGCCGCCGGCGTTCTGATGCTGGCCCAGCTTCGCAGCGTGCGCACCCACCTCCAGTTCATTCAGGACTGGATGGACGAGTGGGGACGCCGCTGGGAGGCGCGGCAAGCGCGCCCGCGGCGCGGACGGATTTCTGAGCCGCCCTTGAAACCCCGCGCGCCCGGCAGCCGGATCTTTCAGATTCTCGATGTTTACATTATTCAGGGCTGGTTTTTCTACTTCTTCATCCTGCTGATTACATTTACGGGAATCTACGTCATTTTCGACTTCTTCCAACTTCTGGGCGATATGGTCCGCAACCACGCTTCGGCAGGCGTGGTCCTCAGTTACTACCGCTTTCTTCTTCCTCAAGTCGTCTACCTGATGCTGCCGTTAAGCATTCTTGTCGCTACTCTGGTCAACTTCGGCCTGCTTACCAAGTCCAATCAGATTACCGCGATCAAAGCCGCGGGCGTCAGCCTCTACAGGATTTCCGCTCCTGTGTTGCTGGTCGCCACTGTTCTAAGCGTCGGCATGTTTTTCCTTTCGGATGATTTCTTGCCACAGACCAACCAGAAGCAGGATGCCTTCCGCAATCAGATCAAAGGAAAACCTCCACAAACCTTCTACCGCCCTGAGCATCAGTGGATTTTTGGGCGAGCGAACCGCATCTACAACTACAGTTTTTTTGACCCTGATAAGAACGTTTTTGCCGACCTAGCATGCTTCGAGTTCGATCCTCAATCCTTTCATCTGACCCGCCGTATTTATGCCGCCCGGGCATTCTGGGAACCAGCCATACGGGGCTGGGTGCTCGAGAACGGCTGGGTGCGAGACCTGGATGGACCCCGGGTCGAAAAATACTTCCCCTTTTCGGTGGAAACGTTCACTGAGCTGACGGAGGAGCCTGCCTATTTTAAGAAGGAGGTGAGACCTTCGGAACAGATGAGCGCGCTCGAATTGCG
>Ga0187808_10000889_pt1 | contig 10008 bp, 8 predicted proteins | sample NC_wetland_sal_i_5_FD_132427 | JGI IMG/M metagenome (GOLD analysis project Ga0187808, IMG submission 132427) | Wetland sediment microbial communities from Neuse River Estuary, North Carolina, USA - ASW_3 | ecosystem: Environmental > Aquatic > Freshwater > Wetlands > Sediment | place: USA: North...
ACAGGACACGCTAATCAGTCTGGGTACCTGTTCGAATAGTCAAGCTGAAGTGCAGTTAGGTACCGTTCAGACATGTTCTGACCGGTAGCCCGAAACAGCTTGACAGATTGCGCGTTCGACCTACTTTTTTTTAGGCGAGGACGGCCTCGGTGGGGGTGTACGGGAGGTTGTGGGCCTCGGCCACCGGGGCGCAGGTGATCGCGCCGTCGTAGGTGTTCAGGCCGAGGGCCAGCGAGGGGTCGGCGCGCAGCGCGTCGCGCCAGCCGCGGTTGGCGACCTCCACGGCGTACGGCAGCGTCACGTTGGTCAGCGCGTAGGTCGAGGTGTGCGGCACCGCGCCCGGCATGTTCGCCACGCAGTAGAAGACGGAGTTGTACACCCGGTACGTGGGCTCGGCGTGCGTCGTCGGCCGGGAGTCCTCGAAGCAGCCGCCCTGGTCGATCGAGATGTCGACCAGCACCGAGCCGGGCAGCATCCGGCTCACCATCTCGTTGGTTACCAGCTTGGGCGCCTTCGCGCCGGGCACGAGGACCGCGCCGATCACCAGGTCGGCGTCGATGACGGCGCGCTCGATCTCGTACGTGTTGGACGTCACGGTCTGCAAGTGCCCCTGGTAGATCGCGTCCAGCTGGCGCAGCCGCGCGACGTTCTTGTCCAGCAGCAGAACCTCGGCCTGCATGCCGAGCGCGATCGCGGCCGCGTTCATCCCGGACACGCCCGCGCCGAGCACCACGACCTTCGCCGCGTAGACGCCAGACACGCCGCCCATCAAGACGCCGCGGCCGCCGCCGTCGCGCTGCAGGTGGTGCGCCCCGACCTGCGGCGCCATCCGCCCCGCGACCTCGGACATGGGGGCCAGCAACGGCAGCGAGCCGTCCGGAAGCTGGACGGTCTCGTAGGCGATGGAGGTGACGCCGCGGGACAGCAGCGCCTCTGTGCACTCCCGCGACGCGGCCAGGTGCAGGTAGGTGAACAGCACCTGGCCCTTCCGCATCCGGTGGTACTCCTCGGACACCGGCTCCTTGACCTTGAGGATCAGGTCCGCGGTGCCCCACACGTCATCGGCGGTCTTGCCGATCTTCGCGCCCGCGGCGGCGAAATCCTCGTCAGGGATCTGCGACCCCTCCCCCGCGGCCGCTTCGACGAACACCTCGTGCCCCGCCCGGGTGAGCTCGTGCACGCCCGCGGGGGTGATCGCCACCCGGTATTCGTGATTCTTCACTTCCGCTGGGACGCCGACCTTCATGAGATCACCGACTCTGATAGCCGCCTCGCCCCGAGCCCCGCTACTGGCAGCAGAGCTAGGTCTCCGGCGCGGACGCGGGGCGAAGCCCCGAAAATCCCTCTGAGCTGGCAGCATACCCCGCGAGGACGCCGGCGATAGCCGGCCCGCTGTGTAGCTTGCCGACCAGTGCCAGGCGCACCGCCTCCTGCAGCGGGACCCATTCGGCGACGATGAACTTCTCTTCGTCTTTGCGGTGATAGTGATCGTCTTCGGCCGGTTCGACGCCGCGTGCGAGGAAGATCCGCAGCCGCTCGGTGCTGTAGCCGGGCGAGGAGAAGTAGTCGATGAGGCAGTGCCATTCCCGCGCGCGGTAGCCCGTCTCCTCGAACAGTTCCCGCTGCGCGGTCTCCAGCAGCGATTCACCGGCCGTGTCCCGCAACCCGGCCGGTATCTCCCACAGCTGGTACCCCACCGGGTGCCGGTACTGCCTGATCATCAGCACCCGCTGGGCGTCGTCAAGCGCCAGCACGGCGACGGCGCCCAGGTGAGTAACGACGGTCCGTTCCGCATAATGATTGTCAGGCATCTGGACCTTGTCGGTCCGAACGGTGATCAGCCAGTTCCTCAGCTCTTCATCGGTCGATACGACGGGCCAGCTTCCCGCGACGTCCTCGATGTCGCTCACGCTCTGCTCGCCCGCTCGCTCACGCGGTCGCCGCGGCGCGGGCGCCGGCGTCGCTGGCACGGGACCTGGCGAGAGCGGCGGCGATCAGCCCGGAGAACAGCGGGCGCGGGCGGGTCGGCCGGGACAGGAACTCCGGGTGCGCCTGGGTCGCGACGAAGAACGGGTGCACGTCGGTCGGCAGCTCGATGAACTCCACCAGCCGGCCATCGGGCGACAGGCCGGAGAACACCAGCCCGGCGTCCTCGAGCTGCTGGCGGTAAGCGTTGTTCACCTCGTACCGGTGCCTGTGCCGTTCGTCGACCGTGGCCGCGCCGCCGTACAGGTCGCTGACGGTCGTGCCCGGCTGGAGGCTAGCCGGGTACAGGCCGAGGCGCATCGTGCCGCCCATGTCGCGTTCGCCCGCGACCACGTCCTCCTGCTCGGCCATCGTCGCGATCACCGGGTCCGGCGTCGCCGGGTCGAACTCCGCGCTGTTCGCCTCGGGCAAATCCGCCAGGTTCCTGGCGACCTCGATCACCATGCACTGCAGGCCGAGGCAGAGGCCGAGTATCGGGATCTTGTGCTCGCGGGCGTACTTGATCGCGCCGATTTTGCCCTCGATGCCGCGCACCCCGAAACCGCCGGGGATCAGCACACCGTCCACGCCGTCGAGCTGGCTCGCGGCGTCGTCGGGGTGCTCGCAGTCGTCGCTGGCCACCCAGCGGATCGTCACCTTCGCGTCGTTGCCGAAGCCGCCCGCGCGCAGCGCTTCGGCCGGGGACAGGTACGCGTCGGGCAGATCGACATACTTGCCGACCAGGGCGATCGTGATCGAGCGCGCCGGGCGGTGCACCCGCCGCAGCAGGTCGTCCCAGGCGCTCCAGTCCACGTCGTGGAACGGCAGCCGCAGCCGGCGGACCACATAGGCGTCCAGGCCTTCGGAGTGCAGCACCTTCGGGATGTCGTAGATGGACGGGGCGTCGGGGGTGGAGACCACGGCCTCCTCGTCCACGTCGCACATCAGGCTGATCTTGCGCTTCAGGCTTTCGCTGATCGGGCGGTCGGAGCGGGCGACGATCGCGTCCGGCTGGATACCGATTGACCGCAGCGCGGCCACCGAGTGCTGCGTGGGCTTGGTCTTCAGCTCGCCGCTCGGCCCGATATACGGCAGCAGCGAGACGTGCAGGAAGAAGCAGCGCTCCCGGCCGATCTGGTGACGTATCTGGCGGATCGCCTCGAGGAACGGGAGCGACTCGATGTCGCCGACCGTTCCGCCGACTTCGGTGATCACCACGTCGACGTCGGGGCCGCCCATCCGTAGGATGCGGGCCTTGATCTCGTCGGTGATGTGCGGGATGACCTGCACCGTGTCGCCCAGGTAGTCGCCGCGCCGCTCTTTGGCGATCACGCTCGAGTAAACCTGGCCGGTGGTGACGTTCGCCTCGCCGCTGAGCCGGGTGTCCAGGAAGCGCTCGTAATGACCGACGTCGAGGTCGGTTTCCGTCCCGTCGTCGGTGACGAACACCTCGCCGTGCTGGAACGGGTTCATCGTTCCCGGGTCGACGTTGAGGTAGGGGTCCAGCTTCTGCATGGAAACCCGCAGGCCGCGCATCTTCAGCAGCCGTCCGAGGCTGGACGCGGTTAGGCCTTTGCCGAGGCTGGAGGCTACACCCCCGGTGACGAAGAGGTGTGTGGTCTCTACCTGCCTAGATGTGGCTAGCTTTGACTGGGGCGATATCGCGGCCAAGATGGAACTCCCGTGGTCGTAGATGTTGCGGGGAAGCCGCAGGTCCACGGGCCACCAGGATAACATGTCGCAGGTAGCGGACCTGGCAGCTTGAGCGTAAGTCCCGGGAGGCGGCGCCCGTCATGGCCCCTTTAGCCACGGAAGGGGGGGATTTGTCGTTTCCCCCCGCGTGGTTCGCCTCGCCGAATCTGGCCAGGATTACCGCGCTCGCGACGGCGAGGACGAAGCCGGCGGCGGCGGCCGGTTCCAGTCCCGGCCTGGTGGTATCGCCGAGGAACAGCACGCCGACGAGCGCGGGCGGGACCGTCTCGGCGAGCACGACCGCGGCCGTCGCGACCGTGACGCTGCCTCCCTCGAGCGCGGCGGCGTAGAAGACGAACGACACGATGCCCGCGGCCGCCACGGCGTACGCCGCCGGGTCCTTGAGCAGCACGAGCGGCGCGAAGCCGGTGAGCACGCGGGCCGCGATGCCGAGCACGCCGTAGCCAAGCCCGGCCACGACGCCGAGCATAAGCGTGCGGGCCGGCTCACGGAGGTGGGCGGCGGCCAGGCCGCAGAGCCCGAGCCCGGCCACGGCGACGATGAGCGCGAGCTTGAACACCACCCCCGCCTGGGTGGCTCCCTCGGCGCCGGCGCTTGACCCGAGCAGGCCGACGCCGGCGACCACCCCGATGACGGCCGCCCACTCACGCCAGGACAGCGCCACCCCGATGATCAGCGACGCGAAGACCGCGGTGACGGCGAGGTTGGACGCCACGATCGCCTGGACAGCGAACAGCGGAAGCCGACGCAGCGCGATCAGCTGCGCGACGAAGCCCAGGGTGTCCAGGCCCAAGCTCGCGACGAACCGCCATTGCCGGAGCATCCGCGGGACCAGGCCGGGATCGACCCCGCTGCCCGCCGTGTCGTGCGGCGGCCGGTTACTGGCCTCGCGGACGGCTATCGCCTGCATCACCGAAGCTATCCCGTAGAGCAGCGCGGCGACGAGAGCGGCCGTCAGACTCACCGCCATAACGATTAGCTTACGCTCAGCCGGTCGTCAGCGTTCGTCCAGGTTTGCCCTATCGGGTGCTTTAGTGTCCTGACCTGGTCATCTGCCCGCTAGCGCAGTGCGCTCGCGGGCCTGGCCTCCCAGCTCGTCCACAGCGGGCGGTAGCCCATCCGGTACCAGAACGGCGCGGACAGCGGGTTGACCTGACTGTGGTGCAGCAGCGTGACGGCGACGCCCGCGGCGTCGAGCTGGCCGTGCAGGTGCCTGACCAGGGCGGAGCCAATTCCCGTCCCGCGCTCGCGGGCGTCGACGAACATCGTCTGCAGGTACGCCGCGGGGGACGGGCCGGTCATCCCCGCGATCCACCCGGCTTCCTCCGGGGGCTGGGCGACCAGCAGGCCCACCGCGTAGCCGGCGCGCTCGGCGAGCCAGGTCCAGGCGGCCCTCCTGGCGAGACTGCCGTGGATCTCGTCACGGACCAGCTTCGCCGTGGCCGGCCGCCATACCGGCCCGCCGAACTGCATGTCGTACCTGATGAGCCGCAGCTCCAGGTCGAGGACCCGCTCCTCGTCGGCTGGGCCGGCGAGCCGGATCGTCACGCCGAAAGCGCCACGCTGGGGGTGCGGGCCCTGGGAGGCGTACGAGCCCAGCGGCGTGTTCGGTCGCGACCGGGCCGCGATGACCGTCAACGGCTGCAGACCGTGGCTCAGCAGGGCCTGGATGCCCGTGATGTCCGAGCTGGGCCAGACCACGGTCGCCGACGTGTCGGCGCCGCACGCCGCGGCGACCCCGGCCAGGTGATCGCGCCACTGGGAGACCAGCACGCCCGCGGGCGCCGCGACGTCCTGCCCCGCCAGCCTGGGCACCAGCGTGAACCGGTCCGCCGCGCCCCAGGTCTGGTTCAGCGAGTCCGCCGGGACGTGATGGTGGACGCACACGCCCAGACCCGCCAGGCGCCCGTTGTCGCCGTTCACGACGAGCGGCGCGCCGCAACCCGTCGGCAACGCGGCCGGGTCGGGCAGCAGCGGGTCAATGGCCTGCCAGCGCCGGGCGACCGTGCGGTTGATGTCGCGCACCGCATCGCGAACCACCCACGGCATGTCCTACCTCCCGGAAGTGCACTTTCCGGAAGCACACTCGGCTGCACTCTATCGGTCCGGACAATTCACGAATAACGGTTTAGTCGGGCCGGCTAGACCCCGGCGGCCTGCATGCCTCGGAGCTCGTGCTTCAGCTCCTTGATCTCGTCGCGGTACCTGGCCGCGACCTCGAACTGGAGCTCCGCGGCCGCGGCGTGCATCTGCTCGGTCAGCTCCTGGATCAGCGCGACCAGGTCTCCGCGTGCCCCGGCGGCGTCGGTGGGCAATGGTTCGCCCTCACCGACCTGGGCGCCCGCGCCGCGAGCAGCGGCGCGGGCCCGGGACGACAAACCGGGAACCGGCGACTTGCCGCGGGACTGCTGACGACCGCCCCCGCCGATGAGCTGCTCGGTGTCGGCGTCTTCGCGGATGATCTGGTCCAGGATGTCGGCGATCCGCTTGCGCAACGGCTGTGGGTCGACCCCGTGGGCGACGTTGTAAGCGACCTGCTTCTCGCGCCGCCGGTTGGTCTCATCGATCGCCTGCCGCATGGAAGGGGTCACCTTGTCCGCGTACATGTGGACCTCGCCCGAGACGTTACGCGCCGCACGGCCGATCGTCTGGATCAGTGATGTCGACGAGCGCAGGAAGCCTTCCTTGTCGGCGTCCAGGATGGCGACAAGCGACACCTCGGGCAGGTCGAGACCCTCACGGAGCAGGTTGATGCCCACCAGGACGTCGTACTCGCCGAGCCGCAGTTCACGCAGCAGCTCCACGCGCCGCAGCGTGTCCACCTCGCTGTGCAGGTAGCGCGCGCGGACACCGTTCTCCAGCAGGTAGTCGGTCAGGTCCTCGGCCATCTTCTTGGTGAGCGTGGTGACGAGCACCCGCTCGTCGCGCTCGGACCGCAGCCTGATCTCCTCGAGCAGGTCGTCGATCTGCCCCTTGGTCGGCTTGATGACCACCTTCGGGTCCACGAGCCCGGTGGGCCTGATCACCTGCTCCACTACGTCGCCGCCGACGCGCCGCATCTCGTACGGGCCTGGCGTCGCGGACAGGTATATGGTCTGCCCAATCCGGTCACCGAATTCATCCCAGGTCAGCGGCCGGTTATCGATCGCGCTCGGCAGCCGGAACCCGTGCTCGACCAGCACCCGCTTGCGCGACACGTCACCCTCGTACATCGCGCCGATCTGCGGCACCGTAACGTGCGACTCGTCGATGACCAGGAGGAAGTCCTCGGGGAAGTAGTCGAGCAGCGTGTTCGGCGGACTGCCCTGCTCGCGGCCGTCGATGTGCCGCGAGTAGTTCTCGATGCCCGAGCAGCTGCCGACCTGGCGCATCATCTCGATGTCGTACGTGGTGCGCATCCGCAGCCGCTGCGCCTCGAGCAGCTTGCCGCCCCGCTCGAGCTCACCGAGTCGCTCGGCGAGCTCGGCCTCGATTCCGGCGATGGCGCGCTCCATCCGCTGCTCGCCTGCCACATAGTGGGAGGCCGGGAAGACATACAGCTCCTCGTCCTCGCTCATGACCTCGCCGGTGAGCGGGTGCAGCGTAGACAGCCGCTCGATCTCGTCGCCGAACATCTCGATCCGGACCGCGAGTTCCTCGTACTGCGGGATGATCTCGATGGTGTCCCCGCGCACCCGGAACGTGCCTCGGGTAAACGACAGGTCGTTGCGCGCGTACTGCATGCCGACCAGGCGCCTGAGCAGGTTCTCCCGCTCCATGCTCATCCCGACCCGCAACCGCAGCATCCGGTCCACGTACTCCTGCGGGGTCCCGAGACCGTAGATGCACGACACCGAGGCCACCACGATCGTGTCCCGCCGGGTGAGCAGCGAGTTGGTCGCCGAGTGCCGCAGCCGCTCCACCTCGTCGTTGATCGAGGAGTCCTTCTCGATGTAGGTGTCCGTCTGCGGGACGTACGCCTCGGGCTGGTAATAGTCGTAGTACGAGACGAAGTACTCGACCGCGTTGTCGGGCAGCATCTCGCGAAGCTCGTTCGCGAACTGAGCGGCGAGCGTCTTATTCGGCAGCATGACGAGGACAGGGCGCTGCAGGCGTTCCGCGATCCACGCGACCGACGCCGTCTTGCCGGTTCCGGTCGCGCCGAGCAACACCGTGTCGATATCGTCCGCACGCACTCGCCGCTCGATCTCGGCAATGGCGGCCGGCTGGTCTCCGGCTGGAACCATGTCCGTGACGACCTTGAACGGCGCTACCCTGCGCTGTAGGTCAGTTACGGGCCGCACGGTGCCACCTCCTTCTCGCCGCCACACCCCCTGCGGCGGCTCACGGTCCAACTCTATGACCGGGGTCTGACATTCCGGGCCGGCCGAAGGAGCTGTCTGGCGGACCGCGATCGGGTCAGGGCGAGGGCGGGGCCTGGCAGGCGGTGGTCGCGCTCGCCAGTTCCATGCCGAGCTTGAGGAGGATGACGCTGCCTTGCGCGCAGCCGTTGCGGAGCAGGAGCATGTTCGTCTGCGCCTCGTCGGTGCCGGACGCGCTGGACACCAGGTCCTTCCTGTCGGGGAGACCGATGATCTTGATGGTGACCATCACGGCTTTGGTGTCCGAGACAGCCGGACTCGGGTCGAAACGCGTCCATACCGAGGCGCACCGGTAGGAATACAGCACCTCCATCGTTCCCCAGAATGTGCCGTTGCTGCCATGCACCAGGCTGCTCGTCAGGTCCACTGACCCTTGCTCACACTGTGCCAGGGCACGAGACGCGCTGCCGGACAGGTGCGGCAGCCCGGTCGGCTGCGGGGTCGAGACCGGCGGCTGGTTCGCCGGCGCATGGTTAACCATGGCCCACCCCGCCACCCCGCCGACGAGCGCGGCGACGACGCTGGCCGCGGCCAGTGTCGTCCAGCCTGGCAGGCGCGGGCGCCGCCAGGGGCGGTTGCCGCGACCGCCCTGGACCGCGTGCGCGGCGTCGGTACCGGCGCCATTAGCGGCCGCGAGGACGGGTATCGCGGGATCCTGCGGCCAGCGCGCGATCTCCTCGTGCCGCTCGCCGACAGCCTCGTCCGTCTCGTCGTGTGCCGCGCTCATCAGCCGCGCCCGCGCGGGCTCGTCCAGCTTGAGCGCGTCGGCGAGCAACCGGATGGTGCGAGCATAGGGCCTGCTTGTGTGACCTCGCTCGATGTCGCTGACAGCCCGGACACTGAGCCCCGACTGCCGGGCCAGCTCCTCCTGAGTCAGCCCAGCACCCCATCGGTATCGGCGCAAAATCATGCCAAAGTTACCTGGGTCGCCGTCTTCACGCACGATTGGCTCCTAACACGCCGCGCGCTGGACTAAGCAGGGCTTACTCCCTAAGTCTGACATAGATTCGCATAGGAGGCATGTTCAGCACGTACGGTGGCCAGGTCACCACAACGTGGCGCCGACCGCGCTCGCCGACACCCCGGCCCCGGGACGCGCTGATCCCGGCCACCGCGAGCATGTAACGTTCCCCCCGAGGACAAACCACCCGGCGAGGGGAGATTCATGCTACGGGTCGGGCTTACCGGCGGGATCGGGTCCGGCAAGAGCGAGGTGTCCGGACGGCTCGCCGCGCTCGGCGCGGTCGTCATCGACGCGGACCAGGCCGCCCGGGCGGTAGTAGAGCCTGGCACGCCAGGCCTGGACGGGGTCGTGGAAACTTTCGGGCCCGGGGTGCTGCGGGCCGACGGGACGCTGGACCGGGCGAAGCTCGGGGAGATCGTGTTCGGCGACGACGAGGCGCGCGGCCGGCTGAACGAGATCGTGCACCCGCTGGTGCACGAGTGGATGCTGGCGACGGAGAGGGTCATTGTCCGAGCGTCCGGCGACGACGTGGTGGTCGTGCACGACATCCCGCTGCTGGCCGAGGGCGGCGAGGAGCGGGCCGCCGAGTTCGACGTGATCATCGTCGTGGACATGCCGCCTGACTTGCAGGTCGTGCGGCTCGCGGAGACGCGCGGGATGACGGCGGAGCAGGCGCGAGCGCGGATGGCGGCCCAGGCCAGCCGCTCGGAGCGGCTCGCGATCGCGGACATCGTCATCGACAACTCAGGAACGCTCGCCGCCCTGGACCAGCGCGTAGCCGAAGTCTGGCAGGTCCTGCGAGCGCAGGCCAACGGCTGAGCGCCCCCTCCCGCGAGCCAAAGGGCGCGCCGGTGCCTGGACGCAGGAGCGCTGAAGCGAAGCTTCAGCGCGACGAGGGAAGGCAGCGGGCCAAAGCGCCCGGAGGCGAGCGGGAAAACACTGTGCCGCCGTACACAGTACGTGTACGGCGGCACAGGCGCGACCCTTCGTTCGGGATAAAAATCC
>Ga0187808_10000891_pt1 | contig 9991 bp, 7 predicted proteins | sample NC_wetland_sal_i_5_FD_132427 | JGI IMG/M metagenome (GOLD analysis project Ga0187808, IMG submission 132427) | Wetland sediment microbial communities from Neuse River Estuary, North Carolina, USA - ASW_3 | ecosystem: Environmental > Aquatic > Freshwater > Wetlands > Sediment | place: USA: North...
AATTTGAGGAGCCGACGACGGTCATCATCAAGCACACGAATCCCTGCGGAGTGGCTTCCGCGGCAACACTTGCGGAGAGCTACCAGCGCGCCCTGGACGTGGACCCGGTCTCCGCTTTTGGCTCTGTCATCGCTCTGAATCGCTCTCTGGATGCGGAAACTGCAGAGGCAATGTCCAAGTTGTTTGTCGAAGCCGTGGTGGCCCCAGGATACGAGCCCACCGCCTTGGAACGTCTGGGGGAAAAGAAGAACCTGCGCTTGTTGGACATGTCACTTGCCTCGGGCGATGAGGAAGGATTACAACTCAAAGCCATCGGGGGCGGGTTGCTGGTCCAATCGCCGGACACCTTAGGCGCTTGCCCGCAGGACTGGAAATGCGTCACGGAGCGTCAACCCACCGAAGCAGAAATGCGAGGTTTGATCTTCGCCTGGCGTGTGGTGAAACACGTTAAATCGAATGCCATCGTATATGCGCGCGAGGGAGTGCTGGTGGGCGTAGGCGCCGGCCAAATGAGCCGCGTCGATTCCGTGAGGCTGGGGGCCATCAAGGCGCGCGAACTTAAGCACTCGCTGGAGGGGACCGTGGTCGCCTCGGACGCGTTCTTTCCCTTTCCGGACGGGGTGCAGGAAGCGGCGCGAGCCGGCGCTACGGCGGTGGTGCAGCCGGGAGGGTCGGTTCGGGATAAGGAAGTGATTGGTGCCGCGAATCAGTTAAGACTCGCTATGATGTTCACTGGGGCACGGCACTTTCGGCACTAGGATTTTGGCGCGTAATAGCCCTCGCGAGCCACGATGCGGTACTTCACTACCTTCCCCTTCTGGTTCACGATCCGCAAGGGGTTGCCCTGGTCATCCACAAGGTCTACCTTCAATTTGTGGAACTTCCCGTCCCTCGCAGGGTTGGTGGGAACGAAACCCAGGCCGTATTGGGTGCGCAGTTGCCCGTTGATTTGCTCGAAAATTCCCGGCAACTCTCCTTCGAAGCGCGGAAAGTAAGCTTGGCCGCCTGAATACTTGGCAATAGTTTCGAGCCCATTGCGCGCCTGCAGGGAGTTGATCGTATCTCCCCTCATAGAACGTACCGTCAGCCACTCCAGGATGCTGACGGGGTAAATGGCCGTGTCTGAGGATCGCACAATTTTCAATATCTCATCATACGTCAACTTGCTAAAGGTATCGTAGCCGGTACAGATAATGAGGATCGCCTTTCTCCCCTTGATGTCCTTCATGCGATCCAGCGTGAAGGCAATCGCATCGTACAGATTAATCTCGCTGAAGCCGGGGATTCGCAACATATCCAAGGCCCCGCGAACTTGGCTGCGGTCCTGCGTGAAATCGGTCAGGATTTGCGGTTTCATGTCAAAAGAGACTACCGCCGTCCAGTCCTTCGGTTGAATGAATTGGAGATAGTTGTAAGAGTACTCCAGGGCCAAGTAGAGCCGCGGCCACCACTTATTGCTGAATTCAATGAGCATACAAGTCGTCATCGGAGCTTGCTCGGCGCCGAAGTTGGAAATGGTCTGCGGAACGCCGTCATCATAAAGCTTGAAATTCTTGCTGTTGAGGGTGGAAATGGGATTTCCGTCTTTGTCGACCACCATCACATCCACGTTGACGAGATTCGTAGTGGTGGAGAGGTTGAAGACTTCATTGGGATTAATGCGCTCCGGCTTTTTTTCCTCCGGCGGTGGCGCGGGCTGAGTTTTCTTGGGAGCTAGGACGGTTGGGCCCACGTCAGGGGTAGGCCCCGTCGATGGTTCCTGGTCGCCATTGGATTGGGCGTAAAAGGATGGGGCAAAACTCGCGAACACCAACAAGGCCACCAGCAAAAGAATCGGCGGTTGTAAATAACGGCTTCTCATTGCGCATCCCCCCTTGGTCCTTAGGGACCATACAACGTTATGATGCCACTCACCCCCCTTCCGGTCAACTGAAGGGGAAGGAAGTTTGATGTCGAGACGGCTTGACACTGCTATGGCGGGGTAAGCCCGCGGCTACACAAAGCGGGCTGCGAAATCGAAGCGGCTTCGCGCTGCCACTTTCCGCTCCCACAGGCTTGACAAAGCCAATAGAGGAGGTAAACTTTAGAAGTCGAGGCGGCCTCACGCCGCACGCTGGCAATCTCCGCGACACAGAATCGCGTCTAGCGCATTCGCCACAGACGCGAAGCATGCGCGGGGCAGGGTGTTGGATGCCAAGCTGCAGAAAGCACGCAACCCAGTACCAGAGCGTCAGTACGATTGTACTGTTGCAGGGGTGTAGGTTTTAGATTATTACTATTGCGAAAGATGTGAAAGGAGGAAACTAGAGGACTGAAACGACCGCAAGATCAGGGACGTCTTATTGACAAATTGTCAGATGTTTCTGTACCCATAAAACGCGCAGAAATGTATTGACTTTTCAGAAATGAAGGCATAGGCTCTCCCGCATGCCGGTTTTCTGCGAACCGGTAACCGTGTTTCGTTCAGGAGAGCCTAAATGAAAAATCTCGTTCTCACGTTCCTGCTTGCACTGTTGGTAGTCCTGACAGCTATCTCTGCTCGGCGCATGGTCGCTGGCAGTTCGAACGCCGCAGGGAGCCCGACGTTGGTTGCAATCGGTGGCGACCCAGTTCCGCCGTTGGATCCACCGCCGAAGCCGACGAAGCCGACCAATTAGGAACCTCCGAGTCGCGTGAGCGATCCGGAGGATGGTCGTTTGATAGTGCCTTCTCCGACCGCTCATGGCCACCACATTAGTCACTTACGGATTACAGTACGGCTGCATGTTAATCGAGGCCGCGCTCATGTGCTATTGTGTGTCCTCGGCCAGGCGGGCGAAGAGAGAGCTCACCCCGGTTCTCTACCTGGCGTCGCTGCTGGGAGCCGCGCTGGCCCGGTCCTCCGTGCTGCGCATTTACGGCTACCGTTCATCGCAATACAGATGCGTTTACTGGACCACAGATTTCCTGCTGGTCATCGCCGCATTTCTATTGGTCTGCCTCTTCTTCCGACGCGCCTGCTTTCACCAGGAAAAGCTGTGGCGCTTCGTCCGCTTGCTGCTTTTCTTCAGTTTCGTAATGGTCGTCGGCATTTCAGGCCTTTCCTTCCTCAACCATTACGGCCGTTTCTCCCCCCACTATGTTACTGAGTTCAGCCAGAACCTTTATTTTACTTGCCTGGTTCTGAACACCTTGCTGTACCTCATGCTGCTACAAATTGAATCGACTGACGATCAACTGGGACTCCTGGTTTGCGGAGTAGGCATCCAGTTTGCCGGCCCGGCCGCAAGCATGGCGTTTTATCACCTCACCACTGGCGAGCACCTTGCTGTGTTTTTGGCTACTTTTACCCTACCCATTTGCTCGTTGGGAATGCTCTTGGTGTGGGCTTATGCGATCGTGTGCGTTAGAGACAGAGGAACTAAGGTTGCCCGGCACAAGATTCCTGCTTTTGCCGAGGCCACCGCGGATTAGAATGTCTAAACCAGGTGAAAGACCATGATTGTTGCTGCGCTTATCTTGATCCTTTCGACCGCGATGTTCTGTTTCTACTTCCAAGTCACCTGCCAGCGGATTCTGCGCCGGCAGTTTGACCGGGAATACTTTCAATCTATTGCCAACGCCAACCGTTTGGAGTTTCCGTCTTTGCGAAAGTCGCTGGAAGAGTTCGGCACCCCGGTCGATTACTCCCGGCTGCGCATGATGCTGAAGTGCGACTTTCTTGCTTTGACCTATCTCCTTAAGAACGCCGCCAATGTGACCCAACGTTACTCCCACGAAGAACGCCTCCTGATTCTCTATTTCCGCTGGCAGTTCCTATCGTTGGCCGTGCGGCGTTTACTGAAGGTGGGCGAGAACAAGGCAATCCTGAAACTGACTTCTGTTTTGCAATACTTTGCGAATGTGGTTGGCCAGCGCGTCAATGCCGTGAAATTTGGCAACTTGACTGCCGCCGACTACCTTCTCAACCTTTGATTCAACCCGCCTCGATGCCCGCCTGGGCAGGGCCTCCCCTCCCAAGTGTCATCCTATCCCTTACACCTCATGTCACCACATTTGACCTGCTCGCATACTCGTCCGCACCACCTACTTGACGTGGCCGCTTCTTAGGTGTATGAACTCGTCAGGTATATGAGGCAGAAAGGCGAGGCGCTCGGCCCCCATCGCTCGAAAGGCCAGGTGCGACGGCAATGAAAACAGTTCTGCGGGTGGCGGTTCTGGTATTGTGTGCCTTGACGGGACTCGTGGTGACCGCTCACGGCATTGCGCAAGCGGTGTCAATTCACACCCCTGGCGGTGCAGATGTCATGCGGCATCTCATCGAGGGAAGCGTCTCCATCGCCGGTGGGGCCTGTGTAGTGGCGGTTGCCATTGATCAACTCGAATGCTTGCGCACCCACCACGGAAGCCGCAAGATCCTCTAAAAATCGGGTGACCGGGTGGACAATTTGTGATTTCTGATTTGTGATGGGCTTGTCAATTGCCAATCGCCAATCACAAATGGTTCACCCGGTCTCCCGATCACCCGATTACCGGCTTCGAATCATCTACAGATGTAGGGGGGCGGCTTGCCGTCCCCTGATCGTCGTTCTACTGAGCCTTTTCCACGTATACCGATCCAACTACGGATCATTTCCAGGTCGAGCGAGCGGCGCACGTGGGCGGCAAGACGGTCCAAGCGGGATTGCCGTTCCGCGGAAACGAAAGCTTTGGCAGTACAAGGAGCGAGGCCGCATGCCGCGCGCACCGCATCGAGGAATGCGTGCCGGAAGTTGTCAGAATCGAAGATTCCGTGGACGTACGTCCCGAACACCCGCCGGTCCGTGCTGACCGCTCCGTCGGTCACCACCTCGCTCGAACCGGCGCGCGTTATCTCCGCAAAGGGCCTGGCTTCTTCCGCGTACAGGGTCTCGCCCACATGGATCTCGTACCCGCGAAAGGCCCACTCGTTCTCGGGCTGTCCGAAGATTCCCGGCTTCAAAATGCGTCCGGCTGCGGAGCGGGTAATCTTATCGGGCCGAAGCACTGTCCGTACGCGAAGCAGACCAAGCCCTTCGCGAGCACACGGCAGGCCGCCGTTCTCAATTCCCTGCGGATCGTCGATTTGAGCGCCCAGCATTTGGAAGCCACCACAGATTCCGGCGAGGCACCCGCCGCGCGCAGAGTGCGCGAGAAGCGGCGGGACCAGCCCGCGCTGGTGTAACCATTCTAAATCGTTGAGGGTTTGCTTGGTGCCAGGCAGAATCACCAGGACAGCCCTAGACAATTCCTCCGGCCGATCGACGAAGGCCAGCGCCACCGAGGGTTCCGCCGCGAGAGCATCAAAGTCCGTGAAGTTGGACATGTGCGGCAGCGCGATGACGCCGATGCGCAACGGTCGTTTCCGAGAGGTGCTGTCTTCAAGGTCCTTCCACACCCGCCCCGCGCTGCGCCGGTCTTCAACGGCCACGCCATCCTCCTCGTCCAGCCCCAGGTCGTGCAGGTAAGGAATCACTCCTGCGCAGGGGATTCCCAGCCGGGGTTCCATCAGCTTCAGCCCCGGCTGCAGGAGCGAAATATCCCCGCGGAACTTGTTGATGGCATATCCGCGGATCAAGGCCCGGTCGCAAGGTTCCAGCAGTTCGAGCGTGCCCAGGAGGGATGCGAACACGCCGCCTCGGTCAATGTCCCCCACCAGCAGGCAAGCGGCGCTTGCGGCGCGCGCCATGCGCATATTTACGATATCGTGTTCTTTCAGGTTGATCTCGGCGGGAGAACCGGCTCCTTCGAGAACTATCAGCTCGTATTGCGATGCCAGTTTCTCATAGCTTTCGAGAACCGCTGGAAAGAGATCCTCGACTCGCCGCCGGTGATAATCCGCTGCCGTCACCTGTCCCCAGATGCGGCCCAGCAAGACGATTTGCGAGCCTGTGTCCGACGAGGGTTTGATGAGCACCGGATTCATTTCGGCACAAGCAGGTATTCGGCAGGCCTCCGCTTGCAAAGCTTGCGCCCGTCCTATCTCCCGCCCATCGGGCGTAGCGGCCGAATTGAGCGACATGTTCTGGGCCTTGAACGGTGCTACCCGGAAGCCGTCGTCGGCAAAGATTCGGCATAGTGCCGCCGTAATGGTCGACTTGCCGGCGTAGGACGCCGTGCCCAGGACCATCAACGCGTGCGCCGTTTTGCTTTCTCTCGACATACTCTTCTCTATGCATGTGAAGCTGCCCCACCAAGACCAAGTCAAAAGGCAAATCGCAAAAGGCAAATCGCAAAAGGCAAAAGTGAGGCGCAAGATTCATGTTACGAAACAGCCAGAAGCCGAGCGGCGTTGCCCTATGCGATTTGCCTTTTGACTTTGCACTTCTGACACCTCGCTCCTGGCGTCTCTTTTGACCTTTTCCTGCGGTCTTACTTTTGCCATTTGCCTTTTGCGATTTGCCTTTTGACTTGGTCTTCTGACTCCTGTTTCTCGCCCTCACTCCGCTGGGAACGTGATCTTCACCCCCGCAATGAAATTGAGTGGCAGAGCCGGGTAACCCAGCACTTCCTCATACTTCCGGTCCAAGAGGTTATTCAGATGGCTATAGATTTCAAGCCCGCGGGTCAAGCGGTAAGAGAAGCCGCCGTTAAGAACCACGTAACCCTTGTCGGGAAAAAGGCAAGGGAGGTCATAGTACGAGCACGCGTACACACCCTCGTTGGGCTCCAAGTCGAGGGCCTGTCCCCTGAGATAGGCGTTGGTGTTCAGCGTCAGGCGGCGGTGTTGCCAGGTTAGGTTAAAGCCGCCGGAATTCTTCGGCCGGTTGATGAGCTCCTGTCCCACTTGAAACGGCGCCTGAACTAGTGTCGAGCCATTAAGGGCAAGTATAGCCGTGTCCAGCAGGGTGTATTCTCCCGACACCTGCAACGAGCCCGTGGGGCGCAGGCGCAAAGAGGCCTCAAGCCCCTGAGCGCGCGAGTTGCCAAGGTTATCCGAGATGAAAGTGCTGAGGTTCGTAAGCGACCCTCCGAGGGTTACGATCTGGTCGTCGAACCGGTTGTAGAAGTATGTGAAGTCCACAAGCGCCCGGCTGTTGAAGAATCTCTGCTCGACGCCGCTATCGAAGCTGATGCTCTTCTCCGGTTTCAAAAGAGGATTATTCGTGGTGGCCAATTCGAAGCCGTCCGGGGCGCGTATGCCCGTCCCGAAGCTGCCGTGCAGCCGCGTCATGCCGAGCCACGATCCGGAGTCGGACCCCCGAACCATGTACGCCACAGAGGCTCGTGGGTTCAATTTGGTGACGGCGCTCGCCGGGATCAGTGGGCGCGCGCCGTAATCGCCGGGCGGGAGTGATCCGGTGCGCAGATCGTCCAGCCTCAAGCCGGCAGTCACGAACAGCCGGCTCGAGGGGCTCCAGCGGTCTTCCACAAAATACGCCAGTGTGGTGCGAGGCAATCGGAACGGGTTATTGTTCGCATCCGCCACGTACGTGTCCTTGAAACGCTCGTGGTTGTACTCGAAGCCCGCCACCAGAAAATCCTTGTTCGTAACGGCCACTTCGCTTCGCGTATTCACCACGCCGCGCAGGTTGTCGGAGAACGAGTCGCCGCCGTCGCTGGCAGGATAAATGAAGTAGTAGTCGTTCGTCGCCAGCGTGCCCGTTACCACCTGCCGAAAGCGGGAGGTCACTTGCTCAGCGTAGTTTGCCTCGTATCCAAACAGGTTTTGTTTATTCCGTGCCACCAAACCCACTTGGTAGGTAGACGGACCTCCGGGATAGAGGGGAGCGTAATAAAGGTCGTCAGGGTCCGAACCATAAGGGCCAGGGTCTCCCACATCGTTCGCGTTACCCATGAAGTGAAAGTCGATTTGTCGCCGCTCGCTGCGCCCGTAGCCCAGGGTCAGGAGAGCGCTCTGATTTCTGTAGCTGTCGTTGGTGACCGTCCCACCGGTATCCACCCGCGACAGGTCATAAGCCCAGCTCAAGCCACGGGTTAATCCGCTCCCTCCGGCCACAAACCGGCGGGTGGTGAAATTTCCGCCCTCCGCCTGGAAATCGAAATGAGGCGGGCCTTCACCGCGTGTCGTCACAACATTAACCACTCCGGTGACGGCGTTCGAACCGAATAATGCACTCTCTGCGCCCCGCGTGACTTCGACGTGGTCCACGCCATCGGCGGGCAAGGGCGCAAAATCGAAGTAACCGCCGAACTCGTTCAACTGAATACCATCCACCATCACCAGGTTGTAATCCGAGTCCCCACCACGAATGAAAGCCCCGGTGGCTCCCCCGCGGCGCCCGGTGTCATCCAAAGCGACTCCGGGGATTCCGCGCAAAACATCTGTAACATTCTGCGCTCCCCGGTCGTCAATCTCCTGATCGGAAACGGTGGACACTGAGGAGCCGAGCTGGGGAGCCAGCGAGCCCTCGAGCGACGCTGAAACTACAACTTGCTGCTCGACGGCGCTTAGCTCGAGATGCAGATCGGCGCTCGCCGTCTGATCTTCCCGAAGCTCCACGTCCGCCGTCGAGGCAGAGAAGCCCGGGGCGTTGGCCACCAGCCGATAAGTTCCCTTAGCAAGGCCTTCAAACTTGTACTCGCCTTTGGCGTCGGTCTGGCGCTCATCCAGGGCCGTGAGCGACTGGAGGAGGCTGACGCGCACATTGGGTACAGTGCGGCTGCTGGGGTCAAGGACCGTTCCCTGGATCGTAGCCGCGCGCACCATGGTGCCCACGAAGGGAATGCAAAGCAATCCCAAAAACAGCAGTAGCGCAGACCTGCTTTTTAGGTCTGTGGCTCTTCGCCCCATCATTACCGCCCAGTTCCACCCGCTTCGACCTTTGACCATTGACTTTTGACTTCTGACTTCCGATCCCCGACCCACTAATTCCGGCTCCCGACCCTTGAATGCAGTCTTTTCCATGATCATTCTCCTTCACCGCTCCGGCGGCGGTAGCAGCGGGGTAGCGCAGACCTGCTTTTTAGGTCTGCGGCCCTTCGTCCCCGGTCAGAAGGAGCCCAAGAAGGCGAAAAAAAAGCCTCCCAATCCCTCGTTACGGAATCGGAAGGCTCTCGAGTCTTCCTCAGGACTCTTTCCGTCGAAGAGTTAGGCTGAGTTGCTGTTCCTGGGCAGGTTTCCTGGCTCTCGGGTCATCGCCTTCTCCTCGGCCTTCCCTTTCCGCGCTGGCAGAAAAGTGGCTGTCCGGCGACAAATGGACTGCGAGGATTTGGCTCGCCGATCACAGTGGCGGGACCGCGGCCGATTTTCACGGCCTTCCCTTTTCCCCGGTTTAGCCGGGGCACCACAGGAACCAAAAATCTCAAAGAACAATTACCAGCAGAGAAATTACCACCGGTAGGGAAAGCTGTCAAGGACTCGACAGGGTAGTGTCCCGATCTGGGCGGAGCGCCGACCCCGCGCCAGCGGGGTCGGCAAATGCTGGTCCCGGAAAAGCATCACCAGCCCTATCTTCGAATCAGGACGCTACCACAGAGAGTGGGTGCCCCGAGCGCGCTCTGATATGAGTGATTGTGATACAATCACAAACATTAAGAAATCAGGGCATAGAGGGAAAAACATGGAAAACACGGTGGAAAATCAGCGCGCCATTGTCGCCGAGCACATTCGAAGCGAGAACGAGCACAACTGGCCTGCCGTTTACGACACCTTTGTGCAAGACGAAAGGGCTCACTACGATGTTGTGCCTCTGGGCGCACGATTCAAGGGCATAGAGGGCGTGCGCGGTTTCTATGAGACCATTGCAACTGCCCTGCCCGACCTGCACATCGAAATCAAATCTGAGTACGACGTGCCCGGGTGCTCCATCCGCGAAGTAGTTATCTCGGGTACGCACAAAGGCGAGTATGCGGGTTTCAAGCCTTCAGGGAATAAGGTGAGCTTTGTAGTGGCGGCCTTTTATACCTTCGACCCGGTGTCTGGGAAGCTTTTCTCGGAGCGCATCTATTACGATCAGGCGAGTGTGCTCGGGCAGATACAAAGCAAGCAAACCTCGGGGGGTGCTTGAAAGACTGCCAACCACTGTTCGGG
>Ga0187808_10000892_pt1 | contig 9991 bp, 8 predicted proteins | sample NC_wetland_sal_i_5_FD_132427 | JGI IMG/M metagenome (GOLD analysis project Ga0187808, IMG submission 132427) | Wetland sediment microbial communities from Neuse River Estuary, North Carolina, USA - ASW_3 | ecosystem: Environmental > Aquatic > Freshwater > Wetlands > Sediment | place: USA: North...
GCGGCGGCCGACCTGGTGGCGGCGCTGGCCGGCGGTAAGCCCGACGGAGACCTGCTCGAACTCGCCGCCGGGGCGGCGGGCAATCCGCTGTACCTCACCGAGCTGGTCGCCGCGCTGATCCGTGGCTCTAGGCTGACCGTGAGCGAGGCCGGAGTCGCCGAGCTCGCGAGCGGTTCCGCGCCGGAATCCCTGTCGGCGGCGATAGCGGACCGTCTCGGCTTCGTCGCCGGGCCGGTGCGCGAGGTACTTCGCGCGGCTGCCTTGCTTGGCATGGATTTCGCGGTTCCCGATCTGGCGGTCGTGCTCGGCCGCCAGGTGCCGGATTTGATCCCGGCGGTTGACGAGGCCTGTGCTGCCGGCGTGCTCACCGTGTCCGGTACCTGCCTGGCGTTCCGGCATCCGCTGATCAGGGCGGCACTGTACGACGAGATGCGGGCGCCCGTTCGCGCTGCCTGGCACGCGGATGCGGGGCGCGCGCTGGCGGAAGCGGGCGCACCGCCGGATCGTGTTGCCCGGCAACTGCTGCATGCGATCGGCGAAGCAGGCGACGCGGCCTCGCCAATAGACGAGTGGGTACTTGACTGGCTTGTCCGCTCCATGGATCACCTGATCAGCCAGGCACCCGGGGTGGCGGCCGAACTCCTCAGCCGAGCGGTTGACGGTTCCCCGGCTGGTTCTGCCCGACACGGCTGGCTTGCGAGCCGACTCGCTGACGCGCTCTACCGGATCGGCGACAGGACGGGTGCTGAGCAGGTGGTGGGCCGCTCGCTCGAGCACGCGGCCGAGCCCGATGTCCTGGTGGAGCTGCATTGGACGCTGGCGCAGTGCCGACTGCTGGCTGGCATGTCCGGGGAGTCCATGGCGACGCTGGACCGTGCACTCGATTCTCCCGGGCTCTCGGCTCGGCATCGGGCCAGATTGCTCGCGATGGCCGCGAGGATGCACGGCAACCTCGGCGAGTTCGACAACGCGAACCGTGTGGCCACGAGTGCGCTCGCGGCGGCGACCGAGGCGGCCGACAACTGGTCAATGAGCTGGGCGTTGACCGTGATGGCGGGTACGGTCGCGATGCAGGGGCAGGTGACCGACGCGCTCCGGCTCTACGATCGGGCCCTGAACGTTACCCAGGCGGATCCATCGCTGACCGACCTGAGGCTGCTGCTCCAGATCAACAAGGCCGCCACGCTCGGCAACCTCGACCAGTACGACGAAGCGCTGACCGTGGCCAGGCAGGCACGGCACCTCGCGGATCAGGTTGGCACCACGATACGGCTCGCGCAGGCCCGCAGCGCGCTCGGCCACTTGCTCTTCGAAACGGGAGAATGGGACGAGGCGCTCGCCGAGGTCGCGGTGCTGCCTGAGAGCCTCAAGGAGTCGGCCGCGGCCTGTTGCGATCTCGGTATCGCCGCCGTGATCGGCTTCCATCGAGGCGAGGCCGCCAAGGCGCGGCAGCACCTGGATGGCTCCGAGCCGCACGCCATGCGGCTTGGACAGCGGCTCATCGGCTCGCTGCTGCTCGCCCGCAGCCTGGAGCGCGAGAACGACGGCGAGCCTCGCGACGCGCTCGCCGCGCTCACCGACGCGTTCGGCGGCACCGAAGAAGCCGAGGAGTTCGAGGACCTGCTCGCCGACGCCGTGCGCCTCGCGGTCACGACCGGCGACCTGAACACCGCCGAGAGCCTCGCAGGACGCGCCGACGCGGTCGCCGCGAGGTCGCAGATCCCGCACCGGCAGGCGAACGCACGCTACTGCCGCGGGCTGCTCGACCATGACGCCTCCCTGCTGCTCGCCGCCGCGCAGTCGTACGACCAGGCGGGCAGGCCGCTGTTCAAGGCGATGGCACTCGACGCGGCTGCCAGTGAGTTCATAAACGGCGGCGACCGGGAACAGGCGCGGACGGCGTTTACCGAGGCGGTCGAGGTCTACGGGGCACTGGGCGCCGCGGCGGACGTGGCCCGGCTGAAGGCCGCGTTCCGCGTGCACGGTATAAGGCGCGGGCCGCGCGACAAGCATCGGCGGGCGCGCAGCGGCTGGGACAGCCTCACGGCTACCGAGATCACAATCGCGTCCTTCGTGCAGGAAGGACTGTCCAACCCCCAGATCGCGGCCCGGCTGCAGCTATCGCGGCGGACCATCGCGACGCACGTCTCGCACATCCTCAAGAAGCTGGACGTTCGCTCGCGGACCGACATCGCCCGCGAGTCCGCGCTGCGGACCGTCGCCTCGAGGTGATCACCGAGCGGGCTGGAACGCTAGCGTGAAATACACGGCCTTACCCGCCGGGGTGCGGTAGCAGCCCCACTCGTCCGACAGCGAGGCGACCAGCTTCAAACCGCGCCCTGTCTCGGCGTCGGCCGCGGCATCCAGCATCACGGGCAGGCACGATGAGGCATCGTGCACGTCGACCCGAAGCCCTCGCTCGGCCGCCACGATGCCGAGCGAGACGGTCTCGCTCACCGTGTGCGTGATCGCGTTAGTCACCAGTTCGCTGACGAGCAGGACCGCTACGTCCGTGTCGACCGGCACATCCCAGGCCCAGATGGCCGCCCGGATCTGCTTACGGGCTTCGGACACCGCGCCCGGCGCGGCGGTCAGCGGGACGCGCCACTGATGCAGTTGGGCGGTACGTGCGGCCATCATCGCGTTCATCGGGTTCCTTAGGCATGCTTGGCACCGGTTGCAAGAAAAATGGTGCTGCAACTTGCATTGATAGACATCGGTCAGCTGACCGATCCTGAACAACCACGCCCGGGCGGCGCTCGGGTAGTCGGGGGTACGGGCTAATCTTGCGCGGGTGGTGCATTCGCCTGTTACTCCCGGGCCGGTCGAGCTGGCCGACGAGCTCCGGCGGGTCGGCGTGCCCGAGGTCGACACCGCTGCCCGGCGCCGGGCCGAGTACTCGTCGGACGCCTCCAACTACCGTGTCGTGCCCCGTGTCGTCGTGTTTCCCAGGCATGCCGATGAGATCGAGGCCGCGCTCAGCGTCTGCGCGCGCCTTGGCGCGCCGATCGTGCCCAGGGGCGGCGGCACCTCAATCGCCGGCAACGCGCTGAGCACCGGGGTTGTCCTCGACCTGTCCCGGCACCTCAACCGGGTCATCGGGGTCGATCCCGCGGCCCGCACGGCCGAGGTCGAACCTGGCGCGGTGCTCGACGACATCACCGCGGCGGGCGCCCCGCACGGCCTGCGGTTCGGCCCGGACCCGTCCACCCACGCGCGCGCCAGCATCGGCGGCTCCATCGGCAACAACGCCTGCGGCGCCCGGGCGCTGCGGTACGGGCGCACCGCCGACAACGTTGTCGCGCTCGAGGTGATCACCGGGACCGGCGTCCGCTTCACGGCCCGGCGGTACGGCCGGGACGGCGGGCCGGCCACCGGGCCCGAGGCCGGGCTGCTGTCCGCCCTGGGCGAGGTGGTCGGCGAACGGCTGGCGATGGTGCGCACCGAGTTCGGCCGTTTCCCGCGGCAGGTTTCCGGATACTCGCTCGAGCACCTGCTGCCCGAGAACGGCACCGACGTCGCCAAGTTCCTCGCCGGCACGGAGGGCACGCTGGCGCTGACGCTGCGCGCCACGGTCCGCCTCGTCGAGGCGCCCCACGCGACGGCGATGGCGGTGCTCGGCTACGGCGACATGGCGGAGGCCGCCGAGGCGGTGCCCGGGATCCTCGGCTACGCGCCGGTCGCGCTCGAGGGGCTGGATTCCCGGATGGTCGACGTCGTGCGGTCGCGGCGCGGCGCCGACGCGGTGCCCGACCTGCCGCGCGGCGGCGGCTGGCTGTTCATCGAGACCGCGGGCGGCACGCTGGCCGAGGCCGAAGACGCGGCCGCGAAGCTAGCCGGCGGCACCGACTGCCTCGACAGCGCCGTCGTGTCCGGCGCGCGGGCCGCCGCCCTGTGGCGGATCCGGGAGGACGGCGCGGGGCTGAGCGGACGCACTCCGGCGGGCGCTCCCGCCTGGCCCGGCTGGGAGGACTCGGCCGTCCCGCCCGACCGGCTGCCCGCGTACCTGCGCGAACTGCAAGCGCTTATGGCGGAGCACGGACTCGACGGGCTGCTGTACGGGCACTTCGGCGACGGCTGCGTGCACGTGCGCATCGACTTCCCGCTGCGAGGACGTCCGCGGGTGCTGCGGGAGTTCACCGAGGCGGCGGCGAAACTGGCCGCCTCGTACGGCGGCTCGGCCTCCGGCGAGCACGGCGACGGGCGCGCTCGCGGCGAACTCTTGCGGTACATGTACTCCCCCGCCGCTCTCGACGCGTTCGGCGCGGTCAAGCGAGCCTTCGACCCCGGCGGCGTGCTCAACCCCGGCGTGATCGTCTCCGCCGCCCCACTCGACGCCGACCTGCGCGTCCCGGCCGCCGCGCCCATGCGGCGCGGGCTCGGCCTGGCCTACGCCCACGACGGGGGCGACTTCGCCGCCGCGGTGCACCGCTGCATGGGCGTCGGCAAGTGCCGGGCCGACACCACGGCGGCCGGGGGCGTGATGTGCCCGTCGTTCCTCGCCACCAGGGACGAGAAGGACTCCACCCGCGGCCGCGCCAGGGTGCTGCAGGAACTCGCGAACGGGTCACTGATCACCGGCTGGCGCGCCGCGGAGATCGGCGAGGCGCTCGACCTGTGCCTGTCCTGCAAAGGGTGTTCGGCCGACTGTCCGGCCGGTGTCGACATGGCGGCGTACAAGGCCGAGGCGCTTTACCAGCGATACCGCGGCCGGCTCCGGCCCGCCTCGCATTACTCGCTCGGGTGGCTGCCGCGCTCGGCCCGGCTAGCGGTACGGTTCCCCCGGCTGAGCAACGCCGCGCTGAGCGCCGGTCCGGTGGCCGCGGCCGCCAAGCGGCTTGGCGGCATCGACCAGCGGCGCCCGCTGCCCCGCTTCGCCGCGGAAAGCTTCCGCCGCTGGTTCGCCGGGCACCGGCCGGCCGCGGGCCGGCCGGTGCTGCTGTGGGTAGACACGTTCACCAACGCGTTCAGCCCCGGCGTCGGCCAGGCGGCCGTCCGGGTGCTCGAAGCGGCCGGGTACTCCGTCCGCATCACCGATCGGCCGGCGTGCTGCGGGCTGACCTGGATATCCACCGGCCAGCTCGACGGGGCCCGGCGGCAGTTGCGGCGCACGCTCGGCTCGCTGACGCCGACGATCGACGCCGGCGTCCCCGTCGTCGGCCTGGAGCCGTCTTGCACGGCGGTGCTGCGCGGCGACGTCACCGAACTGCTGCCCGGCGATCCGCGCGCCCGCAAGCTGCCGGGGGCGGTCAAGACGCTCGCCGAGCTGCTGCGCGCCACCGACGGCTGGTCGCCGCCCGACCTCAGCGGCGTCAGCGGGGTCGCCCAGCCGCACTGCCACCACCGGGCGGTGCTCGGCTGGGAGGCGGACGCGGCCCTGCTCGCACAGGCCGGCGCCCAGGTCAAGGCGGTAGGCGGATGCTGCGGGCTGGCCGGAAACTTCGGCGTCGAGCGCGGCCACTACGACGTCTCCGTCGCGGTGGCGCGGACCGCGCTGCTCCCGGCCGTTAGCGCGGCGGGCCCGGGTGCCGCCGTACTCGCCGACGGTTTCTCCTGCCGCACCCAGCTCGACCAGCTCGCGGGGGTGCCGGGACGGCACCTAGCCGAGGTGCTCGCGGCGGCTATGGAGGGGGACCGGAGGGGGTGACGGGGAGCCAGCGGCGGACTACGTGGAGGTCCGCCCAGGCGGCGGCGACGCCTACCGCGACGCCTACCGCGGTGTCGGCGAGGCGCAGGATGGGCTGGTGCCAGGCCTCGTGCGGGCTGATGCCAGCCACGATCATGACGACCGCGCTGGTGATCGCCGCGGTGATGGCGTCGCCGGGGCGGCCGATCAGCGTGGCCGTCAGCGCGCTCAGCCCGATGAGCAGGCCCAGCGCCCACAGGTGGAACGGCAGGAAGATCAGGTAGATCAGGCATAGCACGAAGCTCACCGTGGTCGCGGACATGCGCGACACCGCGGCGGCGATGCTCTGCTGATAGCTCTCCCGCAGCACGAAAATCGTGGAGAGCACGGCCCACAAGCCACCGAGCATGTCGTCGGTCTTGGAAGCCGAATAGGTGCGGGTGAGCAGCGAGTCGGTCAGCCAGTACGTGAGCACGCAGCTGAGCGCGAGCACGGCGCTTTCTCGCGCGGCGATCAGCGCCTTGTCCCGGCTGGGCCCGGGGGGAAATGGGGGGACGGGCAGTCCCCCCATGAAGGGAAAACGTCGCGCCACGAACGTCCCCGCTACCGCTGCCCGCGCAGCACGCCGGCGAGGACGGCGGCCTGGCTGATGTCCAGTTCCCTGGTCGCGGTCAGCAGCGTCACCGGGCCTGCTTTGGCGAGGGCGCGGAGCTGGGCCAGGGCTTGCGCCGGGCCAGGCTCGGTCAGCTCGGCCAGATAACGGCGCCGGAACTCATCGAACTTGGCCGGATCGTGGCCGTACCATTTCCGCAGCTCCGTGGACGGCGCGACGTCTTTCGCCCAGTCGTCAAGCCGGGCGGCGTCCTTGCGGAGCCCGCGCGGCCACACCCGGTCAACGAGCACGCGCGCGCCATCGTCGGCAGACGGCGCATCGTAGACGCGGCGCGCCCTGATGCCGTCGTCGGTCACCGGGCTCCCCCCTTCCTCAGGCCCGCGGCGCGCGGCGCGGTGGCCGCGGGACCGTCTTGCCGGCCAGCGCGCGTTCCGCGGGGATGCTCACGACCTCACCGGAGGCCTTCCGGACCGTGAAGCAGGCGGCATCGAGCGCCTCCAGGATCCCGAGAACGTCCGCCACCTCCTCGCCGTCGCCCGCCGCCGGGCGGCGCCAGCGGATCACGACTCGCTGTCCCACGTCCGCGTGGGTCAGCCGGACCTCGAAGCGATAGCGCACGCCACAGTATAGAGATCCGGTGCCGGCCACCTTCGGGAGCCATGGCGGCGGGGAGAGACGGGGACACCGTTCGGGATAAAAATGAATAGTAATGAAGGGAGGGTTATGGGTGAGGAGGAGCGGGGCGGGGACCCGGTCTGCTGGGCTCACCTGGTCTGCCCTGAGTGCGGGGCCATTGTCAGCGAGGGGCATCGCGAGGGGTGCGAGATCGCGGAGGAGGGGGCGGATCTCCCGTAGGGCAGGCCTTGCACAAGGCAAGTGTTCGCATATGCAATACGTTCGTTCGTGAACGATCTGGACACGAACGGCGAGTCCGGCACCGTGGCGGCCAGCTACTGGGGACGGAGGTGAGCCTGCCGCAGTTCCGGCTGCTGCTCGTGCTCTCCGGCCTCGGCCGCGTCCCCTCCTCGCGGCTGGCGGCCAAGCTTGGCATGACCGCGTCCTCGGTGACACGGCTCGCCGACCGGCTCGAGGCCGCCGGGCTAGTGGCGCGCGGCACGGACCCGCGTAACCGTTCGATCGTCACGCTCGGAGTGACTCCTGACGGGCGGTGCTTCCGGCGGCGGGGCGTGGCGCGGTTAGCGGTAGTGGCGGGTGAGTTCGTTGGCGTAGGTCCGGCCAAGCTCCTGGCCGTGCTGAGCGATCCACTCGGTGAGCACGGTCTGCCCCGTGGCCGGTCCTTGCGAGTCGGCCAGGCCCGCCGCCATGGCCTGGTATTCCTCGGCGTTGAGCAGCACGTCGCGCAGCGCGACGCCGAGGGCCGCCGACAGCGGCGGGATCAGCCAGCCAGGCGCGGGCACGATGATCGCGTGGCTTCCCGTCGCGGACCGGATCGCGGTGACCATGTCCTTGAACGTGACCGATTCCGGGCCTACGGCGTCGAGCGTGACGTTGTCCTCGTTGCCGCCGAGGTTGACCGCCAGCCGGGCCAGGTCGTCGACGTGGATGGGCCGGATCCGGTAATCGCCGCGGCCGCCAATCGCGAAGACCGGCAGCCGGCGAAGCAGCCACGCGATGTTGTTGATCAGCACGCCGTTTCCGCCGAAGAGGATGGCCGGGCGGACGATGGCGTACGGCACGCCCGTGGCTTTCAGGTACTCCTCCACCTCGCCTTTGCCCCGGAAGTACGGGTACGGCGAGGCGGGGTCCGCGTGGGTAATCGACACGTGCACGATGCGCTGGATGCCCGCGCGGGCGGCCGCGTCGAACAGCATCCGGCTGTTTTTGACGGCGGCCTGGTGCGTGACGTCGCCGTGGGAGAAGCGCACCCAGTACGTGCAGTACAGCGTGTGCGCGCCCGAGAGGTCGCGGGCTAGGGCGTCGGTGGCGGCGCCGGCGGCGGGGCCGGCGGCGGGGCCGGCGGCGGGATCGGGATCGGGGAAGGCGAGCGGGCGCACGTCGATATCGGTGTCGGCCGGGGCGCGGCCGGGGTGACCGGTCAGCGTGCGAACGCGGTGTCCTTTGGCGCGAAGCTGGCGGGCGATGGCCGCGCCCGAGTAACTGAACGCGCCCGTTACGACGTCGGTCCGCATGACGTGTTCATCACCGCATCGTGAGGACTAGCTTGCCAGCCACGTGCCCGGTGTCGCCACGCTCGTGGGCCTTCGCCGCGTCCGTCATGGGGAACGCGGCGGCGATCACAGGGCGGAGCTTGCCTTCGGTCACGAGGTCGGCGATCGCGGTCATCCCGGCATGATCGGCCTCCACCAGCATCACCTTCGCGCGACCGCCGTTGCGGGCCGCTTCGGTGCCGACTTCGGGCGCGAACGGCAGCAGGCTGACTAGCATGCCGCCTTCTCGTAGCGTGCTCAGCGAGCGAGCCGGGTAGTCGCCGCCCACCGTTTCCAGCACAACGTCGACGTCGCTGACCGCCGCCGCGAAGTCCGTGCTGTGATAGTCGATCATCTCGTCGGCGCCGAGGCCGCGGACGAGATCGTGGTTGGCCGCGCTGGCGGTGCCGATAACGTACGCACCGCGCGCCTTGGCGATCTGCACCGCGAGATGACCGACTCCGCCGGCGGCGGCGTGGATCAGCACTCGCTGCCCCGCCTCGAGGTGCGCGGTGTCGTTGAGCGCCTGCCAGGCGGTAAGCCCGGCGAGCGGCAGCGCCCCGGCCTGCACGTGGTCGATGTTGGCCGGCTTGAAGGCGAAGGCACGGGTGGGAGCGACGACGTATTCGGAGTGCGACCCGACGCCATACGGATAAGGGAGCATGCCGAACACCTCGTCGCCCGGGTCGAACAGGGTGACGCCGAACCCGGTCGCCTCCACCACGCCGGACGCGTCCCAGCCCAGCGTGAACGGCGGCGGGCCGAGGAAGATCCGGTGTGCCCGGTGCTTCCAGTCGGTCGGGTTGAGTCCAGCCGCGTGGACCCGCACGAGGATCTGGCTGAAGCCCGGTGTTGGCCGGTCAACTTCGACTTCCTGTAGCACCTCGGGGCCGCCGAGGACCTCCTGCCGGATAGCGCGCATCGTTGTCATGCACCCAAGCCTGCCCGGACCCTTGGGCGCGGCACAACAGCGCGGCGGACAACCTTTGGGCCCGGGATTCCGTGGTGGCCTGGCCGCTGTCGGCGGCGGAGAAGGTGACGAGCTTCTGGTCGGGGTCGTGAGGAGCTACGCGATTTCGGGTTCACGTGATCGGGTCCCCGACCCGGCTGCTGGCCAGGGACTTGATTCAGATCGACCGACCCCGCGCCTGGGACTCGACTCGCGCCGCATGCCGCGTCGCGAGCGCGGGTGGCGTCAGGCGGATGGGCGCCCGCCGCGCCTGACTTATCACACCTTATGACCAGAACATAACGGATATATCAGCATATATCTGTCGGCGAAATAGTCACTGGGTATGCAAAGTCAAAACCAGAGGCTGATGTGACTGGCGGGATCACGCGGTGACGGGGTGCGGGCGCCCGATGGCGCTTGCTGCGGTCACCGGCAGCCGCGTTGCTGCTCTCCAGGCGCGGCCGCCTCACCGGTTACTCACGCCGAGGACGCGCGCCGGGGGCGGCTGGGCGCCGGGGGGCGGCTGGCCGCCCCCGGCGGGCGGCTGGGCGCCGGGGGGCGGCTGGGCGCCGGGGGGGACGACACGGGGAAGGCTTTCCGCGGCTTGGGCGGGATGACTGCGGTCTGGGAAA
>Ga0187808_10000893_pt1 | contig 9980 bp, 10 predicted proteins | sample NC_wetland_sal_i_5_FD_132427 | JGI IMG/M metagenome (GOLD analysis project Ga0187808, IMG submission 132427) | Wetland sediment microbial communities from Neuse River Estuary, North Carolina, USA - ASW_3 | ecosystem: Environmental > Aquatic > Freshwater > Wetlands > Sediment | place: USA: North...
GACCGCAGCGAGGACCTTAGCCAGCTCCCAGCCGGAGCCGGTAAATGGCGCCGCGTGATCGGTGGCGGGGAGCTGGCACCTGCAGGCCGGTTCGTGTCCTAGCGTTGCCGTCATGAGCGCGCGCCCGTTCGAGATCGTCTGCGAGATCGAGCCTCCCGTCCTGCCTGACCTCACGCACGCCCGTCACCAGATCGGGGTGCTGACCGCGGTATCCAGCACCTTCCTGATCCCGGATAATCACATCGGGCGGGCCACCGTCTCCAGCATCGCGGTCGCGCATGAGGTGCAGGCCATGGGCGGCCGCAGCATCGCCTGCATCAACTCACGCGACCGCAACCTGCTCGGCTTCCGCCGTGACCTGCTCACCGCTGCGGCCTACGGCGTGGGCGAGTTCCTCTTCGTCTACGGCGATAAGCCCAGCTCGGGCGGCCGGACCAGCGACCTGACGGTCCGCTCCATGATCGAGGAGGCACGCTCCTGCACGGCCGCCGACCCGGCCTTCGCCGGGGTCCCGGCCTGGCGGATCGGCGTCGCCGCGGCCCTGCGGCCCCTGCCCCGGTGGAAGCACGCCGCCGACTTCATCTTCAGCCAGGTCAGCTACTCGGCCGACGCCCAGCTGCGCTGGCGTGATGCCAACCCTGCCGACGTTCCCGTCTACGCCGGCGTCATGGTCCTGGCCAGTGCTGCGATGGCCCGCCGCCTGGCCGCCACCATCCCCGATATCGAGATCCCCGGCTGGCTCACCGACAAGGTCGCAAGCGACAAGATGGCCGGCGTCGAGGCTGCCTACCAGCAGATCGTCCGGCTCCGCGACAGCGGCGCCTTCGACGGCGTCCACCTCATTCCCGTCAACCGCTACCGGGAAGTCTCCGCACGCCTGGAAACGCTCACCTGACAGCGTTAAGGGGCGTCGCCCAAGATCCGGGCGTGCTCGGATAGCAGCTCGCGGGCGCGCGGAGGCAGTTCCGCGCCAACCTTGACCGCGAGGTCCAGGTATCCCTGATGACCGGGCAGTTCCCGCAGGCACTCGGCGACCAGGGTGGCGGCCTGGGTGACGTCACCGCGGCGCTCCGCGATCCTCGCGCGCAGGAAGGTGAGCTCTGGCCCGGCCAGCGCCGGGCTCACGGCGAGCCGGTCCAGCAGCTCATCCTCGGGGGCTCCCGCGAACCGGTCGAGCAGCATCCGGTGCCAGGCTGCGAGGTCCTTGGTGCGCTCGTGGCGTCGGTAACGAGTCTCGTCGAAACTTCCGTACACCGTGCGCGGCCGCGCCGGGTCCGCCCGTCCGGCCGCGTCCAGCGCCTCCAGGTAGGACTCGGCGAACCTGCGCCACATGTCCGGCGTGGTGAGCAGCCGGGCGAGCGGGACGCACAGGGCTGTCTCCTTCTCCGGCACCTGACCGTAACCTCGCCGAGTCCAGCCGAAGTCCGCCTCCCAGCGAATCAACTGCGCCGGCGCGCGCTGGGCGAAGGCCGCGAAGCCGTCATGGCGGAGCACCGACTCCCATAGCGCGGCGACGGCATCCGAAACCACGAACTTCGCGGCCTCCACCGGGTCGTCGGAGTGGAAGTAGTCATAACTCGCCATGTCGCAGGCCAGGTCGACCATCTCGGCGACGGCCTGCTGCGCTGGCCCGGGGTTGTCGGCCTGGAGCGCCGCCAGCGCGTCGCCTGCCAGCCGACGGAACGTGAGCCGCCACTTGGACCGCTCGGTGTGGTGCACCCGGCGGTCCCCGGCCATGTAGGCACCGTCCTTCGCCAGCGCGACGAACGTCGTCACCTCGTCCAGTACGGTCCCCGGGTCCTGCAGTTCTTTCTTCGGCTTTATCGTCGGCTGTTCCGGCGAGCGCAGCTCGTCCTCGATGCGCTGGCGGACCTGGGCGTTCCCCCGCCAGTAGAGGGTCCACAAGATCTTGCGGAGGCGCGCGTCGTCATTCGGCGCCATCGCGGCGTAGAACTCGTCACGGTTCATCCGGTTCGCCGGCATGAGAACCCATCGTAGGCGCGAGGCAGTGCATCGGTTCAGGGGAATAAGGCTCTGAGCGCGCTTCCTATCTCGGTCCGGGAGGTTATCCCGAGTTTGGGGAAAGCCCGGTACAGATGCGAGCTGACAGTGCGATGGGACAGGTAGAGCATCTGGCCGATTTCGCGGTTACTCAGCCCTCTGGCCGCCATCTGGACGATCTGCAGCTCTTGGGGTGTGAGCTGATCTAGCGCCTCGGGGCTACGCGGACGGCTCGTTTCCCCCGTCGCGCGCAGTTGCTGGCGCGCTCGCTCCGACCACGGGATCACGCCAAGTGCGTCGAATGCCTCGCAGGCGGCGCGCAAGGGTGCCCGCGAGGCCGCGTTCTGGCGCTGCCGGTGAAGCCACTCCCCGTAGGCAAGCTGCACCCGGGCCCTGAGGAACGGCCATGAGGTCATATCGGGGCCGAGGGCCGCGTCGAAGACCGACGGGGCGCTGACGTCGTCGGCGAGCAGCGCCCGGGCATAGCGCAGGTCGGCATGCAGTTTCGGCGACGGCGTCCGCCTGGCGACTGCTTCCATGTCATCCATGAAGACCGCGATGCCTGGCAGGTTTCCGCTGCGGTGTGCGGCCTCCGCGAGATCGCCGATCGTGAAGCATCTGATCGCATAGTGATAGGCCGGGTCGGCAGGATCATGAATGCGCCGCAGGTGCTGGAACGCGTCCGCGGCCCGGCCTGCGCTGAGGCCGGCGAGGCCGCGGGCGAACTGCGCTGTCGCCAGTACCGCGTTGGCGCCAACCGGCACGCCACCCCGCTCGGCGTGCGCAGCGAGCGCCGTGGCCGCCTCATGATCGCCGCGCAGCGCAGCTAGCATCGCCTGAACTGCCTCGGCCGTAGCGGCGATCAGCGGTTGTGTTGTCTCCTGCGCCAGGCGGTGTCCCTCGTCGGCAGCCGGAATCGCGGCGGCCAAGTCGGCGAGTTGCGCTGAGCTCCACGCCTGCACTATCAGCGCTCGGGCCAGGAGCCCTAGCCGCCCCTGGTCCCGCAGCGCAGCTACCGATGTTGCCAGCGGCGCTGTCGCCAGATCGAAAGCGCCGACTGCTGTTGCGGCGATGCCGCACAGGCGGTCGGCACCTGCGCGGGTTCCCGCGGTCGGCGCCAGCCTGGACAGCCGGTCGAGAACGACCGCGCCTCTGTCGATCGGGGCCGCGAACGCGAGGATCATCAGCAGACGCGGATCGCTTTCGGCGACATTGAGCCTCTCGGCGGCAGCAATGATCTGGTCCCGTGTCGCCTGTGCAGGCTCGGTCCACCAGCAGCGCTGGGCTGCGCCGTTGAGGAGCTTGAGCGCGATGTCTGTGTCACCGTCAGCGCCAGCCCGCTCCGCTGCACCAGTCAGCGATCGCGCGCTGGCTGCGCCAACGGGAACGCCGTCTCCGAAGCTCTCCCTGATCCAGGTCAGCCGCGCGGTATCCCTGGGCGGCAGGCCGAGCGGCTCTGCCTCGGCCAGCAGATGCCGCACCAGATCGTGTCGGCCCAGCTCGAACGCCAGCTCAGCGGCGTGCAGAAGCCGTATAGGACGCTGCTCGCCGTCACTGAGGCTGGCCGCGCGCTGCAGCGCTGATACGGCCACCGCAGTGCCGCCGCGCCGCTGAGCCTGGGCGGCTGCCGCCTCCAGCGCTCGGGCGACGGATTCATCTGGTCCGGTGACCGCCGCCGCCCGGTGCCACACCTGGCGCTCGGGCTTGGTCTGGAGCACCTCGGCCAGCGCGGCATGCACGGCGTGCCGCTGCGAGATGCCTGCTTCCTGGCGGATTGCGGCGCGCATCAATGGATGACGGAACCTCAATTCGGTGTCGTCGGTTTCGATCAGCCCCGCGGCTGCCGCCGGCGCTAGCAGATCAGGTGTCGGTGCTGCCGAGACCAGCAGTGCGGTGGCGTCCAGGGATTCGCTGATCAGGAATCCGTCGTTGAGCGCGGCCACCAAGAGCGCTGTCCGGGTCTGGTCGGGTAGCTCGAAGGCCCGCGCCGCAAATGCCTGTTCAAGGCGCGTCGTGAGCGGCAGCCACTGCGGCAGTTCAGCTCGCTGGCGGGCCTTGCGGTAGGCGACCGGCAGTTCGACAAGAGCCAGAGGATTGCCGGCTGCCTCGTCCAGAAATCGGGCCCGCACCGAGTCCGGAAGGTCGGGAGCGCGGCTATCCAGCAGCGCGGCGGCTGCGGGCCCGGACAGGGCTCCGAGATGCAAAGCCGGCATCCCGGCCGCAGCAGGACTCTCGCGGCCGTCCGGGACCGCGCTGATCAGCAGGACCGGTTCGAAGTCCAGTCGCCGCGCGACGAACGCCAGAACATCGAACGTGGAGCGGTCGAGCCACTGAGCATCATCGGCGATGACAAGGACCGGCGATCCCTTTGCGCATTCAGCAAGCAGGTTTAGTGTCGCGAGCGCCGTCAGGAAGAAATCGGATGGCATTCTCTCGGCCAGGCCGAATGCCGATTGCATCGCATGGCGTTGCGGAGCCGCGAGCCCGTCCATGTATCCGAGGACGGGACGCAAAAGCTGGTACAGCCCGGCGAAGGGGAGCAATGCCTCTGATGGCACCCCCGTGGTCCGCAGGACCAGGATGCCGCGACGGGCCGCACGTGCCGCGGCTTCCCGTAGCACCGCCGACTTGCCCACCCCCGGGCCCCCGATTACGGCCAGGGAGCCGCCATGCTCATGAATGTCGTCGAATAGCTGATCAAGCGCTTGTAGTTCAGATTGGCGTCCGAAAAGCGAGCTGACTGCTGGCACTGACTGATCCCATCTCAGGGGCCTTCAGGTCCATGATCACATGCTCGGCGTTCAGGGGCTGGCCGTCGGCGCAGTCTTCGCACCTGATGGGACGCCGCGATTGCGATGGAGGCCAGGGCGAGAACTCCGCGCAGCGCTCGGATTTCGGGAGCGCGGCGACGGTGATTGTCCGCGCGCCGGGGGTCAGCCGCGCCCCGAACGCGCCTGGGACGGCCGCCAGCAACGCCAGCCGCTCGCGGCTGGCGCTGCTAGCCTCTCGGACATGGGCACGGCTGGCCTCAGGTCGTCTTGATGAGGCCGCCGTCAATGACGTAGTTGGCGCCGGTGACGTTCGCGATGCGGTCGGAGGCCAGGAACGTGATGAGGGTGGCGACCTCCTCCGGTGTCGTGAACCTGCCGGTAGCGAACCCCCCGATCCCCGAGATGATCGTCGCCCGGGCTGTGTCCGCGTCCACGCCGGTGGCCTGGGCGACGCTCTGGGCCACGCCGTGCTCGCCGAGCCACAGGTCGGTGGATACCGGGCCGGGGGAGACCGCATTGACCCGGATCCCTCGCGGCCCGAACTCCTCGGCGAGGGTCTTGGTCAGGTTGACCAGCGCGGCCTTGGCCGCCCCGTAGTCGATCGTGGCGGCATCGGGCTGAAAGAAGGCGTTGACGGACGCGACATTGATAATCGCACCGCTGCCCTGGTCCACCATTGCGGCCAGGGCGGCGCGGCTGGCTCGCAGCGCGATGAAGAAATTCATCTGCATCGCCCAGGCGAAATCCTCGTCGCTGGTGCCGAAGAATCCTCCCAGCCGCATCCGGACTGCTCCGACGTTGTTGACCAGCACGTCGACGCGGCCGTACTCCTCGATCGCACGGGCGATCAGCTGCGCCGGCCCGTCGGCCGCGGACAGATCCACCGCCACCGGGGTGACGCCCTTCAGGCCGTCAAGGGTGTCCGTGGTTAGCGATCCGGCGACAACCTGCGCTCCCTCCTCGGCCAGTGCCAGAGTAACGGCCTTCCCGATGCCCTTGCCTGCTCCGGTGACCACCGCGACCTTGCCGCAGAGGTTAAGGTCCACTGGACTTCCTTCCGTAGATCGATCTCGTTCGCCCGCTTCCGGATCAAGTCGCGGCCGGCTGGGCAGGCGCGAAGCGCTGCACAAACGCCAGGGCGGTGTCGGCGACTTCCCGCCACCCGCTGTCGATGATGAGGGCGTGGCCGCGGTTGGGCATCTCCACGATCTCCGTCACGTCCTTGTTGTGGCGCTGGTGCTTGTAGGAGGCATTGGTGATCGCCCATGGCACGGTGTGGTCTTTCTCGCCGGAGATGAGCAGCATCGGGCCCCGGTCGGGATTCTCGGTGTCGACCTTTGCCTCGGTCCACGGATTGAGGTTGGCCGCCGCGGCCTGGAAGAGCGGCAGTCCGGAGGCGGGTACGGCGAATGTCTCGTACAGCTGCCTGGCCTCGTCCTCGGGCACGGCGTTGGCGAACGCGTACCGGAACTGGTCGTAGGTCAGCGGGACCGCGCGGTGCCGGTTGGCCGGGTTGCCCAGCGCTGCCGACGCTGCGCGCAGCGCCGAGATGGGCAGTGGCAGCACGCCGCGGAACGGCGCCGGGTCAATCGCCACCGATACGGCCGCCAGGCCGCGCCCCGCGAGGATCTGGGCCAGCAGCCCGCCAAAGGAGTGACCGATGATGGCCGGCTTGCGCGCCAGGGACTCGGCGATGGCGGCGAAATGGTCGGCGACCTGCCCGATCGATTTGTGCGCGAACACCTCCGGGTGCTCCTCGGCCTGAGCGGTCGTCTCGGGGTCATCGGGCCAGCCGGGCGTCAGCGCTAGGTAGCCGGCCGTCTCGAAAACTGCGGCCCAGCGATCCCAGCTGCTTGGCAGCAGCCACAGGCCGTGGACGAACATGACCGGAATAAGACCGGAATCGTTCGCCCGCTCCACCTGCCTGGCTTCATGTTCGCTGATCGTCGTCTCGTTCTTAACCGTGGTCATGCTTGTTCCTTCCTTCGAGACCCGGCATGGGCGCCGGGCCGGGATTCCTTACCGCGGCCTGCCTGTCATACGGCGCCAGGAGCGCGGACGGACGCGGTCGCCGCCGCGGCGATCAGCTCGGCCACCACGGTCGGCTGTATCAGGGTGATGGCGTGCGACGCGCGGATCTCTGTGGTGTGCGCTCCGGCGCGCCGGGCCATGAACTGCTGGGCTTCGAGCGGAATGATCATGTCCTCAGTCGCGATCACGTACCAGCTGGGCGTCGTCTTCCAGGCTGCCGCGCTTGCCTTTTCCGCGAAGGCTGTGGCCGCGATGGGCCGCTGCGCCGCCGCCGCAGCGGCGGCCCTCCGCCGAGGCAGGTCGGCGGCAAACAACGGCGGGAACAGTTCGTAATCGATGTGCAGCTCGACACAGGGATCGCCGCTGCCGTCGGAGCAGACGCCGGGGCGCAGGGCGGCCAGCAGTTGGCTGCCAGGGAACCGGTCGCAGATATCGAGTGCGCTCTCACCCTCCTCAAGCGCGTAGGCGGTCACGTACACCAGGCCCGCAATGTTGCCCGCCGCGGCTCCGGCGGCCGTGATGACGGCTCCGCCGTAGGAGTGCCCCGCGAGGACAACGAGCCCGTCGATCGCCGCCGCGATACCGGCGACATAAGCAGCGTCGGACGCCAGGCTGCGCAGCGGATTCGCCACGGCGATGACCCCGATGCCCGCTCCTTGCAGCTCGGGGATCACGCCAGCCCAGATCGACCCGTCCGCGAACGCGCCATGCACAAGGAGCACCGTCGGAATACTCCCGTTCCGAAATGCGCCGGACGGGCTCATCGCAGGTTTCCTGAAGCCGAGGTAAGCACTTCATGAACGTAGGACGGCAGCATGCGGGATCGCTTGAGTCAGGTGACTGCATTCCGCGATGGCGGGCCGCACTCTGATGCCGACGGTCAGCGTAACTCCTCGTACCGCCTGCACCGAACCGAAGGACTTGTGCACACCCCGCAGGTCAACAACGAGCGGCTCAGCTATCCCGGCTGCCCTTGCGACGCCACCACCACGGCGAGAAAGAGCGCCTGCGCACCTTGTTCCAGACCGAGAAGAGCACGAAAACAACGACCACGCAAATCAGCGCAATACCCATCCGGTGACCTCCTGGCGCGCGGAACTGCTCAGAAGAGGCGTCGGGTCTGCGTGGGGCGACAACCGGAAGTGGTCGTCCTGCCCAAACAAGGCGTCGCTCCCAAGGAGAGACTTCGCTCAATGTAACACGTCAAAGCCGGTCCCTGACCGGCTCGAAAGGCCAGCACGAGCTAACCCGGCCCGCATCGGAGATCGGCTCATCCGAGCCGGAGTGTGCCAGGCCGGGGGCCCGCTCCCGGGCAGTCAGCCAGGATCGGCCGTAACACCACCGCCGTTCGGGATATAGAGATCTTCAATTACCGAACGGCGGTGGTTCATGTCCTGACCAGCCGGGGCGGCGCATCTCGGCGAGCCGCCAGGCGCACTGCTCCGCGCGCAACTGCTCCATCCCGGCGGCGCTTTCAGGTCGGGAAGGGCCGGGCCAGTCCGGGGAACATGGGGTAGTGGCGGACATTGAGCGTGGCGAGCTCCAGTCCCTCCGTCAGGGCGGTCGCGGCAATCAGGTAGTCACCGAGGCCGATCCCGCCATGAGACCGGCGATACTCGCGCATGAGCGCCGCCGCCCGCCAGGCCACCTGTTCGCTGACTTCGAACCGGTGCATGCTGCCGAGCAGGCGCATGACTTCGCGGCGCTCCGGTGAGTGCATCCCCCCGGCGATCTCGGTCAGGCTTACGACGCTGATGGCCAGGGGCCCGGAGGACTGCCGGGCGTGCACGAGCCAGTCCCGTGCGGCCGTGTCGCCGCGCAAATGCTCGATCAGCACGTCGCTGTCGACCAGGATCACGCGTCGGCCAGCCGTTCCAGGTAACTCATGCGCTCGTCCCGCCCGCGGGCGAAGGTGTCCTGCCCGGCTAGGACCCCGAAGGACCCGTCAATGGCAGCGAGGTCGGCGATGAGATCCGCGCCGGGGTGCCCGCCGATCGCCCGGTCGATCAGTTCGCGGATCAGTTCGGCCCGGGAAACGCCCGCTGCCTGCGCAACCCGGTCCAGCGCGGCAGCCTGACCTTCAGCGAGGTAGATATTGGTCCGCTTCATACACCACATCATACACCACTGATGGGGCGCAGGTCGTCCGCACGACGCTGACCGCTTCCCGTTCGGGGCCCGTCAGCGTCATGCCGGGCCGCGCCTCCTGGCGGCCATCACCGATGGCGGCGGCCGGGAGGCCTCTGAATGCTGTTACGCGGGTACAGCGGCCGGCTCCGGTTGGGGCTGGCTGGCGGGCAGCGCGGCCGCCTGCCAGATCCGGGCGGCCAGCAGGACCATCGCGGCCGCAAAGGGCAGCATGTACACGATGACGACCGGACCGGAGGATATCTGCCCCTGGGCGACTTCCAGGCCGGCGAAGAACAGGACCGCCAGCCAGCGCGGCACGGCCCGGCTTCGCCACAGCGCATACCCCATGAGCGCCGGTGCGATGTAAATGCCGATGAAATAGGCGTATTCGAACCCGTGGCCGAACCCGGAACTGAAGGTTGTCACCAGGAACCGGGCGGCCGCGCCTGGTGTGGTGTGGGCCGTGGCGGCGGCGGCGAGGTTGGGGAAGACCAGGACGTTGGTGATGGCTCCGCAGAACGCCCCGATGCTCCCGATCAGCGCCGCGACCATGGCGACGGCCGAACCGCGGTCTTTGCTGAGCGTGGCGATTGCCGCATAGGAGACGGCCAGCGCGCCCAGCCCGAGCACTGCGCAGGTGCCCGCGGCGTAGAGCTGTGCCGGGTGCTTGGCCGCGATGGCCAGCAGCTTGAGCGCGGTGGCCGTGTCCGTTACCACCTGGTCGGTGCCCTTGGGGCTGAGTGCCTCGGCGCTTATGTAGAGCACCGCGGCGAGGGGCAGGAACAGTGCCAGCACCCGCCGACGGGTCCGGGCCGCGTTATCCATTGATTTTCTCCATTCGAGAAAGAGCCGATTCCTCGGCGGGTTGATGCTGCGTAGCGGCGCTCAACCGGGCGGGCGTGGCGCTTGCCGCCTGCGGGTTGGTGGTCATGGCGTGCTGGGCCGGGTCCGGTACCAGGCCAGGGTGGCGGCGATGGCGTCGGCCAGCGGGGTGCCGGCCGCCCCGAACGCGGCCTGGTACTTGCTGGTGTCCAGGACGAAGGGCTC
>Ga0187808_10000894_pt1 | contig 9977 bp, 7 predicted proteins | sample NC_wetland_sal_i_5_FD_132427 | JGI IMG/M metagenome (GOLD analysis project Ga0187808, IMG submission 132427) | Wetland sediment microbial communities from Neuse River Estuary, North Carolina, USA - ASW_3 | ecosystem: Environmental > Aquatic > Freshwater > Wetlands > Sediment | place: USA: North...
GATCTCGCGGCAGCGCTACTGGGGATGTCCGATTCCGATGGTGTATTGCAAGACCGATGGAATCGTCCCGGTGCCTGACGACCAACTGCCCGTGATGCTGCCGGCGATGAAGGACTATTTGCCGTCGGGCACCGGCCGCTCTCCGCTGGCCAATGTGCCCGAGTTCGTCAACACGACGTGCCCAAAATGCGGCGGCCCGGCCGAGCGCGAGACCGACACGCTGGACGGCTTCGCATGCTCGTCATGGTACTTTCTGCGCTTCGCCTCGCCGCACGAAAACAAGCGGCCATTCGATCGCAGGGCAGTCGATTACTGGCTGCCGGTCGATCTGTACGTCGGCGGCGCCGAGCATGCCGTGATGCATCTGCTGTACGCGCGGATGTGGACCAAGGTCATGTTCGACGAGGAGCTGATTGGCTTCGACGAACCGTTTCCCGCCTTGCGCAACCAGGGTGTGGTGTGGGCCTCCGACGGCCAGCGCATGTCGAAGAGCAAGGGCAACGTCGTCACTCCGGACGCCATGATCGAAAAGTACGGCGCGGACGCGCTTCGGCTCTGGGAGCTGTTCATGAGCCCCTTTGACGAAGCGACCAACTGGAACGAAAGCGGCGTCGCCGGCACGCTCCGGTTCATCACTCGCGTGTGGACCATGATTCGGCGCTACGTCGGGGCGGGATGCCCCGGCGGAAGACCGAGCGAAGAGACGCTCAAGCGCGCACACAAAACCATCCAAATCGTCACCGACCACATAGAGCGGCTGCACTTCAACACGGCGCTCGCGGCGCTGATGGATCAGCTCAACTACCTGGCGAAGCTCAAGCCCGAGGAGATGGGCCGTGTCGGCGCGGAGACGTTTGTGCTGATGCTCGCGCCGATGGCGCCGCACGTCACCGAGGAAATGTGGCGGGCGCTCGGCCACGATACTTCCGTTCATCTGCAGCCGTGGCCGAAGTTCGATCCGAGCCTGGTGCGCGACGAGACGGTAACCGTGGTCGTGCAGGTTAACGGCAAGGTCCGCGATCGCCTCGAGCTCCCCGCAGGCACTTCGGAAGCCGAGGTCCGTCAACTCGCGCTCAAGAGCGAGGCCGTCACGCGCCACCTCGCCGGCAAAACGCCAACTAAGTTCATCTTCGTAAAAGACAAGATGCTCAGCATCGTCACCTAGCCACTAACACTGACGAATGTCTCAGCTCTATCGCGACACTGGAAAGCGAAAATAGGCGGTCGCGATGGCTTAGGCGCCTTCGCAGCGAACGTACCGCAAATAGCCAACGATCCGGTAACCTCCCTCAGGCCCGCGATCCTTGGGATGAGTAATCCCGTCGAAAACGGGCACTTCGTCAAAGTCGAACGGGCTGACTCCCTTTAAGCATGCCGCATTGATGCCATATTGATTGGGGTTCGAGCGTCGCCGGTGATGTGTGTAGATGCCGCATTTGGAGCAAAAGTAGTGCTCCGCCACACCTGTGTTGAATCGATATAGTGTCAGCGCATCTTCACCGGACTCGAACCAGATGTCTCCCCGTTCTGCGGACACCGCCACAGCGCCTCTCATCCTGCAGTAGGAACATGTGCAACGGCGGGCGGTATTAAGACCATCCAACAACTTAACTCTGAACTGCACCGTCCCGCAGTGGCATGCAGCTTCCATTTCGCTACGTTCGTCCATCCGTATTCTGTCCTTCGTTATGTCGTGGAAATTCCAAACTAAACCCGCTCCGCAAACGAGGGAAGGTCTGCGATCCGGCGAAAAGCCGATACAACCGGAAACACTATACGTATTTCGTTCTCCTGAACTAACGAATGTTTCACGTGAAACGTTCGAGCCTGAAAGCCCAGCAAACGTAACGGTTTTTCGGAAGTTTGCCCAAATTTTCTGCGCCACTTGATGCATGCGCGCTGCCCGTGCGATGCTTTGCCGCGACGTTAGATCAGAAGGAGCGACCGACATGGCCGAGGAAGTGCTTAAAGTCACACGCCATCCGAATTACGCGGTCCTGACTCTAAACCGTCCCGAAAAGCGCAACGCCCTCAATCAGCCGATGCTCGAGGCGTTCAACGAGGCGCTGGCCAGTTTCGAAGGCGACCGCGAAATCCGTGCGCTGCTCATCCGCGGTGAAGGCGCCAGCTTTTGCGCCGGAGTCGATCTGAAGGAAGTGGACGAGGCGCGCGGCGGCCACAACGTGACCCCGCTGGAGTTCGTCTTCGGCCGCCTGGCGCGTTTCCCGGTGCCGACCATCGCGGCCATCCAGGGTGCCGCGCTCGCAGGCGGACTCGAACTGGCGCTGCATTGCGACCTTCGAATCGCGTCGGAGAGCGCCAAGCTCGGCATGACGCTCGGACGCGTCGGCCTGATGGTGCCGTATGATTTTACGCGCAAGCTGATCGAGGTCTGCGGCTCGGCCAACACTGCGTGGATTCTCTACACCGCGGAGCTAATCGACGCCGAGCGCAGCCGTCACATGAACATGGTTCACGATGTCGTCCCTGATGCGAAGCTCGACGAAGCGGCGGCTCGGCTGGCCGAGAAGATCGCCGCCAACGCGCCGCTGTCTCTGCGCGCGATGAAGGCGACAGTGCGCCGATGCATGAGCGAGACCTTCGACGCGTGGCACGACGATATGCTGCAGATGGCGCGCTCGGTCCGCGAGAGCAACGACGCCAGGGAAGGCGTGCGCGCGTTTCTGGAGAAGCGCAAGCCGGTTTGGAAGGCGTCATAGCGTCTTAGCCGGAATGCCTGCCCAGGGCGTTGCGGATCGCGGCGGCGCTCTGCAGCAGCGTGCTCGGCAGGTTCAGGGTTCCCGCGACATTTGAATATGGATACAGCCGCGCGTTGAGATGCGCGTGCAGCGGAAGTCCCTCGCCCTGGTGTATTTCATAGTCAAGCGGCAACGGCCCAAGGATCATCAGTATTCGGTAGATCGCATTTGCAAATTGCTCCATCAGGTCCGGCGCCAGCTCCGAGAGCAATCCCCGGTACTTGGGCATCACGACGTCGTAGCTGCGCGGGAACCCGCCCATCGGGCTCGCATAGCTGACCACCGAGTCGCTGCGATCGATCACCAGCTTGAGGCGCTCCATCAGCGCGACGATCTCGTGCCATAGATGTGGGTTCTCGCGCTCGGCGCGCGCCTCGGCGAGCACGGCCGGAAACGGCTCCGGCGATCCGATGATCTGCTGATGGGGATGCGGCTGCGAGGCGCCCGACTCGGGCCCCTGATTCTTGCGGATTACGACTGAGCAAACATCCGGATTATCCAACGCCATCCGCATCACGCGCGCATCGGCCTGCATCAGAGCAAGGAAATGGCCGCCGCCCAGCGCGCCGGTATACATCAAATCGGCCTGCGAGCGTGGCGCGTCGACAAAGTGCCGCGGATCCTCGACCACGATGTACGACTCGTTGCGATTTCCGGTCAACTCCGCGGGAATTCGCGGGAAGAGATTGTTGATCACGCGCACGACCCAGGCCGCGCCGTCAGCGACCTTCGCCCCGTTCCATTCGGGCATTTCATCCCGGGTGATCCGAAAGAGCTCGCGCGGCGCAAGCCCCTCGTTGCCCGCGCAGAAAGGACATGACGCGGTCGCGCGGCAAATTGCCTCGGCGCTGAGCTGCGGACTGTCGGGATCGGCGCTCTCGCGGCTGCCGAGCGTAAAGGCGAAGCTCTTGGCGCGAACATCGACCACGTATGAAATCACGCCGGTGATCGGGTTTTTGATCCAGACCAGGGAACCGTCGCGGATTTCACATTCTATCGGCATCGGAGCGTGATCACCTTTAACAATTGCCGCCGCGCCATTTCAACGCCGGCTCGAACCCGTCGCGCGGCGGAGATCGCCTTGACTACTCCGCTCGGCTTCGTTATCCCAAGGGCTGAGGACGGAGAACCGGCGAAGCCGGGATAAATAGGGGTCTGGCGATCCGCATGTGCGGCCACCAGCCTTTTTTTTGGCCGGCATCGCCAATCGCCGGCGTCTCCGTGAATGGTCAAAAGATGCCACAAACGAAGAAATACCTGTTTACGCCCGGGCCGGCTCCCGTACCGCCCGAGGTTTTGCTCGAGATGGCGCGTCCGATCATCCACCATCGCACACCTGAGTTCAGTGCTGCGCTCGGTCAGGCGCGCGAGCGGATGAAACCTCTTTTCGGCACCTCAAGCGAAGTGATCCTGCTCGCGTCCACCGGCACGGGTGCGATGGAAGCGGCGGTGATTAATTTGCTGCAGCCAGGCGAACATGCAATCTACGTCAACGGCGGCAAATTCGGCGAGCGATGGGGCAAGCTGCTCGCCGCCTTCGGCATGATCGGGCACGAGGTGCGCGTTGAATGGGGCCGCGCCGCACGGCCCGGGCAAATCGAGGATGCGTTCAGGGCGTATCCCGAGTCGCGCGCCGTGCTGGTGCAGGCCAGTGAAACTTCCACGTGCGCGGTGCATCCGGTGGCCGCGATCGCCGAGGTCAGCCGCAGGCGCGGCGCGATGCTGATCGTAGATGGAATCACCTCGGTCGGCGTCTTCGAGCAGAAGATGGACGAATGGGGCGTCGATGCGTTCGTCACAGGCAGCCAGAAGGCGCTCATGCTTCCGCCGGGTCTGGCAATGGTCGCGCTGTCGGCGCGTGCGATGGACACGGCGAAGAAAATCAAGACGCCGCGCTTCTATTTCGATTTGCTCAAGGAATTGAAGTCGCAGCGCGACGAGCATACCACCGCATGGACCGCGGCCGTGTCGCTCGTCTGCGGGCTGAACAAATCACTCGAAATGATTCACGCCGAAGGTCTGCCGCAGGTTTACGCACGGCACGCGCTGATGGCGGAAGCCACTCGCAACGCTGCCGCGGCACTCGGGCTGAAACTGATAGCGCCCGACAATCCCGCTCCCGGCGTCACTGGAGTCCTGGTACCCGAAGGTCTCGACGGCAGCAAGCTGGTCAAGTTCCTGCGCGACAGCCTGGGCGTGTCCGTCCAGGATGGCCAGGATCAGATGAAGGGCAAGCTCGTGCGCATCGGACACATGGGTTATCTGAGCCCGTTCGACACGCTCATCGCGGTCAGCGCGCTCGAGATGGGACTTAAGCAGATCGGCGCAAACATTCAACTTGGCGCCGGCGTCGCCGCGGCTCAGGCGCGTCTGGCACGGAGCATCTGAGATCAACATGGCGGAGACTTTCCGCATCCTTATAAGCGACTCGCTTGCGGCGCAGGGGATTGAGGTCCTCAAGCGCTTCGCGCAGTTAAAGTTCGACGTCAAGACCGGCCTCAAGCCCGCGGAGTTGGCGAAAATAATCGCGCCCTACGACGCGCTGCTGATTCGCAGCGGCACTCGGGTTACCCGCGAAGTAATCGATGCCGCCACGTCGCTCAAAGTGATCGGGCGCGCAGGCGTCGGGGTCGACAACGTCGATATCGAAGCGGCAACCCGGCGCGGAATCGTCGTGATGAACAGTCCGACCGGCAACAGCGTCACGACTGCGGAGCACGCGATCACCATGATGATGGCGCTGGCTCGGCATATTCCTGCCGCGGTCGCCTCGATCCGAGCCGGCAAATGGGAGCGCGGCAAATTCACCGGCGCCGAGATATGCAACAAAACGCTCGGCGTGATCGGTCTCGGCAACATCGGCCGAATCGTCGCCGACCGCGCGCTTGGGCTCAAGATGAAGGTGATCGGCTACGATCCGATCCTGACGGCTGAGGCTGCCGGGCGCATGGGCGTTCAATTGGTCAGCCTTGATGAGCTTTTTGCGAGCGCCGACTTTATCACCGTCCACACCCCCCTGACCGACGACACGCGGGGCCTGGTGGGTGCGGCGGCATTCGCGAAGATGAAGAAGGGCGTGCGAATCATCAACTGCGCCCGCGGCGGCATCGTCGATGAAGCCGCACTCGTCGAGGCGCTGAAATCCGGCAAGGTCGCCGGCGCCGCGCTCGACGTGTTCGTCGAAGAGCCCCCTCCCGCCAACCATCCGCTGCTCCAGTTCGACAACGTGATCGCAACGCCGCACCTCGGCGCCGCCACCGACGAGGCGCAGGTCCAGGTCTCGGTCGATATCGCGCATCAAGTCGCCGAGTTCCTCATCGAAGGCACGATTCGGCAGGCGGTTAACATCCCGGCGCTATCCACCAAGGAGCTCGAAATACTCGGGCCCCATCTCACGCTGGGCGAAAAACTGGGCAGACTCGCCGCGCAACTGATCACCGACGCGCCCACGGAGTTGACGCTTGCGTTTGGCGGCGAAGCGGCCAATCTCAAGCCCGACGCGGTCACCGCCGCGGTCCTGAAGGGATTGATGAGCGGGTTTCTCGCCGAGGATTTCAATTACGTCAACGCGCCATTTATCGCGCGCGAACGCGGAATCCGCATTATCGAAACGCGCTCCCGGGAAGTCACCGACTACGTCAACACCTTGACGCTTACGGTTCGTACCGGCGCCGGCGAGCACGAAGTCTCTGGCGCCGTGCTCGGGAATCGCGCCCTGCGCCTGATCCGGATCGACGGCTACCGCGTCGAGGCGGTGCCCGAGGGCTACTTCCTCATGCTTCACAATCGCGACGTTCCCGGAGTGGTCGGCGCGGTGGGCACGCTGCTCGCGCAGGCCGGAATAAATATCGGCGGGCTGGAGCTCGGCCGCGATCGCGTGGGAGGAACCGCGCTCAGCATTTTCGCGGTGGATGAACCCGTGCCGGGCCCCGTCCTCGACAAACTCAAGACCCTGCCTGCAATTACCGCAGCGTCGCTGCTCAAGCTCTGAATTTATTTTGAGCATGGGACATCTTCCATTTCAGCCCGACAGGTGCGCGCGGAGGCCGGCGAAATTGAAGCCGGCCGGGGAAAAGACATGAAGACAGTGGCCGTGGTCGGCACGCAGTGGGGCGACGAGGGCAAAGGCAAAATCGTCGATATGCTCGCGGCCGACGCCGATGTGGTCGTCCGCTTCCAGGGCGGAAACAACGCAGCTCACACGCTGGTGGTCGGCGGGAAGAAGTTTGTGCTGCGGCTGGTGCCAGCCGGCGCGCTCCATCCCGGCAAAGTTTGCGTAATCGGCAACGGCCTGGTGGTCAATCCGCTCGCATTGCTCGGCGAAATAGCAGACCTCAAGCGCAGCGGCCATCTGGCCGACGATAGTTTGTTCAAGCTCAGTTACGAAGCGCACATGGTGATGCCGTATCATCTCGCGATCGATCGCGCTCGCGAAGCGCGCCTAGGCAAGCGCGCGATCGGCACGACCGGGTTCGGGATCGGCCCGGCCTACGAAGACAAGATGGCTCGGGTGGGATTGCGCTTCGAAGACCTGCTCGATTTCAAATTTTTCGCGGAGAAACTGCGCCGCAATATCGTCGAGAAGAACGCCTACCTGAAAGCATTGCTCAAGACCAAGCCGATCAAGGCCGACGAAACCATCGAGGTGTTAAAAAAAGCGCGCCGCCGGCTGCTGCCGTATCTGTGCGACACCGGCGCGTTCATCAGCGAAGCAATCGGTTCCGGCAAGCGCGTGCTGTTCGAGGGCGCCCACGGCACGATGCTCGACATCGATCACGGCACCTACCCGTACGTGACCTCGTCGAGTTGCGTCGCGAGCGCGATCTTCAGCGGCACCGGCATCGGGCCGGGCAATCTCGAAGCGGTGCTCGGCATCAGCAAGGGATATACGACGCGAGTCGGGGCGGGGCCCTTTCCAAGCGAGTTCACCGGCAATCTCGCCGATTCGCTGCGCGAAGAGGGCGACGAGTTCGGCAGCGCCACCGGGCGTCCCCGGCGGATCGGATGGTTCGACGCGGTGCTCGCCCGTTACACCGCTCGCGTCAACGGGCTGTGGGCGCTCGCGCTTACCAAGCTCGACGTTTTGACCGGAATCGATCCGGTCAGGATTTGCGTCGGTTACGTCGTGAAGGGAAAGCGCTACGACGACATGCCGCCGTCGCATCGGATGCTCATCAACGCCAAGCCGATCTTCGAAGAGATGCCGGGATGGAGCGAGAGTCCGGCGGGGACGCGCACGCTCGGGGAATTGCCCTCGAGCATGCGCCGCTATATCGAACGAATCAGCGCGCTGGTCGGTGTGCCGATCGCGATGGTCGGCGTCGGCAAGGAGCGCGAAGCGACCATCGTGGTGCGCAACCCCTTCGCCGAGTAGCTGGTTGCGAGTCCCCTACCCGGCTGCGCAGACCGCCGCGAGGCTGGAGATCGCGACGCCGCGGCGTGCCTGGCGCAGATCATTGCGATCGAAGCCGTTGGTTGTGTAGCCGATCGAAATTCCCGTCGCCGGATCGGCCCATCCGATCTGCCCGCCCGCGCCGCCGTGGCCGAATGCCAGCGCCGAGTTGGTCTTGCCGAAGCCGCGATAGTTCGCCAGCCCGTCGCCTCCAGCCACAACGACTCCCAGCGCGCGGTTAACCTTGACACCGAAAACCGGATCCTTGTGATCGCCCGAGCGCACGCGCAAGGCATCCTTGAGCGCTTCAGGCTTGATGATCGGTGCGCCGCTCGGGCCGCGATTATGCAGCAAGCCCTGGTAGAAGAGCGCCAAGTCGCCGGCCGTCATCACTCCGCCGCCGCCCGGCGCGCCGGCTTCCAACACGTGGGGCCGGTTGAAGCCGAGGATCGCCTCTTCGGTGACCTCGGTTTCCGGCATTGCGGGGATACCGAGCCTCTTTCGCTCCTCATCGGAGAGCGCTTCTCCCACGTAGCAAAGCTGCGCAACCCGCTGATGATACTCACGCGGCAATCCAACCCGCATTTCCGGCAATCCGAGCGGCGTTGCAATCCGCTCGTGCACAAACTGACGGAAGTCCTTGCCCGTGCGGCGCTCGATTATCTCCGCAATTACCCAGAAGCCCGAGGTCGGATGGTATTCGAATTTGCTGCCCACCGGCCATTCCAGCCGCCACTTCGCGAATCGCTCGAGCCGTTTGCTCTTGTCCAGCCATTCGTCCTGCGCATATGGCGCGTTGGGAAATCCTCCGACGTGGAGCAAGACCTGCTCGACGGTGATCTTGTCCTTGCCGTTGGTGCCGAACTCGGGAACGATTTCCGCGACGCGCTCGCTGGGACTCAGCTTGCCTTCGCCGATTAGAACCCACGACGCCGCCGACATGATCGCCTTGGTGCACGAGAAGATCACGTAGAGCGTATCGTTGGTCGCCGGCTTTTCGCTTCCGCCCTGAACTGCGCGTCCGACCGTGCGCATCGCGCCGATTTTCCCATTGCGAGCAATCGCGATTTGAGCCGATGGCAGCAACCCATCCTTGACTTCGCGTTCGGCGCGATTGAAAAGGGCTTCGACTTTTTGAGGATCGAGGCCGACTTCGCGTGGACTGTCAGCAAAATGACTTTGCGCTGGCATTGCGGGGAACCCCTGCGGTTGAATTTTCGTCCGCGAAATATAACACAAGATCGCCCGTGGCGTCTGCGGTCGTTGCCCCCGAGCAAGATATACTCGACAACATCGAACCCGAGCGCGTTGCAATCGCCGATCAAGAGAGACCAAGGTCGTCGTAGATCGCATCGAGCGTGGAAATCATGCGAGCGTCGTGGCGGTAGTCCTGTGACTCGAGCATTCCGTTGAAGACGAGCGCAATGACGACTCTGTGCTCGGGATCGAGAAACCCCGTCGAGCACACATAGCCGCTGTGTCCCCAACTCCGCCGTGAGCAGCGATTGCCGAACCAGGCGGATGCGTTGCAGTACTGCTTCGAATCAACCACTACGCCGAGTCCTCTATCGAGCGGATAACCGAGCGTGTGGTCGCGCATCCCGACCAGGTGACGCGCTGAGATCGCCTCGACCGTCTGCGGCCGGATGATGCCGCCGCCGGCAAGCATCGCTTCGTAGAATCGGCCGAGATCGTGAATTGGTCCGCGCGCGCTCCCTCCCGGACGGCATATGGCGAGCGCCTCGGCGCTGTCGCTCCACAGTGCGTAGGTGTGGGGCGCCGGTTTCGCGAAGCCGGTAGCAAAATGCATCGGCGCGATTCGATGA